>Ga0209550_10001776_pt1 | contig 20718 bp, 15 predicted proteins | sample LauGreSuBDMM15SN_2_FD_187567 | JGI IMG/M metagenome (GOLD analysis project Ga0209550, IMG submission 187567) | Freshwater lake microbial communities from Lake Michigan, USA - Su13.BD.MM15.SN (SPAdes) (version 5) | ecosystem: Environmental > Aquatic > Freshwater > Lake | place: Lake Michigan... | reverse complement strand
TTCTACCAATATTATAACAATCGCAAGCGGTATCAAAAGATATAAGTTGCTTATTGACCCAAAATTGAAGCCTGGCATCCACTTGCCAAGTACTATCAAAAAATCTTACCTGAACCAAATCATTGAAGGAGTTAACCTGCATGGTAACAAAAGGAACGTTTAATATCTCATAATAAATTGCTGGCTCTTGATACCTGGCAAGCACATACATACCCGGAGCTAACTTGGGCCTAGCCGCTAAAAAGCTATCTACCTTATTGGAGAATAGCCAAGGAGTATCAATGATATCCCTTTTAAAAGCAAAAGCTGCCTGAACCGAATCTAGCTTGTAAACATAAGTGTATGGCTGCTTAGGAGCAAAAGTATATTGCTGTGCGTTTATTTGTAAGGCAACAAAAAATAGTGCAAAAAATAAAATTAAGCGACCCATAATCATTTTGTTTAAAAGTGAAACATACAAAAGAACTATTTAAGAGTCACTAAAATTTTAACTTTGGTTCTGTTTTGTAGGGAAGTTTATGCTCCTGGCTGTTGGCTTCTGGCTTCTGGCTTTTGGCTTTTGGCAATTACCGGTCACTGAGCCTGTCGAAGTGTTATGCGGGCTAGCAGAAATTTCTGTTTAAGGCATACATATCAATCCCATTGAAGCAGGCTTCGACAGGCTCAGCCACCGGGCTATTGGAAAGGCTCGAAATCCAGGTATTGATTGATTTTTATAATCAATCAATATCCCAAGCCAAAATTTCCAGCCTATTTCCTAATTAAATGCTAGAAGCCAGGTGCCAGCAGCTAGAGGCCTCTCTCCTACCTATTCTCAAAAACCAACTGATTATTCTTATCAAGAATCAGCTCAATGGTAGAGTCCTTTTTGATATTCCCCTTCAAAATTTCTTTAGAAAGCTCGTTTAAGATTTTCCTTTGTAACACACGCTTTAAAGGGCGGGCACCGTATTGAGGATCATAACCCAATTGTGCCAACCAATCTAAGGCGGCATCTGTAGCGGTGAAAGTTATTCCTTGTTCATTTAACTTGCCTATGATGTCTTTTAATTGAATATCAACTATGCTTCTTACATCTTCGCGGGTAAGTGGAGTAAACATAATAACATCATCAATTCTATTTAAAAACTCTGGTCGGATAGTGCGTTTCAATAACTCCATTACATTCACTTTGGCTTCGGCCATTAGCTCTTCTTTGTTGTTATCGTTATAGGTTTCAAACTTCTCTTGAATAAGTTGTGAGCCAATGTTGGATGTCATGATGATAATGGTGTTTTTAAAATTGGCCATTCTACCTTTGTTATCGGTTAGCCTGCCATCATCAAGCACCTGCAACAAAATATTGAACACATCTGGATGCGCCTTTTCTATTTCATCTAAGAGCACCACACTGTATGGTCGGCGACGAATGGCCTCTGTTAACTGACCACCTTCTTCATAACCTACATATCCCGGAGGCGCACCAATTAAACGCGATACGGTGTGTTTTTCTTGGTACTCACTCATATCAATGCGCACCAAAGCATTTTCTTGGTTGAATAAAAACTCAGCAAGTGCCTTAGCCAATTCTGTTTTACCTACACCTGTTGTTCCTAAAAATATGAATGAACCTATTGGTCTTTTTGGATCAGACAATCCTGCTCTGTTCCTTCTAATGGCATCGCTAATGGCAACTATTGCCTCCTCCTGACCAATTACTCTTTTGTGCAATTCATCTTCAAGCTTGAGCAATTTTTCACGCTCACTTTGCAACATTCTGGTAACAGGCACGCCTGTCCAACGGCTCACCACATCTGCTATATCTTCGCTATCTACCTCTTCCTTCACCATTGCCTTATCGCCTTGTTGGTCCTGCAATTTTTCTTTGAGTTCAATTACTTTGGCTTCTGCCTCCTTGATTTTACCATAGCGTATTTCGGCTACTTTACCAAAATCGCCAGCACGTTCTGCATGCTCTGCTTCTACTTTTAAATTTTCAATTTCTTGCTTGGCAACCTGAATACCATCTACTATTATTTTTTCACTTTGCCATTCGGCTTTTAGCGTATTGCGCTCACTTTGCAAGTTGGCCAATTCTTCACTCAACGATTTTACTTTTTGGGTATCACCTTCACGCTTGATGGCCTCGCGTTCAATTTCTAATTGCATGATACGCCTATCCAATTGATCCAATTCTTCTGGCACCGAATCAATTTCTAATCGCAATTTAGAAGCAGCCTCATCCATTAAATCAATGGCTTTATCTGGTAAAAAACGATCGGAAATATAGCGTTGCGATAACTCTACTGCAGCAATGATAGCCTCATCTTTGATGCGCACTTTGTGGTGCACTTCATAGCGCTCTTTTAATCCACGTAGAATAGATATTGCCGATTCGGTATCTGGTTCTTCTACATATACTTTTTGAAACCTACGCTCCAATGCTTTGTCCTTTTCAATATAGCGTTGGTATTCTGCTAAGGTGGTTGCGCCAATAGAACGCAGTTCGCCACGAGCCAAGGCAGGCTTGAGAATATTGGCGGCATCCATAGCTCCTTCTCCACCACCACCAGCACCAACCAATGTATGAATTTCATCTATGAACAGAATAATTTCACCATCGGCTTGGGTTACTTCCTTCACAACTGATTTCAATCTTTCTTCAAATTCACCTTTGTATTTTGCCCCAGCAATTAAGGCACCCATGTCTAATGAAAATACACGTTTACTTTTTAAATTTTCGGGCACATCGCCATTAACTATTCTGTGTGCAAGTCCTTCTGCGATGGCAGTTTTACCAACGCCCGGTTCACCAATTAAAACAGGATTGTTTTTTGTTCTGCGAGAAAGTATTTGCAATACCCTTCTTATTTCTTCATCTCTTCCAATAACAGGATCTAATTTACCTCTTTGAGCCAATTCATTTAAGTTCTTGGCATACTTATTTAAGGCATTGTATTGTGCTTCGGCATTTTGCGAATTCACTGTTGAACCACCATGCAATTCTTTGATGGCAGCTTTTAATCCTTTTTCATTGAGACCAGCATCTTTTAATAAAGTAGCAATTGGATCGCTTACTGTTAAGAGTGCTAGCAACAAATGTTCAACAGCTACAAACTCATCGCCAAATTCTTTGAGTGAGTTTTGAGCCTTTACCAGAACTTGGTTTGCCGAATTGGAAAGGTATAAACTTGCATCGCCAGAAACCTTTGGATAGGATTGTAAAATAGCATCTAAGGCTTGGTTCAGGCGGACAGTATTGGCACCTACTTTTTTAAGCAAAAAGCCAATAGTTTGCTCATCACTCTCTAGCAAACCTTTGAGTAAATGTCCGGTTTCGATAGAAGAATGAGAAAAACCACTTGCAATTTGTTGTGCTTGCTGAATGGCCTCTTGTGATTTGATGGTGAAATTATTTAGGTTCATAAAATGATTGATTACTTTTTAGGTTCAAACAGCAAACAACTCCTAAAAGCCATTATTCTGTTTGAACCTAAAAGCACAAGAAAAGCACCAAGGCCAAAAAATAGAAAAATTGGCACTTAAGCCATTCTAAAACAAGTAATAACGGCCGAAATGGCGCATAAAAAAAGGTCCCGAAGGACCTTTTAATGACAAATTTTCTAGTTTAGTTATTCTTTGAATTGTATCCAATTGAGATACCAATTCTAAATCCATTCTTGTTGGGTAAGGTAGAAAAAACATTCACAGGTATATTTAATTTTCCTGATTTAAATGTCTTTCCAAGGCCAAAAACCAAAGATGAACCTACACCCAAATCGCCGTTGCTGTTCATCCTTCTTTCAATTTTAACATTTGCCTGATTCATTTCTTCCAATTGCCTTTCGGTATAATAAGCTCCGTTATAATAGCCCATTTGCGCATATTTAGTTAAGTTAAAGGATGGACCAATGGCTATCTCCCAGCCATTTTTTGTGTTTCTAAAACCATTTAATAAAGCAACACTTGGAATAAACATTTGCTGGTCAATACCAGATATGGTTGGTATAATTTCAAATAATGCTTGGTAGTTGCCTTCATTTAAATATTGAAATTCAAATTGGTATCCAAATTGAAACATAGCTGGGTAAGCGTCAAATCCGCCAGTTTCAGTAGATTGTTGCAAAATATCGGCAGTTTTACCAAAAATAAAGGAATAACCAAAGCGTGGACCTTGTAAATTCAAATGCTCCTTAGTTGGGTTATTGATGGCATTTTCGTAATTAAATTTCTTGGTTAATCTGGCCAATTCTACATCATCATTTGGCTTATCAAACATTTTACGAATACAAATTGCTGTCATGTTTTGCAATTCATTGGGTAGGTTCAAAAACTCCATCACAGTGGTTTTTTCAACCGAACTTTTTTGTATGTTTATCAATCTAAAAGTTAGGATAATGGTTTGTCCGTATAGTTCTGCGCTACCAGTATACATGTAATCCGTTTTAATTAAATTACCCATTTCCATTAAGCACATTTTACCATAACAATTATTGATATTGATTTTGTTTTTATCTATTAAATAAGCAACATCATAACGATCGGTAACATCATATAAATCTAGCTTCTCCAACTCTATTCTAACTAAATTCCCCATTTGAGTTGGATCAAACGGAAGACCTTTTGTATCTATGTTTAATACGGTAAGTGTTGGTTTAGAATTTACGGTTTGAGCCAACACTGAATTTGAAAGCAATAGGCATATTCCTATGCAAATTGCTGCAAAATAATTTACTTTTTTCATGTTATTTTTTATTAATTGATGGGGCAAAAATGAAGGATAAAATTGGCGTGCTAAAACGGATTTATGGGTCAAAAAACAAAATCAATTGAAAGAATTGCAATACTTAATTTGAATAGATTTATTGGTTCAAAGAATATGCATTTTGCGATAATTAGTTTTGAGTAGTTGCATAAAAAGCAAATCTATTTTGACCAAAAAGTTAAATTTTGTAAAAGAAATTGCCAATTATCTTTAGATAGAAGTGTTTTGAAAAACTATATTCGCGGTTTATACTACAAATATGGATTTATTAGCCAGTCGTGTTTTCAATATAAATGAGCCTCAAACCATTGCTATGTCTAAAAAGGCAAGAGAGCTCATGGCAACTGGGGTTGATGTGGTAAACTTAAGTTTAGGAGAGCCAGATTTTACCACTCCAAAGCACATTAAAGACGCAGCCATTGAGGCTATTCATAATAACTTCACCTATTACACACCGGTTGCGGGCATACCAGATTTAAGAGAAGCCATTTCCAAAAAGTTTTTAAGAGACAATAACCTGCATTATGCACCCGACCAAATAGTGGTTTCCACAGGTGCAAAGCATGCCATAATGAATACCATTATGGCTCTTATCAATGAAGGTGATGAGGTAATTATACCCACACCTTATTGGGTTAGCTATTCAGAAATGGTGAAGCTGGTAGATGGTGTTCCTGTGTTTATTGCTGCGCCATTGGCTCAAAATTATAAAATAACTGGCGAGCAATTGGAAGCGGCAATTACACCCAAATCAAAAGCATTCTTGTTCTCCTCTCCATGCAATCCAACTGGATCGGTTTATAGTTATGCAGAATTAGCGGATTTAGTAAAGGTTTTTGAAAAGCATCCCAATATTTACATCATTTCGGATGAAATTTATGAGTACATTAATTTTGTTGGGAAGCATGAAAGTATTGGCACTTTTGAAAGCATCAAAGACCGCGTAATTACGATCAATGGCTTATCCAAAGGCTTTGCTATGACGGGTTGGCGATTAGGTTATATGGGCGCGCCCAAGAGCATTGCACAAGCCTGCGAAAAAATACAATCGCAATTCACCAGTGCAACAAGCAGTATTACCCAAAAAGCTGCGGTTGCGGCATTAAATGGCAGTCTTGAACCAAGCATGGAAATGGTAAAAGCATTTCATAGGAGAAAAGAATTGATGGAAAAAGGATTGGCCAGCATACCAGGAATTTTGAACAACAAACCAGAGGGCGCTTTTTACTTTTTTCCAGATATATCTTCCTTCTTAGGGAAGAAATTTGAAGGTACCGTAATTGAAACTGCCACCGATTTGTGTATGTATTTATTAAACCATGGCCATGTTTCTATGGTTACTGGCGAGGCTTTTGGCAATCCAAACTGCATTAGAATTAGTTATGCAGCCTCCGATGAAAAATTAACTATCGCCATTGAGAGAATTAGAACTGCTTTAGCTAAATTGGCCTAAAATTAATTGAAAGAAATTTTCTATGAAAAACGCTATTAAGAAATTTGAAGGATTAAAGGTACTGGTAATTGGAGATGTGATGATTGATGCCTACCTCATTGGGTATGTAGAAAGAATATCTCCAGAAGCGCCAGTGCCAGTTGTGGCAGTTGAAAGAAAAGAATACCGCCTAGGTGGAGCTGCCAACGTAGCTTTAAATTTAGTTGCCCTTGGAGCTAAACCCATTTTATGTTCAGTGATAGGTGAAGACTTAGATGGCAATGATTTATTGGGATTGCTAGAAAATGCTGGCGTTTCAAGTTCTGGTATCATTAGATCCAAAGAAAGGCAAACAACTACTAAAACGAGGGTAATGGCCCAAAACCACCAGATGATTAGGATTGACAATGAACAAACCGACGTTATCAGCGAATATGATAGCTATGTTTTTAGTCAGAGAATTATCAATGATTTATTGCCTGCTGCAGATGTGGTTTTATTTGAGGATTACGATAAAGGTGTCATTTCTCAGGGATTGATTGAACAAATTGTTCTGCATGCTCACAAACATAAAATCAAGGTTGTGGTTGATCCAAAGAAAAGAAACTTCATCAATTACAAAGGCGTTGATTTGTTTAAGCCAAATTTAAAAGAACTGCGTGATGGCTTTAAAAAAGATGCTGATCCAAATGACCCAGCTGCATTTGAAATGGCAGTAAGTGATTTAATGAAAGTGATGGAACTCAAAAACATTATGGTAACAATGAGCGAAAGAGGGGTTATGATAAGTGATGGAATTAAATTCGAATACATACCAGCACATATTAGAAAGATTGCAGATGTAAGCGGTGCTGGAGATACCGTAATCTCTGTTGCCTCATTGTGCGTGGCAGTGGGATTGAGTAATAGAGAAATTGCTGCTTTATCAAACCTTGCGGGCGGCCTTGTATGCGAAGAAGTTGGCGTAGTGCCTATTAATATCACCCGCCTAGCCGAAGAAGCCGCAAAACTCTAAGCAATCAATACTTCAAATCTATTTACCTTCACTTTTAACTTTTTTACTTTCCACCTTCCTTGGTAAACCTCATCAACTGTTCTACAGTGGCAATTTTTTCTATAATGATGCCTTTACTATCCAACAAAAACATCGTAGGGGTGCCCATTACTGAGTAGTTTTTAAAGTTAATCCCATTCATACCTTGTCCATCACAATATTTATCCTTCCAAGGTAAGGAAACTGCGGTGGTTTTGTAAGTATCCAGTTCTGTATCTGCTGCAAAGGTTATTATTTTTACCCCTTTGCCAACTAAATCTTGGTAATTGCTTTTTAACCCGGCTAAGGCAGTTTCGCAATGCCCACAACCCGATTGGTAAAAAACCAATAAACTGTATTTTGAATTTAGTTTGTCTGTTTTTAAAACCGTAGAAGTGGGTTTAATACCTGCCAAATTAGTTAGCACCAGGTCTGGTCCTTTTTTACCAATAAATACAGTACAGGACTGCATCAATTTTAGTAGTTTCCCTTGCGGGTTTTTGATACGCTTGTCATTTACTATAAAATCAACTATTGCCTCCTCATCTTTATTCCAAGCAAATTTTTCAGTAACTGAGGTAGCAGCATCCAGCAAATCTTCATACACTTGTTGGTTTTTAACGCGTTTTAAATTTTCAACTACATCCGTTCCAAAAGTTTGGTGATAGGGGCTTTCTTTTACATAAGCTTCCATGCAGGAATTAATAATGGCAAACCACATGGAGCTGCCGTATAAGGCATCAAAATCTATTTGGGTAAAATAGTTTTTGGCAATGGTTCGTTGCTCATTACCTTCCCAAACTTTGGCCAATTTTTCTTCTTGTGCCAGTTTAAATTGCATGTACTTGGCAGCAAACAAAGTAGATTGGTTGATAGTATCTGTTAGCTTTTGGAGTTGTTTTTCTACCGTTTGTTTTTCGGTGTCTAGCTTTTTAAAAAACAAATCTTCTTGTTTGTACAATTTGCTCAACTCTTGGATGGTGCTTATTTTTTGTTTGTATTCCGCCACCTGGTCAAACCAACGGTTCAAACAATCATTTTCAAACGAATTTAGGATTTTAGTATTTTGGGTATATACATATTCCATATCGCAAATAAGGGTGGACGATTCTGTGGGTGATAGTACAAAATCGTAACTCAAATAAGCCTTGTCTTTAATAGTAAGATTAACCAAACCCGCTAGTGGTTGTTTGGTTTTATAAAACAGCATGCCTTTGCCATTTTGATCTAATTGCACAGTGCCAAGTGTGTCTTTGCGAACCCCATGTACAGCTATGATAACAGCTTCTTTATTGGGGTGTTGAGAAAGCTTTAAAGTCAGTTCTTGTGCCGAAATAGATAAAGAAATGACCAAAAGCGTCAGCGTTAATAAAAGTTTAGTATTCATTCTTTTTGATTTTATAAATGTGAAGAGGTGCTGTAAAAATGCCATCATTGTAATTTACCTATTTTTTTTAACTTTATTATCTAAATTTTCACCAAAATGCTTAAAAGTAAACCCGTCTGAAACTGTTTATATTGAAATCAATTCATAAACCATTTCCAAGCTGGAATTAACTTTATTTTCTTATCGTCTTGTATAATTTCATCTTCTTGATTCATCGTGACAATCACGCCTTCTTTCAAGTCAAAAAACGTTAACGCTTCCGCTAATCCATTCACTTCTCTTGGTAAATTTTCCTGCTTTACTTCTGCGCAAACTTGAATGGCATGTGTTACTTTATTTTTTTCTTTCACCACAAAATCGCATTCTCCTTTCTCCCTGAAATAATAAAGCTCTTTATAGGTTCGTCTCAATTGTAGGTAAACCGCATTTTCGAATAATCGTCCAATATCATTTGAAAAACTTAATGAATTGGCATCTCCAAAACCTGTATCTATCACATACATTTTCTTTGGGTTAATGGCCACACTTTTTAAGGACCAGCTAAATTTGGGTACAGTAAATAATAAATAACTGTCTTCAAACCAACTGATATAATCCATCACCGTATTCACCGAACCTACGCCAAAAGTGTTTTTGATATTGGTAAATGAAAATTCTTTGCCAGCATTGCTTATTAAATACAAAGCGATACTAATTAACACTTTGTCATTTCTTACCGAATGCCTTACAATGATGTCTCGGTAAACAATGTCTTTAAACAGTTGCTGTAAAATTTCTTTATTTGCGGTTTTAAGATAATCTGGAAATCCTCCTTCCACTAAATAGTGCTCAAATGTTGCGGCTTCAGCCTTTATTTTTTTGAATGATAGGTATTCTTTAAACGAAAAAGGAAGCAACTCTACCTGAATATTTCTCCCTGTAAGTTTGGTGCCCAACTCTCTGCTGAGCAATGATGCATTTGAACCTGTTATACAGATCACTTTTTGCTTATCGTGAAGATTTCTAATAAATATTTCCCAATTATCTACATTTTGAACCTCATCAAAGAAATAATACAAGGTGTTTTCACCAATCACTTCATCCAATTTTACAAAGTCAGTGGTTTCAAAACCAAATATTCGTGGATCTTCAAAATTAAAAAATGCTACAGAACTCTTTAATTGATTGATCAATTGCTGCATCAAGGTGCTTTTACCACAACGCCTAATTCCGGTTATGATAAGCACAAATTCTTTACTCAAAGTCACTTGAGCTAATTTCTCTCTCCACTCTCCATTAAGTTTACCCTCCAACAAAAGTTGTTGTTGCTTAAAAGCGATTTCTATATCCGATTTTAAAACCATAGATTTTACATATTAGTAATATGCAAATATACATTTTAGTAATAAACAAAAATAAATTTGAGTAAAATATAATTTGGCAATCGCTTATAAGAGGGCTTGCTTTTAACTCGTGGCATTAGTAGCATCCCTGCTAACCCAATTTACTGTTATAACAACACTTGCCATAAAAATGAGTACTTTGATAGTACTTTGTGCTTGCCAGGTTGTTTTTTCTATTACAGTAACCATTAAGAAGTACTAATTTAAGTTAAAAAAAAAACTACGCTATCTTTAACAAATAGCGTAGTTTTTTTTTTAATTGTTACTGCTGTGCAGAAATCGTCAATTAATCAAAATAAATTGAATTATTCTGAAAGGCAACACCCAAAGAAACCTTTTGCCGAGGTTGTTGGGTGTGCCATTATTTAATAACTAAAAACGACGACTTAGTGTATTATAATTTCGCATAATTTCTGATGGTGCCAAAGTTTTACCATAGATTAAAACTGTTCCTATGTTGCCAATCCAACTTAGACCCACAAAAAAATTATTCATACTGTTATCAAATTGCGAAAAAGTTCCGGTTTGTGTTGTCCCTAACTGAGTACCATTTACATAAAATCTGATCTCACCAGAAATATCATGTGTTATGGCAAAAACGTACCAGGTATTTGGAGTTAAGGTAGTTGTAAGGCTTAATGGGCCAAGATTATTTGAAGAATAATAAAGCCTGTGATTAGCAGTAACGTCCCAATACAAATGAAAATCAAAATTCCTAGTACCACTTGTGCTACGTGTAAAATTCCTAAAAGTATTAAAATAATTAGTAGGGAAAAATCCACTAACTATGATTGTTTTGCCTGTGTAGGGTACATTTAACTTTGATTTATCAAGTGTAAAATAATTAATACCACTAAACTGAAAAAAACCATTATTACCAGAACTACTATAAGTAGCTGACCCAGTGTTTGTCCCGTTATTGCCATAGCCACTTAAATCGTACCATGTAGAAGCGGTACCTGTATAAGAGGCAGGGTTTCCTGCATCCAAATGTAACAATAAACCCGATACGGTAATTCTACTAAAATTACAATTAGGTGTAGTATTTAAAGTAAAGGTGTTACCACCTGCGGCTGTGGGTGTGCCTGTGGCGGTAAGCACAATATTTTGTGCCCCTGTTCCTGCAAAAGTACCAGCTCCTGCAAAGGTTACCCCGTTTGCGGTAGCAGAAATACTGTAATTACCTACTGTAGTTACTGTAGCCGTAATGGTTTGTGTAACTCCTAATACAGAAAATCCAGCGTTCATGAGACCTGCCGAATCGGTGTTACAAGTATAAGCAGAAACAACTGCTGAACCGTTAGAAGAAGCATCTCCCCCAGTAGTGGTTCTGTTAAATGAAAAATTAGGACTTATGTTTAAAGTATAGGTATCAGTTGTAGCGTAGGTTGGTGTACCCGTTGCGGTTAGCACAATAGTTTGAGAACCAGTACCTGCAAAAGTACCCATTGCTGAAAATGTTACCCCGTTAGCCCTAGTGGTAATGCCGTAAGTACCTGCTGTGGTTACCGTAGCCGTAATGGTTTGCGTAACCCCTGAAACCGGAACTCCAATGGTCATGGTACCTGCCGAAGACGCAGGTGCATAACCCGAAACTACTGCTGTACCATTGGTAGAAATATTATCAACTGCAATACAACGAACAGCGCATCCGCGGGCGCGGGCGCTGCCAAAGTCTGGATTTATCTGACCGTTGTCGAAATAGAGGATTTTGCCATTGGTGCTACCATTAACAGTAGTACTCCAATAGTCTCCATTACCAGTACTAGAACCTACGTTGCTGAGTTGACCCAGGATAGGAGTTCGGAAGCCAGCTGCTGGAAGGTATAGGTTTGAACCTACCGTGTAGCCATCACCTGTCCAAGTCCAAGTATTTTGCGTGGCAGTGCCTGGGGCGCCAGATGTAGTACCCGTTCTAAATAAGCCACCCCATTGGGCCTGGCTTGGTACTTTAAACCCTGTAGGGCAAGGATCGTTGGCCGCTTTGGCTGGGCTTGCTCCTGTTGTGCCATCTCCCCAAAGGTTGTCATTCTGTGGATTGAGCCAATCATTCGGACTTGCATTAATTGTGATAAATCTATTGGCTACAGCCTCGGCTACTGGGCCTGCTTGGGTTGTACTAGCTCGCAGCTCATGTCCATCGGTTTGGCGACCCCATTGGTATAAAGCTCCATTGTTATTGCCAGATTGGTAGGTATATGGGTCTTGGGTGCCGGTAACACCTAAGTTGTATCTTCCAAAATCTTTGATTGTTCCACCAACATTGGCATAAGCACCCGTAAGAGAGGTATACCTACCAAACCTACAATTGGGTGTAGTATTTAAAGTAGCGGTGTCAAAACCAGCTGCTATTGGCGTTCCTGTAGCAGTTAGCACAATATTTTGAGATCCTGTTCCTGCAAAAGTACCATCTCTTGCATAAGTTACTCCATTGGCTGTGGCAGAAATACTATAAGTGCCCACTGTGGTTACTGTAGCCGTTATGGTTTGCGTTACTCCTGATACAGGTGTTCCTACTATCAATCTTCCTGCCGAAGCGGTAGTACAAGTGTATCCAGAAACAACTGCTGTACCGTTAGAGGTGGCATCTCCCCCCGTTGTGGTTCTACTAAAAGAAAAACTTGGAATTGTATTAAAAGTAAAGGTATTAGTTGTTGCGTAAGTTGGCGTACCCGTTGCGGTTAGCACAATGGATTGAGCGCCAGTACCTGCAAAAGTACCGCTTCCTGCAAATGTTACCCCATTAGCCGTAGCAGTTATATCGTAAGTACCTACTGTAGTTACCGTAGCCGTTATGGTTTGCGTTACTCCCGATACCCCAACACCAGCGGCCATAGTGCCTGCAGAAGATGCAGAAGCGTATGCCGAAACAACCGCTGTACCATTAGTAGTAGGTTGAACAGTAGTTCTAGTAAAGCTGCAATTTGGTGTAGTATTTAAAGTCCAGTTGTTAGTACCTACTGCTGATGGTGTTCCAACAGCTGTTAGCACAATATCTTGAGATCCTGTTCCTGCAAAAGTACCACTTGCAAAAAATATCACACCATTGGCTGCTTGATTAAGCAAATAAGTACCCGCTGTAGTTACCGTAGCTGTTATGGTTTGCGTTACGCCTGATACAGGATTTCCTCCACCAATCAATCTTCCTGTTGAAGCGGTATTACAAGTATAGGCAGAAACAACTGCTGTACCATTGGAAGAGGGAGGATTGGGAGGATTAGTTGTTCTACTAAAGCTAATGGCTGGCGTGGTGTTCAATGTAAATGAATTGCTACCAGCAGCTACAGGTGTTCCTGATGCGGTTAGTATAATGCTTTGAGATCCTGTTCCTGTAAAAGTACCAGTTCCTGCAAAAGTTACCCCGTTGGCTGTGGTAGTTGTGATACTGTATGTACCCACTTTGGTTACGGTAGCCGTAATGGTTTGCGTTACTCCTGATACCGGGACTCCTACTGTAATGTTACCAAAAGGAGCCGTATTAGCGTATGCCGACACGGCCGCTGTGCCATTAGTGGAAGGATTGACAAGAGTAGTTCTAGAGAAACTGCAACTTGGTGAAGTGTTTAAAGTAAAAGTGCTAGACCCATTTGCTGTTGGCGTTCCTGTTGCGGTTAGCACAACATCTTGAGCTCCTGTTCCTGCAAAAGTACCGGAACCAGTAAAAGCTACCCCATTGGCTGTGGCAGTAATACTGTAAGTTCCTGCTATGGTTACCGTAGCCGTAATGGTTTGGGTTACACCTGAAACCGCAACTCCAGCGGTCATGGTTCCTGCCGAAGCGGTAGTACAAATAAAATTAGAAACTACTGCGGTGCCATTGCCGGAAGTTGGACCTGCTAAACTTTTCCAATTAGGTGCAGCGCTAGTACCTGTATTGGTTTGGATGGTGTTGAGCGTGGTATTAAAAATGGTTAAGCCCTTAGCAGGAAGGGTAATGGCATCGCGCTCTGCGGTGGTCATGCGCGGCAATAACAAACCTTGGCTGGTGCTCGATAATTCTAAAGCCGCATTGGCATTGGGGCTACTGGTACCTATGCCCACTTGCGCCATACCCGCTAGCGAGCAAAACATAAGCAAAATGAGTGTGGTAATCTTATTCTTCATATTCATAATTTCTTACTTTATACTTTTCTTTATACTTAATCAATTTGTTAATGTAATCCAACTTGTACCATTGTAATATCTTACAATATCAGCAGTAGTGTTATAATATATCATACCTTCTACAGCTGTTGGGTCATTGGCTGCTTTTGGCAACAAAATACCTTTTGTTGTTGAAGTTACATCCAAAACCGAATTGGCATTTGGGGTATTGGTTCCTATACCTACTTTGCCCGTGGAGCTGGTAGCGCCTGATGCCACAGCACTGGTGGTACCATTCACTAAATCAGACCACAAAGAACCACTAACGGCTACCTCTAAAACTTTGGTTATGCTATTGTAAATTACTAAACCTACACTTGGCGACTTTATATTGGCATCGCGCTGAGCGGTAGTAAGCCTTGGCAACAATAAACCAACTGCTGAGCCGCTGGCTGTAATATCTAATGCTGCTGAAGCATCTGGCGTATTGGTGCCTATGCCTATTTGTGCATGTGCATTATTTAAAAATAGGGCTATTAATCCCAAGGTAATTATTAAACCTTTAAATATTGTGTTTCTCATCTGTGGTTATTTTTTTTCTTGGTTAGCACTATTTTTACTTTTTTTAATGCCATAAGCTATGGCAGCTCCTGCTAAAATGGAAACAAAACCGTCTACAGGTGTATCTGTTACATCGTCATCAAATCCAGGCTGTGCCATTAGTTTTGAATTTACTGCTCCAATCAATAGCAATAGGGCGGCGGTGGCTAGTATCTTGTTTTTCATGTGTTAGTTTTTTTATTAGGTAAATTAGTTTTTAATAAATTTTATGGTTTCCAACGACTTATCAGATTCTATGCTGATAAAGAAAACACCAGAGGACATGTCTGATAAATCAATACTCTTAATAGTGCCATTGCTTTCAAATTCTATTTGCCCTTTGTTTACTGATTGGCCTAATAAATTGGTAATGGTATATGAATAATTTTTTGCATTGGATTGCACGTTACTTACAAGTTGTAAACTCTGGTTTACTGGGTTTGAATAAATAGAAAATACCTTTTGAGCCTTTATCTCAGTTAAGCCATTTGCTTTGGATGAAAAAAGCAATTGAAATCTTTCTGCACCCTTGCTCAATGGGCTGGCATCGGTTACAAAATCATATTTCTTATTTGCCTCCAAAACCAACTCCTTGTTTAAGTATTTATCAACTAAATACACTTGATATTGCGGCATATCTATGTGTGCTACTTCAAAAGTAAAGTGATAATCTGAGCTAGTGGTAATGCCTAAATCTACTCTTGAATTCATTCCAATTTTTCTGTTGTCTATGGCCAATTTTTCTGCTTTTGATGTTAAACCATAAAAATTTACATCTGGATTTTCTAATTTCTCTCCGTCCAAAACATCCAAATATTCTTCTGCATTGGCCCTATCTCTTAAAACATATTGGTCCCAAAAAATGGTATCGTCCGACGTTAGATTTATCTGTAGTGCATTTTGTTTAAAAGGATCGGTTTTGAGTAAATTTGCTGCAGTAGGTACAGTAGCGGTTTTATTACTCTCTGAAAAAGTGAAACTTGCCGCGCTCGATGTTTTTACAAAAAAGCTTGCTCCTGAACGTAGTATGTAAGCGCTACCAAAAGAGGTAGATACGTAAGCTCCCTTGGTTCCGTTCTGTGGCATCCAAGTAGAGAATGTACTGATATAATTCCTGTTTTCACCAACAATAGTACCAATTTCAATATTAGATGGGTATGGATTGGGTATTAAATTCCAACCAGCATTTGCTCCGTTTGCACCTGTAAAAGTCATGGGAACATTTACCGTGCCTTGGTTTACAGGGCCACTGTAATTTATCGTACCCGCATCTGCAGTTGTATTTTGTGTGGTTAATACATTGGGTTGGGTTCTTGGCCCACGGTATAAAATTCGTAAGGCCTGATATGGCGCAAGCGTATTAGTAATATTGGTAAAACCTGTCCAACCAGAATTGGCTGCTCCTGTAAAGGTACTTTCAGAAAAACTAAAAGCCGAAGGACTATTTAAGAACGTTGAATCAAATCCATTGGCATTACCTCCAGAACCTGTTACATGAATATTGTCTATGAACTGGCTAAGGGCTATTGAACTGCTAAAAGGATGAGCTATTAATCTAAACGCCCTTTTTCCTGAAGGTATAGCAAGTTCGGCTGTAATATTTCCTGTAATGGTGCCTGTAGAGGCTCCAACTCTTCCAGGTGCAGTTGCACTGCCGTTTAAAGTTAAGGCACCACCCGCAACAATGGTTAAATTACCATCAACGGTTAATGTGTTGGTTAACCTAATTTTGCTACCACTTGGTATGCTGGTGGTTGAACCTGAATTAATGGTTAAATTTGGTAAGGTACCTGCACCAGAAATACTTTGAGTGCTTCCAGTAAAACGAACAGTACCTGTGCCGGTTATTCCATTGGTGTTTTGTAAATCAAGGTTAGATTTTACGCTAAAAATAGGCGCAGAAAAAAATAGGACTGAACCTGAGCCAAGGTACAAATCTTGTGCCGATAGTTGGGTGATGGAGATAAGCAAGATCGCCAAGTAAAAAAAAGGATTTCTTTTCATGTTTTTTAAAATGTACGCGAATTAAATAACATTTTTTAAAACATTTTTTCTAAAATCCAAATGATAATGATATAATAATATTGATAATGATAATGATAATAATAATAACAATAATATTGAAAAAATCGTGCCTCCAAGCCAGATTTTCAGGTACCTAAAAGGTGGCAAAAAAACTACCTTAAAATTGGCATCACAATTTTGCTTGGCCTAGAGGCATCGTGGTAGATTTTAATATCGCAGGGCACAAAATCACTATCTGTGCAATGATAAATATCTACAAATTGCTGAGGGTTTCTATCTACCAATGGGAACCAAGTACTTTGAATTTGAATCATTACCCTATGTCCTTTTTTAAAGGTATGGGCTATATCTGGGAGGTTAAACTTCACCTGTGTAACTTGGTTTGGAACAAAAGCTTCGGGTGTTTCAAAACTATTTCTGTATCGGCCTCTCATCACTTCTCCCCTCACCAACATTTGGTATGCATCCATCATGTAATTGCTGCCATTTCCTTTGCCAACCAAAGTTGTATCATAAGTAAATCCATCAGGAAAAACATCAATAATTTTTACAATAAAATCTGCATCGGTGGTAGAAATAGCCACTTGTAAATCTGTTGTTAAGGTGCCCGCAACTGTTAAATCTTCAGTGAGCACATCGCCGGTAAAACTCAAAACATCTGGCCTACGAGAGGCAAAACGCTGGTCATCGGTCATGTATTCGCGGGTTCTGCCGGTATGCACATCTTCTGTGTATGGAACAGGTTTATTGGGATTGCTCGTGTAGCCACTAAACGAATTCACTACTGGCGAAACGGCTTGGCTCAAACCGCCATTATTATTGAGATAAAATTCTTTTGAGGTTGATTCTTTTGGAGGCCAAGTTGCAAAGCTATGCCAGGCGTTTTCTCCTGTAAAAAAGATATTGGCTTCCGCAATGGTTTGGTTCGAACCAACTCCTTTTAAGTGAAATTGAAAAAAGGGTATTTCAAAATTTTGTTGGTAATACTGAGAGGTGTTTGAACCAAAACGCACATTGCCCAAATAAGAGCCATCACTCCTACTCCAACCTCCATGAAACCAGGGTCCCATCACCAATTTGTTTTCTATACCGGGGTTTTGTTTTTCAATGGACTCGTATAAACGCCAGGCACCAAAACAATCTTCGGCATCAAACAAACCCCCTACAACTAACATAGCGGGCTTTATATTATAGCATGCACGGCGTGCATCGCGGGCTTTCCACCAAGAATCATAATTAGGATGAGCCAACAAATCGTTCCAAAATTTGATGCTATCGCCCATCAATTTAGTGAAGTTTGAAATGGCTCCAGTTTCTAAATAAAACTTGTAATCGTCTTGGGTATTGTATTTAATAAGATTGCGCGGACCAACAGTAGTGGGTTTTGGACGTGGCTGACCAAAGCCTGAGTAAAAACTAAAGGCATCATGAATCATGAGGGCGCCATTGTGGTGGAAATCATCGCCCATAAACCAATCTGTAACGGGTGCTTGAGGACTCACTGCTTTTATTGCTGGATGTCCGCTAAGGGCTGCCATGGTTGCGTAAAAACCGGGATATGAAATACCAAAAACGCCTACCTTTTTGTTGTTTCCTTTTATGTTTTTTACAAGCCAATCAACGGCATCATATGTATCGCTTGCCTCATCAATATCTTGCTTGCTTTTCTTATTTAGGTTAAACGGTCGCACGTCTTCAAATTCACCTTCGCTCATCCAACGTCCGCGAACATCTTGTATAACGATGATGTATTTCTCTTTTAAATATTCTTTCCAATAAGTACTATATAACCTCGAAGAAAATTTAGCTTCACCATAAGGAAAACAAGCATAAGGAGTTCGGTTCAACAAGATGGGATGTTTTTCTGTTTGGTCTTTTGGGGCGTATATGGCAGTGAATAATTTGATCCCGTCTCGCATAGGAATCATTGCCTCTGTTTTGGTATAATTTTCTTTGACCCAATTTTCATCTACAACTTGGGCATTACAAATTTGAACTAGCCATAAAAAAACGATGCTTAGTTTTACTCTCATACTCTATAAATACTTGAAGGAATGTGAATTAAATATTTAAAAAACTAAGTTAGAATTTATTCTTCCACATCATGCTTTCAATGGGCTTTACAGTTCTTTTATTGTACTTAGCACCTTTTTTTGCATTGTACAAGGTTTCAATTTCGCCATCAACTACAAAATAAATTAATTGCCCAATAGGCATGCCGGCATAAATTCTAACTGGCTGAGCGCAAGAAATTTCTAAGGTCCAAGTATTACAAAAACCAACATCGCCTTTTCCTGCCGTGGCGTGAATATCTATGCCCAAGCGGCCGGTGCTACTTTTTCCTTCTAAAAATGGAACATGCTTGTGTGTTTCTGTGTATTCAGCCGTAACACCTAAATAAAGCGTATTTGGTTGCAGTACAAACCCCTCTTGAGGAATCTCAAAGGTGTCAATTTTATTGTGCTCACGGGCATCCAATACCCTATCTTTATAAGTGGCCAGATGCCTGCCTAAATGAACGTCGTAGCTATTGGTTCCCAGGCATTCTTTCCTGAATGGTTCAATTAAAATATTACCAAGTTCTATTTCTTCTAAAATTTTTTTATCTGAGATTATCATGGGTTCAAAATTTTAAACAAATTAAAGGCTTAGAAATCCAATCAAAAAAATTATTTTGCTAACCTTCAATTAACAATTTAAGAAATGGATAAAGCATCAGAGTTAGGAATAGGCAGCAGGGTAAAGCACCCCGACTATGGTTTAGGTGTAGTGGTAAATGTAAAAGGTAAATATGCAACAATACATCACAAAAATTTATGGCTCGCTAACTACTTTCAATGTTCTTTTTAAATTCCTGCACGACCAATTTACAGGCGAAAAAGGCGGAAAAGAATAATACTTTTATGGAAATAAAAAAGGTATTGTAGAAATTAATTTAGTTCACAATCTACCCTGCAGTTATTAGACTGAGCAATTTAAAGATTACTCAAGAATTGAGCTTCCAAAAAATCATCTTTTTGTCGTCACTTATACTCACAAATTCATATTCATTTATCCATGCAATTTTGTTCACAGAATTTACATGCGATTCGTTGCGCGCTTTGTCAACCACTTTGAGCAGCTTAAAATCCGCTAAGTCCCATATTTTAATAGCCTTATCCATGCTACAAGTTATAAAATAATTGCCCTCTTTTTGAACCGAAATATGGTGAATATGTAAGTTGTGTGCAGGTATATCTTGAAACAATTCTAAGGTATTTTCAGTAGAATTGAGTCGCCATACATTTAGGTAAGCATCTCGCCCACCACTCAATAAATACTGGCCATCAGAGGTAAATGCCAATGAAAAAACAGAGTTTTGGTGTGCAGTAATTTTTGTGTTAAGTATTTCTAAATTATTACTTAATAAAACAATGGAATGGTCGCTTGTTCCTGCTGCCAAAAGTTCTCCATTTTCATATAAACTTAAACACCTCACACTCTTTTGAGCTATCTTTTTTAAACCCAATAACTCAAATGTAATTGCATCTATCACAGAAATACTGCCGTCACCGCCCGCAGCGTATATTTTATTCTCTTTCAACTTTAGGTCGAATACACCCAGTTTATGTATTTCTAAATTCTTCAGCTCTTCTTTTGTAATTAAATCTACCACATGAATATTGCCCGAAGCCAACCCTATCCACAATTGCTGTTTTGGTTCAAACAGAAAAATACTATAAATAGGCTCCTTTAACCTGCATATTAACCTGCCCTCATCAGGATTTTGCAAATCCCACTCCACCACATAGCCATCTGTTGCTCCTGTATAAACTTTCTTAGAAATTGGCGAACAATACAATCCATAGATGTTTCCAACATGACCCTTAAACTCAGCAATCTTTGAAACCGAAACTTTTCTTTCCATCTTAATAAATATTGTAACAAAAATGAGCTTAAAAATATAAACTTGCACCATATGCCAATTGTGCTTACCAAAAATATTGAACCCAATGCCACCCTTGCAATTTGGCATATCACAGAAAACCAAGA
>Ga0209550_10001775_pt1 | contig 20718 bp, 18 predicted proteins | sample LauGreSuBDMM15SN_2_FD_187567 | JGI IMG/M metagenome (GOLD analysis project Ga0209550, IMG submission 187567) | Freshwater lake microbial communities from Lake Michigan, USA - Su13.BD.MM15.SN (SPAdes) (version 5) | ecosystem: Environmental > Aquatic > Freshwater > Lake | place: Lake Michigan... | reverse complement strand
TTGAACTCAACTTTTCCTTGAACAGCAACATTGCTGGCAACATTGAGGTTGCTGCTGAGGTTAGTAACACCAGTCACTGATAGAGTGCTATTAAACTCAGCTTTTCCTTGAACAGCAACGTTGCTTGCAACATTAAGGTTGCTGCTGAGGTTAGTAACACCAGTCACCGATAGAGTGCTATTGAACTCAACTTTTCCTTGAACAGCAACGTTGCTTGCAACATTAAGGTTGCTGCTGAGGTTAGTAACACCAGTCACCGATAGAGTGCTATCGAGGATGGTGGATTCACCTGACACGAGAAGATTGCTGGCAACATTGAGGTTGCTGTTGAGATTAGTTACACCCGTCACACTTACTACATTCTCAAACGCGGCCGCTTCTTTTACCGATAGAGTGGAATTCAGTTTGACAGCTGTTCCTGCCGCATTTAAGACTGTGTTGAATTCGAGTTTCTGGTAATTCATAGTCATTAGAGGAGTGCTCATATTTGAAGCGTGGAAATATAAGGTATCTTGGTCAGCATTATTAGATTCAGCAACAATAAACGTATCTTGATCGGAATCGATAACACCACCAAGCGAATTCCATGTTTTTGTGGGGTTTTCTTCAGCATGATCACTAAAGAGACCTTCAAATCGTTTAAGAGAAGTGTTATAGTAAATCAAACCAGGTGCTTCAGTTAGAGGTGGTCTGGCGTTAGATGTGCCAACAGGAATTCTGAGTTGGGGGCCAGTAACGAATACGTTGCTATTAAACTTAGCAACTCCTCCAACACTTAAATTATTCTGAATCACTGCATTGACCCCAACAGATAAAGACGTGTTGCTAAGGGTTAAGTTGTTTTCAAACATTAACCCTAAGGAAGCATTCGTCTTATGTTTTTGATAATTTGCGTCCTTATAAATTCTTTCACTACCGATCACGACGGATTCATCAGAAAACCCACCAGTAATTCGAATATTTGAGCTCATTGATTTAATTTCAAAATTACTGGAATCAACTAATCCTAATGATGGAACAACAGGTGCTGCGTCAATTTCAAAAGCTCTTATACTGTTAATAGTAAGGGAAATCATACCATCGGAAGCTATTTCTAACTCCGAAAGATTACTACCGTAAATCTTTGGGAGTAATACGGGACCGAAAATGGTAAGGTTATTTGAATCTGGATAACGCCAGTAAGTTTCTACGTTCGAATCAGATACCAAGTAAGTTGTTGCTGGGGATTTTGAGCTGTCATATTCAACAGCGGCCATTTTACTAAATTATGTTATAAAATCCTATATCTTAGTATTTAAATTAAACTACATTTTATATATGCACCCAATGAAAAGTTGATCTTTATCATAGAATATAGCATCACACGTGGCCTTCGCAACTGTATAATTTTTTATGATATCATCATCCTGTTTCATACCGTATCCAGGTTTATCAGAGGAAACGATGAGATCACCGTTATATATGTTACCGTTTTGATTACACACCCAAATACCACCTTCGCCTACAGAATTCACTATAATTTTTGTACTTTTTTTCACCTTACTGGTCTTAAACTGTAAGGAACCTATCTGAAAGCATCGTCGATTATCGGCATTTGGAAAGAGTGCATCTTCGCACGCACTCACAACACCGAACACCGTTTTATCATATGCTTTTTGAGATAAACGAACTATAGGAATTGCGTCGTCTATGTGTATACGCTCTTGGTCGTCGAGATCACTATATTTTCCTGTAGAGGATACTATTAAACCTGTGTGGGCATGAGCATCATTAGCACGTGCATCATCAGTAGCATCCGTAGCATCCGTAGCAATAGCATCAGCATAAGAACATCTATGTTGACCAGTAAAGTTCAATGCTCCTGGTATGAAATCGGTAAAAGACGTTTCGAATCCAAAGGATTTAGAATTAGTTCCCTTAAATACAAGATCCTTCAACTCAGGATTATTAGTATTTTCCCTTGTAAATATACTCCAGTCGTTTGATAAAGCGATGTTAGAGTAGCAATTAACCGTGTCAGTGAACAGAACTCCATTATTAAATTGGATTATAGAATCAGGGTTACTTCCATTGAACACCAGATTACTCAATTGAGATTCGTCTTTAAATATCATCCAATCATTCGAAAAAGTTATGTTAGAGAATACTCTCACAAAGTTATTAAATGAATAGTCTACCTTAATAGCGTTAGTCTCTATAAAATCTCCTACGTGTAAAGCATCGTGTATCAGTAAGCTGTCGTTGATAGTCACATAACTACCGAAACTCTTTATAGCACCTGCAATGAATACATTTGAAGAAAACGAAACATTATTACTAAATGCTACTAAATCTTTAAAAAAACTCCTATTGTTAAACACATTAGACTCGTGTAGTATAGCACCAGGTGTTTTTAGTCCAATGACATCTGTAACATTAAAATTCGCTATGTAATTATTTGTATCTTCCCAAAGCCTCTCAGGGTGTATGAGTGTGACACCAATATTAGGTTGAGGAGGCGGATTAAACGTAGTTCCGTCTATACTTCGATAAATACCATCAAATGAAGGGAAATTTGTTATAGAATCTCTCACAACAGTAATCGTGTATTGACCTCTATCATTTCGTATGATGGCGTTAAAATAAGCATCTATTTGATCTTTATAGGCAAATTCGAGATCATTAGTCTTATCCTTCAATTCAAGTATATCTTCATAGTTTTGATACACAAGACTATCTAAATCACTACCACTACCACCGCCACCGCCACCGCCACCACCATTTGATAAAGACGCTTCTAATTTCACAATTTCATTGGATAACTTATATATTTGATTTTGTAAATTGGAAGATACATTCGATAACAAGGTTATCTTGTTGGTATTTAGCGTGTCATCGTTGATCAGATCATCAAATATAGACGTGAGTTCCACACCATTTATGAATATGTTTTGGTCTACTGATATATTATTTGCTCGAATATGATCGCTAACATCTAAGTTACTGGCATATATATTGCTGGTGTATATGTTAGATTGAACGAACATATTTCCCTTAAATGTAGCATTGGATGATACATTAAGAAAGATAGAATTGTTAGAGGGGGTATATATAGAATTTGATACGCTCAGATTGCTCCCGATATTCACGTTAGAATAAACATTTATGGAATCTTGTATAAATACTGGGCTTTTAAAATCTACAATGTCTGCGAACTCGATGCCTTGACCTATATTGAGCTTATTATTTGATCCCGTGATGATCCCGAAGATATTAACATAATTGTCTTTAGTATTTGAATACCCGCTACTAATTCCATTTTCATATTTAGGATAAATCAATAATGAATTTGAACCTGTATTTTTGACACCGTTGCCAATGATGATTGATGAATCGGCGTTATTTGAGTTTTCGTAACCGAGAATTATTGAATGACTATTATATACTTTGTTCCTGGCACCGACAACAACATTATTGTCGTTGCTACCACTTAAAATGTTGTAACCGACATAAACATTATTGTTGGCGTTACCACTTTCGATGTTGTTACCGACATAAATATTATTTTCGGTGCTACCGCTTACGATGTTGTTACCAATGTTAATGGTGTTATTATAATTCAATTCAACAGAATTCTGCTTTATTTCTTTAGACCCTATGACGATACTATTATTACAAATTGTGTCATAAGAAGCCCCTTTTCCAACAACAACATTATTAGCTTGCATTCTTGTAGTGGTATCATTGAAACTTTTAAAGCCAATAGCTGTGTTAAAGGAGGATTTGTTATTGGTATTAAACGATGGTCCATTGACACCATAAACTGTATTCTGTAGAGATTCGTAACCTGCGATGAAATCCCCTTGCTTCCTTGCAAATATGGAATTATTCTTTAAAAAAAAGATAGAACTGAGAGATTCCTGGGTTCCGACAAGACTAATTTTAGTGCCAGCAGAAACAGCCATGAATAATCAATTATTACACTAATGAAAGAAAATGTTTCACTCAAACACTCATCTTTGCTTTTATCGCAGGATTGCAAAAATAACCAATTAGATCGAAATCATCGATTGTGATGTCCTTCCAGTCTTTAGATTTTATAGTGTCGCTGACGACAAGTTTTGGCATAGAGAACGATGGTCTTTGCAACTGTTCTTTTATTTGTGTGACATGATCGTTATAAATATGCGTATCTCCTATAGAAATACACAGTCTCGCTGGTTTTAAGTTGCATCTTGTTGCGAGGATGTAAGTGAGAACTGTATAAGATAAGATATTGAAGGGAAGTCCAAGGAAGACGTCACATGATCTTTGATACATATGGCAGGACAAATTGTCATTATTATCTACGTAGAATTGACAGGATACGTGGCATGGTGGTAGGACAGTTTTATTCAAATCTACTGGATTCCATCCTGATAAGAAGATTCTCCTACTGTGCTTATCAGTTTTCAAGAGTGTCTCTATGTATGTGATTTGATCGACACCTTGTCCAGTATAGTCATCGTCGCATGTGCCGTATACAGCTCCGAAATGTTTCCATTGAAATGAATAGTTCGCCCCACAATCGCCTTCTTTTAAGTGTCCCAGTCCAAGATTGGCCTGTGCTTCTTTAGAGGAGTTTCCATTCCAAATGGTCACACCTTGGTTATTGAGTATGGTAGCATCTGTATCACCGCGTAGAAACCAAAGGAGTTCTTTGATGACAGATTTCCAGAATAGTTTTTTGGTGGTAAGTACTGGAACATATTCTGAGATATCGAATTCGATCATGTTTCCGAAATGCGAGATTGTTCCTGTTCCAGTTCTGTCTTCTCTCTTAGATCCGCTGGATAATATCTTCATGGCTAGGCCTTTATATACGGTATCACAGTGGTATGTGTCGGTGATGTATAATATAGTTTTTTTATATGTGAGGAATCTGTAAGTTACATTCTGATCATCATCTTGAATTTGAAGTGGTTTTGCCTCAGAGTATGATGTGAGAGAATATTTGAATGATGGTGGAGTGAAATAGGTGTCACACTCGTATTTTTTATCGATATATGTGATGTACATAGTATCATACGTGTTTGCAAAATGCTTATATAGTTGATCTCCCCCGATGATGAACACGTGCTTATTTTCTTTTATGAGTTCCTTGATGATTATCTTTACGTTGTCTAAGTCTTTGAACAAGACGTTTGTTGCGGTGTCACTGGTGGTGTTGTCACTGGTGTTGTCACTGGTGTTGTCACTGGTGTTGTTGTTATTGACACTACCACTAGTTACAACGATATTAAAACGATTCTTGAGTGGCCTATGCTTATCTGGTAGCGAGTCATAGGTTTTTCTACCCATAACGACTACATTGTCAAAGGTAAGTGCCCTGAAATGCGCCAGGTCTTCAGGAATGTTCCAAGGCAAAGTGTTATTGAAGCCGATACCATAGTTGTTTGATAAGGCGACGATGCAGTTGAGAGACATATTTTATATTTAATAATATTGAAGAGGCTTGACTTTAAATAATTGAATTTGATTTGATTTCAAATTACATTATATTTTTGTTCTTCCACGAAGCATCATTTTTTAATAAATTTTGAATTCCATCATAAGTGTACATTAATGAATTATTATCATTGCAGTGTAGGCATTCGTGTGGCATCAAAACGATGACCTTAGTATGATCGTTATTCCACCTGACTACATTGTTCTTGCACATGCAGTCGCACATTCCCGCAGATTGACAATGTTCCATATGCGCATTATCAAGGATTCTGTAAAGCATTTTTACACTATCATGATAAAAATTTAATTAACCAAAAAAGTATTTGCCATCTTGGTCTGTTGATATAATATATTTTGATACCCACTGCGAGGATCGAACTCGCGACCTCAAGATTAGAAGTCTTGCGCTCTATCCAGCTGAGCTAAGTAGGCAACAACAATATAGTATTGTTGTAAAAAAGATAAATGTGCGACGTGTATAGGGATTGAACCTATGACCTATCGGTTAACAGCCGATCCTGCAAGAATCACAGTGTCAGAGCATTATAAGTTATGAAAACTAATATTTCTACTTACGCTCTGGCCAACTGAGCTAACACGTCGTCGTCATATTATAATTACTGTATAATGGCTTATGTTTAAATAGTTTTCACCCTTTATATTATTTAATAATTATCAAAAACCTTAACTTAAACCCTTAAAATTATAAAAAATGATAAATTTATTTGATTGTTGATAATAAATTGATTATATTTAACAATTAACAATGAATAATCTCATTACTAAATACTATAAACCCACACCTATCCCCACTAAAAGTCCTACAAGTCCTACAACTACATTTTACAATGATGATGACGGACACCTAATGTGCAAATGCTCATGCGGACGCATATGGGACGGCTGTGCTCAGTGCCCTTGTGCTATAGACGATTATTAAGTTAAAATAACAATAAAAAAACAACAAAAACACCACGAATAAACTTGCTAACATAGAGTTTATTTTTTGTTTTTATCTTTTTTTTATAGTTTTTTCATAAAAATTGATAGATTTATTTAATTGTTGATAATAATAAATTGATTATATTTAGCAATTAAAAATGAATAATCTCATTACTAAATACTATAAACCTGCACCTAAAACTCCCTCAATTACATTTTACAATGATGATGACGGACACCAAATGTGCAAATGCTCATGCGGGCGCATATGGGACGGCTGTTCTCAGTGCCCTTGTAATATGGACGATTATTAAGTTAAAATAACAATTAAAAAACAACAAAAATAACAAAAACACTACGAATAAACTTGCTAACATCGAGTTTATTTTTTGTTTTATCCTGATGACACTACAATTCACTTCTCCTTCATGCGAGATGAATAAAAAAACAACAATAAACATAAAACAACAACAATAATAATAATAATACACTTACACTATCTACAACAACACCGTGTAGTTTTATTTTTTTGTTTGAAAGATTCTGCAACATTCGTCTTTACCGAAGATGATATCCCTCTGGTTGTTCTCCCAGTGAACACCAATAGCAAACATTTTTTCACATCCAAGTGGATTTAGTCTCGTAACGAAACCGAACATCTGTTTCTTATCACAATATACTTTATCGCCAACTTTGAAATCCTTTTTGCATAGATCATGGGTGTGGTCGTGATCCTGGTCCATTTTATATTTAATATAATTTTAACATATTATTTTGCACTAACATATTTAAACAATCTCTGGTCACTATACAATCATTAAGAGCATCGTGTAATTTTAAATTAGGTTTTTCCTTAAAACAAAAATAATATAATTCTTCCAGCTTAGGCCACTTATATCCATACTTTCCATCTAATTTACAAATATCAACAGTCTCTTTCATAGTGTCAATAACAGGTTTCTTTCTGATTTCAGCGGAAATCTCTGCGCTCTCAGGAACGCACTGCTCTCTCAAGCGTAATTCATTCAGAATACAACCAATATCAAAAGATGCATTGTGAGCAACGATGTGAGATGATCTCTTTAGATCCTCATAAAACTCCTTAATAACCATACGGAAATCGTCACCGTGCTCCATAAGAAATTTAACATCGTATGAGTGCGGTACTTTGTCCGATACAGCATCCACACCTGTTACAAAATATGCTTTCTCAGTCTTATTAATTAGCCAAGCTAATTGAACGATCCGTTGCTGAGCTGGGCGAAATGAACCAATCCCATTCGTTTCCACATCAATGTAAATAAAATTATTTGTGTTCATGTTTGTTGAAAATAATTATATAGCCTCTATATCACCTAATCATTTTATCTTTAAACTGGTGTCACCTCAACCCTCACCTTTCCAAAAACACAAAAAATAAAGACTTCTTTAGCTCTTTACATAACAGCACCATCCCGAATACACGACATCATCAAGAAACTGGACGCGCTTCAGTGAATGATACATATATCTTACCCTTACATTTATAGATCGTAGCAGTTTTGCTCATTATACTTTTATTATTATTGCAAAGATTAGAATAGAAGTTATCAATAGCTTTCTTTGAAAACCGTTGAATACATAACTTATCACACATGTTGTCGAATATCATCCTCCAAAACATAGCAGGGAAAGTCATCACTTCTTCACATAACGTCAAATTAAGCTGCACACTGTCTTTTAATACCACGTAGCCCATATATGACTTCATAAGCACAATTAATGTTTCGTGCATTTCTTTCATTTCATCAGAAAACCGCATCAAATTATCCTCAAAAACATCACCATAACATTTGATACAATTAGGGAATATATCGTTTCGCATCATACCTCTACAAGACCAATCAGGAGTTGTGTCCTTGAAATACGGAATCTTATATTTAGCAGCATAATTCACTATGATATACTTTTTAATCCCTAAAAACGGCCTAAATATAGTTACTCCACCTACAACATTCTGCTTCTTTAAGACAGAAAGGTCATTCAAGTGGGCGTTCTTCATCACGTTATTAAAGATATTCTCTATGATGTCGCCATCATGATGTGCGAGATATATCCCATCAACACATTCTTCAGCTACGACTCGTGCATATAATGAATATCTTATAGATTTAGTCTCTTGTTCATATGCAGATCTATTCATTCCCTTTTGAAATCTCTTGATGTGCGTGATATCATGACGTATCATCTTGACCCCCTCGTGCTTACAATATTCATCCAAGAAGTCCGCTTCAGCTGTTGATTCATCTCTGTTATTGTAATTGATATGCACGGCACATATCTCTAAATCTGCATAGCAGCGCTTGAAGATGTGCAACATCACCATTGAGTCGACGCCACCAGATAAAGATATTGCTATCTTAGATTTGTGTGCGTGAGAAGAGATCAAATGCTTGAGATTCATTTCTGCAGTCGCATCGCTTGCAGTCGCATCGCTTGCAGTCGCATCGCTTGCAGTCGCATCGCTTGCAGTCGCATCGCTTGCAGTCGCATCGCTTGCATGCTTTTTAAAGCACTCATCATCGATGATGTTAGTATATGCAGAGTAATCCATGGTCAATAATCATCTTTAAAAAACAAAGTTACAAATCAATTTTTTTTAATTTTGACTTACCTCAATTCAGAAGTTATCAACGAGTTCTTCAAAATACTTATTAGAGTCTTCAATCTCTTTATTCTCGATTACAAGCTTTTCAACATCCTGATCGTTAATGCGTTTAAAATACACCGTGCCATAGTATAGAAAGCCGAAATGTACCGCCATAACAGTAATAATAAACGCCATGATGTAATTAGGATCAGCTGTTAAAAAGGGGATAATCATATAAATTGTCGCAATGACATTATATACAAAGAAGAGAATAAGATATGCAGATAAGCACTTAGCTTTATGTTTGAGAATCATTTTGTAATTATTTGCGCGAATATATTCGTTCTTCACATGCCCTTGAAGGCAAGTCTTGGATTTCTGTAGTTTGTCATTATCCTCTTCTAAAAGTTCCTTCTCTGCATTGAGTTCGTTGAACTCCTGCAACAGATTAACATATTTCGTTTGAAGCACATTGTTTTGATGGATTATATATTGAGTAGATTTGTCCTCTTTGTTTAGAGAGTTCTTTTCAATATCTGATTGACAGAAGAACATACTGATAGGTTTTGCGGATTCTCCTCTTGCCATTGTGTGTTTGTTTGTTGATTAATATTTTGTTGTTATTTCGATTGATATAATACTTCAATCAGAATTCTTTAAATCATTTTTTTACTTCATACTTCATTCTTCATATTCGCTTATCAGATTGATGATGTCTAAGAAGTAATCGAGTGATGCCTGTATGAAGTCACCATCGTAGTCTTTTTGAAGAATATTATTGGTATCAAATACAACGAAAATTGCTAAGAGAACTGATACTATCGTGCTCGTATCTTTCTTTTCAACTCCTAGAAATCGCGAAATAAGCACACCCAGAAGCATTAAGATAAATATAGGGAAATATGGTCTTAGGTCGAACTTCAGCTGAATACTCACGATTCCTAATAAGAACATTGCGCCGAAAATAGCACCTACTTCCCTTATGGCTTGTAAGCTGGTTTTGTTCGTAGAAAGTAGAGAACCAGTGATTACTGAATAAAGGGTGAAGACTATAAACTTTGCAGGAATATTAACTTTATAAATATTCATGATGACAAGAGCTATGAGTAATAAGAATGATGCGATCATATATTTGATAATGTTATCTTTGACATGTTTTTTATCGATCTTCATTGCAGTCGCGTAGGCAACGAGTGATTGAAAGATGAGGTGAGCGAACACCATCCCCATAAAGGGTGCTTTTTTAATTAGAATGGGATCCATTGTTGATATTATTATAATAGGATTAGATTTTATATGATGATGATGAGATGATGATGATGATGATGAAAAACAAAAATAAAAATCTAAAATATAAAATCGGTATATGTGTTTAAAAAACAAATCGGATGCCAAAATCTGATACGTTGCAGATTGTAGAGTAAAAAAGAAAAGATCACTTGAACAAATTATTTAGAAATTTTATTGCATTTTTTTGGAATTATTTATGAAAACTATACAAGATTTACAAAGATAATCTAAATAAAAGAATTTATAGTTCCGATTTACAGATCTCATTTACAGGAATACAAGAGTGCGTATCTTTACACCATACATATCCAGCGCTCGATTTACATCCGTATGCGTCCTTATCACCACCTAGAAGGATCGACATACCCAAGATCCTGATTGAAGTTGCCAAGCACACTGCATTGAAAAGTGTGATCGCGAATAGAGTAAAACGAGACATTTTATATTATATATTATAATGTAACTATTTTTTTAAGTGCATTTTATTGTTTGGTACATTTGATGATGGTGCGGAACTCTTTACCCGTGCTCGACGAAGTCCATGTCCAATCGGCGGTTCGGTCCTTGCGAGAGTAGTAAGTTGTCCCTATATTTTCCGAACTTTCACACATGTAACCACCAGTTGACTGTGCTCCTCCCATTATTATTATTATATTATATTATTTAATTTTTTGAGCATACAATATCTTCATAGAGTTCTTTATTATATGTCGCGGCACTCGGCTCAATCACATAACTACCGGTAAGATCCCTACTAGATGTAAATGTTCGCCTTCTAAGGTTATAATTTTTACTAGAAAGAACACTTTCACATGTAAAAGTAGGTGCCTTTGACTGCGAACCACCCATTATTATATATATATATATATATACTTATATAATATTTTACAATGGAATTACTCAGTCTAACGCGCTGTCAAGTGTGGATGATGAATGACAATGATGATGATTTTACTCTGCGCGTTTATACGCTCATAATCTCCCAGAAAAAGTGATTAAAAAACGTTATAATTATATTAAGATATATGATGTCTAAACGAAAGTTGTGTGAATATTTGTCTGATCTGAATGTGAGCAATAACAAAAAGCCAAAGGTAAATCAAAGAACTATAGAATGCCAAACTGATATTATTATTAATGAAAATGATACTAAAGTATATTCAGAATCTGAAATGAATGATATCATAAACAAAACAAAAAGAGAAATGATTTCGAATTATTATCAATTCATGAAATCTTCTAATATTGTAGAAAAGATTATTCACTCTCATAAATGTGAATTATAATCGGTTCTCTCTTTTTGTCACGCATCATATAACCCTGACTGCAAAGACACGAATAAATTTATTTATCGAGACGATGTTTATGCCGTGCATAGAACTCATCAGATATATATTGATGTCTTACAACATCATTCCAATCTAATTGATCCGCAAACATCTCAAGCACTCCCTCGTTCAATTTCAAATTAGGTAGTATCTGCTTCCAATTTATTTTTTGACAGCTATTTTTCAAGTGCTCTTTATCTTTCAGAGACAACGTATTAAAATGATTCAAAAGAAAATTTAACTCCATTGTAATAGTCTTCCTTTTGTTTAATAGAAGATCTAAATCTTTAATAGCATTTCTATCAACCTCATCCTCAGGTCATTTTTAATTTATGTCTTATAAGTAATAATGACATTGAAAGAAACCATACAAAATATTGAGGATTACAATGATGTCACTCTTATAACTCCAGATGAATGGTTAAATAATAACAAAGCTGGCTTTCCAAAATGGATGACGAAAACCTTTATGAAATATACAGATAAAACTATGGACAGCAGTGATGTTCTTTTCCCTCATCAAAGACTTATTAGAGACTATTTACAAGCAGGTTCCCCTTATAGAGGACTCCTACTATATCACGGTCTTGGTGTAGGTAAGACACGCACTTCCGTCGGTGTCTCAGAGATTCTCTTGAACTCTCAAGAAAAGAAAAAAGCCTTGGTTATACTACCAGCCTCTCTGCGACAGAACTTTATTAACGAACTCAAGTCTTTTGGTAACATACTTTATAACAAAAATAACAAATGGCAGTTCTTCGAAATAGACAAAGACACCAAAGATGATCTGTTAAAGTTATTTGATAGCACAGTTTTACAATATTTGAATACAAAAAATAAGGGGGTATGGCTACCCATTCTTAAATCTGGTGGCATCAAGATATCAGACGAGAAAGATCCTGACAAACAAGCCATCATGGAACAACAGATCAGCTTACAAATAGACGTATTCTTAGAGTCAAGATACGAATTTGTTCATTATAACGGGCTAACAGAAGGTAAGATCAATGCTCTATTAAAATCAAACGATACCAAAAAAGACGCCGAGATGTTCGATGATAAAATCATCATCATAGATGAAGTCCATAACTTGACATCGGGATTAAATAATAGTAAAACAACACTCAAATATAAGTTATATAGCAAGCTGTTTAAGAGCAATAATTCAACTTTCATTCTGCTATCTGGAACACCGATCATCAACGACCCTGTTGAAATTGCATACACCATCAATCTTCTCAGAGGAGAACAGATAACATACAGCGTAGAGCTGAGTGGTATGCCCTTCGAGTTGGATATACGTTCTAAACTGAAATATATAGACATGTTTTCGATGAAAGCTTTGAAGAAAAACATCCTATTCAGTTGCACTTTGATCCCACCTAACTTTAAGATGGTCAATGGCCACCTGGTGCAAAGAACGACACTCTCTAAATCCACAGAGTATATATTAGCTTTCATTGAGGCTGGTTTAGCTAAACTAAAAGACATAAAAGGAAATGCTATTAGCGTTCAAGGTAGATTCAAGGCCACAACAAATTACGCATTACCAATAGATTCCGAAACATTCTATAAGAACTTCGTTGATGAAGATAAGATGGAGACTAAAGCGAATGGTGTATTTCAGAGACGTATAATGGGGTCAGTCTCTTATTATGAGAATTATGATAAGAAATTATATCCTACTCAACTGGATCCAGTTGTGGTCTCTGCGATTATGTCTGAGAATCAGTTTAAGAAATATACCGATATTAGAAATACAGAAATCAAAAAGGAACAAAACGCCAAGAAGATGTCCAGGAATGGGGCGAATGCCGTGACATCATCAGGAACATATAAGATCTTCTCGCGTGCCGTATGTAACTTCGCCTTCCCCGATGATATTAAGCGGCCTTTTCCAAAGAGCGCTAAGCAATTCTTAAAGGAGATGGACTCGACCGTGTCAGATGACATAAGTTCAAGCTTCAACCTTGAGAATGATGATGATCTGAAAATGGCAGCGATGAACACTTACAAGAATGATGTATTTAAAGCACTACAGAAGTTAGATGAAAATAAGAAAAAGTATTTAAAGATAGACGCTGGTCTTGAACAGCAGTCTCCGAAATATAATGCGCTCATTAAAAACATAGGATCTATAGATGGAACGAGTATTGTCTATTCGGATTATAGAATGGTCGAAGGTCTCAAAACGTTGGGTATCAGTTTTGAAGCTAACGATTGGAGTGAGATAAAAGTTGTCATGGATGATAATAAACAGATTGATGTAAGCTTTGATCCGACCGCTAAATATTTTTTTGCCAAATACAGTGATCCCGATACGAGTGCCTATATGAAACAGGCTAATGAAATTGTTCTTAACATTTTTAACAACAGAATGTCTGAAGTTCCTAAAACAATAAGAGATAAACTTAACGAGAAGGCTGCAGTAAATAGTGAAGGAAACTTGCGTGGCTATTACTTGAAAGTTCTGATGATTACGCGGTCAGGTGCTGAGGGGATCTCTTTGAGAAACGTGCGCGGTGTTCATATATTAGAGCCATATTGGAATAATATCCGCATAGATCAGGTCATCGGACGCGCTAACAGGACGAACTCGCACATCGAATTACCTGAAAAGGATAGAAACTTTAGAGTCTATTATTATATGGCTAAGTTCAGTGAGAAACATAAGATTGATATTGGTCTCGCTATAAAGAGGAATGACAAAGACAAGACGAGTGATGAAGTGATAAAGAACATCGCAAATAAGAAATCAGCTGTCATATCTGGTTTCTTGATGAATTTGAAGAATGCTTCAGTAGATTGCGCTATACACAAGGCTTCTCACGTGGGCTTAAAATGTCTCGAATTTAAAGGAGATGTATCTGACTTTGATAACGCATTCACCTTTAATATATCAGATGAATACATCGAGATGGATGATAGTGTTAATATGAAAACAAATTTGAAAACATATGTGGTTCAGTTTAAGACTATAGAATCTATTAAAAATAAGAAGTATATATATGTTGTCAAGAAGGATGCTATATATGATCACGATGTATATACCAAAACTGGTGTGTTGGATCGTGTTGGAACGATGACAAAGTTGAATGACAATCAATACGAAGTTAGCATTGTTTCCAAGAAACAATCTATACCCAAAAGGTAAGTATTATTTCAAATAAAAATAAATTATTTCTTTTAATTAATTGACCATGACAATGACCATGATGATGCTCGCCATGAATACCAACGATGAAACTAAATTTATCTTTAAATGCATTCGCGAAAAAAATAACTTCTTCGTGATCTATTTTTTAAAGCACAATCCAGATTGTTTGGAAATGGTCGATGAAAAAGGAAACACCATCGTCATGAACATAATCAAATACGGGACGAATGAAATGATAAAGTTTATGATGAACAAATATAGAAGATTAGAACTGAACATAAGTGATGATGAGAATATACACGCTTTATTTTATATTGTTCAAAATAAATCCCTTGAATTAGACTATTTACATAGTTTTCTAAATAGGTGTAACGCAGACATTAACATGAGGAACAGTTCCTTAGGCTCTCTATTATTTCATACTATGCAGCATAGAAACATTTATGCTCTTACATATCTCTTAGCCATGAATATAGATACGAATAATACATGTAATAATGGAGAACCCGTCATTTTTCATTCTATATCAAACGGACTTTTAGAAATAAGTAATTGTCTTCTCCAACATAACAACTTTGACATTAATAAAACCAACAGCGCAGGTGAATCTATACTTGAAGTTTCCCTGTTAAAGAACATGGCAATACATGCAAACATCATATTAGGCAAGAGACCTAAGATCATTAAAGACAAGGTGAAAGTAGTGAAAATGATGGGAGTATGTGTGGAAAAGCAAAATACTGCCTTAGCTTATAAATTATATCAACATCACAGTGCATATGTAATTCAGAGAGCTATTAAAAAATATATGAATAAATTGAAAACTGGCAACGTTAAACAATAATAAGCAGTTCCTCTCCAGCCTTGACGTTTTTACAAGTATAGTATCCATTGTTTTTTAGGGTAACATTACCAATTGATCCGCCAGCATGATTGAGGAACATCTCACCGTGAAAATCATATATTGGGATATCTGGAACGAATGTATAGACTCTGTTAGAATCTTGCATGAACAGTTTCTTATTTCTATATAGATCCTGCAGTTCCATGATGACACGAGTATCACACTTAAGATCTTTTGTGAATACCCAATGTCCTTGATAGCATGGTCTATTCAATATCTTTGTGTTTGATGAGATATCTTTGACTGCGATGAGACCAATACGAGATTTGTGTAATTGTGATACTCCTGGACGACAATAGAGATATTCTAAACTCGCTGCCATGGTTGATGATGATATTTATAAATCAATATATATGTGATTATTTTTAAATTTGTTTTTTAGTGTGGATTGATGATGATGATGATGATGACAATGATGACAATGATGACAATGATGATGACATCAATTTGAATTTGGTTTTTTAGTCTGGGTGGTTTATTTTTTCCTTAAAAACACATTTAAGCCTTTTATATTATACATAAAACAAACACAGAACCACACATGGATCCCAATAAAATTCCTGAAAACATCAAACAAATGCTTAGAAATAAAGATATGACTATGTCTCAGAAGATGGTATCTTTCATGGCGTACATGCCTGGATTACCAGATAACAATCATCAATTCTATATTGATAATTTATCAATCGGTAAGACTATTAAAACTCTTATCGATGAAAAAAAAATTAGATTCGATGGTTTCAATGATGCTTTTAAACTTCAGGTGACTCAACTCGAAGAAGCAGCTGATGCTGATGCAGATCCTGATGATGAGTCTGTTGATGTTTGTAATCCATAAAATATAGTCTGAACAATGATGTATATGATGAAATGATGAAAAGTGTGATGCATATTTAATTTATGATTACAAATTATCAAGGTTTTTTTTTATATTTTTCAATGATGCGTTTTTCCAAATATACTTCAAAACTTGATTTCTTCAAAAAGAAATTTATATCATATTCTTTTGTACCATCTTCATTAACATGAACACCATCTTTATAATACTCCATGTTCGATTACGTCTGTGACATATTTACTATCTTTAAGTTGAAACATTTACTAAAAATAAATTATCTAAAATTTACGAAAAGAAAATCCTCCTGGGTCCTGTTCGTATTTATCAAGCATCGCGTTACATGTAGCCATACTTGATGATATACATAATATCTTATAATCATCCATCATACGCACATAAACAATAAACTTATTTTCTGGAGACTTTACAATCTTGTATTTAGGTGCATATAATGGATTATAACAATACATAATATAATTGTATAAATATTTTTTTAAGTTATGTTTAAATATTTAAAACTAAGCATAAAGCGGGTATTTAATCTAAAAAATAATATTTCGCATCTATAATGATGTCATCATATTCACAATTAAAACAAGATCTATGGGTTGTTGATGTTCTCTCAGGTAAGCGAAACGGGGTATTTGTCGATGTTGGAGCATTCGATGGTATCAATCTATCCAATACATATTTGTTGGAGAAAGAGTATGATTGGACTGGTATATGTATAGAAGCTAACACATCTACTTTCAATAAACTCAAAACAAATAGAAAATGTACATGCGTAAATCAATTGTTATCAGATACGAGTGATAAAAGTGTTTTATTTCAACATTTAGGAGAATTTTCTTTCACTGGTCAGAACATATTCAAATATGATATAGAATCAATTCGCGCATCTAATACCAATTTAGATACACAAGTATGCACAATGAAGACAAGCACGTTGAATGACGTATTAAATAAAAATAATATACCAAAGTTAATAGATTATTTATCGATCGATGTTGAAGGGATGGAGTTAGATATTTTGAACACTTTCGATTTCAAGAAATATCACATCAATGTCATTACAGTCGAACATAATGCCGCGCATATTGGTATGGAATATCGTAATAAACTTTTCGATTTACTGACGAGAAATAGTTTCAAGTTTGTTAAAGGAAATGATAATGTTCAGAATTGGAATCAAAGCGATTATTATATTGAAGATTTTTATGTGAATAGAATTATTAAACATTGATTGGACTTTTTACTTTAGATACATTTTTAGTTTTTGCAGATCCATCAGTAATCTTATTTTCAAAAAAGATGATATCTCTTTTTTCCTTCATTATTTTCTTTTTGCCATTTTTGTCTGTTATTTCTATTGGTTTTTCTAAATTCATTTTCCAGCACAAATATAATGAGTAGAACGAAGCATTATTCTTCTGTATTTCTAAACCAACCTTGTCATATTGAATCTTCCTAGAAGGAATAACAAGTTGAATATCCTTATCATCGCCGAATGTCTTTTGGAAATATTGTGTATGAAGCACAGTTGAGGGAAGAATGAGAACAAAAGGTAAGCCAATTTCTTTTAGTCTTTCTAAAACTTTTGCTTTGTCTAAAAATGGAGGGTTACTGTATGTGAAGTCAATCTTCAATCGTTTTATATCATCTTTTGTGACTGAAAAAAAATCCCCCCCTTTTTTTGAATATACATCAAAACCTAATTTACAAAGATATTTTGTTGATCCTCCATCACCATAAAATGGCTCCCATAACTTCATTTTTCCATTTTTAAACTTAGATGGTAGAAATTGCATTAAATCTTTAAACGTTTCGAACCGCGTCATGTACTCGTCGCCTTCTGGAGTTCGATCGAAAATAGGCGAGTCTTTGAAATTAGCCATATTAGTTATTTATGGATATAATAATTATGAAACCATTAAGTATTATGATGTAGATTGATAAAATACCAATTTAAAAAATGATTAATTATAATAATTTGTTATTACTCACATAACTACATACAAACTAACTTGAAAAATGATGTAAAAGATGAATAAGGTCGTAGAATGGAAAAAATGGGTGCGATTCGAATATCAATCTATTGCTTTTCACAGAAAGCACTACAATCATATTGTATATCACCAGAAAGATGCTCCTGAAGATGAGTTATTCAAATCAGGATTCATACACGATTACAACAAGACGCGATTGCAAAGACAGAAGAATAAACACGAAAGCCGCAAAAGTAATGCATACAAATATAGTGATTATGGTATGGATTTCTTATGCAAAGATGTTAAAAACAACACCTATCACGCTGGTCAATCGAAATGTTACGAAAAAAATAAAGTAACCGCTAACCATATTGGCACTTTTCAGAGTGTTATCAACAATCGCTTAAAAAGCACGGGATATCTCTATACAACTTCTAATTTAGAAGTTAATCTCAGAGAAGATCTAATGAACAATCCCAATAGTATAATTCATCACAAACTTACACTCGATGATGTCGATGCCCATAGTGATGAAGACCAGACGATGAAGCAAGAAATACTATTAGAATTACGTGATTATCAACAAGAATGTCTTAGTGCTTTAATATCAGCTCGTTCAGACACAGAACATAACAGATTTACTGTTAAAATGTTTTGTGGTGGTGGTAAAAGTATCATTCTGGGGCACTATCTGAAACATTGTCAATTCAAAGTGATCATCTGTATCGCACCGCTTCTCGTATCAGTCGATAACTTAAAAGAAAGAGTTCTTCCTTTCATTCCTGAATATAAACATCTATTGGTGGATTCAGATGTAGGTGGAACGACTGATCCTGTAGAAATCAGCAATTTCTTGAAGAATGATGATGCCACGCATAAAATTATATTCAGCACATTTAAGAGTGCTCAAGACATATTAGCTGAATTGACGGAACTGAAGAATCCAGATGAAGACTGGTGTATAATCGTTGATGAAGTTCATAACATGATCAACAAGGATACATTATGCGCTCTAACTAATTCATTCAATAACGCTTTATTGCTATCAGCGACGATTCCTGAAGAATTATATGATGTTGTCGATGCTAAAGAATGCTATTCATATACTATGGATCGCGCTATTGCGAGTGGATACGCCTGTGACTATAAGATATTCTTACCATACATGAGTGAAGAGGATAAACATCCCGAGTATCATATTCCAAGGGAATTATCGGATTTTCAAGATGATCTCGTTGCAAAAGCTATGTATGTGGCTACTGGAATGCTATCAAAGGGTTCTCGGCGTCTTATTGCGTTTATGAACACTCAAGAAGAATGTGTCAAGTTCCTTGAAGTTCTCAATCGTGTATTCATCGACTATCACGCGGTAGGATTTTGGGGAGATGTGATCACATCTGATGTTCCTTCATCAAAAAGAAGAGAAATTCTTAAGACATTTGAAGAATTTCCCTTAACAAAAAACAGACAATTTAATGATCCTTATGAAGAGCTTGATGTTCTTTCTAATATCGAAATAAAGATTATCGTTAGTGTAAGGATTTTGGATGAAGCTGTTGATATTCCTGTATGTGATTCAGTATTCATATCTAACATCGGGGATCGTTCAAGTGATATAAGAACGATGCAAAGGGTTATGAGAGCTGGACGGATCGTCAAAAATAATCCCAATAAGGTTAATAACGTCTTCTTATGGTGCGATGAATGGAAAAATGCTGTCAATTCGCTCAATCTTTTCAAAGAACAAGACATTGAATTTCATAAGAAAATTGGTTGTCTCAGTGGAAACTACGATAATCAGCATATGCATGTTATAAAAGAACACAACGTAAAGCAATCATACGAGCTTGTGGCATACATGAATATCAAATGTTTGTCTTTTGAAGAATTGTGGAATGAAAAACTCGAGAGGTTGAATTCGTATGTTATTGAAAATAAGAAGCTGCCATCATGTAAGGATAAAGAACCGAAAATTAAACAGATGGGTAACTGGATATCGAATCAAAAGAAGTTTTATGCGGAATCAATGTATATTATGAAAAATCAGACTATCCGTGAGAAATGGGAAGATTTTACGAACAAACACTCTATCTTATTTATGTCAAATGAAGAGATTTGGATCAACACTCTAAAAGATGTAGAAATGTATATTAAAAATACTGAAACTAAAACTAAA
>Ga0209550_10001774_pt1 | contig 20720 bp, 15 predicted proteins | sample LauGreSuBDMM15SN_2_FD_187567 | JGI IMG/M metagenome (GOLD analysis project Ga0209550, IMG submission 187567) | Freshwater lake microbial communities from Lake Michigan, USA - Su13.BD.MM15.SN (SPAdes) (version 5) | ecosystem: Environmental > Aquatic > Freshwater > Lake | place: Lake Michigan... | reverse complement strand
CTATGCTTTCTATTACCTTGCTCAGGAGAGCAGGTTTGAAGATGCCATCTACCGCACCTTGCTAGAAGGGGGCGACACAGACACCAACGCTTGCATTGTGGGCGGCTTGGTGGGGGCTTATGTGGGTTTGGGCTCATTGCCTAATTACGCTTTGAGCCAAGTGTTGAGATGCGACACGTCAAAAGGGCAAGAGAGGCGAGAGGCCTATACCGCCAAGCCAATGGCTAAGAACCTCAAGGTTTTGTGTCAGTATTGTTTAGGCGAAGAAGAAAAGGCGCGCAGTTTGTAATAGATCTTATTAATATTGTTATAAAGCCTACATGTCGGACATTGAAAAGAAACCCTCTCTGCGCATTAGCCCCAATGTGTATGGACGAACTGAGGTTAAAAACCGTGTTCGATACCTCATTGACCCAAAGGGCGAGGGCACTGAAACAGGCGTACCCGAAACGGTGGTGCTAACCAGATGGCGTAAGCGGCAATTTCCTAACTACAGCTTTTCGGGGGAGAAGTTGAGCTCCACTCTTTGGAGAGCTGTGGCAGCAGCCTATGGAAATAATGCCAAGAGAATTTGCAAATTAAGTTTAGAAGAGATACAGGCTATCAAACAAGAGAAAACTGTTTCCATCAAAGCACTGGGGCATTTAGAACTACCCGCTGCAAAAACATTGAAGGCTTTGTGCAATGTGTGTGGGCCAGAAAGAATGCAAGTGCTTCTGGATAAGCACAACTCCAATGAGCATCAAGGAAAGTCTGGGGTACCCGATTTGTTCTTATATGCCACACACATACAGACGGGTAAACCATCAATTGCGCGATTTGTAGAGGTTAAGAAGCCAGGTGAGAAAGTGTCTCAAGATCAGAAGGATGAAATTGAGCTTTTGAACGCAATGGGGCTGCACGCTCGAGTAATTAGATTGGTAGAAAAGCCAGCTACAAAAAGTACTAAAAGCAAACGTAAATCACCTGAAATACAGGGGGAGTGAATGGGGTTACTTGATGGCATGTTCGGGAAAGAAGAAATTAATCAGCTGAAAAAGCGGTTGGTCGAAAAGTCTGACACCATTTCTAAAATTGAATCGCAGCTTGCAGAGTTGATAGGTGTTCGAATTTCACTTGAAGGTGAACTAGCACAATTTCAAAAAATTATTTCGGAAAAAAATTCATCAATTCAAGCGCTCAATGACAATTTAAATGAATACAAAAATCAGCGCGATAGTCTAATTTCAGAATTACAAAAAAATAATCAATCCCTTATTGATTTCAAGTTGCAATCAGAGTTAGAGATCAATGAAGCAAATTTACAAATTGAAGCTTCTCAATTAGTATTGCAGGAGGCTTTAAATGAGTCTGATTTAGAAGTTCAAAAATTTGCAGAGCTTCAATTGAAATTAGACGAAAAAGAGGCTGAATTTCGTGAGCGTGAAAAAAGTCTTGCAGAAAAGTCCGACAAACTTCAATCAGAGCGACAAAAGTTTCAACAGCAAGCCACTGATTTGCATTTACGTGAGCAAAGATGGAAAAACAGCATCGAACCTCAGCTTGAAAAATATGAGTCACATCGGGCGCTTGACGCACGGGAGGGCGAGCTAATAAATCTTCAAAACGACTTGGATCTTAAAGAGGAAACTCTTAAGGCTTTTGAATTGGATCTAGTAAGGCGCGATTGTCTCGATGAAAGATTGAAAGTCAGAGAGACTGAGCTCAATAACTTAAACGAACGCCTCAAACTCCGCGAATCTGTGGTGGACGTAGGCAGTGCTTCATTGAAGAAAAATGACATAGAACTTAAGTCTAGGCAAAAGAAATTAGATGATTGGGCTCGCGAATTAGCCACATTCCAACAACGCGTTAGTCATATTGATCAAGAAGAAAAAAATCTAAATACAAAAGCCTTGGCACTACAGGCTAAGGAGGCAATTCAAAAGCAAACGCATTCGAATCGGCTAACAGAAATTCGGCAACAAAGATCTATCAACCAAAAGCTAGAAGTAGAACTTACATCACGTGAAACGCTACTTGATATAAGAGAACAAAAATTAGTCAGAGAAGAGACAAAAGTTCTTGCTGTCAAAGAATCAAATAAATCTCTTAAGTACGAATTGCTTCAAGTTAGTGAATTGATAAATTCTCTGACTGACGAGAATAGGGCGCTCTTAAAGCTAGGAAAAAAAGATCGTTTGGAAATTGAAAAGTTAAACTCACAGATTGCTAGTCTTGAATCGTCCACAACTGCATTAAGTAAGTTCAATTCATCGCTCTCAAACCCGGTAGTACTTGCTTGGATGTTGGAAGACGGTGATCCCGATTCAATGGGTGTTGAAAACGGATGGTTAGGATTTTCTGGCAATGGTCCATGGCCCGATCAGTTCCTAGAATCAACTTTACAAGAATTTGGTTATTCCTTTTTTCAACTCCCAGATCCTGACTTGGAGCATTTAATTGTTGGACGTAAGGCTTGGTCTAAATCTGATTTACTTAGCCAAATTGATGCTAGTCAAGGAAAGACATTGAGGATTTATTCTCAAGAAATGTTCTTTGCAAAATTAGTCACGGGAAAAGATCCGTTTGATTCACAAGATGAAAGTCTCCTTCAGGCATTTGCTGAAGATCATCCTGCATTACAATTTTTAATGACTCTTACCGATAGTTGGCCAGAAGTTACCTCATTAGAGAACGAGGAGATTAGAGAAGTAGGTGAAAGTGATTTTGGAGTTTCAGAATCTCCACTAAGAATATTGGGATACAAAGTTGGATCTACTTCTTCGTTATCCCTTGCTGAAAGGCGAAAAATAATTTCACAATGTTTTGAAGCTAAGCAGCTTGATTTCAGTAGTGATAGTAATGACGACTATATTGCCAACTGGGGTAGGGCTTCGGGGGCTCAACGACTCTACAGAATCGCAATTCACCTTAAATCCCAAGCCGACGGCCGAAGTGGCATCAGAAGTCCACAGGCACGGCAAGATTGGATTAACGATTTGAAATGGTTAAAGGTTAAGTACTACTCCGATTTCAATTCGAAATTTACATGGCCTGATTATTGAGTGATGCGTAAATTTCACATATTGTCTGCGACCAAAAATAAATTTTATTAAATAGCCTTGAGGTCGTATGCGTTTTTTTATTTCTAGGAATATTGCTATTGGAAGAAGTCTATGTCTCATTGGCAAATAAAAAATATAGCTTTGATTTCACGCTCAAACCCACGTTATGTGATGCATTGCCACGAGCAAATCTCACTCAAGAATTCGATTTCTAAAGAAAGAGTTGTTGATCCGCAGCAAGTGGTAACAGCTTGGGCGGAGTCGAGTATTAATCGACTTCTTTGTAAATATTATGAATCGGATGATCGATCAATACTGACTTGGGAGGAGCTAGGTGCTGCTGGTAGTTACAGACGTAAGTACAGGGAATTAGATGGGCTTTTCAAGAGTGCTAACGGGATACTTTGCGTTGAAACAAAAGCTTCAACTTCAAACTCATCTGTCAAAAAGGGAAGAAGCCAAATTAATGAAAATCTTCAAATATTGTCTGGCATCAATTCGGCGTTCTCAGCCCTGCTTGTGCTTTGCGACTGTCACGTATTGGACCAAGAGTTCGGCGTTATGTCCCCGGAAATGAGTGCTCAATTACTTACTTCTAATGAATATTCAATCTTTCAAGGGTTAACTGATATTCCGAAAATCATTCCAAAGACCAAATCAATGTGGATCATTGATGAAATTTCTGTTCTTGAAATGGTCAAATTATTTGGACCACCTGTAGACGAATTTGATAGCCCAGACTTTTGATTAAATTAACATGCTGATCAGTTATGTTCTAGTGCCGTAATTACTCGAAGGTATTTGAGGAGGCAAAAGTGATCCACAATTGCATAGAGGGTCATTTGATCTAAGCCCGCAGATAGAGCATGGAGCGTAGTAGAGCTTCTCCAGTACTTGAATCTGAGGTGGGTTTTGTTCCGTACGGAAATAAAATTGATTGAAACGGTACAAAACTTCGCCAGGTACTAAGGATAAATCTTCTGTTGCCGCAACATTAGACCGCATCGTTAAGCTACCCCTCTCGTGCCGATCTGTTTCTTTAGATGTAGAGTTGTAAGGTTTGGCCGAAATCCACTTGTTACCCGTCCCTGGAAACGCCAAGGCAAACTCAATATCGTAAAACTTTGCTTCTGCATGTCCTTTCTGGTTAAGCGACCATGCAGATACTGTCAAAATAAGGTCTTGATCTACAGAAGCCTCAATTTCAAGTCTTTCTCGAAATGGGCCGGCCTTAGAATCAACTTCGACCAACAAATGCCCTAGCGTTCTACGAAGATCACCAGCAGGCACATTTGGACCAGGTCGATTAGGACTCACAATGCTGAATTTTCCAAATCCATCGGTGGGGTCAACGCAAAAAAGGGGGTACCGCTCTTTGCGTACTTCTCTTTCAACTGGCATTTCAAATCCTGCACGCAACAATGAAAGATGCGAATTTCTGGCAAGGACTAGCTCAATATTCTTGGCGAGATGGAGGCGCGCTTCATCATTAGCTACCCACGCAGCACCTTCTGCTATAGCTGATGCGCTACGCTCTGAAACATGAACCCGCATCGGTCCAAACAGCTCGTCAAGTCTATTCTTTACAAGAGGCATATTTACCATACCGCCTGTAGCTAGGCACAGTGCAACAGAAGATGGCGAGTAACCAGCTTTTTCTACCATACGCTCAATACGCGCTACACCCTTGCGTACTAAATTTCCAACAATCTTCTCTAAGTCGTCTCGTTCTAATTGAACATCTATTGCTGTGTCACCATCAACATCGTAATAGTTGTCTAGAAATACATTCCAAGTTCCTCTTGAGCTCAAATTGATTTTCGCTTCCTCACTTGCATGCAGAAGTCTTTTCCTAGCGTCCGGCAGTAGCAAAAAATCTTCACTTAAACGTCGTTGTACCAATGATCTGCGTTCAATTTCATTGCGTAACTCTTCGTCAAAAACATCACCACCAACTTCTTCGGTGCCATCATTTGCTACTTGGACAAGAAGACCATCAATTACTCGGCAAAGCGTGAGGTCAAGTGTGCCTCCACCCCAGTCAAAAACTAAAAGTAGCTTACCGTCATAACGCTTGATCAGGTCATTTCCGTTCTCTGCAGTTCTTAGGTATCCATACAAAGCTGCAAGTGGTTCATGCACAAATTGAACCACACCCATGCCGGCGTGCAAAAAAGCCTGGCGAAGCAAAGCTCTGCGCTCCCCATTCATATTTACTGGAATCGTTGCTACAACGGCATCCATATTTAATTCACGGCCAACGCGAGACTGCAGAACAAATCTTCGTACGTAATCTAAGACATGCTTAACAATTTCTACTGAATCCCGTCGGACGCCATCAATCACTAATTCGTCTTGCCCTAGTAAAGACTTTGGAGACCGAACAGTGCTACCTTGGACGCCTAGACCTGCCCCAGACAAGCGATCTCGCGCTTTTCGGCCGACTTCAACTTTACCTCCTTCGTAGCTCACAACAGACGGTATAGGTTGCCCACTCTCCAAAAAAGTCACAACTCTATCGCCCACCACAACCGAAGCTAGGCTATTGGTTGTGCCGAAATCAAATCCAAAGACTGGCATTTCAAACCTCTCCATCAAGCTCTTTTAGTTCAGATTGAAGACTTTCAATTACTAGCTCAGCCCGTTCTGTCATCACCTCAATGCGAGGGATTTCGCGGTTTAGTGCTGTCAATCCAGTTTGCAATCTATCAATACTGATTCGTAAATTTTCAATTAATCGGCCTCGCATTACTTCGATATCGTAAGAGAGGTGTGTTTTTGTTTCTTGGTTAGTTCGCTGAAGTGCCCCTACAGCCTCTTCTGAGGTCTGCTTTAAAGCATCCAACTGTTCTTTCAAATCCTTTGATTTTTGAACTTCTTGCTCCAAAGATAGTCTAAGACTGTTTGCCTCAGATCTGTAATTTACAGCTTCGTTATGAGCTCGCTGTTCACCATCTTGTGCTTCTACAACATTTTTAAGATACCGCTCAGCAACCCATCCAATTGCCTCAAGCTCGTCTAATTCGGTAAGAGCTCTGATCAATTGACTATCGTTTTCTAAATTTGCTGCTGCTGGTTTCCAAATAACTTGCAATAAGACGGCGACTAGCTCATCTATGCGAACATTCCGCTCATAGAACAACCAAACTGTCATAAGATTGAGTGTGTTAATTCTTAACTTCTCTAGTTCTTCCTGCTCCAGGTGCTCATCCTGTATTTTGAAAGGGGGGCTGAACGACTTAATTGATTGGTACAAGCTAAAAAGCGAAGGTATTTGTTTGTCTTCTTCAAGGACTATTCGTAATAGTTCGCCTTTGAAGATGGGGTGTTGCTTCAATACAGCATGGACAAATTCAATTAAAACTTTTTTTGGCAGTGGATACGATTGAATCTTGCGAGCTGTCAACAATAATTGTCGTGGCACTTGAAGCAATCGATCTTGCTTTGCCAAATCCAACAAACGACCGAATGCGTCTTGATCTAATTTATGGTTTGCAGAAAGCGACTTTTCTTGATTGGGTTTAAGCCCAACCCGCTGTCCCTTGCGTGAGTAAGCCTGGAAAATAAAAACCTCCATGGTCAAAGGTGGTGTTTTGCGCTTTCCCTTGTCCTCACTATTCTTTTCGCCGTTACCGGGTTGAAGTGAGACACCTGTTCCAGATTGACTGCCGCCAATCTGTTGAATTCTTTGGCCATCAACCTGAGTCAGCGATTGCTGCGATATCTCTTTTTCTGTGAATGGTTCGTCACTATTGCCAGATTCACGAGAGGGTAGATTCTTACTTTCGGTTTGATGTATAGGTGAAGACGGGCTTTCAACTTTCAAGTTAGCTGCAAGGCTTCCAACGTGAACTGCCACAGGTGCTGAATTTCGTACTCCTTTTCGTCCTTTGGTCCGGATAGGAATACCTTTATCTGATGTGTCGTTGGTCATAGTGTCTTTAATCTGTTTGATATAACTTCAAACCAAGTTCGTGCAAAACTTTGTGGCGATAACTCACGAGCCAACTTTTTAGCAAGGACTTTCAAATCTGGTTCTTCTCGATTTGAAAGCGCTTCAACAGTCAGAAGAAGCCTCTTACTTCGATCGAACCCTGCTGTCATTTTAGTCAAACTAGCGTATAAGAATTTAGCTTCCAACTTAAGGGAGGCTAAATCTTTGCTAGCGTCGCGAAGAATCTCAAAAGTTTCCTGATCGGTTAATAAGTTGGTAATTGCATCCTGATTACTATTATTTGATTCCTCTATAAAATTCCAAGGCTGTCCTTCTAGAAGGCCAGCAAATGCTCTTGCTGCTATCTGCAAATTACCGTTGGGCGCCAAAGCCTCTGCTTCAAGAAAGTGGTTGAAATGAAAAGAAACAAGGGATCGCACACTCCTTGCAATGGGGCGATTTAAATCTGTCAATTGATCAACTGCCTGAGCATACCGATTACCGTAACTTTCAACTTCTAATCCTGTTCCCACCACCTGTTCTTTAGCCATCACTCCATAGAGGTAATGAGCAATGCCGTCGCAATACAACATGCCAGTGGATAATTCGCGACACTCATTTATAAAGATGCCGATGGCTCCTAAGCTCAGCTTTTGTCCAATAGCCAAGCGCAGCAACGCCCGTTCAACTTCCTCAAGATCTGATTCCTTGGCAACTTGAAAATCAAGTGCTATTTCGGCATGTGCGCCATCGTTAGACAGGCGAATTTTTTGAAATGAGTTAGTTGAATCTGCAAGTACAAGCCTTAGCGAGTCAAATGAGATCGACTTGTCATTCAACCAACATTGAGTTGTATCTTCAATCATGACATCGTTTGGAGATATAGCCGATTGCACTTTGAGTGGTGCACCGCCTACTGGACGGCCATGCAACATCAGTGTTGGTTGCCTCAAGGGATGCTGCTCAAATCGGTGGCGTCGTAATTTTTCGATGTCGTAAAAATTTTGCTTACAGAGGCCACAACTGAACAATATAGGCGACGGCGCAAATTTTGGAATTACTAACGACTTTGGATCGTAAACGCCATGTATGCCTGGATGCCAAAAACCCATTCTCAATTCCGTCCTTTTTACAATTTCAATATAGCCTATTGAAGTTTGTAGTGCAACGCAATTTATGATTTTTAAATATCTGACCTAATTTACCAAAGCTCATAACCAAATGAATTAATGAGCCATTCTGAAAATTCTATTTTGTAAATCAAGACACTCGATTTAAAGTTACTTCTCTCTACAAATAGTGCAACTTGAGTTATCCTCCCGAATGACAGCGTGGTCTTGACGCTGTTCAGTACCGCCGGTATGTTTACGTTACCGAACGTTTCTCGCTGAACAGCGTTGGGGGCAAGTATCCAAGTGCACTTTGCGGCTTCGCTAAAGGGGTAGTTCTTAGGCTTGAAGGCCGAGCAGCTCGACAAGCTTTGTCTTGCCACATACTCTCAAAAGGGTAAGCCTTCTATTGCGCCTTTTGTTAAGGTTAAAAAACCTAATGAGAAAGATATAACAGATCAAAGTGATGAAATAGAGCTCTTGCACTCTATGGGTCTACATGCCAGCGTGATTAGACTGATGGGCTCCCAAAAGAAGAATTCAAAATATCATTTGACCAGAAAAAATTCCTTAAACATACGGTTTCCTACTTAACACGAGCTCAGATTTTTATTTCCTTTTGATCCTGCAACTTTTTGGAAAAAAGTTTCAAAAAGAATGGAGTTAAGAATTAGTACTTAATAATTCTTTTTGAAAAATTTTTTTAGGCGATGAGTCCTTCCGATACCCACAGACAAATTTAGTGGCTATGGAATAGAAGCTGTTTTGATCTCTTCTTGAGGCTATGATTCTTTTTGATTTCGACCTTGCAATGCTTTGGTTGATGATATGAGCAAGTTAAAAAATACAAGGTCAAAATACTATGAGGAAAATGATATGAGCAACAAGATATCCAACGTTCTACAAATTGTTGATCCGTCAGGGCTAACTTACTACCTTGGGACAATCACTCCCGCACAGATTATGGAGCTGACTTTTGTTCCATGTGTCGTTAACGTCAATGAAGATGTTTTAGTCATTAGAACCCAGCAGGGTTATCAACGTGAAGGAGATAAGAAGCGTATGACTCAGATACGAGATTTTTACTCTACAAATACAGCATCTCTCATTCCTCCAGTTTTACTATCGACTCGTGGTGCTTGGAAGTTTGTTCCTAAAACTGCTAATTCACCTTTCGGATCAATTGAAGCCACTGATCAGGCAGCAATTATTGACGGCCAACATCGACTTGGTGGTCTTTCCATGATTGCCCATGACGGTGATAGTAGTGAAGAAGCACTTCACAGAAATATCCCTTTTATGGCTGTTCAATTTGATGATGTCAAAATCGAATCAGATGAGTTTGAAGTTATAAACGGAAAACAAAAAGGTATAAAGCCCTCTCATCTAAAGTACATTCGTAAAAATGAATCTTTCGGAGGCAATGCTGCAGATATGCTTAAGGAAGATCCTGATTCTGTATTCGCAGGTAGGATTGCGATTGCTACTCGTGCCGACTACGACTTGATTACATTTAAAGCGGCAACTGATCTGGTTGCCTACACATTTGACAGTGTTTTTTGTCAAAATGCATTAAGACCTGACACAGAAGAAAATCAGCAAAAAGCCATGTCTATTCTGCTTGCTTATTGGAAAGCTGTTTCAAATATATTCGGCAATATGTGGGCTGATGTTCATATGTTGCCTGTTTCCGGATCTAATAAATCACCAAGCAATCCGGGAAGAAATAAATTTGAGTATCGCCTGCTAGAAGAAACAGGCCTTAGGGCGTTTGCAAGGTTAGGTTCTAATATTCTCTATAAGTCCTGGATACCTGCTAGCGCGGATATTGCTTGGAATACTGTTGATGATCATTTAAGAAAAGTGGCACAGGATCCAACTGTTCAAATTGTGATGCAGAAACTTAAACCTCACAATCGTGATCAAATCCTGGCAATTGATCCAAAGCTTCAGATGCAAGGATTGGCTGGATGGACAACTCTATACAGCATTTTATATGGTGCACTTGAACGAAATAACTGAGCGCTTAAATGTCAAGAGTCGTTGAACTAATTAAACGATTTGTCGCAGACACTGGTCAATCAGAGACCAGTGTTAAAAGCCTTCGATTGTCTAATGATCCAAGAGGTGTAAATTCTCTTACGACGGTAAGAATGACCGTATCATTTACAAATGAAGTAATTGATCAGATTTTTTTAAACAGTATTGTCGGTACAGGAATTTATCTAGATGACACCTTCCTTGCTGTACAGCCTGATGGCAAATCTATAAAAATTGACGACATCAGCAAATTAAATAATGAGAATTTTTTAAAAGAAATCGAAATAGGGTTTTCATATGAAAAAAAACCAATCACAAGTGATCAAATAATAAAAAAACTACAGGCGGAAACAATTTTTGGATTACCTCATGTACTATTTAAAAATGTTCCGATTTCAAATCTAAAAATATATTTTGGTGTCAACCAAAACGCTCTTCAGTTATTGAAAGAGTCTGCCCTACAGGCACGAGCATACAAGACTCATCCCTTCCTTTCAGAACTTACTAAAGTGCCAATAGTAGAGTTCCTATATATAGACGATAGGTCTAATCTCACAACACTAAAACGGCCGATAACTGATTACATAGATGAAGATTTAATTTTGTTATTGACTCGACATGCGTATACGCCAAAGGTGGGTTTGAAAATTTGTTCAATTTTTCCCTCAACTTTCTTTTCAAACACTGTTCCGTTAGCAACTTGGGATTTCATTAGGCAACAAGTCTCCAATATTGTCAGAGAAGACCTCAATAGGCATACAAAGTCTCAAGTTGATCGAATTAGTAAGAGAATTGGGGAGGTACAGCGAAGAAAAAAAATCATATCTGGAGGTATTGACTTTGGACTCGCGCCCATAAATGAAGTTGAAACAGTACTGTTGTTCCAAAAGTTAGCATTGATATACCCTAATAAGTTGCCTGGAGGGCTACGAGTTGAACTTATAGATTACTCTCCGAAAGATATTGACTCAATATGTAGATTTCAGCTTAGCCCTAATCATCCAGAAGAGACCGGTCCAGTTGAGTTCGAATTTTCGTTAGCTAGTTTTTTCAAGCACGGACATGATTATCGTCAAGTAAAGCTAATAATCTGCTACACAATCAAGCCGTTGGTGTTTCCTTACTTCTACGGAGGAATTAATTATTCTCTTGATAAATCTGGCATCATGCCAAAGTTAACAAATACATTAGACAACTCTTCAGTTCCATGTTTAATACTTGAAGAACTATTCAAATGAATACTCAAATAAAAATATCAGACTCACCAAATGTGTTGATGATCAACTCAGAGCCCTATGTTATCTTTACTCGAAGAGGCTATACGCCTGTTATAGACGTTGAAGAGATTCATAAAGGTGCCACAGGGTATTTAGTAATTACTGCCGCTTCATTAGGTGAGCCCCTGCATAGAATCCAGTCTGAAAATTCTGGTAAATTAAAAGGAGTCTCAATTACTATTCAAAAAGAAGACTCTTCTAAATTTTCAAGCTACATTGTCGAGCGCCTGTAGTTGTTTAATTGAACACATACAATAAAAATGTGTGTGGTTTGTAAGTAAGTCATTTATGACAAACTAAGCAGGCACCACCGCCTTCCTCTTGTAAGTATAAATCGTCAAAATCTATTGGTTCAGTAGTTTCTGTTCTCAGGGGATTAGGAATTCTTTTTAAAAGCTCTCTTTCTTTACGAATTAAAAAGTCAGCTTCAATTTCGGCCATTCGTTCTGGTCTTTCCAACTCTGCAAGTGACTCTCGCTGAGACCACGTGAACACTGAACCACTTTCTAGCGCAGTTTTTTCATATGCTTTGGCTGCATTAAATTCTTCTGGATGTCGTTGTTTTAAGTGCACCCATTCAATTTTTTGTTGAAAGAAGCAAAAAGTACAGCCACTTCTAGACCTCCATTCATAATACTTTGGTAGTCCCAATCCTGAGCCATCAAGAATCTCGATAACACCAGGCTTATCAATTCCATCCTCTCTAAATGGTAGCTTTACTATTAGGTTGTCATCTTGTGCAATCATTCCGTCGCGATGATCTTCATCAGCTCGAATTGCAACATAGCTGTAAACTTTTTCTTTTGCTGCAAGCCATGGTTTGATCCATTGTTTAAATGGGTCAAGCTTTAACTTGCGAGTGCACCATCGAGATTGAGGTGAAGGTAAATAATTTCCATTGATAAGAAAGAAATGGTCAAAGTCTTTATCTGGGTTTAAATATAGTATGGGCCTGCCTAGAAAACCCTCGAGTCGACCTAAAAAATCATAGACTTCTGGAAGCTCTTTCCCCGTATCTGTAAAGAAATACTCAATATCTAATTCTGGATGATGCTGCCGCATATAAACAGCAAGTGCAGCGCTATCTTTGCCGCCTGAAAGACCAAGTACGTGGTGTTCCTTCATGATTGCTCCATTTTTTGTGTGTTGTTAAACAAGAGAGCACCTGCTTCAGCTAAAGCTGCAAGTGCGATATCTTTAGGTTGAGCCTGTAGATCAGCTACAAGCCGGCTAGCAAGCTTGCTTACTTTTCCTGCATCACGGTCGTCAATATCTATTGAAGTAACAACCTCTTCTCCTCGCTTCCCACCAAATACAACACCAAGTGCTCTTCTGGTTGATGGACGTCCTCGCATGGGGGCCAGTGTTTCAGCTCGCCGGAAATCATGAGCCCAATTTGCTAATTGCATTAGAGCTGCATCAATGTCTCGATCAATCCATTGATTTGGCGCTTTGCTTGATCCTAAGCTGATTAAACTTTCTATAGCCTGGGGTGAGCCATCGAAATTCTCAAGTCTCACAACGAAAGCTTCCATCATGAACTCGCCAGCTATACCCTTAATTACCTTAGCCCTACTGTTCAGATTTGTGAAATTAAGGTCAGATTGATCAAGAGCATCCATAACAGCAATAAGTACTTGGTTGAGTATTGCTGGATAAGAGGATTGAATCTCTCTGACGATAGAACTCAGTTTTTCCTGAACGTCTTTAGAATTATCTGCCTGAAGTAAAGTTGGTAGATCGGCAAATAACACTTTGTGAGGATCGTTTGCTTTTAATAACATTCCTCGAATTGCTTGAGCGTCAGGGGAAAGACTTAAAGTTCTACGTGTCCAATTTGGAAGGGCTACTACAAACCCCACTAATGCGCGAGCTACATCAAGTGGTTTATCCGACGTTAATTTTATTTCTATCGGTAAGCTGTCAATGACAGCTTTTAAGAAAGAATTTTTATCACTTGAGGCAGATACAAATCTAAATTCTATTCTTCTTGCGTCGTGTAGCCACTCATCAATCATTGCTTCAGATATTGTCGAAGTGAAGGCTCCTTCAACGTAAAGTGCGAGAGTTGACCTATTTGCTAAAAAGAATGCCATCGCAAGTATTGGTAGCAAACCCGCACGAATTCCATAGGGTTCTGCTGACCAAAAGTCGTATAGCTGTGAAAGCTTAGTTTTCCCACCATCTTTAAACACAAAGTTTTCTGTCGCTTCCCACATTAGGAAAAGACGCTCATTTTTAGCTTGATGATTAGGCTCGCCAAATGCGGCATTACCGTGCGCATCTGATTTGTGAATACCCGTGGGTTGAAATATGCTGAAGTACAAACCTGCGTCAGCAGAAAAGCCTTCATAGCCCAGGTTGGCTGTGCTGTGATGGCTAACCATCCTGTAAAGCAAAGCTTTTCGCGCAGTTTTACTATTGCTCGAAGGTTCCTGCCTATTTACCAACTCATTTTGAATGATTGGTGTTTTACTAAAAATTGAGTCTGCAACAGTTGAAGCAATCCATGAAACTGAACTCGATTTTTTATCATTGAGTACTTCTCCATTCCAGTACCACTTTGAAAGCGTGAATGCTTCCGCAAGTTCATCTTCTAGTGACGACCTTACAGCAGTTAGTCTTGCCATTAATTCTTTTCGAGCAACGGAATCTCCATTAAGCTCAGTACGTGTTTTGAATACATGTTCACATGCAACAAGTTCCAGGCTGAGTTCTGCAATTCGCTCCGCATTGTCTGGAACTCCGGCTATTAAGCTTTTATTTTTATAATCTCCGGAAAGCTTCTTAATCTCAGTTCGTGCTTTATTGATAGGGGTAGCTAAATCTGGCAAACACAGTACAAATGCGCCAACACTTCCAGGGACAGGTTTTAAGTTTTCAAAATCAGATTGCATCATCTCTAAACGACTAATCTTGCGACTGAACCATCGCATAGAGCCAGTCTCGTGATAAAGCCGTTTAGCCAAAATTGGCTGCAAATCTGTAAGAGCTGACAGAACTTGTAGGTCTGGTGTTCCAAGCTCTGTTCTGGACTGAATAACAGCAGCTTCGATATCAAAATCACTGCCCGCAAAAACGCCGTAAGCGTCTAAATGCTTACGTTCAATTAGTATTTTCCAGTTGACAAGATCTTTAATTGCAGCTGAGACTTCTGGTGCGCCAGCGCCTTGAATGCAAACGCTGAGTACAGGTATTTCAGGAAGTAGGCCGGAACCACTTCTAAACATTTCAATAAGTGCAACGCATTTCGTAAGTTCGATATGAATGCCTGTACCTTTTGCGGTAGCTCTTTCCACTGCCTCAACTGCAACAGCCCAACGGTGGCCATCAGGTGAGGCGAGAATTGCGGTTTCCAAATTGGCAGTTAGGTAATCCCAATATCTTGATGGACCATACATTGACGTCCAGTTGATTGGGCTTCCATCCAAAAATTCAGCAAATCCTAAAGGTTCTCTTGAAGCTAAGAATCCGAAAGTACTACGTTCATTTTGGCTAAATCGGCGCCTAGAAATTGGACCTAATAAAGAAGCGACAACGGGATGCAAAGGCCAGCATTTGTGTAGTGCACTTCCGATTTCTGCTGGTGTACCCGGGCGTCTTTGTCTGATAGCTTCAGCAATAGTTTTAGCAAAGGGTTCCGCCCCAGAAAAGTCTACTTTTGGTTGTACTGTTATCGCTTTGCCAATTAGCTCTACAACCTCATCTGTACCAGAAACAAGAGGTATGTCGATGTATCTGCCTTGAACCTTGGCCCAATCATCCCTGGCTTGTCTTCCTAAACGTGCTGCATAAGCATCAAAAGCTTGATGAAGGATTCCTACAACTACAAGTCTGCCGTTTGTCCTACTAGCTGCTTCTGCAAGTTCTTGAAAGAAATAAACATCATCGCCCTCTAGAGCTGCTGATTCTAAGTACTTACCTAACTCGTCAATAACAAGCAAAACACCCTGTGGATGAGCTTCAGCTATGGAGACTAATTCACCAATTACATCTGAGTGACCTTTGCTTTTCCTCTTGTTGAGATTGTTTGAATGCGAAGTAAGTACTGTTCTAAGTTCATCACTAACGCTAATGCGTTTTCCTACAAGGGGTAAAACAAGCCAACCGTTTTCCTTCGATGAAAAGGCAACATTAATAGGGCTATCTGCAGGTACGTTTAAGATTGATTTTGCTTTTTTTCTTAGCGCTGCGCTTGGTCCTACGAGTGAACATAGCATTAAAGCCAATGAGGACTTGCCACCTCCATATGGTCCTGTCCAAGTGAAAGCCCTTTGTCTTGTATCTTTAATTTGCGTTGCCATGCTCTCGAGCAAAGCCTTGGCTGTACCTTGGCATACATAACCAGTCAACGCATCTTCACGGCCAAAATCAGTGTCAATTCGAACAGAGCGAAGGAACTGACGCGAAATTGAAACGCCAGTTGAAAGCGGCTGTGCTGTATCTAGAAGGTCTACTTTATTTTTTGCCATAAACCGCTTTGAGTAACTTAATTTTTGTAGCTTGAATGTTGTTCAGGGCCTCTCCAGTTCGAGTGACCTGCCTAATTCCAGCTTGTTCGGTCCACTGAATTTTCCCATCAGTAATGCCTTCAAGAGCAGTCAGTCTGTCGGCTACAGTATTCTCGTCAAATTTAAAAACTTGGCCAGGCGATCCATGGTTATGTGCGACTCGATCAAACGCCATGACAGACCCAGCATGCTCGAGTCGTTGCCAATAATCGAGTAAAGCAAAAGCAAAAACACCGTCTGAAAGTGACCTTTTGGCCCCTCGCCTAAATTCAAAAGATCCCTTGGCATTTTGTTGTATCAGCCCTAGTTCACCGAGAAGCGGTTCACTCATTTCTTCAGGGGAGTCTCCTCCAGCTTTAGGGACATAGCTTCGGATGCAGCAATCAACGTCTCGTTTTAAAGTTGCTAGTGAAATTTTTTGACCATTGTCGAGAGCCATGTTTTTGATGCCCTCAACAACTAAATCTCTATCAAAATTTTGTTGAGAAATTTTGTTAAAAACGTAATACCAAGTAGATGTTTTATCGGGGGTGCTCGCCAAGAACCAATGCATCAACCAAGGAGTTGCAGGATTTTCGCAATAGGGATCTAAGCCTGTCTCACTATCGAAAAGTAAATTGCCAATTTCTGTGGTTACGTAGGCATTGTGTAGATCATCTTCTTTAATGATTTGACATGCTGATGCCCAAAATCGCATAGAACTGACCATGTTCTTACCGACACCAAATCGGGCAATTGCATCGTCATCTGAAAATATTGTTTTAGATGCAATTGCATCGCCGTCAGAAAAAAGTGATTTAGAAGTGAATGCAGTAGATTTAGCGACAGCGTCATAGGCTTTTCGAAGCCATAATTGCCTTAGAGGAAAGGTCTCATGACCTGAGAATTGCAGCTTGAGGGTTCTTTGAATTTGAGCCATAAATCGAATATTACACCTTCAGACTGGAGAAGTCGTCCAGTCTGTAAAAAAATTGAATTGATCCGATTTTATGTCTTTTTATACAGTACTTACTTTCAATTTATAGTTCCTTGGTATTATTTTCTTGCCGTCTAGTTTTTGGATCTCAAAAGCAGCCCCTTGATTAGAGGGGCTAAAGCTCACGTGAAGGGGGCGATCAGATCCATAGAAGTATAGGCGATCGAAGGGCAGATTTTCAATGATCCAATCAGCAACTTCTCTCATGTCTTCATCATCAACAATGAAATCGCAAGCAGCCCCGAGCCTTTCACAAATGAATTTGCCATTTTTCTTCTTTTCATGGCTGGCATGTTGATCAAGCGAAGGCTCAACTCTTTCCTTTATGTGTTTGCCAAGTTCGCCTGAGCAGAAGCCATAAGTAAGTTTTATTCCGCCAAAGTAGTCTACGACTGGATCAAGAATTTGTGTTGCAAGTTGAAAGAGTGCGTTATAAGTATCCGGGGAGCTTGGTAAATTGTTGAGAAGTAGTCTTTGCTGAGTTTCGCCGCATTCAATTAAATCTCTGAATTTAAAGTTGTCTCCACATTTGTCATCTAGGTCAGGGATGGTTTGTGTATATCGAATGTTGTAGTCATTAACTTCTAGGCGCCTTATCCGCAACTCTGCATGAAACTCCGAAGGCGAAAGTTGCTTCGGTCTGTTCAAATCTAGTCCGACATTTTCTAACTGTTCGTCAAATGATTGTTGTTCAGCAAAACCTTCTTGTTCTTCGCTGAGGTATCTGCTTTTAAAAAATAGATATGGCTTAGGAAATGTTGGCTCTTCATAATCAAAGACATCATAGTCTTGCAACCTAATATTTATCTTGATGCGTTTACTTAAAAGTGGAAGAGGACTCGTTTCAAATTCCTCGTATTTGAGGAAAGTGAGTTTTCCTGACTCTGCGTGAATCTTAACTAATTGAAAATCACTTATCGAGTCATACAAAACAAGCCCACAGCTTATGTATGCTCTAAGAATAATGGGTAGCCGATCTGTTAATTCAATGTGTAATTGAAGAGCTCTTCCATCCTCTAAGTAACCAAGGCCGGCCTCAACTGCGTCAATGCAAGCAGATTTGATTTTTTCTGAATCAGCAGCTTCCTTAAGAAGTTGAAACCCAGATAACTGAGCTGTCCTGTAATCACCAAAAAAAGTTTTTATATCTCTTTGCACGCTTTGTTCGAGTGACTTATAGGGAGCTTTCTTCCCGAACTGTTGCATTGCGAAGAAAAGTCTTAAATCTTCAGTCCTTAACTTTCCTGCCGCAATGAGCATTGACTGGTCGTAATGCTGTTGCAATACTTTTTTAGCTGAGTTGATTGATTCTAGTTTTTCTATAACCTCAGTTAAGTTGTCTATTTCATCAGTTTCAGGGAATCGTCCGAGGTCTAATGCGCGCTCCCATAAAGTGTCAAGACATGGCCGAGCGATTTCAAATAACTTTTCTGATTTAGATTTCCTAGTTAGTTTTGGCCTATGTAAACTTTGACGCTCCTGCTTAAGCATTTGTGTGGAAAGTAAACGGGAAGCAACCCACTTAGTTCGGTATCTGCCTACGCAGAAACGTTGTTCAAGATCCTTGTCTTTAAAAACTAATGCAACTCCAGGCCCAACTAAGAAGGCTTCGTGGTGAAGGGCTTGCTCAAGATAGTCCTTAAATTCAGTTTGCGAAAAGTACTTTTGAAATGTGTTTCTGCTTGTGAGAAATCCATCCGCATAGGGCCTTCCAGGAGCATAGCCAGAGTAGAGCATGACGCCAACTGACATCACCCCTTCGCATAGCTCAAATGCGCTCAGAATAGCTTCGACTCTTTCCGCTGGGTCTTCGATAACGTTAACTACGAAACCAAGATTGACTACTTTTGCCGGTGACTTTGGATTTTCTTTTGCGTAGTGTGGGTCCCAGCCGCTTGCAGATATTCCATTGCCTTTAAGTACTTCGATATCTGATCCCCTTCCGCAGCCATAATCAAAAAAGGTTGAGTTTGAATCAAGCAAGCCATGCTTAAGTAGAAGCTGAATCGGTGCCGAAAGGTTGGTTCGTACTATGGCAGTTAAATGCCTTTGAATAGAAGTAAGTTCAGATGTTCTATCTGGAGAAAATTCAACTCGATTGCCTAAAGGCAGGAATTGATCACCTTCAAGAAAGTAGCCCTTACTTTCTATTTTTTTTAACCAATTTAGTTTGAACCCAATTGATTGAGAGTTTTCAAATAGGCCAAGGGATTCAGCTAACCTTGTTGTTTGAATCCAGCAATTGATCTGCGGATGGCTACTTTCTACCAATAGCTCTTTTCGATGGAGTATCGGTGGATTTAGTGAGGCTGAAAATGATCTTTTTATTGGCGGTGAGTTTGGATTTTCGAATGAATGAGATGTCAATAAAATTGGGAAGGGATCTTGCTCAAAGTGCGCGTATTCCAGAATTGATAGTCTGTGCGTTTTGAGGTTAACCTTCACAACATTAAATTGAAATGCTTCAAATGCGTCAAGGCAGCGTTGATACTTATCAATAACAGACTTAATTTGCGGGTCTTTTATACCCTCCATCGCTGCGCGATGGAAGTAAACATCATCGAAGATTCTTTTTCCAGAAAACAATTTGTAAATTTATGGATAAACGTATACGAATATTAACTGGTTTCAATAAATTTCGATCTGCTTTGGTGTTATTGTTTTGTAACAAAGTCAAAAAGTAAATGCACGGAGGACCTATGGAAGTCTTTTTGTTTATCGCTGGAGGTGTAGTTTTTTGGTGGCTTTTCATTAGGGACGGAGAAACCAAAAGAGATGATCAGTATTCTTCAGGTTCGGGAAATTCTGGCAGACCTAATACAAAAACAACTAACTCTGGCAGCGCACGTCCTGCAAATTTTTCTTCTGGAAGTCCAACAAGATCTGAATCATCAAATCAAGCGATTTTAGAAAAAGCAATCGCAGAGCATTTAGATGTGAAATTTCGATATGCAGATAAGTACGGCGAAATTACTTCTAGGACAATTACCCCAACCTTGATAACTCCTTATGAGTTCGAATCTGGAAGTGGACATACCTTATGTGTTGAGGGATTCTGTCATTTGCGAAAAGCTGACAGGGTTTTTGCTTTGAAAAGAATTTCCGCTTTGAAGTTAGATTCTTAAGGTGTTAGTTTTCGGTATGTGTTTTTAAATTTGTAATTTCGGATACGTATGGACTTTGATGAAAATAGAGTCATTGCACTGTTGTCTGTTAACCCGAACGGAACGCAGTCATTCGCGCATGGGCAATTAAAAAATGCAGCTATCGAATTGGTTCAAACTTACGGTTCAGATTGGGCCAAATCAGGCGTCATGAGGACTCGAGAGGTTTCCAGAATTCGAGGTCAAATTAGAAAAATATTAGTTGCATATGGTCCAAAAGAACACATTAATGTTTCTGTAAATTGGAGACGTTTAAAGGACTATGCAATTGCTTATGAGCAAGAGGTCGGGGTTATTAATTCAGTTTCAAAACCGCCGATACTTCTGAATGAAACACAAATTAAATTGGAATCTTCTGAAATAGAATTGGATTTACATCCAGAAAAAAAATACTTTAAATTTGACCCTGAAAATTTAACAAAAGAACTTACATTTCGTCAGATATTCGCATTATTTTTTTTGAAGTTGAAAAAATTATTTAAATGATACTTGGTCTAATTATTTAGTGTACCAACTACATGGTTATCGACAGACTACTCACCAAATCCCGCTTCAAACTAGCTGCAGAGTGCCCCACCAAGCTCTTCTACACCGGCAAGCCGCAGCTTTACCGAAACCTCAAGCAAGAAGACAGCTTCCTGGCCATGCTGGCCGATGGGGGC
>Ga0209550_10001773_pt1 | contig 20722 bp, 19 predicted proteins | sample LauGreSuBDMM15SN_2_FD_187567 | JGI IMG/M metagenome (GOLD analysis project Ga0209550, IMG submission 187567) | Freshwater lake microbial communities from Lake Michigan, USA - Su13.BD.MM15.SN (SPAdes) (version 5) | ecosystem: Environmental > Aquatic > Freshwater > Lake | place: Lake Michigan... | reverse complement strand
CCAGTTCTTTCTGATTGCCCTTATCCACAGCCAAAAAATAAATGTTGATAAAATTCTGTAAAATATTTTTTTTGATAGCGAAAATTCTTTTTAATATTGTATAGGGAAATTATGTTTCCTTGTACTTACTAACCCATATATATATAAAGCCCGGCTCAAAAATGTCGGGCTTTTTTATTCTTAGGAATGTAAAATTTCATTCGTTCTGGCACTACCTTTACTAAATTTAAGCATCTATTAAATTAATTTTCTTGGAATTTTACTGTATTATATTCAAGCCATTTAATGTTCTATCGCAGTTTACTTCTGGAGAAGGTAAGCAAACATTAAAAGATTTTTTTGATGTCCCTAAAGATGTTTATCCTGTGGGAAGACTCGATTATGATAGTGAAGGATTGTTGATTTTAACCAATGATAAAAAATTAAATCACGATTTGTTAAATCCTATGTTCGAGCATATCCGAGAATATTGGGTACAGGTAGATGGCGAGATGACCAACGAAGCAATATTTAATTTGCAAAATGGAGTGGATATTACTGTAGAAGGAAAGTTGTATCGTACCAAAAAATGCAAAGCAATTTTCTTTAAAAACCAGCCGGTTCTTCCAGAACGAAACCCACCAATTAGAGTTAGAAAAAATATACCCACTTCCTGGGTGAAAATAATGCTATCGGAGGGCAAAAATCGCCAGGTTAGGAAGATGACAGCTGCTGTCGGATTTCCCACCCTTCGACTGCTTCGTCATCGAATAGAAAAATGCTCAATTGAGGGCCTTCAGCCAGGTGAAATGCGCATTTTAACCAAAGGTGAAATGTACCAATTTCTTTTCCCTCATAGAAATGAACGTTCGAAAGCATAAGATTGGCTTTTTTTCGTATAACTTGTATCTAAATTTTAAAACAAATAATTCCTAAATAATGCTAAAATCAATGACCGGTTTCGGTAGGGCCGAACAAACGGTAAATGACAAGACTTTTCTAGTGGAAATTAAATCTTTGAACGGTAAGCAATTTGAAATGCAATTGAGGCTACCTCCCTTGCTTCGTCCTTATGAATTTGATATCCGAGCTATTTTGCAAGAACAATTAGTGAGAGGTACAATAGATTGTATGATCAGCATTAAACAAAATGGAACTTCGAAGCCAGTTAATATAAATACAGATTTAATCAAAGCGTACTATCATCAAATTGAAACTTTGGCAGGTGAATTAAGCATCGACACCAATTCTGTTTTAAGCGCTTTACTTCGCTTACCAGAAGTAGTAACGCCGACCAACGATGTATTAAATGACAAAGATTTTGAAGAATTTAAAAAAGTGCTGCAAACAGCCCTCAGTGAATTAAATAATCACCGAGAAGAAGAAGGCGCGAGCTTAGAAAATGACCTAATCAAAAGAATTAATAATATCAATGCCCAAGAAGAAGCAATCGTTTTATTAGAGCCTAATCGGATGAAAAGGATTAGAGAGGAGATTGTGCAACTATTGGAAAAGCATGTAGGTAAAGAAAATTATGACGGTAATAGATTGGAACAAGAATTGATTTATTATATTGAAAAGGTAGACATCCATGAGGAGCAGGTTCGCTTGAAACAGCATTGTGACTATTTTAGATCCTTACTTGAAAATAAGGAAGAGTCAAAAGGAAAAAAATTATCTTTTATTATTCAGGAAATAGGTAGGGAAATAAATACTACTGGAAGCAAGGCTTACGATGCTGATATTCAAAAATGTGTGGTGACAATGAAAGATGAGTTAGAAAAAGCCAAGGAACAGATTTTAAATGTATTGTAAAAAATAGGGTTGAAAAGTAAATAAACTGTTTCAGAAATCGAAATAAGTTGCCATTGACTTTTTATTGTTGTTTAATTGTTTTTTGCAATTAAAAAAATTAGGTCTTGGAAAACTGTTTTATTTTTGTAAAAATCATTTCGTGAAGATCTATCAAAATAAAGCATCTATTTTTTTATTGACGGCGGTTATTTTTAGTTTAACCGCATGCTCTACTATTGACATTTTTGAGAAGAATACACCTATAGCTGGCCATCAATGGATGTATTCAATGCAGCCGGAATATAATTTTACAGTTAGCGATACAGCTTCCTTCTATAATGTGTATGTTATTTTGAGGCATACAGATGCTTATCGATATAATAATATCTGGATTAATTTTGGGTCAAAGTTTGCGGGTGATACCCTACAATTTCGACGACTAGACATTACCTTGGGAAATGATGCGAATGGATGGGAGGGCTCCGGGGTGGGAGATATTTGGGAAGTTAGAAAGTCCGTTACACAAGGGCCTATAAAGTTTAATAAAATAGGTTCTTATACTTTTTCTTTAGCACAGGTTATGAGGGAAAACCCTCTTCCAGAAATAATAAGTGTAGGGGTAAGAGTCGAAAAAGTGAAATAGCATTACTAATCTTTTTCGAATAATAGTAAATCAAGCTATTTTATAAAATGAAGAAAAGAAAAACACTTATTTGAATATTTATCATTTATTGTTAATTAATCTATAGCATGCCTTTCTCTTTTTATAGGACCAATCGTTTGCGGATTATTTTTTTCGTCTATTGGGTATTGTTAGCTTACATCATCGCGGCATTGGTGTGGTGGTTCATTGCACTCAACAGGCAAAATGTTCAAATGGCTTCTTATGAGATTTCTCAATTAAAAATTGGAAATTCAGACAACCCCAATCTTTTAAAGGAAATATTGGACATCAAAAAGAGAAAGACTACACAATATATTGGTGAAGGCGCTATATTTCTGTTGCTTATTTTATCAGGAGCTGTATTTATCTTTCGGGCGGTTAGAAGACAATTCAAGTCGGGGCAAGATCAAAAAAATTTTATGATGGCCATTACTCATGAATTAAAGACGCCCATAGCAATTACCAAGCTCAATTTGGAAACTTTGTTAAAAAGAAAGCTAGAAGATAGTCAGCAACAGCGATTAATTCAAAATACTATTCAGGAGGCCAACAGGCTGAATGCATTGTGTAATAATATGTTACTGGCATCCCAATTAGAAGCGGGCAGTCATCATGTAGCCAAAGAAGAAATTGACCTTACAGAACTTACCATTTCATGTGTGAATGATTTTAAAATTCGTTATCCTCTTCGGCAATTCAAGGAAGAAATTGACGCTGAAGTATATGTAATGGGTGATAATATGTTATTACAAATGGCTATCAATAATTTAATTGACAATGCGATTAAATATTCGCCGAAAGAATCAGTTGTATCGATTGTTCTAAACCATCAACAAGAAAAGGTCTCCTTGATGATTATCGACCAAGGAAAAGGTATTGATATGACGGAGAAGAAAAAAATATTTGAAAAATTTTATCGAATAGGTAATAAAGCAACCAAAGAAGCAAAGGGAACAGGGTTGGGTTTATACCTTACTAGAAAAATTACCCTTCAACATGATGCAAGTATATTTGTTGTTGACAACACTCCAACTGGAAGTAATTTTACCATCTTGTTTAACGTATAACTGAAAAATTAGCAAACGGGTAGTAGGAATTTTTTATTGAAAAGTGAGAAGTGTATTAACAAAATCACTTTCGATCATCAATTAATGAATGGTAGTATGGATATAAAAAAAGTATCAATTTTACTGGTAGAGGATGAGGAAAATCTACACGAAGCTTTGAAGCTCAATCTTGAAATGGAGGGGTATGAAGTAACGAGTGCTTTTGATGGGACAGAAGCTTTACAAGCTGTACAAAAAGAGCATTTTGATTTGATGGTTTTAGATATAATGATGCCGGAATTGGACGGCATTAGTGTTTGTGAAAACATTCGATTACAAAACAATGAAATTCCTATATTGATTTTGAGCGCTCGAAATAGCAGTGCAGACAGGGTTTTGGGTTTAAAGAAAGGTGCAGATGACTATTTAACCAAGCCATTTAATTTAGAAGAACTATTGTTAAGAGTAAATAAGTTAATTGATAAAAGTCAGCGAATTTCAACTCGAAAGCCGCTTGAACAAATTTATCATTTTGGTAAAAATAAAATTGATTTTCAGGCGCTTGAATGTGTTACAAAAGATGGAGATAAAATTACCCTTACCAAAAAAGAAATTATGCTCTTAAAACTATTGATTGAAAATAAAAATGAAGTAGTAGCTAGAGAAAAAATATTACAAGCAGTTTGGGGCTATAATGTATATCCTACCACTCGAACGATTGATAATTTTATTTTAAGTTTCCGAAAATATTTTGAAGAAGACAGCCGCAATCCCCAATACTTTCATTCTGTAAGAGGGATTGGTTATCGATTTAATTCAAAGGGTTAGTAAGAGCTGCTGCAATATCAATTGCTCGCTTGTGCATATCCTCCATTGAATTTCCTGAAGCCATCGGTGTATACAATTGCCATTCAATATCATCTAGTAGTTGTTCAATTTGAAGTCGGGTATAAATAGCGATACCTTGCTTATCTGCCTCTATTACAATTGTTTTTTTAGAAATAGTTTCTAAAGGAATTTGAAGTGCGTCAGCCAAAAATTTACGGAGCTCGTTGTTCAATGCGTTATAAAATTCAGTAGAATCTCCTTGAATCATTTTTTCTTCCGAGAGAGCAAAGAGTTGTAATGGTAAAACAGTTTTTACTTCATTTAATGGAGACGCAGTTGAAGAATCATTGATTGGTCCGATTTCTTGAGTGACTTTTTTCTTGTTTTTTCTAAGCCAGATAAATGCTAAAATGGAAAGTAAAATTGCAATCGATATTGACATTAGCAAAATAGTGGCTGAAAGTTTTAATGAAATACCATCTGCTTGGGCCTTGGGCAATGTATTATTATTGAACACCTTCTTCCCACTCCCTTTACTGATTGTTAAAGCCAAGGAAGTAGAATTTAATTTAATATACTTCCCTTGAGCTACGTTAAAGTAACTAAATTCAATAATAGGTATTTTATAGCTACCCTCTTTTGGGACCGTAAAAGTGTATTCAAAAATCTTCTTGCCACTAATAGGCACCGTTAGCTTTTCTAACTGATCTTTTGTTTTAGGATCATATCCCTCAATTCCTTTCGGCCAATTAATTTCAGGTGCTGTAATCATCGACATATTACCTTCCCCTGTTATTGTAATCGTTAATTTGCCAGCATCGTCTGTTGTAAAATTATTTTTAAGAACCGTTGCTTCAAAAATAAATTTACCTACCGCGCCCTTAAATGAAAGTGGTTTTTCTGATTCAGGCAAGGGTTTAACATTGATTGTAGCGGGTTTACTTTGTAAGGTTATTTTTTCGTCTAATATGCCTTCTTGAGGAATAGCTGTTGGTATAAGATTTCCAAAAAGCTCCTCAATCTCATTGCGTTGATTTTTAAAGTACTCTTCTTTTATGAAATGAATGGTATTATCTACTTCCGCAGATTCTAATTCCACTGCGCCCGCCTGTAAAGGGTATAACTGTGATTTCCGAAGGGTATAAACATTGTAATCTCTTCCATTCAATTGCTCAATCGAATAATTGGTATTTCCAGGTGCCATTAAATCAATTACTGAAAATCCATTAAATGAAGGATTCTTGGTGACACTGCTTTCTGATTTTAGCCTTGTGTATAATTTATAAGTTACTACAATCGGTTCGCCGATAAAGCAAGTCGTCTTGCTGGTAATTACTTTTAAAAAAATATTTTTGTTTATTTTCTGTTTTGGATTTTCTCCTTTTTTTAAAATATAATCATTGAAAGATGATTGAGCAACTGGCTCAAATAAACTAGAGAGCCCTCCAAACCCACCTGATACATTGTTGGAATTTTTACCTGAGCTATTTTTGGTAACATTCAGCGTTACCGAATTTCCAGATAAGTTTTTTCCATCTGCTATTGCCTTTGAACCAGCAATTGAAAATTTGCCAATTGATTTGGGTCGAAGAAGGTAGGTGATGCCGATGTATTGCCTTGTGACACCATTAATGCTTTCCATTCCACTCTCTTGATTGGGGCCACTGATTACATCAAAATCTCCTAATGCAGGAGGTTTAATCTGTTCTACCTGTTTTGCATTATCAATTATTAGACGAAGGGTAGCAGTTTCATCCTTACCGATTGATTCAGGGGTAATTGAAACTTTAAAAACAGCTTGTGCAAATAAATGGTATTGACAAATAACTAAGATACCAATAAAAAGAGAGGCCATTTTTTTTGATTGCAGACTCATATAAATCTTCAAAAAATAATTAATAATTTAAATTAGGCAGAAATTTTAAGAAGCAATTTTACTAAAAAGCATTTAATAAATAATTAGTTAAATTTCAATTAACATTTATCAAGGTAGGTCTCCTAATAATGGCCGCATAATAATATCTTCTACTACAGCTTGAGCAGATAATTTACTTGCAGCAAGAATCATATTGGCAATGTCACTTGCTTCCATGATACGTTGGCTGCTATTGTCAAAATCGCCCCAAGAGTCGGTCAAAACTGCACCTGGATAAACGCCCATCACTTTTATTAGCGAGGGCTTAAGCTCCTCTCGTAGGTTTTTTGTAAAGCCCATTAAAGCAAATTTAGAAATGCTATAACTCCCTCCATTATTATAGGCGCTCAATGAGGCGATAGAACACATGTTTACAATCATAGCTTTTTTTGCCTCCATCATGGACGGCAGTAAAGTACGGGTAAGGTGATAAGCACTGTATAAATTGATGTCCATCATTTTTTCCAATGCACCTTCTTCTTCTAGGTAGGTACTCCCTGGAGTAAAATTTCCGGCATTATTTACCAAAATATCAATTTTTTTTGAAGTGGTATTGGCAACCTCCGCAAGAACCCAAGCACCAAAACTCTTAGCCTGCTCTTTTACGGACATATCTACCGCCTTTGCCTTAATACTGCTAGTAGGATAGGCTGTTTGTAGTTCGGCTACTGTATTGTAAAGGGCTACTTCATTTCGAGCACAAAGAAAGAGGGAAGCACCTTCCGCAGCAAATGCTTTAGCAATCGCTTTGCCTATTCCTTTTGAAGCACCGGTAATAATTATATTCATATTCAAAAATTAAGTTGAATTTTACAATTTTAAAATGGTATAACAAAAATACTGCCTCAAGTGTTAAAGGATAAATAAATTATCAATCCCTAATTTTGCATTGATTAGCGTAAAATCTTATCGTATTACTTATGAAATACAAACATCTCTTTTTTGATTTAGACCATACGCTTTGGGACTTTGACGCTAATGCAAAAATAGCACTTACCGAAATGTATTCTTTTTTTAATTTAGCCTCATTGCAGGTGGCTCCTTTTGAAACTTTCTACCAACATTATTTACATCACAATCAAATTTTGTGGGATCGTTACCACAATGGATTTATAAGCTCCGAAGATTTGAAATGGAAAAGAATGTGGCGCACTTTACTTGAATTTAAAATTGGCGACGAGAAATTAGCAAAAGAAATTAGTGAAAAATTTTTAGAAATTCTGCCCATTCAAAAAGGAGTCTTTCCTCACACTTTTGAGATACTTGATTATTTAACACAAAAAAATTATCAGCTGCACCTAATTACCAACGGATTTGAAAGGGTCCAATGGAGTAAATTAAATAATAGTGGTTTGGATAAATATTTCGGGCAGGTAATAACATCAGAATCAAGTAATAGCTTAAAACCCAAAAAAGAAATTTTTGACTTTGCGCTACAAAAAACAGGCGCTTTGGTTTCTAATAGCATTATGCTAGGAGATAATTTAGATGCCGATATTCTAGGAGCTATCAATTTTGGAATGGATTCGGTATTTGTTAATCACCTCAATATTTCTACTGAGATGCAACCTACATTTACCATTACTCACCTCAAAGAGTTGGAAAATATATTTTAAAAGAAGCTGTCCCATTTAGAAGCATGAGAATGGTTGGAAAACTTTTCAGTCCTAAGGCTAGATGGTAGCAATGACTGTTACTCCACCTTTTACATCTTGATTTAGTTCCACATTAATTTTTGTACCCACAGGAAGTAAAAGATCTACTCTACTACCAAATTTAATAAATCCCATCTCTTCAGTTTGATTCACTAGCTGCCCTACTTGTAAATAATTTACGATGCGTTTAGCGAGGGCTCCTGCAATTTGTTTTACCAAAATTTCTACATTCCCTTTTTTAATCACCACAGAGTGACGCTCGTTTTCGGTGGATGATTTTGGATGCCAAGCTACTAGATATTTACCCTGGTGGTATTGATTGTATACAATTTCTCCGCTGATTGGATTTCTATTTACATGCACATTCGCAGGACTCATAAAAATAGACACTTGCAATCTTTTTTCCTTGAAGTATTCTGGATCTATTACCTCTTCAATTACCACTACCTTTCCATCTGCAGGAGCTACAATAGCATTTTCATTTATGGTGAGTGTACGATTCGGGATTCTAAAAAAGGATATTAAAAAAAGTAATAAACCAAAGGTTAAAAAAGATAAGATACCAGAAAGTATCGGCAGCGAAGCACTCAAAAAATAAACGAAAATAAAATCTAAAATAAAAAATACGATTGTACCTATGGCTATACTTTGGTAACCTTCTCTATGGATTGTCATACTCAATGAATTGAAAAGCAAATATAAGCCTCCTAGCTTAGGTCAAGGCCAATTGGTTACAAAAATAATTTTATGTATAGCCAAACAAAAGGAGTCGCAATTAATAAAGAGTCGAAGCGATCTAGGAAACCACCATGACCGGGCATTATGGAGCCACTGTCTTTAATATTAGCCAATCGCTTTAATTTACTTTCTAGTAAATCCCCGATGGTGCCAAAAATAGCGCAGATAGCTGCTATTATAAAACAGCTGTTTTCAAGATGGGTATCAAAAAAATCCGCTATTAATTTCGGAAAACCAAATCCTATTATTAGCACACAGAGTACTGCGCCACCAATAGTGCCTTCCCATGTTTTTTTGGGGGAAATCGGGGAAAAAGGTGTTTTGCCAATTAAAGATCCCACCAAATAAGCCATCGTATCGTTAATCCAAATGCTAAAAATAATTAATAAGGGGAGGGCAATGCCTATACCTATTTTAGACACCTCCCACCCACTCCAATTCGTTCTTAAATCTATAAGCATTAAAATTGGTAAGGTGATATAGGGTAATCCCAAAAAAAGGAACGGGAGATAGTTTTTGATGTAAATTTTTTTCAAAATTTTATTAAACTCTATCCAACATCCAAAATGGACTAATGAAAACAGCACTAAAAAACTCCACTCATTCCATAGCAATCCGCCGAGCATAAATACTACAAATATTAATGCAGTTAATGATCGAGTTTTTAAAGTAGCTACATTAAATGCCATTGTTGTTTTTTATTTCTGTTGATATTGGTGATTGATTTTCAAAAAATAGGCTAGTAAAATAATAATTCTAACTGTAAGGCTGATGAGTTGGTTCTACTCCAGGCATTATTAATTCTACTCCTGGTTGATCAATTTCTTTTTCACTTACTTTATTAAAGAAAGAAAAAAGACCATACAATGCTGCAATACTTGCTAACCCTACCCAAAGTGGAATTTGTCCATCTATTTTTGAGGGGTCCGGAAATTTACCTCCTTTGGTAAAAAGATACATAGCTGTCACAGCAAAAGCATTATTAAAGAAGTGCCCAATAATGTTGAGCCAAATATTACCTGTCCGATAATAAATCCAGCCTAGTACAAAGCCCAGTGCAAATCGACTTAAAAATCCAAGGTAGGATCCATGAATGGCACTAAAAATAATAGAGGTAACTATAATGGCTAATACAGGTTTCTTAAACCATCTAGAAAGTAAATTTTGAATTCCACCTCTGAAAAGAGTTTCTTCAAATAGGGCTGGCAAAAAAGCAATTACTACTACCGAAATAATATAATCAGTAAAATTATCCATTCGTGCAATTACTGCGACCTGTTGATTGTAGGCATCTTCCGCTAATTTAAATTTCAAAAGAGTAGCTTTTGACCAAGGAAAAAGAGTTGTTAAATCTTGCAAAGCACTAACTAGTGGAAGAGCAGCCAACATGATCAATATAACTACTCCAGCAGATTTTATATTGTTATTTTTTTTAAATCCTAGATGAGCGAAAGGTTTTTTATGACAAATCAAAGCGTATAAAACGGTCGGTAAAAAAAACATAAAGAAAGAGGTAATAAAGGTAATCCACCGAAGCAATGCTGCATTTTCTGGTTTTAACAATCTATCCATAAACTGAGCAGGGTTAGTACTCATTTTAATTCCTGCATTTAGGTCTACAATAAATGGAAGGACAAGGGCTATAACCCCGCCTATGATGAGCCCTACTCCAACTAATCCAATTAGAACTGCTAACTGATTCCAATAATTAAATCGTTTTGTAGCTAAATGCGCCATAGTGTTTGCGTATAAGTGCGTAAATTTACATCCAAAAAAGTTTATGAGTATGGTTTTCTGTAGATAGTTTACTACGCACTCCTTATTTTTTGTGAGCTGATTAACTTTACCAATTATTAATAAAACTTATGCCTTCTATTGGAAATATACAACTTCCTGAATTCCCATTGCTACTTGCGCCAATGGAAGATGTTAGTGATCCGCCATTTAGGGCCGTCTGTAAAGACAAGGGAGCTGATTTGATGTATACCGAATTTATTAGTAGTGAAGGTCTAATTAGGGATGCCATTAAGAGTCGTCAGAAACTAGATATTTTTGATTACGAAAAACCAGTAGGTATTCAGATTTTTGGTGGGGATGAGGAAAGCTTGTCATTGGCTGCAAAAATTGTAGATGTTACCAATCCCGATCTGTTGGATATTAATTTTGGCTGTCCTGTAAAAAAAGTTGCGCTGCGAGGGGCAGGAGCCGGCGTATTGAAGGATATTGACTTAATGGTGCGTTTAACCGATGCCGTTGTAAAGTCAACCAGTCTGCCAGTAACGGTAAAAACTCGTTTGGGCTGGGATGATGAAAACCGAAATATAGAGGAGGTGGCAGAACGATTGCAAGATGTAGGAATTAAAGCACTAGCTATCCATGGACGCACACGTGCACAAATGTACAAGGGATCTGCAGACTGGGATTTAATAGGAAAAGTAAAAAATAATCCACGTATTAAAATACCCATATTTGGCAATGGAGATATTGACAGTCCTCAGAAAGCCTTTGAATATAAAAATCGTTATGGTGTAGATGGTATTATGATTGGAAGAGCTGCAATCGGCTATCCATGGATATTTGACGAAATAAAACATTTTCTAAAAACGGGCGAAGTATTACCCCCGCCTTCTATAGAAGATAGAATAGAAGTGTGTAAAAAACATCTGCATAAATCATTTGAATGGAAAGGCCCTATCGTAGGAATTTTTGAAATGCGTCGCCACTATACCAATTATTTAAAAGGACTTCCAGGTATTAAAGATTATCGTCTCCAATTGGTTACCCTTAAAACGGTGGAAGAAATTGACGCTATTCTTGATGAGATCGAAGTAAAATATGCAGGCTTCCAATTTGAAAAGACACCGATCGAATTGATTAATTATCATGAAAAATGTCCAGTATAGCTTGTTATTAAGGGTATTAATTAGCTATAGATCCGCTTGACTACCTCTGCATATTTTTCCATTATTATTTTTCGTTTAAGCTTCAACGTTGGCGTTAGTTCTCCGCTATCAATTGTCCATTCATGTGGAAGAAGTTCAAATCTTTTCACTTGCTCTACTTGGTTGAAATATGGATTAAAACTCTCTATTAGTTCTGTGTAAAGTGCCAACACTTTTGGATGATTAATAGCATCTTCATTGGTAGTGAAGGGTATAGACTTTTGTTTCATCCATTCTTTTAAATTGGCCAATGAAGGAACAATTAGTGCACCCACAAATTTTTGGTCAGCACCTACAATCATCATCTGCTCAATAAAGGGCGATTCCTTCATTCTGTTTTCAATGGGCTGTGGTGCTACGTATTTACCACCACTTGTTTTAAAAAGTTCTTTCTTACGATCCGTTATTTTTAAAAACTTCCCTTCTTCAAAAACCCCTATGTCACCTGTATGCAACCAGCCATCAATGATGGTTTCTGCAGTTAAATCTGGGCGTTTATAGTAGCCCATCATTACACTTGGACCCTTCACACAAATTTCTCCATCTGCCTCTAATTTAACTTCTTGACCTTGGAGAACGGGTCCTACTGAACCAAACTTTGTTCCTCCAGGATATTGAGAGTTGATGCTGATAACAGGACTATTTTCGGTTGGACCATACCCTTCATAAATCGGAATTTTAGCAGCTGTAAAAATTCTTATCAGACGAATTTGGCAAGCGGCTCCTCCCGTAATGATAATTTTTATTCTATCGCCTAATGCGGCCCTCCATTTATTAAAAATTAATTTATTGGCAATCGCAAGTTGAAGATGATAAAAAATACCCATATTTTTTGATACATCATATTGATCCCCCAAGGCAACGGCCCAGTAAAATAATTTTCGCTTAATACCAGTCAGCTCAGCACCCTTGCTCATAATTTTTTCGTACACCTTTTCGAGCAATCTAGGAACCGTACAAAAAACATCTGGTCTTATTTCTTTTAAATTGTCAGCTATAGTTTCTAAACTTTCTGCGTAATAAATAGAAATACCAGAACAGATATACATATAAGAAGCTACCCTTTCAAAAATATGGTTCAAGGGTAAAAAGCTGAGTGATTTTGAATATTTATTTTGTTCTAGAGGAAAACTTTTTACTGCATTCAATATATTAGAAACAATATTGCGGTGGCTAAGCATTACCCCTTTTGGTGTTCCAGTAGTTCCAGATGTGTAAATAATAGTAGCACAATGTTCAGCTAAAATACTTGCCTTTACTTTTTCTAATTGTTCCCTGTCAGATTCATTTGGAGTAGGTAAGATTGTTTTCCAATAATCCACTCCCGGTAGTTTATCAAAGCTGAAAACATTCAAAAGGGAGGGTGCTTGACCTCTTACAGCAGTTACTTTGTCCATAATTTCTTGCCCGCTGATAAATAAAAGTTTTACTCCGGCATCATTTAAAATAAATTCTAGTTCACTCACGCTGGTGGTTGGATAAATAGGACAAAGTACAGCACCTATTTGTTGACAAGCCATGTCGAGCATTAACCACTCTGATCTGTTTTTACTGATGATTGCAACTTTGTCCTGGTTTTCAACAGTCATATCATTTCCGCTAATGCCTAGGCGGATCAAAGCGATGCTTAAGTTGTTAACCATGGAAGTAACTTCAGCAGTGCTGTATAATTCCCATTGGCCATTTTCCTTGCCTGCAATCATGTCGGTTTTAGGAAAATGCTCCAATTGGTTTTGCAGGAAATCAAATAATCTAGATTTTTCGTTCATATACAATCGTTCAACTTTTAAAAAATCAATTTAGATAAACAAATGAGTTTGTCTAAATTATTAAATTATTACTAAGTTAAATAAAAAAACATTCTCTTCGACTAGCTGGGGGATAAAATTAAATATGAGCGCCGATTTTACAGAACCTTTATTTGGAAAGCCGGTAATATTGACCTTGCGGAACCTTGAATATTCTGCCAGATTGAAAAAAGGTAAACTCCTTGTATTCCTCTGCATGACTTGAAACCCAATTTTGGTAAGAAGTTAAATTTTGTACTGTACCAAATAGCCATTGATTATATGCTTCAAACATTCCTTCTTGAATTAGCTGACGTTGGTAATCAAAAAGGCGGGTGGGATATTTACTTGCATATTCATTTGACCAATCTAGTATAAATCTAGTCCTAATCATAGTAAGGGTTTCAGCATTAAATACTGGTGACAAAGCAAGGTTTTGTTTATTGATATTTTTAAGAAAAGCAGAAGTGAATTTACTAGTCTCGGAATTTTCTTTTTTGATATCCTCTTCAGAAAATATTTTTTTATAACTGTCCAATATGATTGACTTTATCTCAGGTGAGCCTTTACTGAGCGGTTCCATATTAACAAATACTTCTCCATATAAAATACTCCAAACATAATCAGCGGTAAGCTGATAATATTTACAAGCGTTGTAATAGTTTTTAGAATAATTGGGGTCATTTTCAATGCCTTTTTCCCACTGACGAATGGCTTCGTTATTATTTTGTGCCCATAATAAATCACCTAATTCATTGTAGAGAGCTCCACTTTTAGGAAATTTTTTAATACCCTTTTTAAATAATTTTTCACATTCTTTGGTTTGTTCCAATTGCTTGTAAAGATTACCTGCTATTTGAAAGCATTGGTCATCAGACTCTTCTTTATCGATAATACTTTTTATAGCATCAAGCCCTTTGCTATATTCTTTTTGAAAATAAAAAGATAAAGCTAGATTTTTTGTTATTTCAAAATTATTAGGATCGGCAATGGAAGCCCGCTCAAGTAATAGCGAGGCATTGTTAAAATCACCTTTTTGCATAAAGGACCTAGCAGTCTCTTGTAGTTGAGATGCAGACTGAGCATTGGTTACTTGAACAATACAAAAAAGACTCGCAAAAAAAGAAGTTAAAGGAATTAATTTCATCCCCATAAAAGTACTGATATCTGATTAAAAGATGAAATATTCATTTTTAAATGGGCTATCAATAAAATTTATTACGATTTTCAAGTGATTGATGTAGCTATTTATTCTTTCATTTAATAATTAAAATGAAAGGCATACTATGAAAATCAAATCGACATTGGTATCTAGAAACTAGTCTATCAAGTGAGTAAGTAGTCCATCTCTTAACTTGGGTTCAAACCAAGTACTTTTGGGAGGCATTACATTTCCACTATCTGCGATATCAAATAGCTGCTGAATGCTAACAGGGTGAAGGCTAATAGCGACCGCCATTTCGCCACTGTCTACTCTTTTTTCAAGTTCTTCCAATCCACGAATACCTCCTACAAAATCTATTCGCTGATCAGTACGTTGGTCTTTGATGCCAAGGATAGGATCTAATAAATTATTTTGTAAAATGGTTACATCTAAAATTCCAATGGGGTCATTGGTATAAGTATTTTCTTTAGCAGTTAGACTATACCATTGTTTGCTAGTGTATAATCCAAACTGATGGAGATTGCTGGGTGAAAAAGCTTTCTCTGCTTTTTCTACAATAAAGGAAGAGGATAATTTTTCAATAAATGCTTCTTTTTGAAGCCCATTCAAATCCTTTACCACCCGGTTGTAATCCATGATGTGCAATTGATTAGAGGGGAATAAAGTGGTTAAGAAAATATTAGCTCCTTCGGGTGCATCTTTGCCTAAAGCATTTCTAACTTTAGCTGCTGATGCAGCTCTGTGATGACCATCAGCAATGTAGGTGAAAGGGACTTTGGTTTTAAACAATTCGCTTACTAAATCGTTGACTTCCGAATCATTGATAATCCATATGCTATGCTGAATACCATCTTCAGCGATTAGGTCGTAAACTGGATTTTTTTCTTTTTGCCATTTGCTGATTACTTCATCGATTTCCGTTACATTTTTATAGGCTAAAAATACATTTCCCGTTTGTGCACCAGTGGTAGTGATATGGTTGATTCTATCTTTTTCTTTTTCAGGTCTCGTGAACTCATGTTTTTTGATAAGATCATTTTCGTAATCATCTACACTGCTTCCACAAACTAAGCCTGTCTGACTTCTGCCATTCATAATTAATTGGTAGATATAATAGCATGGTTTGCTTTCACGAAATAAAATATTTCTACTAAGAAATGCATCTAAATTATTTTTTGCACTATCATAAACCTGTTGTGAATGAATATCCACTTCTTCAGGCAAATCAATTTCACTTTTGGTAATGTGTAAAAAACTGTTAGGGTTACCTTGAGCCTCTATTTTTGCTTCCTTACTGTTCAGTACATCGTAAGGTCGAGATGCTACTTGTTTGGCATGTTGTGCTTCTGGACGGAGTGCTCTAAAAGGTTGAATCGTGATCATCATTAAATATTAACTAATCTAGAATGTATTATTTTTTATGAATTAGCCGCAGCAAATTCTTTCATTGTATCCACTAAAACTGTTACACTGCTAATGGGTAAGGCATTGTATAAAGATGCTCTGAAACCGCCTACTAATCGATGCCCTTCTATACCCACAATATTTTTTTCTTTTGTCAAGCTTAGAAAAGACTTTTCCAACGTTGGGTCGTTCATTACAAAACAAATATTCATTTTACTTCTATCTAACTTGTCAACGGTACCGCGAAAAAATGGATTTTCATCAATTTCTGAATATAGCAATGCTGACTTTGCCTCATTTAGTTTTTCTATTGCAGCAATACCGCCTTTAGCCTTTAGCCAGCGAAGGGTAAGCATACAAACAAAAACTGAAAAAACGGGCGGTGTATTGAGCATACTACCATCATTAATATGATTGCGGTAATCCATAATAGTAGGAATGGTACGCTTTATTTTTCCCAAAATAGATTTTTTCACTACTACTAGGTTGACCCCAGCAGGTCCCATATTTTTTTGTGCACCTGCGTATATTAAGTCGAAGGCATTGAAATCAATCACCCTACTAAATATATCGCTGCTCATATCAGCTATTAGAGGAATGCTGGTGTAAGGAATTTTTTGCCACTGACTTCCATAAATGGTATTATTGGTAGTAATGTGAAAATAGTTAGCATCATTAGGTACTGCAAAATCCTTTGGAATGGAAGTATAATTACTTTCTTTACCTGAGCAAACTACTTCTACTTTACCGTAAAGTTTTGCTTCTTTAATTGCTTTGGTTCCCCATACTCCCGTATCTGCATAAGCAGCCGTTTCTTTATCATCTAACAAATTCATAGGCACTTGCATAAACTGGGTAGAAGCTCCACCATGCAAAAACAATACTTCATGCTGGTCGTCCAATTGCATCAGCTCTCTTACCAATTCTCTTGCTTCACTCATTACTGCTTCAAACATTGGAGTGCGGTGACCTAATTCCAAAATTGACAAGCCACTACCATTGAAATTCAACACTGCTTCAGCAGCTTGTTGAAAAACCTCTTGGGGTAAAATAGAAGGGCCGGCATTGAAATTATGTACCACAGATTCCTATTGTTGATTGATGTGTATTTTTTTCAGACTGCAAAAGTACCCAATTGATGGGTAAGTTTTAAAGGAAATTAGAAAACTTTTTTTGATTTTGTTGAATTAAAAAAAGAAATACTGACTTCTTTATAGTGAATTTGTCCTTTTTGACTATAGAATTTTGTCATTGCCAATTTTAATTTTTTAATGTGTTGAGCTTTCTTCTTCTTGCTTTCCAATCATTTTTGTACCTAATTTCCAATTTTCGTTTAATATTTCAAATTCTTTCCTATCCATTTCAGTAAAAGATTTTTTTGACAAGCTTTTTAAATCAGGCTGACCTGCATTCACCCAAGCGGTATACCAAAGCGAAGCAATAGAGAAAATCGACAATCGCATTCTTCTTTCAATCATTCCTTTTAGCATTTTGTTATAAGCAATAGTGAAATCAGTAGAATATTGTCGAATTAATAAACCGTTTCGATTTTCAAAACTAAATTTTTGATCGATAGCAAATGTACGAGTCAGTTCACGTTCAAAGGTTAAAACAGAATCGGCTGCTAGCGCACTTTCTAGAACCCTTGACCAAATGTAGGCACCTGTGTTTTTAATATAAATTGCTTTGCCAATAAAAAAGTTAAATTCATTGTCAGCAAGTAATTCAGGTACGCGACTTTCCCAAAATCCATGAATACCTTTTTGATTGCTGTATTGACCATTGTGATTACTATTGGCATGAAGTGGCACATGCGAATCCGCAATATAATGACCAATCTCTGCACTATTTTTCATGATTTTACCAAAATCTTTTTCTTTAAATGCTAGGGTAAGCCTACTAAGCATCGTTTGAATATGCCAAGGTACTATGCCAAACATTTTTAGCGAATCTTCGCTAAATTTTTCTACAGCATCTTTCCAAGAATGAGGAAGATTAGGGTAGGGATATTTTCCGTATTTATCAATATCAATATAATGACGTGATCCCTCATCTGCTAAAGCATATCTTCTTTTATCAGGATCTACAGCATGCTCTGAAAGAAATTCAATGTTGGGTTTATACAATACCATCATTTCGGGAGGCAATAAAAATACAGATAGATAGTTGATCTTTTGGTGTGCAAAAAAACCCCAACAATAAGCGCTCGATGATGAAAGACAGCAGGTGAGAAATAAAAATATATACTTCATTGCAAACGATTTTTCTGTTAGCAAATGAAAAGATGAGTAAAAGAATACTTCTGTTCTAACAGACCTTTAAATTAATAATGCTAAAGGATGTGTGCAAGTAAAATGAGTATAATTTTAAAAATTGGGTAACATCATTATGTAGTTGGTGGTGTTTCAATTTCTTGATTGGCCTGGGCAAAAGGAGTATGGTCTACTACATCGGTGACCCCTCCACTTACCGCAAACTTCATCGTTTGGGCAGCACTAATATTGGTTATCGGTCGTATTCTTTCTTTAGGTATAATATATACGTTGCCCGCAACTGAATAGGCCATCGGAATATAGACAGCTACATAATCAGTGAAACCAAATTTTTCCATATTTTCTTGCGTAATAAATCCAACCCGCCATACATCATTGTCATCTACATTCGCCAACACATTCTGGGTAAATTTCTTTTTTTCACCAGCAAAAGCCTCAAAAAAGTCCTTGAGGGTAGAGTAAATAAACTTAATGCCAGGCGTTTTTTCGAGCAATTTGTCGAAAGCATCCACAATCTTGCCTCCTATATAGTTAGATGAAACATATCCCACGGCAATAACTAGTGAGATCACTATCACAAAACCAAGTCCAGTGATATGCTTCATATTCCCTTGGGCATCAGCCATTAATTGCGGCATTGCTATGTGCAAAAGATTGGGTAAAATACCATCCACAAAATTAAAAAGGGTGCTGATAGCCCAAAAAGTAATGGCAATGGGTGCCAATATCAATAGTCCTTGTAAAAAGAACTGGATTAATCTTTTGTATCCAGAAGATTTTTTCATGAGTAGTTATTTAGAGTTTATTTACCTTTTGAAATTTACAAATCTGCTTATTAATGAGTGGCAATTTAAGCCTAGACTCATTTTTTGAAAAGAAAATTTATACGACAAAGTTAATCCATTGAATTCCGATGCGTATTCTAAATGTTAACAAATTGTAAATATTTACCATAGAAACTTTGGTTACACTAAAAGTTTCTGTAGTTTTGCGCCTCAATATGACAGAATCACCTACCGCAGAAAGAATTTTGGAAAAGGCGAATAGCCTTTTTATGCAATATGGCTTGCGTAGCGTAAGCATGGATGACATTGCTGGCGGTTTGGGTATGAGTAAAAAGACCATTTATCAGTATTACGCTGACAAGGATGAACTGGTAGTGGCAGTAATTAGCGATGAATTAGCGCGTAACCAAAATCTTTGTGAACTGGACAGGACCTCCTCCTCCAATGCAGTGCATGAAATTTTCTTAGCACTCGATAGGATAGTATCCTTATTTGGTACCATGAATCCTTCGATAATTTATGATATGCACAAATATCATCCCAAGGCATTTGATCAATTTCAGCAGTACAAGGATGGATATATCTTTTCTATGATTCGAGAAAATATGGAAAGAGGGATACAAGAAGGGGTTTATAGAGAAGATATCAATTTGGATATTTTGGCTAGATATCGATTGGAAAGCATTATGCTTCCTTTTAATCCTGAATTTCAAAATAAGCTAAAACAAAATCTTGCTCAAATCGAACAAGAATTTATCATTCATTTTCTATTTGGTCTTGCTTCCCCTAAAGGGTACGGCATGATCAATCAATATTTACAAGAGAGAATTTAATAAAGTAACCATGGAAACAAATAGGGTAAGAAAAGCAATAATTTTTAGTGGCGTTTTGCTTAGTACAATTCAATTTTCAATGGCCCAAACCAGGAATGAATTTTCTGTAAAACAGGCAGTTGATTATGGATTAAAAAATGCTGTTCAGGTAAAAAATGCACTGATCGATATTAAGATTCAGGAACAAACCAATCGTGAAATTACCGCAGCTGCATTTCCTCAAATTAATGGATCAGTTAATATGATTCACTATTTTAATGTGCCTGTGCAATCTATTCCAAATTTTATTGCTCCAGCTACCTACAACGTATTAAGACAGGAGGGAGTAAAAAATGGAGCCGGCAATACGATTACCATGCCCAATGGAGGAAATTTCGGAAACCTACCGCTTCAATTTGGTACACCTTGGACATCTAGCGCTGGGCTTGATTTTTCTCAACTTTTATTTGACGGGCAAGTGTTTGTTGGGCTCCAAGCTAGAAGCGCAGCGATGGAACTTTCAAAGAAATATGCAGAAGTAACAGCCGAGCAGATTAAAGCAAATATTTATAAAATTTATTATCAGTTAGTTGTGGGCAAAACTCAACTATCAAGTTTGGAAGCCAATATTGATCGGTTTACAAAACTACTGCACGATACAAAGGAAATTTATAAAAATGGATTTGCAGAAAAATTGGATGTTGACAAATTAGTGGTGCAACTTAATAATCTTACTACCGAAAAAGAAAAGGTAATCAATCAGCTTTATGTTGGTAATGCAGGTTTGAAATTTTTATTAAACATGCCTCAAAAAGAAGAGTTGGTTTTAACGGATTCATTAACAGAAGGCGAATTGAAATCTAATATTATGGATGAGAGCGTTAATTATTCTGATAGAAAAGAAATTCAATTATTAACGCTTGCTTCAAAAATGA
>Ga0209550_10001771_pt1 | contig 20730 bp, 20 predicted proteins | sample LauGreSuBDMM15SN_2_FD_187567 | JGI IMG/M metagenome (GOLD analysis project Ga0209550, IMG submission 187567) | Freshwater lake microbial communities from Lake Michigan, USA - Su13.BD.MM15.SN (SPAdes) (version 5) | ecosystem: Environmental > Aquatic > Freshwater > Lake | place: Lake Michigan... | reverse complement strand
GCTGCGCACTTCCGAGAAGCACGAAACCACGTCGCACGTACGGCTGTACACGCGCCCCTCATTCCCATTGTTCTTTGATCGCCTCCTCGATCAGTCTAGCGAGATCTTCGAGTGGCACGCTCTGCCGAAAGTACGGCGGTGCGCCAGCCACCCCACGCACCATCGCTTTCATGAGTCCCTCAGAAGGCTTTCCGTCGGCACGAACAGCTCCCGACACTGTTGCGACATCTGCGCTTCCGGAGAGGAGGTTCCTTGCAGCTCGCAGCGAATCCACAGCGATCTTACGCTCCACGTGTTCTTGAACTTGCGGGAGGAGCTTTTCGTAATATTCCTTACAGCGCTTGCGATGCTCAAGCATCTCCTTTCGCAGCCACTCCTTGAGCTTTGCTCGCTTGATCGCAGACGGGATAGCGGCAATCGCACTGGCGGGCAGGGTGGCGAAAAAGTGCCTAGCACGTGCCCTTCTCCCGTCAAAGCTGTCCCACTGATGTACTGCGACTGCAAGCCTCGCTTCGCGTGTCGCGAGTGCCCTGCGCCATTGCGCCTGGAGCCTTCGAATCCGGAACGTTACTCCTTGCATGACGGCGACGAATGGGCCAGCACGTTGAGAGTCCATCAGGAACTCCTTGATCAAATCCGCCGCCGGGGTTGTCGCAGCATTCTCAGCTGCCCTCCTATTGCGGGCGATGTATCGCTTTATCCCTCGAGAAATGATTGACGATGACAGCGCCGCTCGTATCTCTTCCTGCTTGGAGCTGAACGAAGGAGACTTTTCCCAGATTGTCGATATGACGCGAGCTGCGCGGTCCAAGTTATCCTGGTTTCTCGACCGCTCGAGGGCAGTTGCCATATGTTGATGTGCCGCGCAGAGCTTCAGAATCATCATCCACGCAGACTGCCGTCGAGCCGTTTCCATGTGAGCAGCGCGTTGTGCCTTGCGGTCCTCTGCTGTGGGACGAGCCTCGATCGCAGCACGAAGGGCCTCGATTTCCTCGTCGCGAGCAGCCTCGATCTCTAAGCGACGCTTCGCCGCACCCTGAAGGCGAGCTTTGTGCCCCTCGAAACGGCTGGCGCTCTGTGCTCTTTGAAGTCGCCTGCCCTCCGGTGTCAGTGCCGCGTGTATCTTGCGGTCAGTGTCCGCCTGCTTAGTGGCTACTATGGCTTTCTGCTCTGCGGTCAGCGAAGGCGGGAGGTATGGCCGATCCGCAAATGAGACTGATATTGATGTTTTGCCAGCAGGCACTGTTGTCAATGGACGCGAAGGTATGTAGTACGCATTGGGCGCCGGAACTTCCTCGTCTCGCATCGCATCGATGGGCCGCGCGATGATAACTGCTGCCGGAGCGCCCGGCCTCACTCGTGAGACTGCCTCAATCCTGGGCTTGTAGGTGCCAGGGCCAACGGTCGGATCTGTTGAGCTGGACGCGCCGAGTGCTCCGATGCTACGCCCCTCTTCGGCGAGCGGGTCGGGAGGGGGCCAGGAAATGCATCGGTGGCCAGGCGCCCTTGGCATCACTGGCATGCCAGCCTCGTAATCGCGTGTATCCTTTAGCACTGACTCGGACGGGAAGCGTGCTGTGCGCGTCAGTGCGCTGGGTATGTTCTCGTCGTACTCGCCAAGGAGGTAGGGCAACCCATTGATCTTGGGGTTGTACGTTCCCGGTCCGATGTGCCTTGGCTTTTCCGACTCGTAACTTGCACGCGGTCTGCGGGATTGGAGTCTTGCCATCGGCCCACTTGACCGGTAGCCTGTGCCTGGATCAAAGTCTCCAGGTGCCACGCGGACAAAGTCTTGGGGCTCGAGCCCCCAGCGATCACTTCTGGAGAACATGTGCTGAATTTTGCGATCCTTCTGGCGATCCATAAAATGGGTCCGAAATGGGGCTTCCTTGAGTTGCATGTACTTCCTCATGTCTGCGGGTGAAGGTTTTTCGATCTCGGGCTGCGGCGTGCGGTACGGGCGGTCGACGCCAATACTCATGTGCTGGTAGGTAAACTTACTGCCCGAGAGCAGCTCGAGGTAGCCCAGCGAACGGTCGCTCAGCGAGCTCACGAGCTTGTAGTACTCTTCAGGTCGAGTACCTTGTTTAACATCATCCGGAGTCGGTGACGGCAACTGACGCATCCTCGAGGCAGGCGCGGAGCTGTCGGCTGGGCGAAGCTGCTTCAGTGCGGGTTCCGAGGCCGAGGAGGCCAGCGCCGTGCCCGAGGCTGCGGCACTGAGATTCGGAGCAGAGGCGACGGAGGCCGCCATGAGAGCCCTGCGTGAAACGTGTTGCCGGGGGCCGCCGCGTCCCGACGTCTGTTTCACGTTTTCGACGAAACCCCGGCGCTCCCGACTGCGATTCAAACTGTTTGGGCCCTCTCGCCACGTGGGCATACACAATCAAGTACTCAGTCAATTACCCGGTCCTATACAAGTTGAGGGAAATGTGGCCCGGGATCCCGTTTGGAGTTGACTGGTAAGATGTCAGACACTCATTTCAGCCCTATCTGTATCTCTCAAATCTCTGCGTGCCTCCCTGCTCTCGCTCCAACTTTTTTTCCGATCTCTTCCCCAGGCGTAGCAGGAGAGAACTCCTCAAACACCGGACCTATCGCCTCAATAAGGTCGGGTGCCGTCATCGCTCGCCGATGCCTGTGAAGGATGGAAGAGAATCGACCATGCCACGCACCCCTCAGCAGCTGTGAGTTTGGAGGGAGCACGCTCGAATTTGGCTCGCGGGGCCGGGTTCGAATTGGGTGAGCACATGTTGAAGGCGGCAGCACTGAATCGTCGTGTGAGCAAGCATCCCGTGTAAGCAGCGAGGACGGGCGCTGGTGGGCAGCCCGATGGTAGGCAAGGGCTGGCGGCTTTTGCCCAGCTCAGTAGCGTGGCAATCGTACCGGCGAGGACGTCGCCCTGACCACCACTGCGCTTGAGACTGCCCGGCTCCCCATTCTCAGCGACGCAGGTGCCATCGCTGATCAGGTCCCGCGGCCCTTTTCTGACAATCGTTGGGCCGCCGAGTAATCTTGCAAGCTTGAGTAACTCCTGCGCATCGTCCACACTCTCGATACGCATCTTGTCCTCGGTAAGCAGCGCCTCCGTCAGGCGAAGATATTCTGGCTTGTTTGGGGTCAACACAGTCCACGGGCTGCCTCGAACAATCTCCGGCCGGTCGAGCACCAAGCGCAATCCATCTGCATCGATGACACATGGCATTGCCACACTGACGGCCCGTTCAACGACTAGTGCTGCGACCGCCTGCAGCGTTGGGTCACGCCCAAGCCCCGGGCCTACCACCAGCGCACTCAGCGCAGGAAACCACTTGCAGATTTCATCGGCCTGCCGTCGCGTCTCAGCGTCATCTGGTTTTGTACCTCCGCCACGCATACACCCGTGCACAATGATCTCCGGCGAGTAGCCCTTGATGGGCCCAGCAGCTTGCTCGTCACAGAAGACGTGGCTCAGATCCGCTCCTAACTTCAATGCCGAAATCGCTGCATAGAATGGCGCGCCAGTGTATTCGACGCACCCGCCTATCACGCCGATTTTGCCCGCCTGACCCTTGTACGCACTTGACGTGAGCGGTGGCACGAGCAGCCGGCAGGTCGCGAGACTTGGCGTCATCCTCTCTCTCTCTCTCTCGCTTTCCAGTTCTGTCTGCAGGTTGTTCGTTTTGGTGCGCTCAAGCTCTGTGAACTGTGTCCTGTGAAGGTACACACAATAGGACTCATGACAGACCGAAATTCACGCATCACATCGTAACTGTAGAAATCGGCCTTCTCGCTCTTGTGCCTCTTGGCGCCGCGGTTAGGCGGTTTGCGGTCGTCGCCTCTCTCGCCGTCGTCGGTCGTGTCGCCCGCACCGACACGCTAAATTCGATTGCGTGTCGAGGCGCGGTGGCATGCCGGCGGTGGGCGTGGCCGTGGGCCGGGGAAGTAACGAAAGGACGCGAGCTCAACGTAACTTCAGGTTCAGCTGCGAGCTGGGGCTTCACTCGTTCGACCGTCAAGTGTCATTCAGTTACACGGTGTCATTCAGTCAAGTGTCATTCAGTTAGGTGTGCACTTAAGTGTGCACCCGAGGGAAACCCGAGGGCGGAGGATGGGCGTGGGTATTGTCACTGACCATACACACCGCAACCGCGCCGGCGGGATTTCCCGTTTGAACAGATTGGTTCAAGCGTTATTCATGGAAACGCCCGCGACCATGTGCGGCGCAATCTCACTGCGAGGCCTGAAGCGCTGTAGATAAAGCTCCTTCTGCGTGGCCGTCATGTTGTGCTCCTCGCAAGGCCTCGCCGGCCATGGCCACGTCGCCGGTCGGCAGTCCTTGCCCTCCTCGACGAGGCACCACCCTTGGGGGGTGCAACGGCCATCCACAAGTGGCAAGTCCTCCGCCGACACGCGCTGCACGCGCACACCGCGACGGTCGAGGACCGCCCGCAGGAGACGCTCCGAGTTGGTGATCCCGCGTCCAAGGTCCTTGATGAGGAAAAAGTCCTCAGAGGGCCCTCGCAACGCGCTGTCGGCGAATCGCCGTGGCAACACCATGGCCTTGTCATTGTATCCTCCCCATTCGACGCATTTCTTGGTGCGCGCACCGCCGGTTGCGTGATGCGGACTGATGATGAAGGGAGCGACCGCGACCGTGTTGTCTCGGAGCTTGAGGATCACATCGTAGTGCGAGTGTGTGGCGATCTCGCGCTGCTCGATCATTTGAGCACACGTGCGCATGTGCGCAAACTGCGAGAGGTGGTGCTGCAGGCGCGTCATGCGCTCCGCCGCCGGGCGGTCCTTGCGGTAACGCTTCCAATCGGCAAGATCGATGCTGCGGGTGGTGTGGTTGGAGAAGCTTGTGCCCGCGACAAAGGGCGCGAAGCGCCGCCGCACCTCGTCTGGCGAGATCTCCTTGCCGCAACTGCTGCCCTGCTGCGCGAGGATCGCGCCGAAGTCCAAGTTCGAGAAGAGATGCCCTCCCACCTCGAGCGCCAAAAAAAGGTCCAGAGCGTCCGGCTGCGTCGCCGCCGTCGGCTTGAGCACATTCTCGACCTTTGAGTCGATCTCAAGGCGGGAGAGTTGGCCGCCCACGCAAACGGCGATGCGAAGCCCGCCGCTACCGCTACCGTCGGCCGGGCCAGTGTTGTAACGGCTGCCACCCATCCTGCCTCCGCCGCCGCTCTTGCCGCCACCCTTGCCACCGACCTTGCCACCGACCTTGCCACCACCCTTGCCACCTGAGAATAAGCGTCGCCAGCCCGGCCGGCCAGCGGGCGGCGGCACGGGGGTCTGATCGGCAGCGATGGGCATGGGTGCGATGGTGGGTTCCATCGGAGGGCAGCTGGGTGGTCGCGGGAAGGAGCGCACGACGTGATCGACGCCGTGCCTAAAATGTATCTCCAGGTCCGTCAGGTTGATCAGCGTGGGAAAATTGCGCGAGAGCGAGCGACAGCGCGAGTGCTGCTGGCACCGTTCGTCTGACCAGGATCGGAATTCGCGTAGGAAAGCTGCACGCTTGGATTCGAACGCCTCGCGTTTCTTGGCACTGTGTGTGACCGTGTCAGCCGTGGCGATCGAATTATCGCGCGAGCGCAGGTAGAGCACGCCGCTGACAGTGGCAAGCTCCTCGTAGGACGAGTAGAAGAACTTGTACGGGTTGAGCTCCATGAAGGCGCTGCCAGGCCGCATGAACATGATGTTGGCATTCTGTGAGCCGTGGACTGAGACGAGCAAGTCACACGAGGCGAAGACGCTCAGCTGCTGCGAGAAGGTGTGATTTGAGTTGGCATTAACGAGCTCCACCCGCCCGTCTGGAGCCCGCGAGCGCAGGATGCGCAACATCGCCTCGAGCACCAGTTGCCGATTGACGATGACGCGGGCGCCTCCTTCCCATCGGCCTCCGGTGCTGCCCTCGGACCGTTGGAAGTAGCAAGCGCGCAAGGACGCGCACGCAGGACGAGCCTGCGCCACTTGCGCCGCGCCAAAAGCGGCGCTGCGAAGCGCGTCCGAGTCTGCCCGCCTGACAAAGTACGTGTTCTCTCGAGCGGCGGTGACGACGGTATGGAAGCAGCAGCCATCTGGCTTTGCTATCAGTGCGTCGACAGGCACAATTTCGGCCCGAGGTGCCACGAGCCTCAGCATTGATGAGGGCCACGAGTGTGCAAGATGGACGGCTGACGTGGCTGGAAAGGCGATGCGGTCGACGCTCTTCAGCCCGTAGACGGACGGCTGCTGGAGAATGCCGTGCAGCCTCAGCAAGCGCTTGGCAAAGTGAGCGATGCCCATGGTTGCACCGCCGCCGTGCCGCAAGTCTGCAACGAAGGTCGTACCTCCATACTCACAGCGTGCGGACTGTTCGCCAAGGGCGCTTGTGAGGTTGGCCACGGGCTGCACGCGGAGTGGGTACCGCTGAAACGCGGCTGATCCAAACTCCTTGAGCCTGGGCAATCCGCTCCGCTGCTGCACAGAGAGAACCCATTTCTTGCGTGCAAAGCAAAGGTGGTCGTAGGCTGACGTTTGCCATGCGTCGTCGAAATGCACCGCCTCGCGAGCGTCGAAGGTGCGCTTCGCTGTCGCTTCGCGAAGGAGCGACGCCATGGGCAGCCCGGCACGGCGCTTTTCGAGTGCGATTCATTCCACAAAGATGGTGACTCTTCGGATCAACGTCCGTGTTTATAAGAGCACCAAGCGATACGGCACGCATTTTCCGTTACGTTTCCGCAACGTGCCCGGCGCCTCGTTGTGTTCGAGGTGTGGGGCGCTCCTGCTTGGCTGGGTCTCGGACGACGTTGTGGTCGTCCGTTCTCCACGCCCAGGAGCTGACAGGCGTGGCATGCCAAAGTCGAAGTCACCTTCTCGTGGTCGGGCTTCAAAGTCGCCCCGTGGACCCGATCCACTTCCACCGAGCTGGTCGGACCCCGCATTGCTTTCGCTCACGGTGATTGCCGCTGATGGAACTGCTGAGCCACTCGTGCAACATGTGCAACCCGAATTTCCACTTGTCACTCGCATCCGCTACGCGCTGCCACCTGGCTCCAAGTGCGTGAGCGTGCGAGCGGTGGCAAGAAGTCGCCGCTCCACCGTGCGCATTTATCGCTGGAATGCGAGTGCATCCCAGTCCTTGTGCAAGATGGTCGAGCTCCTTCATCTTACTGCTTGTCGTCCGCTGCCAACGCCGTCAAAACCAGCACTCATCCGCATCCAATCGGTGGTGCGTGGATGGATCGTGCGGACACGCTATAGGCAGCGCTCGGTAAGTGCCGAGGGCAAGCTGCAAATGCCACCGCTGCCAATCAGCGTGCACAACCAGTTCCAGGAGGCGGCCTTGGTTGGGCGTGCTGCGATCGAGCGATGGCAACGTGCAAAGCAGCAGCTAGCGACGAGTGCAGAAAGTTCAGCGCTCGAGGCAAAACTCAACAGCAAGAAGGGTAAGGGTGGCAAGAAGGGCAAGAAAGATGGCGGCGAGAAGAGTGGCAGCGCTGATCCCGACGCGGCGACGGCGCAGGATCCACGAGCGATCGTGCTGAGCGAACACGAGATTGGGCTCCGACAAGCTATGAGCACCGTCAACCCGGTGCTACTAAGCTTCTTGAGGGCAAGCTTCGTCGATTTGGATGCATATTGCCGCAAGTACTTGGAAACGCAGTCAGCCAGTGGTTCAACAAGCCCTCGAGGAAGCCCTCCTGAGAGCCCTCGAGGCATCGGCGGCTCGGCGGATGCTGAGGGTGACGCGGTGCTGGTGGACCAGACCGTTTTTGAGACTGCACTTTTAGAGCTTGGTCTCAGCCGCGCTGCCAGCACGCCGGCACACTTTGCTGCACTTTATAAGGCGATGGGCCTGCGCCCGGCGATTCGTGATGGTCCCAGGCGCAAGGTAAATCTGGGGTACCTCGCCTCTTTCTTACTACCGGCTGAGTCTGAGCTACACTTTGAGGTTTTCACTCGCCTGAGCTTGTATAGTACTTCACCTGAGGCATCCGTGAACGACGCGAATGCGGGCCAGCCGGATAACGCAAAAGCTGGCTCCAATAAACCACCAAAGAAGGACAAGGGGGGTAAAGCGCCGAAGGAGGACAAGGGGGGCAAGTCGCCGAAGAAGGGCAAGGGAGGTAAAGGCGGGGATACCAAGCCTGATGAGAGCGAGGGTGGCGATTCTGGCAATCAGTATGCGGCGCTGGCTGCTGCTAATGATGCGAACGAGCAAGCTTTGATGAAGCACTTCCACCCAGAGGCCGTCGCCGTCATTCGAATTGTTGTTGTAGCGGAGGATCTGACCACCCGAACATACCTGCTCCACGTGCACATTGCGCCTCCGCTCTCAGTGCCCAAACCTCCTGAGGCGATCCGACCCGTGCTTGGCTACATCATTCGCTACTATGGTGAGATGGTCACCACTTCAATTGTTCACGCTGCCATGGCGCACTCTATCTTCAACATCGGCAGTCGGAATGCCAGGGAAAAGGCTCAAGCGACGTCGGTTGCTGCAGGTACTACGCAACTTGGCGAGCATGCACTCGCATTAGAGCGCTTCATGTCATGCTGCTCTCAGCTGGGAATAGCAACAACAGAGATAGCACGCGCTGCTTTCCTGCAGGTGTCACGTCAGAGGCCAGGCGCGTTGCTCGGGGCCTCCGCGACGTGGGTGGCCATTTTCTTTGCTTTCGTGCGTAGTCTCTCGCGCACGCCCCTCTTGACACGATGCTCACATCGCTGGACGTACGACCATGAAGTTGTTCTCGAGTTGGTAGTAATGAAGCTGACTCATCTGCAGTACAACTTGAACGCTGCTGCATCGCTCGGCAACCGGTGCATGCGTGGAGAGAGCATGGTCCTGCAGCAGCTATCCTCGCCTGTACGCCTCCCTCAAGAGGCAGATCACTACTTGGTGACCGGAACCCTGGCCGCCGGGCACGCTCTGGATGAAGTGAACGTCGAGGCCGATGCTAAGAACACAGCTAAAAGCAGCTGGAACCGTGCGCGGCATGCTGCTTTCGCCAACCACCTCCAAAGGATGCGCAGCCTCGCATTGCGCATCATAGCGGATGGCCGGACGCAGTCTCGACGTCTTGTTCAGAATGTGAATCATGGCCGTTCGTTGGCGACAAAGCTTTGGTTTCTTCCTTCAGATGACGAGCCCGGGCATGATTACGATGTTGACGGTCTCTATGATGAAGATGAGGAGGAGAATGTCGTGATCGACGCACGGCGTCCGCATGTCACCAATGCAGCGGCAAAAAACCAGCGCGATACACCTAAAGAACATGCTGCCTCCGTGCCTGAGCTGTACGCACGCAAAGAGCCATTTCACCTGCAGTTTCCGCTCGAGCAGACGGCCTCGACCGCGGGGATCATTCAGCGTGCAAAGGTTCCTGAGATACCACTCGAGTACAAGAAGCATAGCAGTCGACAAAGGGTCACCCGAGATGCATTGGATGGCATGCTGACAGAGTTGCGCATGACGGAGATGATGCGTATCAAGGCTGGCGCTGGGAGTAGCGGTCGCAACCAGGCACCGACGCATCGGGTTGCACCATCAAGACCCTTACAACAAGCGGCGGCGCCAGGTGTGAAGGCAGCAGACTCTACCGCTCCGCACTCTCAACTCTTGATGGAGAAGACGTGGGCTTGGCAGACCTTTCCAGAATCGGTTGCGAGTCCGAAACAAGGGTCGAGACGCACCTTGCAGCAGCCACCACATCTCCCTGCAAGGCCAGAGATCAGCGTCGCGCATTTTCAGGACATTGAGTCATATTCGCCACACGAGCTCTCTCGTGAAAGCGACGATACGCGAGCGTATCTCGACCACTTGACGAGTGTCTGGTTAGAGCCGCAACCTGGCGAAGAGGCTGACCTGGTGCGGAGGGAGAAACTGAGACGTAGCGGCGCCCGCCCAGGCGGATATGGTCTACCATCGTCGAACGCGATGCTTGCGCAGAAGCAGCAGAAACTCACCTTGGCTCGACGTTGGTATGCCATCCCGAGCCGACCTCCACCCTATGGCTTCTTCGAAGTGCAAGTTACGCCCTTCAGCTTGCGCAAATCAATCTGGGCGCCGCGTGAAAGGTGGTGTGACGCCAAGGACTTTTACGACAACGAGGAAGTTCTGTTCAAGCGATTCTCCAATGAATGGAGGCGGGTGCTACGCCACAACGTCATGCGCACGATCTTCCGTTTTGATGGCGACGCCGCGACGAACCACGACGCCGAAGGCATTCCAGAAGAGTATGAAGAAGTTGGTGCGATACTGTTGATTCATCACCAGCTGATCAACCTTGCGTTTAGCTACTATTGCAAAGCGGCGCTGTCTTCAGAGGACGATGTCGACTTGGTTGCGCTAGATGGATGGACCCGATTCGCCAATGATTCAAAGCTTTTCGTGAACGACTCTGAGCACTGCAAGAGGGTTGACATAGACTTGATCTTCTCCGAGGCGGTCGCCATGGGGGAAGCGCGGCAACACACGAGTGAGAACGCGTTGAAGAGCGAGACCGCCACGACGATCGAGAAGAAGGACGAAAAGAATCGGCAGAGTGGCCTGACCCGAATCGAGTTTATGTGCGCCATCGTCCGTGTCGCACTCAGTCGCTATCTTCTGAGTGGCGTCACAACCAACATGAGTGTGGCACTAGAGCAGCTTCTCGTGTCTGACGTCAGTCCGACTCTCCAGCCGTCTTTGAGTGCCCCAGACGAGTTCAGGCGCGGTCACTGCTACACACAAGAGGTGCATGACGTACTCACGAAGCACGAGATGTCGCTGCGCGTCATTTTTGACGGCCTGGACGCGCTTACCAACACACGCGGCCAGCTTGGAAAGCTTTGCAGCTTTGAGGTTTGGCGAGGCTTTTTGCGCAGCCTTGGCCTGATCGGCGAGAATTCTGGACCGAGCAAGAGCGTGTCGGCATACTGCTTCCTTTGGTCGATCATGTGCGTCATCGACGGGCAGACCGTCGGCGGCAGGCTCAAGGAAAAGCATCTGCCATTCGAGGGCTTCCTCGAAGCCCTCTGCCGGTTCGCAGCCATCGCACCTCTGCCCACAGACGATGAGATCCGTGACGCGGAACTCCCGGACGCGGGGGTTTTTGTGGCCCATCTGAAACGCGAGAAGCCAGCCATGTTCGAAGTGTTCCAGACCGAGCGCACCGGAAAGTGGAACTCGCCGCCTCGTCAGCCGATCCATAGGTGCCTTGAACATTTACTGCAGATAATCTTTCGCCGCATTGAGGGTTCGGATGAGACCCCATCAGAAGGTGCAACCCGAACCACGAATGTGCGAATCTCAGCAATTGAGTTTTTCACGTGGGCGAAGGACAACTCTATGCCAGGTGCAATGCACGAGTTGCAGACGAAGCAGAAATAGATGCTCGTTCTGCTAGTCGGCAGACCAGAGGCGAATGGGGGCAACCCGACCGCTCATGAGTCAGCGGCGATTGTGACAGCAGCGGCGAACACACGATGTCGACGCGCCGACTCCATCACCCGTCTCACGCGCGCAAGGCCGCCGCAGTGCGCAGAAATGAGAACTGCAAACGAAATTCAAAATACTCGGACCTACAAGGCCCTGCACTCGAGAGCGAGAACCTTAGAAGGCTAAGAGCGATTCTAGTATCGAGTACTTATGAGGGAAACGAGGTAAGCGGGTGTATAGACGAGCGGTACGGTATAGACGAGCGGCAAGCATTGAGACGGCGAGTAGAGATATACGGCCGGGCATTGCCGGGACATTTCTTCATTCTTGGTCGCGTCTCGGTTGGCGATTTATATGACTTTTGATTTTACGTTAATATGACTTTCGAGTCCGCGTTTGCGCGTTTGGCGTGCGGACACGGCGAGGAACAACGGATTACCCCGCAACGTACCGGCCCGTAAAAGCTAAAACCTATTTTGAGCGCGGCGGGTCGGCGTCCCGCGATCCGCGCGCCCACGCCACCCGGCCGGCACCGGTCACCGCACTGCACGCAGAGGCGTGGTCCGAAAACGCGCGGCGGGCAGCCGATTCGGCTGCACTTCTCACTCCGTCGTCAGCGAGTCAGACATGGCAGTGGCATCCCGTCGCGGTGCAGTCTTCATCAGAACTTGATCTTCGTCGAGGCCTTTTTCTTTCCTGCTGCCGCTTTCTCCTTGCGAAGTATGAGCCCACCGGACTGCTCGCTTTTGTCGAGCACCATCGGCGGCGGTGGCGCCTCACCGTCTGACTCGGAGTCGTCGTTAGCGCGTCGCTTTTTGCTGTGCTTACCTTTGGGTTTCTCGCTGCCGTCGCGTGCAGACGGTTCTTCGACCACTTTGACGCTCAAGAAGGGCAGCAACGCATTGCGGAAGTCGGCATTCTTCAGCGGAATCGGCGCGCCCGGACCGGCAGCACCAATCGAGATGTCGCTGTTTTCAGCAGCAGCAGCATCTGTAGCCGTGTTCACTGGTTCTTGCTCCGGCTCAGCGGGTCTCACGAGAGTGCTCGAGAGCAGTGAGGAGAACTGCGGCGCGTCGTCCGCCGCACCGTCCGTCTGGGAGGCACCGTTTGCGACACGGTCGACGGCGGTGTGTGCAGCGGCGCCCACAGCGGTGGATGCAGAGGAAAGGGCCTGGCTCGCTCCTAGGGCAGGGGGCTGTAGCATTTGCAGCGGGGCATTTAATGAGCCGGCAGCCGCCATCGAGGGGGCTGCTGTGCTGGCACCTGCTGGGGGCGCAGAGCCCACGGGCGGCGGGAAGACAACACGCGTCGGGCAGTCGCCGAGGCGTAGACGACCACCAGGCGGCCAGAGGGTGGGCGCGTTTGGCACTAATCGCGTCCACCCGCGGCCGAGGTCGAGGAACGTGCCCTTAGCGGAGTTGAGATCGATGATGTGGACCGAAGGCGCACCACCATCGCCCCGAAGGCCGTGCACGATGGCAGCGTGCTGGCGAGAGACTGAATCGTGTGGCACGATGATCTTGGCAGAGGCACTGCTCCGACCGAGCACGTATGAGGAATGCCGAGAGAGGTCGAGAGACTGGATCTTCTGGCCACCCTCCTGAAGCTGCATGATGACGGGCACTGGTGGCACCACAGCCCACGCAGGCGGCTCGAAGGCGGACACCGATGCTGCGGGCGGAGGCGGCATTGCTGCAAGGCCCTTGACAAAATAGCGGAGAGCAGTCTCTCCGAGCGCGATCTCGGAGCCCTCCTTCAATGTCGTGGCCTCGAGCGGCTTGACGCGCTGGCCGTCAACGGTGACTCCCGCAAGTGACTTGAGATCGATGAGGAAGAGCGCGTCATCCTTGTGCACCAGCGCTGCGTGCTGGCGAGAGACACCCTCATCTTCAACGAGGAGATCGGCAACGCCGACCTGCCGACCGAGCACGAAGGCCTTCTTCGCAACCAGACTGTGCGTTTTGAGCACGGTGGAACCATGGCGCACCTCGAGCGCAACCAAGCTGCTCTTCGGTAGGGTCGCCCAGGCGGGCGGTTCCCATCTCGCCGCCATTTATGCGAATGAGAGCTGCGATGCGGCGTGAAGCACGTCAACATCGGCGTGAAGTGGCAACCGAAGTGTTGTCGTGAACGGCTCCGTTAAGAGGAACGGTTCGCGATGCGAGCACGCCCCATCTCACCTACAGGTAAGAGCTTGGGCATGTTTGGGTGCGAACGACCGAACGTGCGCACACGAGTGGGCACGAAGCAAGTTCAGTTCGGCAATGCACATACAATTGTATGTGCCGTAGCACGGTTTGTCGCGCACAAAGACCAGACCAAGTAGACACTGTGGACCGGGACGTGATTCTCTGAGATGAGGTTGAGATTGCATCTCATATGTGAACTTCGAGGAAACGGTTTTTGCCCCGAGGCCTTCACCGCTTCACGTCATATGACGGGAGCGATGTTTGCCCTAGCCTTGACTACGGCTTCCTGGTTGCCGACCTCGCTGGTTCCAACACCATTCACCTGCCGCGCGGCGCATCACCAGCGCACCGCAGTGCAGTGCGTCGCAGCCGAGCGTGTCGACGGTAAATCCACGCCGTTTGATGATGAATACATTTCGATTCCTGGAGATGAGGAGGTCGAGGCTGCGGACGTGCTCGCATCGTTAGCGCTCGACGACGACGGCGGCATAGCCGGCGACTCAGAGAAGCTGTGGGCCCTGGATGACGACGACCCGAATGCCGCACCCACGCCGGATCCGGACGATCCTGACCGTCCGCCGATCGCGATGTTTAACGTGGACGAGACCACGGTCACCATGCTCGCCGAGAAGGGCATCACTCACTTTACGCCCATCCAGGCCCAGTCGTACGACATGCTGCGTGCGGGGCATGACATGCTTGGGCGCTCGCGCACGGGTACAGGCAAGACTCTTGCCTTCGCGCTCCCACTCGTGCAGCGGCTGGCCGAAGAGCAGCGCCGCGAGCGGCCCGAACGTGGTCGGGCGCCGCGCATGCTCGTGCTCGTGCCGACGCGCGAGCTCGCCAAGCAGGTTGGCGAGGTCATCCAAATGCTCGGCCGGCCGCACCGCATGGAAGTTCACACTTTCACGGGTGGCACCCCATATCCGCCGCAGGAGCGTGCACTGCGCAACGGCATCGACGTGCTCGTGGGTACGCCCGGGCGCATCATCGACCATCTGAACAACGGCGGGCTGCTGCTCGACAACCTGCGCCACGTGGTGCTCGACGAGGCGGACGAGATGCTCAACATGGGTTTCAAGGAGGACGTGGAACAGATCCTCGAGGCGGCCTCTGCGCAGGACAGGCAGACGGTCCTCTTCTCGGCAACGCATCCGCCATGGGTGCGCGACGTATCGCGCCAGCATCAGACTGACCCGATCGAGATCGACGCCGTGGGCAAGGGCCAGTCGGAGGCGGCCACATCTGTAGACCACCGCGCTGTGCTCACGCCCGCTGCCGAGACGGCACGCTGCTCGACCCTCGCGGATGTGATCGCCGTGTACGGAACGGAGAATGCGAAGACGATCGTGTTCACCTCGACCAAGCGCGAAGTCGACGAGCTGTGCGCCTCCTCGGCCCTCTCCGCCCTCTCGCCGCAGGCTCTCCACGGCGACTTTTCACAGGCTCAGCGCGATCTGACGCTGCGGAGATTCCGTGAGGGTCACTTCAACGTGCTCGTGGCGACGGACGTGGCAGCGCGTGGCATCGACATCCAGGGCATCGACCTCGTGGTTCAGTATCGCTTGCCACAGGACCCCGATTCGTACGTGCACCGCTCGGGCCGGACAGGCCGCGCAGGCCGTACCGGTACGTCGCTACTCCTTTACTCGGAGCGAGAAGAGCGCGAGGTCACCAATCTCGAGCGGCGCGCCAACGTGCGCTTCGTCAAGTCCGGACCGCCCTCGACGTCAACGGTGATGGCGGCGGCCGCGCAGCTCGTGCCACGCCGGCTCAAGGCCGTTGAGCCCAAGGTTCAAAAGTACTTCACGGCAGCGGCAGCCGAGCTGCTTGCGGGTGACGACGTGGTCGCCCACGTGGCGCAGGCGCTCGCGCTCGTTGCAGGCAAGGTGACGCTCACGCAGCGCTCACTGCTTACGGGCGAGGAGGGGCAGACGACCTTGCTCCTCGAGGCAAGTGATGGCAGCATGCTCACCGCCGGCGACGCCATGGCGGCCATCAATCGTCTCGGGAAGACTTCGAGTGGTGAGCGCGCTGCCGATCACGTTGGTAAGATCCGTGCGTGCGAAGACGCAAGCCAGGTACGTGCCTCGCGAACGCACTGCCCCCCTCTTCGGATGCACTGCGCCCTCGGCTACCCTAGCCTCCGCCGCATAAAAAGCACCGCAGTCGTGCCCTTCACCGCCGTGGCACCTGCGGACGTCGATGCGGCGCACAACACTTGCGTGCTTCGCCAATGGCTGCGCCTCCCTTGCTGCGGCCTTGGAGGGCCGGGGCCGCTGCGGGTACCATCACGCCAGGCCTGCTGCGATGTTGCTCGCGCTGCGTGCTGCTGACCGTCGCTGTATCGTGCTCCTCGCTCGCAGCTCGTGTTCGACTTGCCAGTCGACATGGCCATAGACATGGTCACCGCTTCGACAGCCTCGAAGACTTTGGGACCTCTGACGCTCTCTGAGTGCCTCGATCTGCCGCCACTGCGCAAGGACCGGCCCTTCGGCCCAGGCGGTCGTGGCGTCGGTCGTGGCGTCGGTCGTGGCGGTCGCGGCGGTCGCGGCGGCGGCGGCGGCGGGTTCCGTGGTGGCGGCGGCGGGTACCGCAGCAGCTACAACGATCGCGGCGGCGATCGTGGCGGCGGCTCACCGTATGGCTCCCGCGGCGGCGGTGGCGGGGGTGCACGGTACAACGATCATGGAGACCGTGGTGGCGGCGGCAGCGGGCGGTACGGCGGGGAGCGCGGCGGCGGCAGCGGCGGCGGCGGCGGCAGCGGTGGCGGCGGCGGCAGCGGTGGCGGCGGCTATCGTGGAGGACGCTTCTCTGACGCTTTCTGAGCTCTCGAGCCCTGCGGGTGAGTGTACGGGCAGCACGCGTGCAGCATGGGCATGCTCCACGCTGGATCGGCAGGGGGTTCTGGCGCATGACTTCACGCAAAAGGAGTGCCACAAGCACGCACCTGTCGGGTTTACGTATCGTTGTCTATACTGAACCGCGGACCGCCGCGCCGCATGCACGGGCCCGCGCACAGGGCCGACGTGACCACGGACGCTCAGATCGTCACAGATCCATCGTTTGTTGTTTTACGATTGTGAAGGCACGTCGTAGCAACGGGGCCACTGGCTGGGTTTTGCAACTCTTTTTGAGGTGAGAAGTTTACGAGAACGGGCCGATCTCCGAAGCAAAAATGCGAAAGGTCGTGCTCATGGTGTACGTGCTGTCCGTGCAGGCTTGGTCAGCACGCAACCTCAATAGTTTTGCACACGGCAGCAGCAGCAGCAGCAGCAGCAGCAGCAGCAGCAGCAGCATTATCAGCAGCAGCAGCAGCAGCAGCATGATCACCAGCAGCAAAAGGCGCGTGGTCCAGGACCCACGGATGGAGAGTCTCGCGTCGAAGATGTTTGGAGACGTCTTTGGTGGCCTTAAGTCGGCGGCTGATCAGTTTGCAAAGGTTGCTGGGACCTCTACCCCCGCAGGGGATGAGGCTGCACCAAAGGCGGTGTCAACCGGTGCCGATGAGATCGTCTCTGGAATCGACCGGCGAGCTGCGAGCGGAGAGGTCTCATTCGAGGACTTCCTTACAATGTCTTCTGCGTTCGCCAAACTGGGAGGCAAGGGTATCCCGGGGATGCCGACGCTCACCGACGCACAGCTCGCGGAGACCAAGCAGAAATTTCTGAAGCACGAGAAAATCGTCGAGGTGATGCTAGAAGACGAGCGGGCAAATCCCGAGATGCTGATTGAAGACCTCAAGTCAGGCGGCGCCAGGCCCGGCCCTCGCATCCAACGGCTCGCCGTCGCGAGCGGCCAGCCCGAGACGGAGGTCGGACTCTTCCTGATGCAGTTCGAGGCGATGCGTGAGTCGACGCGCCGCATCGCGGCAGGAGAGGACCCCGATGAGGTCAACGAAAGCATGGCCACACCGCCGGGAGCCAACCGCGCGGCCAAGAGGGCGGCGGCCAAGAGGGCGCAGAAGGCGAAGACCAAGAAGTGAGCACATCAGCACAGCGGCTGCATCATGGGGGTGTGCGTGTGTGGGCATGCGGACGGACGAAGGCACAATTTGACAAGACACTCGCTGCGAACCGCTGCGCGACCGAGCCGCGTCCGTCCCGCGAGCCGCGTGTACACCTTTTTGTGGCCCGTGTGGCATACGTGTGGCAACTCCGTGCGATCCTCAGAGTATTCACCCGCCATGTTATCCATTAATTTGCCATCAGATTAGAGAGCATGAGCCATGACGGAGGTGAGAGGCGCCCCCGGGCCAGAGTGCTCAGTGCAGCACGACTTACGAAACTAAGTTACAACGCTATGCACACAGCACACTGACACTCTTGACTCTATGGGATATGGGTAGCCTTGGGTACATACTACATGTGAGGTAAGTGTTAGCCCACGGTTTTCACAGCCTCCGTAACCACCGAAAAGAGGGTCCCAAACGCGGACCGCGTCTCCTGAGCGAATCTCGTTTCGTCGCGGGATTGCGATCTGCGATCTGCGACGATCCCGATCTCGCTAAAAGCAATATCGACACGCAACATGCTGTACCTCCGCATCGTCGTCCTTGCCGCCGTGCTCGCGCTCGCTCAGGCCTTCACTGGCCCCGCCTTCGCCCCCAAGCTGGCGCAGTCCAAGATCGCCATGGGCGGCAAGGGCTTCGGCGGTGGTGAGGCTACCCGCGACCCGGCGCCCACGTACGTCGACCCGAACGACCCGAAGGGCAAGCAGCAGGCCATCCACAAGGCCGAGTCGTTCGCCGAGTACCTCGCCAAGCGCGGGAAGTAAGCTCCTCTTAATCGCTGAGCAGTAGCGGGGGGAAGCAATCCATGTTCAGGGCGTACGCCTCGATCGAGGTCACGGGGCGCAAACGGGTGGGCCCTGCAGCAGCTGTCTCGTTGATGGTCAGGACTCCGGGATGCAGCGGAGCAGGTCGAACAAAGCGTCAAGGCTCGTCCTCTGCCAGGATGCGTTCGGACGGCATGAAACATGAATGAAGTCCATACGCTCCCAGTCCCACCCACAGTCTTGTAGGAGATTTTCATTCCAATTGTAACCATCTACAGCACTGATAAGCACGAAAACGCACGTGGTAACCGGCGATCAGACATCAGTATTTCTATTTGAGGCGCGTCGCAACGACGTGAATGAGAACGACCGATGCGCGCGAGCGCCGAGCGCCGACGGCGCGCGTCGCCGTTTAGTCGGCGCGTTCGGCGCGCGGGCCGCGGCGCATTCGCGCGCCGACCAGGGAGAGGCGACGCGCGCGCGCCCAGCCCGCGGCCGTGCGCCGGCGCGGCGCGCGGCGGGGGCGGGCGCCTCCCTCGTCCGGCGTCCGGCGGTCCGGGGGCGTGCCGCTCGGACTCCCGGCGCGCCTGTAGCCCGGCCACGCGGCGCGGGGGCGGCTTCCGGCTACAGGTGGAAGCGCGGAACGCTGCACTCTACACGTGGAGGCTGACGCGAGTGGAGACTGGACCACAAAAGGCCGGCATGAAGGCCGATGAGACGGGGGCGCGATAGATCCGGAATTATAGTCAAGATATGATCCGGAGAAGTGTGCGCTACCGTTCGGCGTGTTGTACTTAATTGCTTTATACTGACCCTGAAGGCGCGTGATGGGCTATGGCGCGCTCGTGGTACGCTCGTGGTACGCTCGTGGGGCGCGACGCGCGAGCGCCGAGCGGCCGGGGCGAGGTGTTCCAGAGGCAGAGCTCGCCGCCGCCGCCGGGCCCGTCGCGCGTCGCCGGTTCCTCCTGTTCGCATCGTGTAACGATACTCGACTTCTCGTTTCATCGGTCCCTTGCCTTCTTATTGCCATCTTCAATGTTTGGCGCGAGATTGCACGAGATCGACTAAATCTTTCCTTTATGCTGAGGCCGACTGCGACCGACCGATCGTCCCGATGCCAGGCTGGGCGTCATTGACGTTGCTGAATGCCGCGTTGGCTTCTATGGAAGTCGGCTTTTGCGACGACAACGGCGATGGCTTCTATATGCAGCAGCCTGCAAATCATCTAGAGCGCTGGCAGTTGCCGCGGGACAACGGCACGCACCTGCTCATCCAGTGGAAGATTGACCGACGCATGGCCAATCGCAATGTGAGCTCGTACATGGCGGACGTGAAGACGTCGGTGCCGGTCTTAAACCTCTTCGTTGGCACATTTGGCGGCTTTCCGCAGGATATTTGCGCTGCCGAGGGGTCCAAGGCGAGAAACGCCGTGAAGACCCATGAGGCGGTCCGTCACCCAACGTGCTCACCCTACGCATGGGACGCGGCCTCGGTGCAGAGAAGTACGTCCTTCGAGATTCCAGATGCATTGAGACTCATGGCATCATGGGATGTGAGCGTGGTCGTACGCGCCTACGGGTCTCACGCGCCCATCGGGCAGCCCGAAGCAGCCGTGCCATGCGTGTGGTGGTGCCATACCTACCGCCGCCGCCGCGAAGTGGACATGAAGCCATCGGGCGCAGCTGGTGCGCGGGGACGCAGGCGGCTGCCGCGATGGATGCACAACGTTTGGCGCATATTGAGGAGGAGCGCCGTGGACAAGGGTCGTGAACTCTAACGTGTCGGGTGTGGCGACGTGGGGCGTCGCAGTCGTGCGCGCGCTCACTCGCGGGTCCGACGAACACGAAGCGACGAAGGCTGGGGCCCGGGCGTCGAGCCGGCACAAACGAGTCGCCCCTGGCTGCGTAGAGTTATTGAGCGTATCGAAGTTTTGTAGGATGTAGGACGCGAGCGCGCGCACGAATCTGATCACTTTATGATAGATGAGATTGAGTTCACGCGCCGAGAATCCCCCGGCGCCCGGGCCGCGAGAGGGGCGAGACCACGGAGTTCAGAAATGAGAATGCCGGTTCGAGTTTCCGTCGACGCGAACTTGTCCGCGCCGCGGCTGCCGTGGTCCCATCCCGTCCGCTCCGGCCTGTCCCCGTGTCCGCGAAGCGCTACCGCTCCGCGCGGTCTTGACGCACGACCGGACGGGAGTTTCATGCCTTCGATTATGGAGCCACTTCAACCGCTTTGCGCTCCCCACTCTATACGTCGCGTTTCGGGCTTTCCGGACCCCGCGGGGGCGCGGAGCCCGGCGGCGCGGGACGACGCCCGCGGTGAGGCGTGAGGCAAGGCGCGGCGCGACGTGCGGCGGCTGTGCGGCTGGCGGGG
>Ga0209550_10001770_pt1 | contig 20754 bp, 17 predicted proteins | sample LauGreSuBDMM15SN_2_FD_187567 | JGI IMG/M metagenome (GOLD analysis project Ga0209550, IMG submission 187567) | Freshwater lake microbial communities from Lake Michigan, USA - Su13.BD.MM15.SN (SPAdes) (version 5) | ecosystem: Environmental > Aquatic > Freshwater > Lake | place: Lake Michigan... | reverse complement strand
AGACCTTTAGAACCTGGTTACGGATTGACAGTTGGTAACGCTCTTAGAAGAGTAATGCTTTCAGCCCTTGAGGGTTATGCAATTACATCTGTACGTATTGATGGCGTAGACCATGAGTTTTCTACTATTTCAGGAATTGTGGAAGATGTTACCGAAATTATTTTAAATCTTAAACAAGTACGTTTTAAACGTCAAATTGAAGATGTGGATAACGAAACTGTAACAATTGCTCTTTCAGGCAAAGACCAGATTACTGCTGGAGATTTTCAAAAATTCATTTCAGGTTTTCAAGTTTTGAATCCAGAAATTGTGATTTGTAACCTTGATTCAAAAGTTAATTTGAACATGGAATTGACAATTGAAAAAGGTCGAGGATACGTACCTGCAGAAGATAACAAAAAGCAAAATGCTGCTTTAGGTACTATCTTTACAGATTCTATTTTTACTCCTATTAAAAATGTAAAGTACGCAATAGAAAATTTTCGTGTTGAACAAAAAACTGATTATGAAAAATTAGTGTTTGAAATTAAAACGGACGGATCTATTAATCCAAAAGATGCTTTAACAGAAGCTGCAAAAGTGCTAATTCATCACTTTATGTTGTTTTCTGACGAAAGAATTACACTTGAAGCAGACGAAATTGCGCAAACTGAATCTTATGATGAAGAATCGCTTCACATGCGTCAGTTGCTCAAAACTAAACTTGTTGATATGGATCTTTCTGTAAGAGCATTAAATTGCTTGAAAGCTGCAGAGGTAGATACACTTGGAGATTTAGTATCTTTCAACAAAAACGACTTAATGAAATTCCGTAATTTCGGTAAAAAATCTTTAACTGAGCTAGACGAACTAGTGGCGATAAAGAACCTTACCTTTGGGATGGATTTAGCAAAATACAAATTAGATAAAGAATAAATTACTTCATATTTTGCTCTCCAAAGTGGATTGAAGCAAGATGAAGTTAAAATAAACACGTCATGAGACACGGAAAAAAATTCAATCACCTTAGTAGACAAACTGGTCACAGAAAACTAATGTTGGCTAATATGGCTTGTTCTCTTATCGAGCACAAACGTATCAACACTACAGTTGCTAAAGCAAAAGCGCTAAAACAATTTGTTGAACCGCTTATTACAAAATCCAAAGACGATACTACGCACAATCGTCGTATTTGTTTTTCTTACTTAAGAAGCAAATATGCCGTTACTGATCTTTTTAGAGATGTTGCTGCTAAAGTGGGTGATCGTCCAGGAGGTTATACCCGTATTATTAAAGTCGGAAATCGTTTAGGAGATAATGCTGATATGGCAATGATCGAATTAGTAGATTTTAACGAACTTTATAACGGAGGTAAAAAAGAAGAGAAAAAAGCCAAAAGCCGTCGTGGTGGGAAAGCTAAAAAATCAGATACAGTAGAAGAAGCGCCTAAAGTTGAAGCTGTTGCAACAGAACAAGCTGGTGAAGAAACCACCGACGAAGTTGCTGAAGAATAATATTCATAATATTTGCATAAAACGAGGATAAACTTTTGCAAGTTTATCCTTTTTTTTTGTTTATTTGCCAAAAAAAAAGTCATGTCCAAATCATTCAATTATTTTATTTTATTTTTCGGTTTTTGTTTCAATTTAATTTCTGCTCAAGGTGCATCAAGCTATTTAGACACTAAATTTTCGCTCAGTTCTTTAAAAAGTTCAGGAACTAATTTGTCTTCCGGAGTATGGGTGCCTGCCAAAGTAGAAGATAAAACCATCACCGGAACAAATTATTTATTCAAAAATTTTGAAGGAATTTATTCTATAACCAATAAGGCGGGTAATTCTTTCAAGATGTTAAACCTAAACTACAACCTTTCTAGTGGAACTTTAGAAACTAAAATTTCTAAAGACTCCGTTTTTCAATATGATTTAAATGAAATCGATTATGTTGTTGCTGGAAATAAGAATTACAAAAATTTACGAGGAACCGAATTGAGCGGTTTAGTTTTAGAAATTTTTAAAGGCAAGAATTTTGATATTTATAAAAAAATTGAAATAAGTGTGCTTGAAGGAACAATAAGCCCATTGACACAAGAAAAAATTCAGCAAGATAAATATGTACAATCCTACACCTATTACACAAAAACAAATGGTAATATTGAAAAAATAAAATTTAACAAAAGTGCTATTCTCAAATTAACCAAAGACAAACAAACACAAGTCAAGGAATACGCAAAAGCAAATAATCTCGATTTTTCGAACGAAACGGATGTCAATATCATTCTCAAATATTACGAAGCCCTATAATTCAACAAGACAATCTATTTAGGTTGTCTTTTTTTTATTCGAAACACAAACTTATAAATCATATCACAATCTGTCCCGCCATCATCCCAATCTTTTTCATTGTTCCTTACGTCACATAAAAAAGGATTTTCCTTTCTGTCGGGGTTATGTCTGAACTTTATCTTTTCAAAACCAATTGTAAAATAGATATTAAAAAAAAATATAAAGTTTCAAGAAATAATATTTAAATTTGCGAAACATCAGCACAACATGAACTACAAAACACGACAACCAGCTTTACTTTTATTAGCCGACGGAACTATTTTTCACGGTAAATCTATTGGAATTTCAGGTACCACTTTTGGCGAAGTTTGCTTCAATACTGGAATGACTGGTTATCAAGAGATTTTTACAGACCCGTCTTATTTTGGACAAATCATGGTGGCGACCAATCCCCATATCGGGAATTATGGTGTGAATGAAAATGAAGTAGAATCTGGCGGTATCAAAATTGCTGGATTGGTTTGCAAAAATTTCAGTTTTAATTTCTCTCGACCCGACGCGACCGAAAGTCTTGAAGATTATTATACGAAACAAAATCTTATTTGCATTGCTGACGTTGACACTCGGGCTTTGGTGAGTTATATCCGCGACAATGGCGCAATGAATGCCGTAATTTGTACCGATGGCACTTCAATTGAAGATTTGAAAAGTGCACTTTCTAAAACGCCAGACATGAAAGGATTGGAATTGGCATCAAAAGTTTCTACAAAATCGCCATATTTTTACGGGAATGAAACAGCAAAATACAAAATTGCAGCTCTAGATTTAGGCATCAAAACTAATATTTTGCGCAATCTTGCCAAAAGAGATTGTTACATAAAAGTTTTCCCGTTTGATGCTACATTCCAAGATTTAGCGGCGTTTAATCCCGATGGCTATTTTCTATCCAATGGCCCCGGTGATCCAGATCCGCTTTTTGGAGCAATACAGGTTGCAAAAGAGATTTTAGCCAATAACAAACCTTTATTTGGCATTTGTCTCGGACACCAAGTGATTGCTTTGGCTAACGGAATATCAACTTATAAAATGTTCAATGGACACCGAGGAATAAATCATCCGGTGATGAACAATATTACTGGAAAAGGCGAAATTACCTCGCAAAACCACGGATTTGCAGTCAATAGACAGGAACTCGAAAAACATCCTGATTTTGAAATCACACACGAGCACATCAACGACCATACCGTCGCTGGGATGCGAATGAAAAACAAAAACTGTTTCTCTGTTCAATACCATCCCGAAGCAAGCCCAGGTCCACATGACTCTTCTTATTTATTTGATGAATTTATTGGTAGAATTAAGCAGTAAAAACTATTCACGGCCTTAAATTCTAATCCAAACCACTCGAATTCTAATTTGATGTTCATTTACCAAAAAGGAAATGCTATTTTTGTTTAACAATTTTAGCTTTTTGATAATGAAAAAATTTCAAATTATACTTCTGTCTTTTTTTTGCAGTCCGATGTTTATTGATTACAAAGCAAATTAAGGCAAATCAAAGCAAATCAAAAATTAGAATTAAGAAAGCGAATATCTTCAAAGTTAGTTTTAATTTTAGTGATTTTAAAACCAAATTCGAATCGAATCTAGCGCTCTAATAGGTAAGTGGAGTAACATAAAAATAACTAAAACGTTATCGTTAATAAGATTAACAACTTTACTCTTTTTGTAATTGAAGATATAATATATTTGTGGTATTCAAATTCACATATTAACATTTAAAACAAGCTTTATGAGTATTATTATCAAAATTCACGCAAGACAAATTTTTGATTCACGAGGAAATCCAACTATCGAAGTAGATGTAGTAACAGAAAATGGTGTTTTGGGTCGTGCTGCTGTTCCATCAGGAGCGTCAACAGGAGAACACGAAGCAGTAGAATTGCGTGATGGCGGAAAAGCATTTTTAGGAAAAGGTGTTTTGAAAGCAGTCGATAATGTAAATACAAAAATTGCCGAAGAATTGTTGGGAATTTCTGTTTTCGAACAAAACTTGATCGACCAAACCATGATTGATTTAGATGGAACACCAAACAAATCAAACTTGGGCGCAAATGCAATCTTAGGTGTTTCGTTAGCAGCGGCAAAAGCAGCAGCAAATGAACTTGGATTGCCATTGTACCGCTATATTGGTGGTGTTTCTGCCAATACTTTGCCAGTACCAATGATGAATATCATCAACGGAGGTTCTCATTCTGATGCGCCAATTGCGTTTCAAGAATTCATGATTATGCCTGTAAAAGCGACTTCTTTTACACAGGCTATGCAAATCGGAACAGAAATTTTTCATAATTTGAAAAAAGTACTACACGACCGTGGCTTATCAACAGCAGTTGGTGATGAAGGTGGTTTTGCTCCTAATTTGGCGGGTGGAACAGAAGATGCTTTGGATACAATTAAAAAAGCAGTTGAGAATGCAGGTTACAAATTCGGAGATGAAGTAATGGTAGCACTTGATTGTGCCGCTTCAGAATTTTATGTTGACGGAAAATACGACTATACAAAATTTGAAGGCCCAACCGGAAAAATAAGAACATCAGAAGAACAAGCAGATTATTTAGCTGAATTAGCTGCGAATTATCCAATTATTTCTATCGAAGACGGAATGTATGAAGACGATTGGAAAGGATGGAAATACCTAACCGACAAAATAGGAAACAAAACCCAATTGGTAGGAGACGATTTGTTCGTAACCAATGTAGAAAGACTTTCTCGTGGAATCAATGAAGGAATTGCCAATTCTATCTTGGTAAAAGTAAACCAAATTGGAACTTTGACCGAAACGATTGCTGCCGTAAACATGGCGCACAGAGCTGGTTATACATCAGTAATGTCGCACCGTTCGGGAGAAACAGAAGACAATACCATTGCTGATTTAGCCGTTGCATTAAATTGTGGGCAAATTAAAACGGGTTCTGCTTCTCGTTCAGACAGAATGGCAAAATACAACCAATTGCTTAGAATTGAGGAAGAATTAGGCGATACCGCTTATTTTCCAGGTGAAAAAGCATTCAAATAGTCAATAAAATTTTTACTAAAACCCTTTCAAAGTTTAATTTTGAAAGGGTTTTTTTATTGACGTACTCCAACTATTGAAATTTAAAAATCCTTCATTTCGAAGAATTCCGATTTTTATATAAAAATTAACGATTTGGTGACTGTATTCTTTTTTTATTTCATTTTTAATTTATTAGTTTTGTTAAATTATATATTTTATTCGATTAATCACCCATACACACCATGTCAAAAACAGCAATATTAGAATTTGATGGCAAAAAAATTGAGTTTCCACTTATCGTAGGAACCGAAAATGAAGTCGCCATAGACATTAACAAACTCAGAGATTTAACAGGAGCAATTACAATGGATCCAGGATATAAAAATTCTGGCGCTTGCAAAAGTGAAATTACATTCCTTGATGGAGAAGAAGGGATTTTACGCTATAGAGGTTATTCAATTGAAGATTTAGCTGAAAAAGCAGACTTTTTAGAAGTTTCCTACCTTGTGATTTTTGGAGAATTGCCAACCAAACAGCAATTGAATCAATTTGAAACAGACATAAGAAAATACACTTTGGTCAACGAAGAAATGAAAAACATCATCGATGGTTTTCCAAAAACGGCGCATCCAATGGGCGTTTTGTCTTCTTTGACTTCGGCATTGACTGCCTTTAATCCAAAAGTAGTCAATGTAGAAAATGATACAGAAATGTATGAAGCCATTTGCAAAACGATGGGTAAATTCATGGTTTTAGCAAGTTGGACTTTCAGAAAATCTTCTGGTTTCCCTTTGAATTATTATGATAACACAAAAGGATATGTAGAAAATTTCTTGCACTTGATGTTTCAATTACCAACTGGGCCTTATACGGCAAATCCAGCGGTGGTGAATGCTTTAGACAAATTGTTCATACTACATGCCGATCACGAGCAAAACTGTTCAACTTCAACCGTTAGAATGGTTGGTTCATCTCATGCAGGATTGTTTGCTTCAATTTCAGCTGGCGTTTCTGCACTTTGGGGACCACTTCATGGAGGTGCCAACCAAGCAGTGTTAGAAATGTTAGAAGAAATTCAGAAAAATGGGGGAGATGCTGATAAATATTTAGCAAAGGCAAAAGACAAAGAAGATCCATTCCGCTTAATGGGATTTGGTCACCGCGTTTATAAGAATTTTGATCCTAGGGCCAAAATCATTAAAAAAGCAGCCGATGAAGTGCTATCTACATTAGGAGTGAATGATCCAATTTTACAAATTGCTAAAAAATTAGAAGAATCTGCTTTGGTAGATGAGTATTTTATTTCTCGTAAACTTTATCCAAATGTCGATTTCTATTCAGGTATTATTTACCGTGCTTTAGGAATTCCAACAGATATGTTTACTGTACTTTTTGCAATCGGAAGACTACCAGGTTGGATTGCCCAATGGAAAGAAATGCGTGAAAATAAAGAACCAATTGGGCGACCAAGACAAATTTATACTGGGCATCCGTTGCGTGATTTTAAAACTTTTGAGGAGAGATAGTTTTAACTTGATTAATCCTAAATTCCACAATAATCGATACAGATTATTAGATAAAAATAGACAAATTAACAAGAAACGTCTCGAGCAATCGGGACGTTTTTTTTTGTGGGTTGGTTTTATTAATTGCAACAAATATAGCTAAGTTTGAAAAAGAACTAAACTTTTCATAAAATTGAATTAGGTAGACTGTTGGACATAAATATAATAATTTTACCCGAAAATCTTATCCGAATTATAACCCAAATAAGGCATTTCTTTTTCGTTAAAAACTACTCCGTAAGAGGCAAGCTCTTTCAGAATTGGCTCATAAACTTCTTTGTGTATGGGCAATTGAACACCAGGAGTTTTGATTTTTCCGTTTAAGATTTGCAAAGTTGCAATAGCAACAGGAAGTCCAACTGTTTTTGCCATCGCGGTATAAATTTGATCCTCGCCGATGCAAACCATTTTGGAGTCAATTTGCTTTTTTACGCCATCAATTTCGTAGCCTAATTTGTGGTACATCACAATCATATCTTTGTCATCTGGCTGCAAAGTCCAACTGTCGTTCAAGATTTTTTCTAAAATTTGTGCTGGTGTAGCATTACTTAATCCTACAATTTTCTTAGGATTAAAAAGATCAAGTTCCAATAATTTGTCCCACATGATATCGTCTTGCTCGATGCCCAAACTCAATCGTAACTTAATTTCTACTGAATCTGTAGGGTGATAGGGCAAGAATAAATTGATAAATTCACGATAACTGATGGTTTCAGAATTATCTATAACATAAGTGTCGTCCGTCATTCCGAGTTGCACAAACATGTTCCAAGCCTTTGAAAATCCTACGCGACGAATAGTTCCTCTGTACAAAGTTAAAACATCTTCAAGGCCATAAATACTGCGATATTTTAAAGAATCTCGGTTGGCGTAACCTTCAAATTTTCCAAAACCTTCCACCTCTAAAAATTCAGTTCTACGAAATAATTTGTTATAAGGAATGTACTTGTATGTACCTTCTTGAATAAATTTTGCAGCTCCACCTTGACCGGCCAAAACCACGTTGCGCGGTGCCCAAGTAAACTTGTAATTCCAAAGATTAGTGTCAGATTCTGGCGCTACCAAACCTCCACAGAAAGATTCAAATAAAATCATTTTCCCTCCTTTTGCTCGAATTTCATCGATAATTTTCATGGCACTCATATGATCAATACCAGGATCTAGACCAATTTCATTCATAAAAATCAAATTGTTTGCTTTTGCTTCGGCATCGAGTGCTTGCATAGCATCACTGATGTAAGAAGCCGTAACCAAGTGTTTTCTATAAGTGATACAATCTTTTGCCACTTCGATATGCAAATGTGCAGGCAACATAGAAATAACGATATCCGCTTTTTGAATCTCAGTTTTACGTTGATTTTCATCAAAAATATCAAGAGCAATTGCCGAAGCATTTTTGTGATTATTTGTTTTCTGCTTTGCCAAGGGCAGCGATAAATCTCCTATTGTAAGGTGAAGTTTTTCTTGATCTGATTTGTCTAAAAGGTATTTTATTAAAGAAGATGCCGAACGACCAGCACCAATAATTAGGATATTTCTCATTTTTTTAAATTGAAAAGATGGTGTAAAAGTAATGAAATGTTTAATTTTAAATTCTTTTTTTTAAGGTGTAATTATTTAGAATATAGAATTTTTCATTTTCTTATCTTTGTGAAAAATCGTAATGAATAAAAAAATTGTTTTAACAGGTCTGGCTTTCGGAATTTTGGCAATAATCTTAGGCGCATTTGGCGCTCACGGATTGAAGCAATTTTTATCTATTGAACAGCTTTCTTCGTTTGAGGTTGGTGTAAAATATTTACTGTTTCATGCTTTGTTTTTGTTGTTCTTTTCCCACACTAATTTTGTAGCGGAAAACGAAAAAAAAGTGGTTTTTTATTTAACACTTTTCGGAACACTTTTTTTTTCCGGTTCCATCTTTTTACTGACAACAAAAAACCTTACTGGAGTAGATTTTAAATTTCTAGGTCCAGTCACTCCAATTGGAGGATTGTTATTAATTATGGCTTGGTTTTGGTTATTTATCAAAATTTTGACGAAAAAATAATAATTTTTCAATTTACTACAACGTTGTAATTATATTATTTTTACTTTTGCACTTTACAATTGTATAATTTAATATTTATTTATGGATACTTATAGTCAATTCACGAAATCGATTTCGTTGGAAGAATTAGGAATAAAAAATGCAACTGTTCATTATCAATTATCTCCAAATGAACTTCACGCAATGACAATCGAAGCTGGACAAGGAATTGAATCTTCAACTGGTGCTTTGGCGATTAATACTGGAGAATTTACAGGTCGATCTCCACAAGATCGTTTTATTGTTCAAGACGAAGTTACTAAAGATAAAGTTTGGTGGGGAAATGTAAACATTCCGTTTTCTTCTGAAAATTTTGATAAATTGTATGATAAAGTAAGCGACTATTTATCTAACAAACCTGTTTTTGTCCGTGACAGCTATGTTTGTGCTGACCCAAATTATAGGTTAAATGTTCGTGTTGTAACAGAAACTGCGTGGGCAAATTTATTTTGCTACAATATGTTTTTACGTCCAGAAGAATCAGAATTAGAAGATTTTGCAGCCGATTGGCATGTGATATGCGCGCCCGGTTTTATAGCAAATCCAATAGTTGACAAAACAAGACAAGGCAATTTTGCTATTTTAGATTTTACTAGAAAAATAGCATTAATTGGTGGAACTGGATATACAGGTGAAATGAAAAAAGGAATTTTCTCGGTTTTAAACTTTATTTTACCAGTTGACAAAAATACACTACCGATGCATTGTAGTGCTAATGTTGGTGATGATGGAGATACAGCAATTTTCTTCGGATTATCCGGCACTGGAAAAACAACTTTATCTGCCGATCCAAAAAGAAAATTGATTGGCGACGACGAACATGGTTGGACAAGCGAAAATACCGTTTTTAATTTTGAAGGCGGATGTTATGCAAAAGTGGTCAATTTGACCGAAGAAAATGAGCCCGATATTTTTCGAGCTATACAAAAAGGAGCTATTTTAGAAAACGTTGTTTTCAAAACTGGAACAAATGAAGTAGATTTTGCAGATATTTCGATAACGCAAAACACGCGAGTAAGCTATCCAATCTATCACATTGATAACATTCAACCAAAATCAATTGGGAACAATCCAAAGAATATTTTTTTCTTAACCGCAGATTCATTTGGAATTTTGCCTCCAATTTCAAAATTAACTCCGGGACAAGCTGCTTACCATTTTATTTCTGGTTACACCGCAAAAGTGGCGGGAACAGAAGCTGGCGTTACAGAACCACAGCCTAATTTTTCTGCTTGTTTTGGCGCACCATTTATGCCTTTGCATCCTACAAAATATGCAGAAATGTTGAGCAAAAAAATGAAAGATGCCAATGTGAAAGTTTGGTTAATCAATACCGGTTGGACAGGTGGTGCCTATGGAACAGGAAGCCGCATGAAATTGAAATATACAAGAGAAATGATAACCGCAGCATTGACTGGCGAACTGGAAAATGTAGCATACATTAATCATAATATTTTTGGAATTGCAATTCCGCAGACATGCCCAAATGTACCAACCGAAATTCTGAATCCAAGAAACACGTGGACTGATAAAGATTTATACGATAAGAAGGCGGTTGAACTTGGACAAAAATTCAAAGAAAACTTTGCGAAATTTGAAGAGTTTGCCAATGCTGAAATCATGGCTGGAGCTCCATTAGCATAATACATTATAAAAGTGAAATCCCGAAAACTGTTTATTTTTCGGGATTTTTCTTATTTTTAGTTAGCTTTCTAAAACACTTATAATTTCGACAATTTCATTTTGAGTAGAAATTCCTTTGTCTTTAAAATACCATCGCTGTAATTCAGTTTTTGCGACTTCATCAATAATCCCGAAGTTTTTTTTGTAAACTTCAATCATTTTTTTTGCTCCTTTTGGTCGCGGACCCCAATGGTCTGCAACTAATCCTGTTTGTTTGTCAAGGATAATTAAAATCGGAATTGATTTGGCTTTTTGAATTAAGAATAAATTCATTAAAGCTTCGTTTTCATCTCTTAAAACTATTTTCAAATCAATTTTTTTGTCAGATGCCAATTCCATTTTATAAAAAACAGGCAATATTTGCGCCGCATCGCCACACCAACCCTCAGAAATGACCAGCCAAATGTATTCTTTTTGTAGTGTTTTAAGTTTATTGGTATTTTCCTTGCTTAAAGACAGCGTTTTATCTAGTCTTTTCATTCTTCCTTCATTCAAAAAACTATAGTGAGTCAACTTCTCAGTTTGTTCAGCTGCGGTCGATTTTTTTTCGAGCAATAAATCACTTAACAATTTTCGATACTCTAAATATGTTTTTCCCTTAAATAAAGCTGTCGCTATAATTGGATTCATTTGCTTAATAATTTATTACAAACTTAGTGCACATTTAGTTAAAATAAATATCATTTATCACTTTAAACATTATATAATTTAAGTGTTCAAAACAATTTGATATTTTTTAGTAAGAATATTTCATAAAAAAAGAATATCATTATATTTGCACCATAAAATTTGAAAATGAAATACAAAAGGATTCTTCTAAAATTAAGTGGCGAGGCATTGATGGGTGATAGACAATATGGAATTGACCCTGTGCGATTAGCTGAATATGCTCAAGAAATTAAAATAATTCACGATAAAGGAATAGAAATCGCCATCGTAATTGGCGGTGGAAATATTTTTAGAGGAGTTGCTGGTGCTAGCAACGGTATGGATAGAGTGCAAGGCGATTATATGGGAATGCTTGCAACCGTAATCAATGGAATGGCTCTGCAAGGTGCACTTGAAGACAAAGGAATGTTGACACGTTTGCAAACTGCTTTGAAAATCGAGGCTATTGCAGAACCTTACATCAAAAGACGGGCGGTTCGTCACCTTGAAAAAGGCAGAATTGTTATTTTTGGCGCAGGGACAGGAAATCCTTATTTTACAACCGATACTGCTGCTGTTTTACGTGGCGTTGAAATTCATGCTGATGTAATTTTAAAAGGAACGAGAGTAGATGGAATTTATACTTCTGATCCTGAAAAAAATGCAGACGCCATTAAATTTGAAGAAATATCTTTTGAAGATGTTCTTAAAAAAGGATTGAACGTTATGGATACAACCGCTTTTACGTTAAGTCAGGAAAATAAATTGCCAATCGTTGTTTTTGATATGAATAAACAAGGTAATTTGTTGAAAATTTGTAATGGTGAAAATATTGGAACGCTGGTGAAATAGCATTTTCAAAATTAAAATTTAAAAAATGGAAGAAATTGATTTTATATTAGAAAGTACCGAAGAGGCAATGAACGGTTCAATTGCGCATTTGGAAAAGGAATTTTTAAATATTCGCGCTGGAAAAGCTTCTCCCGCTATGTTAGGAAGTGTTTTTGTAGATTATTATGGTGCTGCAACGCCACTTTCTCAAGTTTCAAAAATTAGTGTGCCCGATGCGAGAACAATTACTTTGCAACCTTTCGAAAAAAATATGTTGCAAACCATCGAAAAAGCAATTATGATTGCCAATATTGGTTTCAATCCAATGAATAATGGTGACGTAATAATCATTTCAGTCCCTCCGTTAACAGAAGAGCGTCGTCGAGATTTAGCAAAACAAGCCAAAGTTGAAGCCGAAGATGCTAAAATTGGAATTAGAAATGTTAGAAAAGATGCCAACTCGGACATAAAAAAACTTGAAAAAGAAGGAACTTCAGAAGATGTTTGTAAAGATGCGGAAGAGGAAGTTCAAAACTTAACAAATGCATTTATTAGAAAAGTAGACGAACTTTTGGCAACAAAAGAAGCAGAAATAATGAAAGTTTAATTTCGTTAAAACATTATTAAAGTCCGTTTGGTTTCTCAATCAAACGGATTTTTTATTGCTATTTTTGTCAGATTATAAAATTACTTTCTATACATGAAATTTACTTGGCTAATTTTGACTTTTTTGACCTTGTCAATTCAAGCGCAATTTACTATAGAAGGTGTTGTAAAAGAAGACTTTACCAATAAAACAATTCCATTTGCTTCAATTTTAATCAACAATAAATTTAAAACACTCAGTGATATCGACGGAAAATTTATTTTGGAAAACGAAACAAAATTTTCTAATTTTCAAGTTAAATATGTTGGTTTTGAGCAAATTAATTTTGAAGTAAAAGATAATAAGTTCTTTTCAGTTCAATTGAAACCAATTCATTTTGTTTTCGAAAAGGACAACCGAGTCATTGCAATTTTAAACAAAGTTATAGCAAATAGAAATCAAAATAATCCTCTAAAGAAGTTAAATAGTTTTGATTTCAAGACTTATAGCAAATTGATTGTTACAGCAAATCCTGATTCAATTGTCAAAAAAATTGATTCTATTTTTGTTATAAAACACCGCAAAAGAGTGTTTTCAAAAATCGATTCTTCTGCCTATAAGTTCAAAAAGATTATTGAAAGTCAACATTTGTTTCAAATTGAAAAAGTTTCGCAATTTCAATTCAATAAGCGCAGTTTAAAAGAAACAGTTGTGGGCTTGAAAATGTCAGGATTTACAAAACCAATTTACGAAATTGTAGGTTTAAATCTGCAATCATTTTCTATTTATGATGCGTATTATGAATTGTTTGAAACCAAATACAAAAGTCCAATTGCTAAAAATGCTCATCGTTTTTATGATTATGACTTACTTGATTCTGTAACGATTCAAAATAGAAAAGTCTATTTAATATATTTTAAACCAAAAATTAGGAAACCCAAAAACCTACGCGGTTTGCTGTATATTGATGCTGAGAATTTTGCAATTGCAAAGACAACTATGAGATTGACCTCACTTTTAGACATTACATCTACACATAATTTTGAATACCGAACTGATGAAAAGCTTTGGTTTCCAACAGATAAAATTTTTAAGATTGAGAAAGGCGTAAATGATGGCGATATTAATGTTTTAGGTGAAAATGTTACTTTTGATAATGACGCAGAAAATGCTATTTATCGCATGAAACAAAACTCAGATTTTACTTATTTAGAATCAACTACTAAGAATTTCGAAATTAGCTTCAATCAAAATGTAACCATAAAAAAGCCTGCTATTGCAATTGAAATTAAGGAAAATGCAATCAGAAAAGAGGATAAATTTTGGAGTTTATACAGAAAAGATAGTTTAGATATTCGAAGCAAAAACACCTACGCTACGTTAGACAGTATCAATAAAAAAATCAAAATAGACCAAAAAGTTTTCATTGGAAGAAAAATTTTAAATGGATATGTACCAATTGGTTCTTTTGATTTTGATTTAAGGCAGTTGGTAAGTTATAACAATTTTGAAGGATTCAGAATGGGTGCAGGCGGCATTACCAATGAAAAACTTTCAAAAATATTTAAAATGGATGGTTATGGTGCTTACGGAACCAAAGACGGAGAATGGAAATACCGTTTAGGAGCTGCAGTAAGAGTTGGGAAATTTACAAATACATGGATTGGGGGAAATTATACAGATGATATTCTTGAAATTGGGAGTACAAGTTTTTCAATCGATAAACGTATTTTCAAACTTTATGATCCACGACCAATTAACGTAAGTACTTTTTATCAATATAAATCGCAAAGGGCCTATATCGAAACGAAAATTATTCCTAAAACGGAAAGTATTTGGCAAATTAGCCAGACAGAAGTGGTGCCAATGTTTAATTATATTTTTACCTATGGTGGTAAATCTTATAATAAATTCAATATCACTTCCGCAATGTTGTCTTTACAATGGAATCCTTTTAGTAATTTCATGCAAACGCCAAACGGTCGTGTAGAGATTGACAAACAATATCCAAAATTCACCTTGCAGTTTACCAAGACGTTGTCTTCGTTAATGAAAAATGATTTTGATTTTGGTAAAATTGATTTTAAAACAGAATACCAAAGAAAGTTTTTGAATGGCCAAAAAATCAATTTTTTTGCACAGTTAGGATGTGCTTTTGGTGCTGTCCCGTTGACACATTTGTACAACACATCTCCGAATAATTTAAATAAAGAAACCATTGTTCAGCGAATAACGTTTGCTGGTAAAAACAGTTTTGAAACCATGTTTTTTAATGAATTTTTCTCAGATAGATATGCGATGTTGCAAATAAAACACGGATCGCAGCGGGTCGCTATTTTTAAAAAAATTAAACCTTCTTTGGTCTTTGTAACCCGAATGGCCTTCGGAACTTTAGAGCACAAAGACAGGCATTTCGGATTGAATTATAAAACGTTAGAAAAAGGATTTTTTGAATCTGGAATCGAATTAAACCAAATTTATAAAGGGTTTGGGCTTTCTGGATTTTATAGATACGGACCAAATCAATTGGTAAGAATGCAAAACAATATTTCTTTAAAGCTGAGTTTTGTTTTGGATTTGGGACTATAAAATTCCCTGCAAATAAGCAAGTGAATTTTTTAAAATTGAATTTGATTGAATTTTATGCTTTTAAAATAATTTCAAAAAGTGGTCAAGCAAATTCCTAAACTAACAGTATTAATTTGTGGATATTTATTAAACACCAATTGATGTTCTGCAATTTCTATAAAAATAGCAACGTCGTTGCTGTCTTGCAAACCTAGACTCAGTTTTCTATATGCACCAGATAAATTTCCTCTTCCGATTGCAAACGATTTTCCATACCCAATTTGTGCAAATAACCTAGTTTCATCTCCTACTTTTGGACTTAATTTGATATTTCCATAAATTGGAATTGCAACCAGTTGTTCTGTGGCTTTCCAATCAATTGATGAATGAATTCCGAGCGCAATCCATTTGTTTTGATGAATGCCAAATCCAAATTTTGAACTCAAACCATCAGGTAAAATCCAATTTTTGTTGCTACTTCCGTCAGGATAAACTTCATTGCTATTTGGATTTCCTTTTAAAGGGATTGTAATTTCAAATTGCGTATAAGTTCTTTTTTTAGATTGTCCGAAGCTAAAAATAGAAATTGATATTGAAAAAATTAAAACGCAAAATACTTTCATTTTTAGATTAATTTAATGCTTCCTCAAAAATACGAATATCCATGGCATTTTCAACATCATAATCGCCAATTTTTGTTCTTCGTAAAGCTGTTAAATGAGCACCTGATTGCAGTGCTTTTCCAAAATCAAAAGCGATTGAGCGGATGTAAGTTCCTTTGCTACAACTTATTCTAAAATCGATTTCAGGGAGCGCAATTCGGGTAATTTCAAATTCGTAAACAGTCGTTTTTCTTGAAGCTATTTCAACTTCAATTCCTGCACGAGCACTTTCGTACAAACGTTTTCCATCTTTTTTTATCGCTGAAAAGATAGGTGGCTTTTGGTCAATTTCACCTAAGAATTGTTTTACTGTTGCCAGTATCAAAACTTCATCAATATGTTTGATAGGAAAAATTTGATCTATTTCAGTTTCCAAATCATAGGATGGGGTAGTGGCTCCAATAAAAAAAGTGCCAGTATATTCTTTAATTTGTCCTTGTAATTCAGATATTCTTTTGGTGAATTTTCCTGTGCAAATCAACAAAAGTCCAGTTGCTAGCGGATCTAAAGTTCCTGCATGACCAATTTTAAATTTTTTCGGAAGTCCAACTTTGTTGATTAAAAGGTATTTTAATTTATTTACCGCCTGAAACGAGGTCCAATGCAGCGGTTTTTCAACCAAAATAATTTTCCCGTTTTGATAATCTTCTACAGTCGCTATCATTAAATAATAGTCAATTTTTGAATAAAAAAGTGAATCAGCAATAATGCAATTCCAGCAATAATTCTGTAATAGCCAAAAATTTTAAAGCCGTTTTTGGTCAAAAATCCAATGAATGTCTTTATTGCCAACAGCGCAACTACAAATGCAACAATGTTTCCTACGATTAGAAAATTAATTTCTTCGTGGCTCAACACAAAACCATCTTTATAATAATCATAACATTTTTTTGCAGTTGCTCCAAACATCGTTGGAACAGCTAAAAAAAATGAAAATTCGGCTGCCGTTTTTCGGGATAATTTCTGGGACATTCCACCAACAATGCTTGCGCCACTTCTAGAAACTCCGGGAACCATTGCCAAACACTGGAACATTCCGATTTTAAAAGCTTGTAAATAACTAATTTCTTGAGATGAAGAATCGTCAGAACTGTTGAACCAGTCATCGACTTTCAATAAAATAATTCCTCCAATTAAAAGCGAGACTGCAACTGTGACTGGGCTTTCTAACAATTCATCGATTTTTTCACTAAGCAATAATCCTAAAACTACAGCTGGAATAAAAGCAACCAAAAGTTTAAAATAAAAATCAACAGTTTGGAAAAATCTTTTAAAGTACAAAACTACCACCGATAAAATTGCACCAAGCTGAATTACTATAGTGAAGAGCTTGGTAAAATCATCGTGGGCAATCCCAAAAAATGAACTAGCAATAATTAAATGTCCTGTAGAAGAAACGGGTAAAAATTCAGTAATTCCTTCAATAATGGCAAGTATTATAGATTGAAAATAGTTCATCTATTATTTTTTTGGGTTTTTTATAATCGAATACACGGTAATCCCAAAACCAATTAAAACTACCGTTGGCGCTAATCGAATTCTTCTAAAATTGAATATTTCATCGCTAAAAACTTTTGGGTCATCACTTCCTCCACCTGCCATCAAAATAAATCCTACTGCAATAATTGCAATGCCAATCAGCAAAATTTTGTAATTTTCTTTTTCAAAAAGAAAATCATTTTTTTTATTTTCCATATTAATACTATTTTTTAATCAATCTAAAATCCTTAATCATCAATCAAAAATCAATAAAGATCATCAGTTCTTAGATTCAAGAAGCGTTGTGTTGCAAAAAATGTACTGATCCAAGTTATTAGAATTCCAGCGGTTAAAACGCCCAAAAGCACTAACCCAATCATCAATTGATTGTCTAAAATCCCTAAATTCGGATAACTATTGTTAAGATAAATTAGTGTTCCTATTAAAGATAAAACAGCTGAAATTGAACCAATTAATCCTAATTTGATGCTTCTCCAAATGAATGGTTTTCTAATAAAAGATTTTGTTGCACCCACCATTTGCATTGTTTTGATAATAAATCGATTAGAATAAATCGAAAGTCGCATTGAACTATTGATCAACAAAACCGCAACAACAGCTAAAAATGCACTAATTATTAATATCCACAAACTCACTTTTTTGATGTTATCGTTGACCAAATTAACCAATTGCTTATCGTAAATAACATCCGAAACCATCAAATTGTTTCGCAGTTTAGTTTCGATTTTACTGATGTTATTCAAATCGATATAATCAGCATTTAAATAAATATCAAATGAATTTTGCAATGGATTTGCACCCAAAAAAGTCATGAAATCTTCTCCAATAACATCGGTATGGGTTTTTGCAGCTTCTTCTTTTGTAACATAAACACTTGATTTTACATATTTTGCAGTTTTCAATTCTTCTTTAAAAGCACTTATTATGCTGTCGTTGGCCTCGTTTTTAAAGAAAACGGTCATGGCAATTTCTTCTTTGAAATCGTCGGATAATTTTTTAGAATTAATAACAAATAATCCTAAAACACCCAATAAAAAGAGTACTAAAAAAACACTCAATACTACTGAAAAATAAGACGAAAGCAGTCTTCGCTTTTGGAATTTATCGTAAGAAGAACTCATATTATGTATAAATTATTTGGTAAAAATAATAAAGAATTTGTTTAATCATAGTTTATAACGTTCAAAGTTTTGACTTTCGTACAATAAATGTAAATTTGTGCCTTTAATCAGATTTTTTTTATGTGATTAAATTTATCAAAACTAAAAAAAAGCTAATCTGTTTTTAAAATCAATTCACTGTCTTTCCAATCAAATAGGGAAAAAATATAATGAAATACAATCCAAACGAAATAGAAGCCAAATGGCAAAAATATTGGCTAGAAAACAAAACCTTTGCGGCTGAGAACAATTCTGAAAAACCGAAATATTATGTTTTAGACATGTTCCCATATCCATCTGGTGCAGGTTTACATGTTGGTCATCCATTGGGATATATTGCTTCTGATATTTATGCGAGGTTCAAACGCCATAAAGGATTCAACGTCTTGCATCCACAAGGTTATGATAGTTTTGGACTTCCAGCGGAACAATACGCGATTCAAACTGGTCAGCATCCTGACAAAACAACGAAAGCAAATATTGCTCGATACCGCCAACAACTCGATAAAATTGGTTTTTCATTTGATTGGGACAGAGAGGTTCGTACTTCAAACTCCGATTATTACAAATGGACTCAATGGATTTTTATCCAGTTATTCAATTCATGGTATAGCAAAAATGAAGGAAAAGCAATTGAAATTTCAGCACTTGTAAAAGTTTTTGAAGCAGAAGGTAATGTAGCTGTTGACGCTGCTTGCGATGACGATGTTTTTGTTTTTTCCGCTTCAGAATGGAATTCCTATTCTTCGGAAGAGCAACAGAAAATGCTTTTAAAATACAGAATGACTTATTTGGCCGAAACAGAAGTGAATTGGTGTCCAGGTTTAGGAACAGTTTTAGCCAACGACGAAATCGTAAATGGCGTTTCAGAACGCGGCGGATTTCCTGTAGTTCGTAAAAAAATGACCCAATGGTCGATGCGGATTTCAGCTTATGCAGACCGTTTGCTTTCCGGCTTAGACCAAATTGACTGGACAGAAAGTTTAAAAGAAAGCCAAAGAAATTGGATTGGGAAAAGTGTTGGGGCTTTAGTAAGTTTTAAAATAAAAGAAAATGAAACGGAGGTCATAGATTTTGTATTATCAGGCGATGACACGACAGAAAATACAATTGAAGTTTTTACCACTCGTCCTGACACTATTTTCGGAGTAACCTTTCTAACACTTGCGCCAGAGCATGATTTGGTTTCTAAAATTACAACTTCTAAGCAAAAAAATGCAGTCGAAGCTTATATCGCTGCAACCACTAAACGTTCTGAAAGAGAAAGAATGGCGGATGTTAAAACAATATCTGGCGTTTTTACCGGAGCTTATGCCGAACATCCATTTACAAAAGAACCTATTCCGATTTGGATAGGGGATTACGTTTTGGCAGGTTACGGAACTGGTGCAGTTATGGCAGTGCCTTGTGGAGATGAAAGAGATTATGTATTTGCCAATTACTTCGCCAACCAAAATGGAATGCCTGCAATCAAAAATATCTTTGAAAATATTGATATTTCAAAAGCTGCTTACGGTTCAAAAGACAATATGATGATTGCAAACTCGATGTTCCTTGATGGAATGAACTACAAACAAGCTACAAAAACTGTTATCGAAGAATTAGAAAAACTTGGAAGTGGAAAAGGAAAAACCAATTACCGTTTGCGAGATGCCGTTTTTTCTCGTCAAAGATACTGGGGCGAACCGTTTCCAATTTATTATGTGAATGGATTGCCGCAAACCATTGATTTTAAATATTTACCAATCAAACTTCCTGAAGTAGAAAAATATTTACCAACAGAAGATGGTCAACCGCCTTTGGGAAATGCCACGACTTGGGCTTGGGACAGTGTTCAGTGTTCAGTTGTAAGTAATCAGTTGATTGATAACGTAAATATATTTCCTCTTGAATTGAACACTATGCCGGGTTGGGCAGGAAGTTCTTGGTATTGGTTGCGTTATATGGATGCAAATAATAATGAAGCATTTGTTTCTAAAAAAGCAGAAAACTATTGGCAAAATGTAGATTTATACATCGGCGGGAGCGAACATGCCACCGGACACTTATTGTATGCTCGTTTTTGGAATAAATTTTTGAAAGACAGAGGGTTTATAGCGCATGATGAGCCATTTAAGAAATTGATTAACCAAGGAATGATTTT
>Ga0209550_10001768_pt1 | contig 20772 bp, 17 predicted proteins | sample LauGreSuBDMM15SN_2_FD_187567 | JGI IMG/M metagenome (GOLD analysis project Ga0209550, IMG submission 187567) | Freshwater lake microbial communities from Lake Michigan, USA - Su13.BD.MM15.SN (SPAdes) (version 5) | ecosystem: Environmental > Aquatic > Freshwater > Lake | place: Lake Michigan... | reverse complement strand
AATTTGCAAATTAATAATCAAAATTAAAATTTAGGTGAAGGCTTACACAAAAATCATCAAGTACAGTTTTTTATTTTCACTAATTTTTTGTGATTTTTCATGCTCCCAAGGAAGACTAGACCCGACTTTCGACAATATCGGTATGACCGAACAAGATATAAAAGATTCCGTTATAAAATCAAAAGAACAGCAAAAAAAAATTAAAGAAGAAGCGATTAAATCAGATATTCCAATTCCGCGCCTAAACAAGAGAATCATAGCGCCACCTATTCCAAAAATTGGCGGTGAAAAAATTATTTCTTTTTATGTGACCGAACAAGTTCCGCTTCGCGATGTGTTGATTGAGCTTGGAAGAATTGCCGAAATCGATGTTGATGTTGATCCAAAAATTTCTGGCGGAGTAATTATCAACGCTAAAAATCGTCCATTTAAAGAAATTATCGATCGGATTGCAACCCAAGGGAATCTTCGTTATTCATATAAAAATAAAGTTTTGTATTTTGAAACTGACAAGCCTTTTATGAAGAATTATTTTGTTGATTACCTTGATACTTCGCCTCTTTGGGACGATGTTCAAACTAATATCGAAAATATTTTTAATTCGGAAAAAGGTTCAAGCGAAAGTGAGGGTTCTGCCACCTTAAACTCAAGTGTTACTTCTAACAAAACCGCGGGGATGCTTACTATTTACGCTACGGAAAAACAACATTCAGCCATCGAAAAATATTTAGAAGATGTTAGTAAGCAATCTTCTATGCAAGTTTTAATTGAGGCTAAAGTTGTTGAAGTTTCTTTGACGGAAAAATTTAGAGCCGGAATTGATTGGTCGCAAGACATGTTTAAGTTTAATTCTCCCGATGCCGACACTAACTTTGCTTCAATGATAACCGCTACAAATCCAGCTTTGAAAATTTTTGGTGGAGACATTAATGTCGCGGTTGATGCCATGTCAAAATTTGGCTCAACGAAAGCTATTTCTAGCCCTAGAATTCATGCTATGAATAATCAAAAAGCCTCATTAAATTTTGCTGAAAAATTGATTTATTTTAAAGTTGAGGCACAACAAAGCGCTCAAGGAACAACCACGGGAACTGCGGCTTCAACTGTTGCAACGACAGTAACCTCAACTAAGCAAGAAGAAAATGTCGGAGTTCAAATTGAAATTACGCCATCAATTAACTTAAAAACTGGCGAAATAACCATGAATATTTCTCCAAAAATTACCCAAAAAACTGGTGAAGTAAAAGATCCAGCAACCGCCAACACAGCAACATTTAGTTACGCTAATTCTGTTCCAGTTATAACAACGCGAGAAATAACCACCTCGGTAAAAATTGCCTCTGGAAATGTTATAATCTTGGGCGGATTAATGAAAGATACCTCTTCGGGCGGGGAAGGTGGCATTCCTCTTTTAAGAAGAATTCCAATTTTTGGATGGCTGTTTAAATCTATAGAAAAATCATCCGATGTTAGTGAGACAGTAATATTTATTAAGGCAACTATCGTCAATAGCGGAACCAGAGCTAATAAAGTTGATCGCGAGTTGCAAGAAAAATATGATGTTAATCGTCGCAACTTTTTTTAACAAATGAAATCAATTCTTAAATATATTTTAAAAAACGGCCTTAGGGATCGTTTATATCTAGGTCTTTTTATATTAATCGCCATGGCATTCGCGGTTTCGATATTTCTTGGAACCACAATGCTTGTTGAGCAAAATCAGTCATCAATCGTTTATTCATTGGCAACAACCAGAACGATTTTATCAATCGGCATGATTTTGTTCGTATGTATTAATCTAAATCGCGCTTTTGAAAATAAAGAAATAGAATTTATTTTATCGAAATCTATTTCTCGCGAAAAATTTGTGCTTGCATATTTGGCGGGTTTTTTTATTGCAAATTTTTTAATTCTTTTGCCAATCACCACTTTAATTTATTTGGTTTTTCCAATTAATAAACTCGGACTTCTGTTTTGGTTTTTAACGACTTTATCTGAAAATTTAATAGTTATAAGTTTTGCCTTATTAAGTTCGTTGATTTTAAAAAATTCCTTTTCGGCAATTTTGGCCTCTTTTGGATTTTATGCGATTTCTAGATTAATGGGAATGTTCGTGATGGCGATAGATGTTCCCGAGGATTATGCCTCAGTGGCTCAAGGCGGATTGGCTAGTGCGTTAAAAATTTTATCAATTTTATTCCCGCGACTCGATTTATTCGCTCAAAGTTCGTGGGGTATTTACGGAGTAAAAGATAATGTTGTTTTGCTAATTATTTTTTTCCAATCAATAATATATTTGCCATTGATGATTTTCATGGCGTTTCATGATTTTAAGAAAAAACAATTTTAGATTTAGTTGGGCTCTTTGTGAAAAATTTTAGATTATTTTTTTATATTTATTCTCATAAAATTTTCTTTTGGTTATTTGTTTTGGTTTTTATTTTTCAAATATTTTTTTGGAAAATTGCTGAAAGATATCGAGTGAATTATGAAATTGTCCCCCCTGCCCCCTCAAAGCATTTCGTAAAAGGCGCATCTTTTGGAGATGAAGAATTTCTGTTTCGAGTTTTAACTTTGCGTTTACAAAATGCTGGCGATATTTTTGCAGGTTTTGTGAGTTTAAAAAAATACGATTATTCAAGAGTTTATGATTGGATGACGATTCTGGATAAATTAAATTCTGAATCGCGAATGGTGCCATCCCTAGCAAGTTACTATTATTCTCAATCTTCAAATCCAGAGCATACAAATTATGTTTTAAAATATCTTGATGAGCATTCTTCGAGAGATATTGATAAGAATTGGTGGTGGCTGTTTCAGGCAACTATTATTGCCAAAAAAGATTTACAAGATCTCGATAAAGCTTTGTATTTCGCGCAAAAATTAGCGAAAAATGAAGCCAAAGAAGCGCCACTCTGGACTAAGCAAATGAGTGCTTATATTAGCGAAAAAAAAGGCGATGGATGTATGGCATTCAATGTTATTAAAAAGCTAATGGATGAAAGCGAAAGTGGTAAAAGACAAATTTCTGTCGAAGAAATGAATTTTATGCGTCATTTTATAAGCAATCGTTTGTCAAAATTGAAAAAACAGAATTTTAATCCAAGTGAATGCTAGACAATTCTTCAAAAATTCTTAAAACTTTACCGAAAATTATAGAATTAACTCTCCTAGAGGATGAAGCTTTTAATGATATAACTTCTGATTTAACAATTGAAAAAAATATCAATTGTAATTTTGCAATTAATGCGCGCGAAGAGTTAATTTTTTGTGGAAAAAAAGTTATCGAAGAGGTTTTTTTACAACTCAAAAATTCATCAAAATTTCAAAATTCTGCCCTAGATTTAAATTATTTTTTTGAAGATGGAGATGTCGTTAAGCCCAGGGAATCAATTATTTCTGGAGCTGGAGATGTTAAAATTATTTTATCAGCCGAAAGAACTATTTTGAATTTAATTCAACATTTAAGCGCCATTGCAACTTCAACAAAAAAACATGTCGAAAAATTAAATAATTCAAAAATAAAAATTCTTGATACAAGAAAAACTTTGCCAAATATGCGCGAACTTCAAAAATACGCCGTGAAATGTGGCGGTGGAAAAAATCATCGCTTTAGTTTGGCAGATTTAATTTTGATTAAAGACAATCATATTAGTGCTTGCGGAGGCGTTGGCGAGGCTTTAGAAAAAGTTTCTAATAATAAAAATAATTTAAAAATTGAGATCGAGTGCGACAATTATTCGCAAGTTGTTGCGTGCCTAAAATTTAATCCCAATATTATTATGCTCGACAATATGAATCTCCAAGAATTGCAAAAATCTATCGAGGAAATCCGCAAATTTTCTAAAAATATAGCAATTGAGATTTCGGGCGGAATTAATTTAGAAAACATTCAAAATTATCGTAATTTTGATATTGATTTCATCTCAATTGGCTCACTTACAAATTCTGCGAAAATAGTTGATATTGGTCTTGACTTTTTATAAAAAATAGTAAATTTATATAGTATCAAAATTGATATAATATGTATGAAATTATATTCTTTATAAAATGTTTTAAATATTCTCAAATCCTATTTTAATTTAATGTCCAACAGTAAAAAGGTTTTTTCCTTTATTATTCGATCAATAAAGCCTTTTAAATTCTATTTATTTTTGCACTTTCTTGTAATAGTTTTTATATCAATAAATGTTTCTTTCGTACCGCTGATATCGAAAATTTTATTAAACAAAATTATTGCAACTGAGCATAGTTTGATTATTCAGGAAACCATTAATATCATGATGTTGCTGGCTTTTTTGATAGTTTTGCCAAGTATAGTTTTGAGAATTTCAGATTATGCATGGACGATGTTTTTGCCAAAATTGCGCCATCAAATTACTCACGATTCAATTCAAAAACTTTTAAGTCAATCTCATCATTTTTTTCAAAATAATTTTTCTGGATCTTTGGTAAATAAAGTTCGAGATTTATTTAATTCTTCGCCAAAAATTATTGAAATATTTTTATATAATTTTGTCGGGGGAGCGCTCGCGGTTTTATTCGCTTTTTTTACGCTAAGTACAATCAATTATATTTTTGCAATCGGATTAATTGTTTGGGTGGCGATTATAATTCCGATCGCTTATCGCTCAGCTCTTCAAACCAATCGCGTTTCGATGAATGTTGCCAATCAGCAAAGTCGTATCATGGGAAATATCGTTGATATTTTTGCCAATATTCAAAATATTAAATTATTTTCAAGTGCAAAATTTGAGCTTAATCGGGCTGATAAATTTCAAAAAAAATTTACAACTCTTTATTCGCAAAGAGGTGTTTATCTAAATAAATATTACACGCTTTTGGGGCTAATTTCTTCATTTTATTTTATAGCGTGCTTTGCTTTTTTGATATGGCTTTATGCTCATAAAAAAGTAACGGTTGGTGATTTTATTTTAATTTTTGGAATCAATAATTTTCTGCACAATATCATTCAAGATGCCATGAAGCAAATTCGTAATTTTCTTGAAGAATTTAGTGTTATAAAAGAAGCGCTAGAGGTTATTGATAAGGTGCGCGAAGTCAAAGATTGCAAAGAAAAACTCGAGGTTTCTAGGGGGCAAATAATTTTTGAAAAAGTCAAATTTTCTTACAACGAAGGAAGTCCGCTTTTTAGCGATAAATCGGTTAAAATAAAAGCTGGTGAAAAAGTTGGTTTGGTTGGGCGCTCTGGTAGTGGAAAATCAACTTTTATAAATTTATTATTGCGTTTTTATGATGTTCAAGAAGGAAAAATTTTGATTGATAATCAAGATATTTCTAAGATTTCACAAGATTCGCTTCACGATTCAATTGGCGTTATTCCGCAAGAAGCAATTTTATTTCATCGCAATTTAATCGAAAATATTTCTTATGGAAATAAAGAGCTATTGAGCAAAGAAGAGCTTTTGCAAAAAGTTATGAATTCGGCGCAAAAGGCTTCGGCACATAAGTTTATCGAAGATATGCCGGGGGGTTATTATTCTCAAGTCGGAGAGCGCGGAATTAAGCTTTCGGGCGGTCAGCGTCAAAGAATTGCAATTGCGCGAGCCTTTTTCAAAAATGCGCCAATCTTGATTCTTGATGAAGCGACGAGCCAGCTTGATTCAGTTAATGAGAATATGATTCAAGAAAGCTTAAAAAGCTTGATGGAAAATAAAACAACTTTAGTAATTGCGCATCGACTTTCGACTTTGCAAATGATGGATAGAATTTTAGTTTTTTCCAATGGTAAAATAGTCGAAGATGGTTGCCATGAAGATCTTCTTGGTCTCAATGGTTATTATAAAAGATTGTGGAGTGCGCAATCGGGCGGAGTTCTTACTTATCAAATTGAAGGCGGAGCAACTGCAACGCAAGCATTTCCTTTAAAAACATAATTAAAATATGACTAAAATTACTCAAGCTTTTATTTTTTGTGCAGGTCAGGGCGAAAGAATGCGACCGCTAACTGATTCAACTCCTAAGCCACTTTTGGAAGTCAAAAATAAAAAAATCCTCGATTACATTTTGGCAAAATTACAAGAAATTTCTTCTTTAGAAAAAATTATTATAAACGCTTATTATCTTGCCGACGAAATTGAAAAATACATTCGCTCTTTGAATAATCCAAAAATCATAATTTCGCGCGAATTAGATAAGGTTGAAACTGGCGGTGGTCTAATTTATGCTCTTGATAAAATTGACATCGATAAGCCTCTTCTAACTTTAAATGGTGATGTTTTGTGGCGCAATAAAAATAACTTTTCGGATTTAAATTTTTTAATCGATAATTTTGATATTTCCGCGCATGATTTTTTGCTCGGACTTAAAAAAGTTGAAGATTATTGGGGTTATGATGGTAATCCGCAATGTAGTGGAGATTTTGATTTAATCGGTAAAGAATTGCATAGAAAAAAAGCAGAAAATAATCAAAAAATATCGATGAGCCATGTTTATGTTGGCTTACAAGTCCTTAATCCAAAGGTCTTGCTCGGCAATCATGATAAATGTTTTTCGGTTTCAAAATTTTATAAATCCGCTGTAAATTCCGCTAATATTTTAGACAGAATCGAGGGCGTTGAATTGAAGGGTGATTACTTTCATGTCGGAACTCCGCAACATTTAGAACTTGCTAATCGCGAGTTTTAACAAATTTTTAGTGCAACTTCTAAATCACCATCATCGAGTTGACTGGTGAAAATTTTTGCTTCCGGATTAATAATTTTTTGTTGTAAAATTTTAATATTTTCTGCCAAAACTTGATGTTTTATATAAGTCTCAAAAGCCTGAGCCACTTCAAGAATGCGTGGATTTAAGGAAAAAATTTCAAGATTAATATGATTGGTAATTTCAAGATTAGCGTCTTTGCGATTTTGTTGAATAGCACGCACAATATCACGAGCGATGCCCTCATCCTCAAGCTCTTTGGTAATTTCAATCGTTAATAAAACTAAATAATCGTTGCTCGGTAAAGGCAAAATTGCCGATTTTTTTTCATCGATATTTTTGGTGGTTAATTTTAATTCGAAATCATCATCAACCAACTCTACACCTGCAATTTGAATGGTTCGATCATTAATTTTTTGCCAATTTCCTTCTTTAATTGCGTTGGTAATTTCTTTAATTTTTGAGCCAAATTTGGCGCCAATTTTTTTAAAATTAATTTGTAATTTATTTTCGGCAAATTGCGAAATTTCTTCAACAATTTTGATTTCTTTTATATTAACTTCCTCGGCAATAATTTCGCTAAAAGGTAAAATTCTTTGAGCGTCTTTGCCAATGATCGTAAGGCTTTGAAGAGGTAAGCGCACTCGTAAATTTTTATTATCACGAATCGCTAAAGCGGTCGAGCAAATTGAGCGCACTAAATCCATGTCGTTGATTAATTGAGCTTCGGAATCAATAAAATCAACATTTGGGAAGTCTTGTAAATGAATAGAAATTGAACGATCAATCATGCTAATTCTCCAATAATATAAACCGTTTCATGATGCTTTTCTAAAATAGTTTTTATTTCTAAAACATCATTTTTATCAACTACCAAAACCATGCCAATTCCGCAATTAAAAGTACGATACATCTCTTGATCCTCAACTTTTCCGAGCTTTTGTAAGAAGTTAAAAATTTCAGGTTTTGACCAAGAATTATAATCAATTTTTGCTTCAACATTTGGTGATAAAACTCGTGGTAAATTTTCAATTAAACCACCTCCCGTAATGTGAGCCAAGGCTTTTACTTTTGAAGTTTTGATTGCCGATAAGCAAGATTTTACATAAATTTTAGTTGGCGTTAATAATTCTTCGCCAACAGTTTTTTTGTCATCAAATTTATTAGAAAAACTTAAAGAATTTTGTTGTAAAATATAGCGCGCAAGTGAATAGCCATTTGAGTGCAAGCCACTTGAAGAAATGCCAAGTAAAACATCGCCCTTAGAAGTTGTTCTTGGTAAGATTTCAGTTCTTTCAACAGCGCCAACGGCAAAGCCTGCTAAATCATAATCTCCGTTATGATACATTCCGGGCATTTCGGCAGTTTCTCCGCCAATTAATGCGCACCCTGCAAGCTTACAGCCATCAGCAATTCCCTTAATTACTTGAGTTGCAGTTTCAATTTCAAGTTTTGAACAAGCAAAATAATCGAGAAAGAAAAGCGGTTCTGCACCCTGCACTATCAAGTCATTGACCGACATGGCAACTAAATCAATTCCGATTGAATTATGAATTTTAGTTTCGATGGCAACTCGCAGTTTGGTGCCTACGCCATCAGTTGATGAGACTAAAACTGGGTCGCGGAAATTGCATTTTTTTAAATCGAAAAGCGCTCCAAATCCTCCCAAGTCAGAATCAGCTCCAAGCCTTGAAGTTGCTTTAGCAAATGGTTTTATTTTGTGAATCAATTCATTTCCTGCGTCGATATCAACACCTGATTTTTTGTAATTTGATGACATTTTTAAAATATTTTGTAAAAATTGATAATAATAATAAATCTTTGATTGCTAAAAATAATTTAAACAAATATTTTTGAAACAAATATTTTAAAAATAAAATTTTGTTTTGCATGCTAAAATTTATTATTTCTACAATCATCTTAACATTTTTTAGTTTTAATTCGGTTATAGCGCAGGATTCTAAATCGAATATATATCTGATTGAATCAATTAGCTCTAAGGCGGTTGCAAAAAAACAGAATGATGCAAAAAATCTCGCAATTTCCAACGCCAGAAGAGATGCTTTTATGGTTTTGGTAATGCGTCTCAAGCTTCCAATTTCCATATCAGACACCATCACGGATAGCGAAATATCCGACATGGTTCGCTCCGAACAAATTATGGATGAGAAAATTTCTGGAAATTCTTATTCGGCAACTTTTAATATAATTTTTGCCAAGGATTTTGTTGAACATATTTTGTCAACAAAATCTGAAACTAAAGAAATTGTTGAAAATGATAAATCTGAAAAATACGAAGAAAAATTTGTTATAATTCCCGTGAAAGTAGCAAAACGCAGATCTTTGGTTTGGGAGCCGGAGAATGATTGGAGAGTTATGCTTGACAGAGTAATTTCCAAGAATTCTTTACAAAAAACCTTTGCGATTCCTGAGGCAAATATCGAAAATGTTGCGACGGTTAATGGCCAAAATGTTAAAAATATAAGCTTTTTAAATCTTGAAAAAATTACAAACGCAAATAATTCTGAAGCCTCTTATATTTTATTTTTTAATTTCGATGAAATTGAAAATAAAGTTTTGGTCGATGTGATTTATTTGCGCAAACTTCTTAAAAAGCAATTCCGCCTAAGCTTTATAAATGTCGATCGTTTATCTTATAATGATTTGATTATCAAAGTTGCCGAAAAAACTCTTGATTATCTTAAAAATAATTCAATTGGAAGCGACAATATTCTTAATAAAAATACACTTCAAGTTCATGTAAAAGTTAAAGTCTTGGAAGATTGGCTAAATATTAAAAAACTTCTTGAAAATGCTAATATTTCTCAAGATATGACGGTAAATTCAATTTCTCGTGATGAAGTTAGGTTTAGCGTAAATTATATTAATCCAAATGTTTCAATTGAAGAAGCTTGTGAAACCGCTGGTATTAAGATTGCCAAGCAAGCTCAAGGCTTTTATGAAATCAATGCAATCTCACAATGAAAACCAAAGACAAATTTTTATTCCTGATATTTTTTCTTGTTGTTCTAGCTTTGCTCACATACAAGATTCGTCTTTTTGTAACTCCATTTATTTTATCGATAGCGATATCTTATTTACTAAATCCCGCGGTAAATTTTTCTATTAAAAAATTTAAATGCCCAAGAGTCATTGCGGTTTCAACGATTGTCGGTATTTTTTTAATGCTCTTCATTGTTTTTTGTGCGATAATAATTCCTTTGCTATATAATCAAGCCATTGTTTTGGTTGATTCAATGCCTGGCTATTTAGAATATTTTTCTAGTAATTTTTATCCAAATATCGTCGCTTTTTTTGCCAGACTTAATATTGAAATTGAGCATGATTTTTTTGACTTAATTAGAAATAATGAATTTTTTATAGAGGGCGGAGGAGTCGGTAAAGTTATTGCAAATGTTGTGAATTCAACAACATTTTTTATCAATATTTTGTCGATAATTTTTATTATGCCCGTTTTAATTTTTTATTTGTTAAAAGATTGGCATTTAATCTTAGATAAAATTGATTCCATAATTCCAGAAAAATATTCTAATCAAGTTAAAAATATTTTTTTGTCAATCGATAAATCCTTATCTGGATTCATTCGCGGACAAATGAATGTTTGTTTAATTTTGGCCATATATTACGCAGTTTTATTGGGATTCTTAGGTTTAAATCACGGTATTTTTATTGGAGTTCTTACGGGAATATTGGCTTTTGTGCCTTATGTTGGATATGGAATTGGGATTGTGACAGCGCTTATAATAGCAATTTTTCAATGGGGCTTAAGCTTGTATGATGTAGGTTTGGTTTTAATCGTTTATCTTATCGGTCAAGTCATTGAGTCTAATTTTTTGGTTCCAAATTTAATTGGCAAAAAAGTTAATCTCCATCCACTGTGGATGATTTTTGGTATTTTCTTTTTTGGTTCAATATTTGGAATTTTAGGAATTTTATTTTCAGTGCCTTTAACTGCGATTTCTTCAGTATTGATAAGGCATGCTTCAAGCAATAAATACAAAGCTTAATTTAAAAAATTATTACATTTTTTGATTAAAACTTATAATAAAAGTTATCAATATGATTAGCGATTTATTTAAAAAAAATACTGTCCAAGATTCTGATAAAAAAATTTCTATTGATGATTTTTTGGAAGATGATGTTCAGATAGAAATCCAAAGCCTCCCTAGCCTCCCAGGGCAATTAAAAAATACTAGCGAAAAAGATTTTAAAACAAGTAATTCATTGGATTCTCAGGAAATTAATCCAGATTTTTTAATGCGTGATTATGAAAATATAAAGCTTTTATCGATGAATCCGCAAGTCAAAAAGAAAATCACAGACTTGATTAGCGATTCCAAGGAAGATATGCAAAAACTTTTAAGACTCCTAAACAATTTTCACTCTTAAAAATACGCCTTAAAATGTTAATTTTTAAAAACATCTTGGCATCTTTAAAGCCATTTTTTGCGTTTAAAAATCGCTAAAGGAATAATTGAGGAAATAAACATCAGGCACAGCGCGATAGGATATCCATATTCGGAACTTAATTCGGGCATTAAGCGAAAATTCATGCCATAAATGCTGGCAATAAGAGTTGGGGGCATAAAAACCAGCGAAACTACCGTAAATGTCTTTATAACTTTGTTTTGCTCGATATTTAATAAACCTAAAAAGCTATTTTGTAAATATTCGAGTCGAGTAAAATTAAAATTAGCGTGCTCGATCAAAGAATTAATATCTTTGATGATAATTCTCAGGCGGTTGTAGCTATCAACCATTAAATCTTCATTGCGTAAAAGAGACGACAAAACCCTTTGTTTGTCGAAGAGCGCTTCTCTTAAAGACATTGTTAAATCCTGATTCTCATTGATTTTTAACAAAAGTTTTTCATCAAGTTTGTTATCGTAATTTATTTTTTTACTAATCTCTGCAACATATTTAGAAACGGATTCCATTAAGTCCGCATCGAAGTCTGTTCTAGCTTCTAGAATGGCAACGAAAATTTTTGAAGCATTGGCAAAAATCATCGGATATTGCTTGATTTTTTTAACGGTTTCGGAAATAACTCTGCTATCAAAAAAGCGTAAAGTAAAAAGAATTTTTTCGGTTAAAATAAAAGACATCTCGTGCTCTTCGAGATTGCTGGTATGCGGAACGATGTTAACGAAAGTCGAATTAATTTTGATGATTCCAGAGTTTTCTAGATAACGCGATGATGTTTCAATCTCTTCTTGCTGTTGACGCGTTGGGAATGTTATTCCAAAAAATTCTTCAACTTCTTTAATTTGAGAAACTGTCGGGTCTTGTAAATCAACCCATGAAATATCGTTTCTAATATCGCTTAAATTAGGCAACTCTTGCAAAGAAGAAATCTTGATTTGCGAATATTCTGGTAATTTGAAAATGCGGATCATTTTTGATGTTATTTAATATGCGGTTAAACTCAAAACATTTTCGAAAATGTTATTGTTGATTTTTGCAAGAATAAGTTGATAAATCAACATAAATTTATTTTAAAAACTTGTGCCCAAATTGAAGTTAAATGTTTGACTTTTGTCATATGACTCTTTGCGAAGAATTTTTGCGAAATCTAAGCGAATTGGGCCAACTGGCGATGCCCAAGAAATACTTACGCCAATTGAAGAGCGAAGACTTCCCGTGTCATTTACATCGGTTTTATTTTTTATTGAGCTATCGACTGATTTCAAGACGCCATTATCGGAAAATAAAGCTCCGCTTACCCCCAACTCTCTTGGAAGTCCAAGTGGGAAGGTAAATTCGGCGGTGCCTACATAATAAATTTTTCCACCCAAAGCTTCATCGCTTCCATTGTTAGTGGCGCTTGGCTTTGCTCTGGGGCCAATTCCCCAAAATTGAAATCCTCTAAAATTATTACCGCCAACAAAGAAATTATTTTGACTTCTAACATCTTCGCCAATGCCATCTATAACGCCACCTCGCGCTAGAAATTTTAATATAAAATCATTGTTAAAAGTTGGAACAAAGTAGCCGGCGCGACCCTCATGTTTTAAATTTTTTACATTGCCACCAAGTCCAGTGAAGGTTTGTGAAATTGATAAAAAATATCCTTTTTTTCGATTGATACGATTATTGGTTTTGTCAAAAGTTATCGATTGTTCAAGTGTCGAATATACATAAGCGCCTTGCAATGATTGAGTTGCGAAAGATGCTCCTACATCTATGTTGCCAATTTTTTGATTGTTGTAAGAATAAGAAACTAAATGATCTAAAAATTCAGTAATGCTGTAGCTAGCATTAAGTCTTAATCCGGAATTATTTGACTCATACATTCTTGACTGTCTTTTGGTTGAATTTAATTTAAAAACTTCAAATCCAGCATCAATTGGCCTTCCAAGAAAATAAGGTTTTGTGTAACTTAAATCGGCACTTAATTGGGTATATGATTTTTGGGCGTTCAATCCCAGTTTTCGCCCAGTTCCAAATAAATTATTTTCACGAATGCCGGCGTTAATATTCTCGCGATCTCTGGTTGAATAGCCTACGCCAAGGCTGAGCTCCCCGGTTCTTTTTTCTTTGACGGTAATTTCCAAATCAACTCGATCGGTATCGCCGATTCTCTTGGTTTCAAATTCTACTTTTTCAAAAAAACCTAAATTTTCGATGCGCTGTTTTGAGCGATTTATTTTGTTAACATTATAAGGATCACCCTCTCTTATTCTAAGTTCACGACGGATTACTTCATCAATAGTTCGAGTATTGCCAAAAATTTTTATTTGATCTATAAAAATTCTTGGAGTTTCGTTTATTATAAATTCAATATCGATAGTTTTTTTATCGCGATCGCGCTTTAAAACTGGCTCGATATTTGCGAAAGCATAAGATTTTTCCGACATGATTTCGACCATCTTATCTATAGTATTTTCAATCGATTCGGCATTATAAATTTGTCCAGTTTTGAATAAAATATTTTTATATAAAATTTCGGGATCAAATTTTTCAAGACGATTATCGATCGTTACTTCGCCAATCTTGTATTTAATGCCTTCCTCAACAAGAAATGTAATAAAAAAATTATCTTTATTGCGATTGATTTGAGCGAGCGCCGAGATGGTTGTAAAATCTGCAAAACCGTTGTTATTGTAAAATTTACGCAAGATTTCTTTGTCAAATTCAATGCGATCTGAATCGTAAATATCGCTAGAAGATAAAAATTTCCACCATACGGATTTTTTTGTAGAAATTTGTTCGCTTAATTCGCGATCTGGGAATTCCTTATTGCCAATAAAATAAATTTCGCCGATATTTGCTTTCGGACCTTCGTTAATTTCATAAATTAATTCAATGCGATTTTTATCTTTCGGAATAATTTTTGGCTCTATTTGCGTTAAAAATCTTCCGCTTTTTACATAAATTTCATTGATGCGTTTTATATCGCCTTCAAGACGCGATCTTGAAAAAACTCCGCGTTTTTTTAAACTAATTTCGGAAATCAAAACCTCTTCATCGATTTTTTTATTTCCAATAAATTTTGTTTCGTAAATTATTGGATTTTCAATAACTTGAACGACTATAATTTTATTTTTTTGAAATATTTTGACCGATGAAAAAAGCTCTGTTTCCAAAAGATTTTTTTTAATAATTTCAATATTTTTTTGTATATTTTTATCAATTTTAAAATTTTCAAAATATTGAACTATCGTTGACTCCTCAACTCTTTCATTGCCAGAGACGGTTATTTTTTCTTGAGCAAAAGAATTCTGTGCGAAAAGAACATAAAGTAATATTGATAAAAAAACTTTGATCAGAGGGCTAAATATTGTTGTTTTTTCGCGGTGTGATTGGAGCATTTTTTGAAATTTGAAAATTTAATTTATTATTTATAAAACAATAAAAATAAAATTCTTTTGAATCAACCGCTTTTTACTGCATTTGCACAATTAAAAATAAAATTACTAAATCTTCATCTTGACATTTTTTTTTAAATAAGAAAAATGACCATAGAATTTTAAGTACTTATTTTAAGTGCTTTTTAACAAGACCGTTATTCATTATTAAACTCTTTAATCTAAATTTGAGCGGTTGTGTTAAAAATATTTTTTTTACTATTTTTGTTGCCAAACTGGGCGTTCGGCGCGAATTATTTAAATAATTTATTTAAATCTTCGTCGCGTTCTTATATTCAAATCGTTGGATCTTCAACGGTCTATCCTTTTGTGGCAACTATTTCCGAAACCTTCGGGAAAGACACCAAATTTAAAACGCCAATAGTTGAATCAACTGGCACGGGTGGAGGCTTCAAGCTATTTTGTTCGGGAGTCGGCTATGAATTCCCAGATTTTGTAAATGCTTCACGAGAAATCAAAAAAAGTGAGAAAGAAAAATGTTCGCAAAATGGCGTAAATGCTGGTGAAATAAAAATTGGTTATGATGGCATTGTTCTAGCTAATTCGGTGAAAGGACAAAAATATAATTTAACCAAATCACAAATCTTCTTAGCTTTATCAGAAAAAGTTCCCAATAAAAATAATGAATTAGTAAATAATTTTTATAAAAATTGGCAAGAAATTGATAAAAATTTACCTAATATTAAAATTTCAATTTATGGTCCGCCATCAACCTCGGGAACTCGCGACGCCTTTGTTGAACTGGTTATGCTTGAGGCTTGTATCAAAAATTCTGCATTTATAAAAGAATATTCTGATGAAAAAATTCGTCATAAAAAATGTCAAATTATTAGATCGGATGGAATTTTTATTGAGGCGGGAGAGAACGATAATTTAATAGTTCAAAAATTAAAAAATGATAAAGATGCGCTTGGTATTTTTGGCTTTAGTTTTCTTCAGGAAAATCAAAATTTTATTCAATCTTCGTTAATTAATAATGTTGTTCCATCCCTAGAAAATATTGTTTCCGGAGCATATAAGATTTCTCGTCCACTTTATATTTATTATAAAAAAGAACATTTAAATTTAATTGATGGAATGAAAGAATTTATCGCAGAAATTATTAGCAAAAACACTCTCGGCAATGAGGGTTATCTTTTGCAAACGGGACTCATACCTTTGTCTAATCAAGAAATTGAAAAGATCGAGGTTGGGTTGCGAAAAAATTTGTAAAAATTTTTTTGTATTTTTTTGAGGTCATCGCTTTCCAAATTATTTTTTAATTTGGCTTGTTGATAGGCTTCTCGTCTTTAACTGTCAAACATCGAAACTATGATTTTTATTCCTTTAGCCGTTGTAGTTACGTTATCGATAGTTAGCTCTTTAACTTAAGATAACTCTAGTTTATTTCAGAAATTTTAAACTTATAAAACTGAAATTTAATAATACTAGCATCTTCTTTTTTTTAGAAAGATGAGGGGTTTATCCAAGTGATAATCTCTGCTACGCATGCCCGCCGAGAAAAACTTCTCGGCGGGTTTTTTTATACCAAATTATTAAAAATATTTTTTATATAAAATAATTGTTGTAATAAAAAAATATAAGATTTATAAATAAAAATAAGTAATAAATTTCACCACTTAAATCATTCACCAATATGGTTGCCAAAACAAAAACCTTCTCTTTTAGCGGTATTGAAGCCAATCCCGTTGATGTTCAAGTCAAAATTTCAAATGGAAATTCAGTTTTTTCAATTGTCGGTTTGCCCGATAAATCTGTCGGCGAATCTAAAGAGCGCGTTCGTGGGGCCATCACCTCGACGGGTCTTTCATGGCCTTTTGAAAAAATAACTGTTAATTTGGCGCCGGCGGATTTGCAAAAAGAAGGCGGTCATTTTGATTTAGCGATCGCGATTGGCATCATGGTTGAAATGGGCGTTCTGCCACAATATTTAATTGATAAATATTTTATAATGGGCGAGCTTTCTCTTGATGGATCCGTTAATAGTGTTTCAGGAATCATCTCTTCTGCGATTACCGCCAATCAAATGGGTTGTGGTATAATTTGTCCGAAAGCAAATGGTAAAGAAGCGGTTTGGGCAGGTGATGTTGATATAATTGCTACTCCAGATATTCTTAGTCTCATTAATCATTTAAAGGGTGAGCAAATTTTAAATCGCCCCGAAAATTTTCAAAATTTTCAGAATAATAAATATCCAGATTTTTCTGATGTAAAAGGTCAAGAGCAAGCCAAAAGAGCCATCGAAATCTCCGCAAGTGGTGGTCATAATATTTTAATGATTGGCTCCCCAGGATGTGGAAAATCGATGCTGGCTTCTAGAATTCCAAGTATCTTGCCAGATTTAGAATTAATGGAAATGCTTGAAATAAATATGATTGCCAGCGTAAGTGATAAAATTAACGACGGCAAACTTATTGTTTCGCGTCCATTTCGCGAAGTGCATCATTCATGTTCAATGCCGGCAATGGTTGGTGGTGGCGTTAAGGCTAAGCCGGGAGAAGTTTCTTTGGCGCATAATGGAGTTTTATTTTTAGATGAATTGGCAGAATTTCCAAGGCAGGTTCTTGATTCTTTGCGACAACCACTCGAAAATCAAGAAATAACAATTTCTCGGGCGAATTCTTGCGCAACTTATCCCGCTAACTTTCAATTAGTTGGGGCTATGAACCCTTGCCGTTGTGGCTTTTTAGGCGACGCCACCAAAGAATGTAAAAGAGCGCCGATTTGCGGAGAGGAATATAAAAATAAAATTTCAGGACCATTACTTGATCGCATTGATATCGTTGTTGAAGTTGGGCAATTTGATTTTTTTGCAAATCAAAAAAATAATTTCAAAAACGAATCTTCGGAAATTATAAAGCAACGAGTTACGGAGGTTCGCAATCTACAAAAACAACGCTTTGCAGAATTTGAAGAATTAAAAAATATGCAAATGTTGAATTCAAAAATGAACGGAAAATTTCTTGAGAAATTTTGCAAAATTGATGAAGATTTACAAAATATTTTACAAAATTTTGTAATAAAAAGTAAAACCTCGATTCGCGGAATAACGAGAATTTTAAGGGTTGCAAGAACTATTGCTGATATGGAAAATTCTGAGGAAATTTCGAGGGGGCATTTGTTAGAGGCCATCTCCTATCGCAAAAAACTCTAAAATCCTCGTCGAATTTTAAGCGCTTACTTCGTTGATCTTCGAACCCTCAAAGCTCAATGTATTAAAATACATTTTCGCTTCTCGTCTCTCGACCGCCTCGTAATCATCTTAAAATTCTTAGAGGATTTGGGGTGCAACTTTTTACTTTTTTAAATTTATTCGTCGAATTTTCAACACTTTCGGAATCCAGCTCTCCCCTTGAGGGTTATTTGCGTTAAAAAAAATAGCCTAAACGGCTATTTTTAGCAAATTACGGGATTAGGAGCGAAAGCGACGCTATCCCGGGGGCGAGTCCTTTTCAAAGAAAAGGACGAAGCGTTAACAAACAAAAATATTTTACAAAAAAGACGACTCACCCTCTTGAATAGCATTACTAAATTTTATGAACAAACTCTCAACACTTTCGGAATCCAGCTCCCCCCTTGAGGGGGAGTAGGCTAAAATGTTTTAACGGTAGTTAAAACTTTTAGCCGTGGGGGGTCAAAAAACCTAAGGCATCAAAGATTTTGAGGTTACGAAAAAGTTAATTTCTTGATTTTATTTTTAATCAAGAAATTTTCTTGTATTAAAAAATTATTTTTGGAAATTTTTACTTCGGCTTTAGATCGATGATAATCTAAGCTTTTCTGACCCCCCACGGCTTACGATTTGCAACTACCGTTAAAACATTTTAGCCCGTAATTTGCTAAAAATAGCCATTTAGGCTATTTTTTTTAACGCAAATAACCCTCAAGGGGGGAGCTACAGCCCACTAGCTTTATGAGATTATATAAATTTGTAGGTGTGTAAACCCTCAAGGGTTGAGCTATAGACCGCAAGAGTTGCGAGTTTTTTATATATTTTATGAGTGAATTTGTCTTTTATCAACCGCTAGGCAAGCTTCTTTAACCGCTTCGTTGTAAGTTGGATGCGCGTGACAAGTGCGCGCAATATCTTCGGCGCTTCCGCCAAATTCCATCGCAACTACAATTTCATGAATGGTATTTCCAGCTTCGCGAGCAATAATATGAGCGCCTAAAATTTTATCTTTTTTAGCGCAAGATAAAATTTTGACAAAGCCTTGTTCGTCAAAAGTAGCGCGTGCGCGAGAGTTCGCCATCATTGAAAATTTGCCAACTTTGTAATCGATATTTTGTGCTTTTAATTCTTCTTCAGTTTTGCCAACTGAGGCGACTTCTGGGTAAGTATAAATTACATTTGGAATAGTGTTGTAATTTACATGTCCAGCTTGACCGGCAATAATTTCTGCGACCGCGACACCTTCATCTTCTGCCTTGTGAGCAAGCATTGGGCCAGTTGTAACATCGCCAATTGCATAAATATTTTCAACATTAGTGCGCAAATGATGATTCTCGATAAATCCACGATTATTGGTTTTTACGCCAACATTTTCTAGGCCTAAATTATTAGTGTTAGGCTTGCGACCAATTGCCACCAAAACCACATCGGCGCTTAAAGTTTCTTTGTTGCCACCTTGAGCCGATTCAATTTCTACAACTGCACCTTTTTTATCTTTTTTAACTGATAAAACTTTGGTTGATAAGCGAAATTTAAAACCTTGTTTTTCAAGGATTCTTTGGAAATTTCTAGAAATTTCATTGTCCATTGTTGGGGTAATTTTATCGAGATATTCAATCACCTCGACTTCAGCTCCAAATCTACTCCAAACAGATCCAAGCTCTAATCCTATCACGCCCGCACCAATTACGATCATTTTTTGTGGAACCGTTTCAAGATTAAGTGCGCCAGTTGAAGAAATTATGACTTTTTCATCAATTTCAACGCCAGGCAATTGAGCAACTTCAGAGCCGGTTGCTATAACAAAGTTTTTGGCGTTAAGGGTTTGTTTTGAACCATCTTCTTTAACAATTTCAATCGAGTTTTTATCGATAAATTTAGCAACGCCGTGAAAATGTTCAACTTTATTTTTCTTGAATAATCCGGCTATTCCAGAAGTTAATCCCGAAACAATATCATTTTTATTTTGAACTAATTTTTTAACATCAATTTTTGGTTTTGAAATGGCGATTCCTAATTTTTCAAATTCATGGCTGGCATCATGAAATTTATGCGAGATTTCTAACATAGCTTTCGATGGAATGCATCCAACATTTAAGCAAGTTCCACCGAGGTTTTTATGTTTTTCAACGCAGGCCACTTTTAAGCCTAATTGGGCAGATCTAATTGCCGAAACATAGCCACCAGGGCCACCACCAATAATAATTACATCAAAAATATTTTCAGACATTTGAAAGAGAGTTAAGTTAAAAAAATTCTTGGTAAATTTATGATTTTGTAAAGAATTTTTTAAATTTTTTTAAAAACGGTAAATTTGAAATTCAAATTTTATTATACAAAATTAAATTTTATAAAGTAAATTTTTATGTTAATTTGTTATTACGCTGGTTTGAATTATATTTTTTGATATTTTCTTTTCAATGATATTTTTATAAATAAAAATCCCTTAATAATTTTAAAGAAAAAGCAAAATGTTTGTTTATTAAAGTGGGGGAAAGCGGAGAGCAAAATGAGTTTTTTTAATAAGCGCGCAAGTCTCTTTAAGTAAAGCTTGGAACAAAAAAATGGGCCTTAAACATTTGGAGTTCAAAGCCCAATTTTGCATTTTATTTATTCAAGCCTAAATTCTCTTAAGCAATTTTTTGTTTATTTTTTACTTTTAATCTAAGAGATTGAGCTTTTTCTGATAATTTATTGAATTTATATTTAGTCAAAAAATTATCGATATTTCCATATTTATTTATTGTTCTTAAAGTTGAAGTTGCAACTTTAAGATTCAAATTAGCTCCCAATAGATCGCTAAAAAAAGAAATTGATTTTAAGTTTGGTAAAAATCTTCTTCTGGTTTTGCGATTTGAGTGAGAAACTTTGTTTCCACTCATTGCGCCTATATTTAATAATTCACACTTTCTTGACATAGTTTTAATCGTTTTTTAGTTAGCTAGCACACATCATTTTAGTATCTTCACCTGAAATTGCCGCAACAATTGAAGGGCCTCCGAACATTGTGGCGATACCAGCAGCAACGCCAATCATCAAACCCCA
>Ga0209550_10001766_pt1 | contig 20787 bp, 14 predicted proteins | sample LauGreSuBDMM15SN_2_FD_187567 | JGI IMG/M metagenome (GOLD analysis project Ga0209550, IMG submission 187567) | Freshwater lake microbial communities from Lake Michigan, USA - Su13.BD.MM15.SN (SPAdes) (version 5) | ecosystem: Environmental > Aquatic > Freshwater > Lake | place: Lake Michigan... | reverse complement strand
TTGCATTGTAGATAGTATAACTGGGATTAATTCAATGTAATTAACGGTTTTGTATCCCATAACATCAGATGAAACCAATTCTGGAAATATTTTTTCAACATCTTGAGCGATAAACCCAAAATGGTGTTTTTTATGTAAATCACTCTTGTATTCAAACTCAACAGGGTTCAAATTTAATAAACTATTGTTTTTTTCTGAAGATAAGGGTGAAATATTTGTTTTAAGATTTTCATCAGAAGGATTAAATAAAGAACCATTTACATATAAATCTAGCGGGATTAATACATTTTTTTTTTGGTCTCCGATAGTTATTACAGTCATTCCACTTGCCAACCTTTTATAAATCCATACAACTTGATTACTAATATTAGTTACAAATTGTTTTATATTTTGAACATTGTCTGGTTGTCTACCACTATAATTAGATACTGTAGAAAATAAATTAGACATATATAAATATACAATTTATTTTTATTATAAATTAAAACTATTATATAAAAATTATATTTAAAATTATATATAATATTATATAATGAGTGATATTCAAAGCGTCTTCCTTCAAAACCAACCTTATGCTTCTAAAACTTATAACGTAAATACTACACATCCTTTAATACCAAGCACTCAAAATTATCAATTTTACAGGCAATATGTATCTATTCATTCTGAAGATAGAGATGTGTTAAAATATCCTAACTCTAATAGTTTTGAAATTGAATTACCTGAAGATTTATTAAATGTTTCAACCATTAGACTAACTAACTGGTCTTTTCCATCAAATTATGATTCTTTTTCTAGTAATAATTTAAATGTTACTATGACATTTAAAATTTCATCGCCTTATAATCCGGGCGAAAACAGTGTTTCTAATAGCTTGTATGAAAAAATATTTGAGTGTCTGTTTTTGTCGAGCACTGAAAATTTTGTTATTACAATTGAAACCGGGTTTTACAATCCTACCCAAATGGTTACTGAACTAACGAATAAATTTAACCTTGTCGTAACTGAGAGAATTACGACATACTTTACTTCTAATAACTATACTACCGAATTAGCGCAGTTTGAGGCTGCGGGAGGTTACACTAACTTTATAATAGTTTATAATTTTGTATCACAAAAAATATGGTTTGGAAATACAACTGATGGTTTTACACTAACAAACGAAACGCAATTGGAAAAATACACATCGCCTGATTTTTATTATTGTGGAAGCAAATCTGTAGCTCCAGATTTTAGTAACTGGGGATTGCCTGGTAATTTAGGTTTATCACGGTGTAATACCGTTTCTGTTACTGGAACTACGACAACACCTAGATTTTTTTATGGAGATGTATTTCCAGGCGATAATGGTTACTGGTTGCTACCAAACCCCATATTATCAGGGTCTAAAGTAAATTGGGTTGAATGTCCCAACAAAATTAATTTAATGGGACCTGCCTATTTTTATATGGAGCTTGCCGGTTTCAATTGCATTGATGAAACACAACCTTATAATGCGAGTCCTTACACCTTTTCAAATAGTTCCACAAATGGTATTGTGAATTCATCCTTCGCCAAAATAGCCATCCCTACAACTCCAATTTCTCAGTGGTTTGACCGCGACCAAGTTCCATATAAACAATTTCTCCCACCCGCAGAGAGAATTAGAAAATTACAGTTTCTTTTAAGGTATCATAATGGGGCATTGGTTGATTTTGGCACATTTGAATATTCATTTACGCTTGAATTTTTAACATTAATTCCTCAACAAGGAAAGACCATTTCTCACGCATATAACGCTAATACTTTTACTGCCAAAATGACGTAAAAAATTATATATTATGTTTATCCTTAATCCACGACTTTAAAATAGTTATATCACATATTTTATAGTCTTCTTTCATTTCATTCATGAATCCATTGATATCATAAAACTGAGGTTTCTTCATTTTTGTTGTTTTATAAAATAAATAATCACCTTTTGGACCCTTTCTTATAGAGAGATTCGTATTTATCTCTCTAATTAAATTACTACCCTCTTCCAAATATTTCTTGACTTCATCAAAAGTGATGTTTTCAATAGGTCTATTGCCTAACTCTTTCAAATTTTTCGTGTTAGTACCCCAAGATATGTAAAGACCAAATTTGCCCTTTTTCAGAATAACATCCTTACCATTATGTTGACCCAAAATATACTGACTTTTTGCCACTTTCGTCGTGTCAACGAGTTCTTCAACAGTGTAGCTATCTTTTTCTAAAGAATTGATATCTACACCCTTTTTAATCGACTTAAAAGTGATTTCTTCTTTGCCATCTACTTGTTCGACGCATTTTATAACAGGACCATACTTACCTATTAAATAGGTATTATTTTCGTCCAATTTCACTTCTATTTTTGTTTCATCTTTGAGTCCATCCACTAAGGTATCTATTTGTTTGTTACATGTATCGCAAAGTTCGTACCATAGTGTTTCACCTTTTGCGATTTTATCTAGGGTTTCTTCCATAAGACTTGTATAATCATAATTAAATAATTCATTAAAATGCTTTTCTAAAAATTCTATTACAATTTTCCCTAATGGTTGTAGTACTAACTTCCCCTTTTCATTACCAAATTCTCTCTTCGTTTCTAGTTCAAAGATTTCTCCTTTTTCTAATTCGTAGTCCGTACACATGATTTCTTCCCCTTTTACATCTTCTTTCTTTACATAACCTCTTTCTTGAATTTTATCAACGAGAGAAGAAAACGTAGAAGGTCTTCCGATTCCTTTTTCTTCTAGTAGCTGAACCAAACGCGCTTCAGTATAATGCGGTTTTGACCCTTTAATCGTAACTTTGGCACAAATTTTTTTATATGGAATAATAGAATTTGGCTTGATTTGTTGAAGATAATGAAAATCTTTGTTTTCTGTGGAATACTTTTTGGCAACTATTTTCCACCCGGGAAAATCAATTATTTCACTTGTATATGTAAATGTATTGTTTTGAAATGCCGTAATACTTGCGGTAACAGAATGAAATAAGGATGGCGTCATACAGCTCTCTAATGTGGTTTCCCAAATCAACTTATACATTCTTTTTTCTTTGGTATCCATCTTCTCTGGAAGTTCATAGAGAGAAATGTTCGTTGGTCTTATAGCTTCGTGAGCTTCTTGCCGAAGGCTGTCTTTGACTTGCATTTTTTTTGAAGGAATCCCTGTTACCATACAATCTATATTTGCGCTAATATATTTTTCACCATCTGCATATGTTCGAGTTATATATGTTTTCACAGATTCAATAAATTCACCACTATATGTCTGTGAGTCGGTTCTCATATATGTTATATAGCCGCCTTCATATAGAATTTGACACACCCGCATTGTTTCTTTTGGTGAATAGTGTAGCTCATTGCTTGCCACTTGTTGAAGTCTGGAGGTTGTAAAAGGTTTGGGAGCTTTTTTAAACACCTTTGTCGGTTGGGAACATGTATAAATATGAGAGAAATCCGCACTACCATATAAAAAATCGGTTACTTCGTCGTCGGTTTCATATTTACCAAGCGGAGTTAGGTCAAATGCGATATTGGAATTTGTAAAATAACCTGTTACATTATATACTTTTTTCTCTTCTGCCGCTGCGATTTCTTTTTCATTGTCGTAAATGAGTTTGAGGGCAGGCGTTTGACATCTGCCTGCACTTAAAGAGTGTTCTTTTCCTTTTGGTGACGCTATAAACTTCCATAGCATAGGTGTTACCTTAAACCCTACAAGAATGTCTAAAATTTGTCGCGCTTGTTGGGCATTTACTATATCCATATTGATTGTTCTTGGGGTTTTTATTGCGGTTTGAATTGCGGATTCGGTAATTTCATTAAATGTAATACGCTTTGTTTTATTTATATCTAATTTAAAAATTTGCGCTACGCAATACGCGATTTTTTCACCCTCTCGGTCTCCGTCTAATGCAAGAATAACATTTGCTGCTTTTTTGATTTCCTTTTTTAAAATATCTATCTGTCGTTTTTTTATGGCATTATCAATTATTGTATAAGTTGGGGAAAAATTATTTTCAATGTCAATGCTTTTGAGAGAAGACAGCTCGCGTAAATGTCCGTATGAGGCAACACACTTATACCCCGGTCCTAAATATTCTTCTATTTTTTTACATTTGGCTGGAGATTCTACTATTACAAGAGTTGTAGTGGTTGAATATTTTGGCGGCATAAATATATGTTAAATATGTATAGATATATTTATGTAATTTTTATTCATTAATTATTCATATTTTTGAACTGCTTCCAAGAAACATTTATTTCAGCTTTTTTTACTTCATTTTTTTCGACACCATATTGTTCATCTAGTTTATCACCTTTTTTTATCGCACTATCTACGTATAGCTCTTTTAAAATAGTGCCTACTAAAAAGGAGCCTTCATGTTGGTCTAATTCTTCATCTTCAATGCGTCTTAATACGTCAATTAATTTATTAAAGATTCCTATATCAATTTCATCCTTTCTTATTTTATTAAATATGTCTGTATAATGTGAAAATAGAAAATTACACTCAACCGCGGTTTCTTGATATATTTTTTCTTCATCTCCTCTATATTTTGCCTTAATTAAAATCATATTATTTACTTCATTTCTTAAAATCTGACTATGTCTTAAAGTTCGTATTAATTCGGTTTGGTCTACTACATTATTTACCTTAATCATATTTTGTAGTTGTAATCTTTGGTTATCATTCATTTCCATTATAGTTATTAAGAAATTTATTTTTTATATTTTAACTAATTAAAATATATTATAAATATATAAATGTCTACTACAACACAAGAAGTTCCTGGAATGATATATCCAACACAAAAAGGTTACGCGCCTGGTGCCGGAAACCCGAGAGATTCGGCAATGGCTGCAATGGCTGCAGGAAATGCGAAACAGGCTAGTTTAAACGCCGCGGTTGGTGGTTCTAGAAGGAGAAAAGGTGGGGCAGATACTCTTGTCGTTCCTCAATTACAAGTACTATATACACCAACTGGTGCTGACCCTAATGCCCAAATCGTCGGAAATATGAAAACTAGTACCCAAGGAACAGCAAATGCAGCTTATGATAAACAAGCAATGAGTACTACGGGCGGGTCTAAAAGAAAAGGGAGAAAAGGCGGTAACCCAAATTGGATTTGGGGGTGTTATAGTGGTGGTAGAAAGAGTAGAAAGAGTAGAAAAAGTAGAAAAGGTAGAAAGAGTAGAAAGAGTAGAAAGAGTAGAAAGACCAGACAAAGCAAAAGAAAGCATTAAATAATATTTTCCCGTTGAATCGGTTGAACTATTTCGATAAATTTCATTGTTTTCATTTTATTTATCAGTGAATTATAAATTGTTGTTAGCTGTATTAAAAACTGAAATTGTTTTGGTCTTTCTTGTTTAACTGGATACAAACTTTTAATATCTGGAATGCCCATCATACGATTAAATAAAGAAATATTATCCCAGAATAGTTCATATTTTACACAATATATATTATAATTTCTCTCCTTTGGAATGGTATAATTATCAAAAAATTCTTCCATTTTGTATAAATCTCTTCTCGTTTTTAATACATCAAATATATTTATATTTCCGCCATTATCACATTTAATATGTTTTAAATGTGTTGTATTTGGACCGTTTTTCTGTGCGAATCTACTATAAATAACCTGAATCGGATGTCTGTAAAGAAATATTACTTTATAATTATCTAAATATTCTTCAGGAATTTGGACACCATTAAACCACTCACTGTAAACATCTTTTTCGCTATTTACATTTCCAATATATTCTAATTTATTAGGGGGATATCTATCATGAATATGATATACGTTTCCAAAGTTTTTTAAATAGTTAAATAAAATGGTGGAACCGCACCCACCTGAACTACATACGTAAAACACTTTATTTTTATCAAAAATATTAGGTGTTGTTTTATTACTTGTAGGGGTATTTATAAAATTTAATGAAAAACGATTCATTTATATAATTATTAATTTAATAATACTTTTAAATATAAACTTAATAATACTTTTAAATATAAACTCAATTTTAAAGTATTAAAAAGTATTATTAAATTAATAATTATATACTAATAATATAAGTTATGCCATCTGGAAAAAATTGGATTAATTTTGTATACGTGAATTTAGCCTTTGCCATATATATTGCGGGGGTGTTTTATTATAATCAACTTGCAGAAATTAAAGCACAATGGCCTTTATATCGTTGTAATCCCTTGTACATGCCTCTGGCTGATGATGTACAAAGTAACTTTGTTTATTGTATTCAAAGTATGCAAGGTAATTTTATGGGATATTTATTAGAACCATTATCATTTTTGACTAGTTCTATTAATTTTATTCTTGCCGACTTTTTAGACGCCATCAATATGGTAAGGGCAATGTTCAGTAAGATTAGAAGTTTTATAACATCAATTATTCAATCGATATTTGGTGTATTTTTAAATTTAGTTATTGAATTTCAAAAAATTACAATTGGAATAAAAGATTTAATAGGGAAAACAATTGGAATTATGACTACACTTTTGTATGTAATTGATGGAAGTATTTTAACTATGAAAAGCGCATGGAATGGACCGCCCGGGCAATTAGTAAAAGCACTAGGAAAATGCTTTTATCCTCATACAAAAGTTAACCTACAAAATGGAGTCACTAAAGAAATGAAAGATATTGATTTAGGAGATATTTTGGAAAATGGAGCAATTGTAGAATCAGTTATGAAAATTGACAATAAGAGAGAAAGAACGCCCTTATATGTAATATATAAGGGTGGAGTAAACGAAGAAAACATATATGTTACTGGTTCACATTTAGTGTTTGATAAAAATAAACAGAAATATGTAAAAGTTTGTGAATATTCACAGGCTAGTATATCAAAAGTAGAAACAGATTGGTTTAGTTGTTTAATTACAAGTGACCATACTATACCAATAGGTTCTCAATTATTTTGGGATTGGGAAGACCATTATGTTAAATTAAAATAATTTATCCACTACCTTTAATTCGAATTTTGGTTTCTATTTTGCCATACTTTTTTTAAAAGTATATTTTTATTTTGTTATACTTTTTTTAAAAGTATATTTTTTAAAAGTGTATTTTTTAAAAGTATATTTTTTTAAAAGTATATTTATATGGATAGTAACGATAAAGGAATACAAAATATAATACATATGTACGATAATTTGAATTATTTTGACCAATATGGAGCGACTTTTATATTATTTATATTAATAACACTCGCTTTATTAATTTTAATATCATATTGTCATGTGAAAATAAACTCTCAACCAATTATTGACGATTGGCCTAACCAAAGATGTAAACCAAGTATAATGCCATTCGCAGGATTTATAACACACCCTGAAGGCATTTCGGCAATAGATTATACAGGACAAAACTTTAATTACTGTATGCAAGGAATATTGGCAAGCATTAGTGGGGCTATGCTGGAACCTATTACATTTGTAATGAATACTATTAACCGTATTTTAATTTCTGTTAAAGAAGCCGTAAATGATATTAGGGCTATGTTTAACAAAATTAGAACCTTTTTTCAAACAATTGCCCAAGAAATTATGGGGAGAATTATGAATATGATGATACCACTTCAACAAATTATTATCAGTTTTAAAGACCTTGTAGGTAAAATACAAGGCGCTATGACTGCAGGTTTGTTTACATTGTTAGGAACGTATTATACTCTGAAATCTTTATTAGGAGCTATCGCACAATTTATAGTTATGCTACTAGTAGCTCTTGCGGCACTTATATTTGTATTTTGGATTTTCCCTTTTACGTGGGGATTCGCAATAACTAATACCGTTATTTTTATTGCCATTTCTATACCTTTGGCAATTATGCTTGTTTTTATGTCGGATGTTTTAAAGGTTCAAACAGATTTATCTATTCCAGGTCTTCAAAAACCTAGTTCTTCTTGTTTTGATGAAAATACAAAAATTACTATGTATGATGGAACACACAAAAAAATTAGTGAAATACGAAATGGCGATATATTATTGAATAATAATGAGGTTACGGGTATATTTAAGCTTACATCAAAAGGTTCTGATATGTATAAATTAGGTAATATTATTGTATCTAATAGTCATATTGTAAAATATAAAAATAAATGGATTTACGTTCCTCAACATCCCGAGGCGGTAGCATGTGACACATATGATAACCCTTATTTGTATTGTTTAAATACAACCAGTAAAACTATTTCTATTGACAAATACTTATTTACTGATTGGGACGAAATTTATGACAATAACAATGAAAATGAATTAATTGAATTAATCAAATGTAATAAATACGTTAAAATAAATAAGACTAGTGATATTCATTGTGAGTTAGATGGCGGATTTTCTGAATTCACAGAGGTTAAACTTAAAAACGGAGTTACAAAGGAAATCAAAAATATAGTAATTAATGATGTTCTTGAAAATGGAGAGAAAGTTTATGGGTTGGTTAAAATAAACGGGAATAATGTTAATGAGCAATATAAATATAATTTAGGCAAAAATTTAGTCATTGAAGGCGGACCAAATATAATTGTTTGTGATTCAACGATGCCATACAAAACTACTTTAGATAGTGAGTTCAAATCTAAATGTAAATTAGAAAAAAAACACAGTTTATTATATCATTTATTGACGGACAAAAAAACATTTAAAATAAACGACACCCTTTTTTATGATTATAACGCATCAATTGATATATTTTTAGAAAAAATATAGTAAAATTATTATCTATGAAATATGTATAATATGGATATCTCAATATTAGGATATAAGTTAAATGTAGAGGTTTTAATTTTAATTGGCGTTATTTATCTAGTTTTAGTTGGACATACTGTTTGCGGTTGCTGCAATATTCGTGGAGCAATGGAAGGCTTAACTACATCATCATTGTATCCAGAACAAAAACAAAAAATCCCAGCTAAATTGCCAGTGACTACAGAGTTATTTGTTGGAGCTAATACTAATTACGGGGAATCGTCTGGTTACAGTCTTTCCAATAATACTCCCATTGACACTTCATCTTGGTCGATGCCCAACTTGACTGTTGTCCCTGGCAAACCATTAAGCGCTGGCGTCAAGGCTATATTAAATCGCAAGCCTCAACCAATACCTTTACCTGAAGGAGAAATGTCATTGTTTGCAAATACACCATCCAGTCCAGATTGTTGTCCCAATACTTACTCTACTAGTACCGGTTGTATGTGTATGACAACAGGACAATATAACTATCTAGCTTTACGCGGTGGAAATAACACGCCTTATAACGAATACTAAACCCTTATAACGAATACTACATAATTGTTGTGATAATTTTATTTGTTTTCTAATATTATTACATATGGGCAAAACAATAAAAAGTGTAAAGAAACACAATAAAACGAATAAAACAAATAAAACAAATAAAACAAATAAAACGAATAAGACGAATAAAACGAATAACAAAAATGTAATTCCGTGCCCTATTAGTTTAAAACCGTTTGAAGAAAAATTTAGCAAAAGTATTCCTTTAAAACAATTAAAAGTAACTAATAAAAAAAGAAGAAAAGAATTTGTTAAAGTCTTATTAAGTAAATTTGCGCCTAATAGTATAAAACCTTATAATGATTTTTATGATTATATTAATTATCAATGGTTGAAAAACGTTAGTCTAGAAAAACAGCAAGAGTATATTGTTCAAATCGACGATTTCAGATTAGCTCAAGATAAGGTTTATCATGAATTAGATGAAATTATTTTAAAATATATTAGAACCCACAACGATAAACTGTCTAAAAACCTACATAATTTTTACACTTCTGTAATTAAAATGAATCCTAAACGATACACATTACAATTGGCAAAAGAAGCAGTTCAATTAGTAAACGATTACACTAGTAGAAAAACACCGTGGGAATTATTGGCATATATAAATAAAGATGAAATGATTGCTCCCGATGCGCCATTTGTATGGTCATTAAATCCAGATGATAAAATTAACAGCCAATATAGATGTAACATTAACCCGCATAATTTTACATTATTAGATATAACAGTTTATTATGACGACGGAACAAATGTTGAATATAAAAAAAACTACAGACAAAATTATAAAAAATACTGCCAAAAAATATTCAACACTTTACTGGGTCCAAATGAATTTAATGTAGACGATATTTTTGATGTGGAAGTTCAAATGTTTAACGCATTAGGTTGTACACAAGTTACAAATAAAGAAGAAAAAACATATAATAAAGTTTATAAGGACGATGCTTTAACAAAATATGGTTTTGATTGGAAAACATTTTCTAGAGAATTAGGTTTTAGAACGCCACCAAATTTTTTTATTACATCTGGTTTAAATTTTTTTAAATGTACATCTGAACTATTTGTAAATAATTGGAATACTAATAAGTGGAAAACGTATTGGATTTGGATATTTTTTAAAAGGCTTGCAAGAATAACAAGAGATTGGGAAAAAATTTATTATGATTTTTTTGGTAATTTTGAGAGAGGTCAACAAAAAATAAATAAAACTGACGCAGTAAGCGCGTCATTGTATATGTCTATACCATTTAATAAATTTTTAACAGAACAATATGTTGCAAAATATGAAAACCCTCAAGAAATGGAATATGTTAAAACATTATGTAATGACCTTAAATATGTATTTAAAAGAATATTAATGCGTAACGATTGGTTAACGCCCTCTACAAAAAAATATGCGTTAAAAAAACTAGACAATTTTAGGTTTATTTATGGCAAGCCAGAAAACATACGGGAAGACCCGGACCTTAATTATACGACAATTTTATATGACAATATACAAAAAATTTACGAATGGAGACATAACAAATTCATTGAATTGGAAGGAAAGACGCCAATAGATATTCCAATGATGGATTGGACTCAATATCCTGTTAAAATGACGGGTTCGCAAGCCTATATTGTAAATGCTTCTTATACTCCATCAAAAAATGCGATTTATATTAATTTAGGATATATACAAAAACCATTTATAGATTTAGATGAAAGAGGTATTGAATATAATTTGGCACATGTTGGGTTCACTATTGGTCACGAAATGTCGCACGGGTTTGATGATTGGGGTCGTAAATATGACCATAACGGTAATCTGAACGAGTGGTGGACAGATGAAGATAAAGAAAGATATAAAAAAATTCAAAATGACGTAATTAAACAATACGAAGAATTCGCTGCAAGAGATGGTATAAAATTTGATGCCTCAATTGGAATTGGCGAAGATTTGGCTGATATATCTGGTTTGGCTATTTGTGGTGAATACTTGAGAGATTTCCAACACAATAATAACGATTTAATACCTATAAGGGATTTATCTTACCAAGAGTTTTATACTTATTTTGCCTTTCAACAAAGACAACAAGTGTCTAAAAAGGCTCTCTCGGCTCAACTTAAAACAAACCCGCATCCACTTGATAAATATAGATGTAATATCCCACTTTCTCGGTCTGAAATATTTAGGTCAATTTATGATATTAAAAAAGGCGATGGTATGTGGTGGCATAATACTGATACTGTATGGTAATTTACTCTGACTTTTTATCTATTATAACCTCTTTTGCGATTTTTTTTATAATTTTATTTTCATTATCAAAATCTTCATTCCCTGACCCTCCCATAGCTTCAATAATCAGTTTATTATATTGGTCTGATTTGTTTGATTCACTTTTATTACAGTCCGGGTATTTTTCTTTAAATTGTGGAAGCAATCGGGAATTTTTATTGGCAATCTTTTTTATAGCTTTTCTTAGTTTATTTTTTTCTTCATTCTCTTTTTCCCACTTATCAGCGTCTTTTATATACATCACTTCTCTTTTGGAGTCACTACAATGAACTGGTCTTTTATGAATATCAAGTGCTTTTAAATTTTTAACAATAATATTTGATATTCCTTCTACAAATCCTAGTTTTCCAACGCTCTCAAGGTCTGAAAGCTGTAATTTAAGAGAATCTACGAAATCTGTAATATTCATTGCATCTTTACAGTGTTCATTTAAAAATACATTTAAATTAAATGTTTTGTTATGCGAATTTATGTTGCTATTGTTTATTGTAGAGTAACCTTTTTCGCAAATTTTCATTACCATTTTATTTTGTTCAGCAATAAGCTCTTTGAATTCACTATTTTCCTTTAGTAAGTATTGTATTAAATGGGTTTGATTAAATGATTTTTCATTATTTTCATTATTTTCATCATTTTCATCATTTTCATTTGGGGTTGGTATATTTTTACATTTCTGTTTGTGATACCAAAGACTATTCCGCGCTGAGTAAGTTTTATTACAATTATTACAAGTAAACTGCGGCATTAATGTGTGTTCTAAACCGTTCAAAAATGTTCTATTTTTGTGTTTTGGTGTCAATAAATGTATATCGTAGTTACTTTTTTTACAGCATTTGAAGTCACATATTTTACAACAAAATGGTTGGGCATTTTCTGGCATTTTATTTGTTCTAAGCGTTCTAAGCTTAGTTTTTTTGTCAGTTATTTTTTTTCCTACGTAAGGCGGCACTTGATTTAACGTGTCATTTAATTCTTCATAATGTTTTTGTTCTTTTATCCTTGCTTCTTCCGAATTTTTACAGTTGTAACAACCTATTTCAACCATTTCCCAATTATCCCACCCTCCGTTCTCCCGTATAGTTTTGTATATATTTAAATTATTTGTAAGATTATTGCAGCATATTTTATGGTGGTACTTTCTCTTTATAAAGTTAGTAGTATGACCAACATACACTTCTGTTATGATATTGTTTTTACAAAAGATTTTATAAATTATTGTGCTTGAATAATCAATCTCATTTTTTGGCATCCTATAGTATATTTTGAGATTTTTCTAAATTAAAATCTCAAAATGTCTTAAAAAATTTTATTATTATTTTTATTATTTTTCTTGCCGAAAAAAATATGGTAACAAAGTGAAAATTATTTTTTTGGTGACCAGATGCTAATTTTCAATTATGCAGCGACGGCTTCCTTTTTGCCCCAAAGTCTTTCCACTTTTGAAAAATGGACAAAATAAATGTCCATTTTCATTTTTGGCTACGGACTTTCGGAAAAAATAATGCCATCTTTCCTCTACACGTGTAGGGAACTTTTTTTGCCATATTTTTCAATTTTGCCGAATTTTCCCTACATCATGTAGTGCACGCTGCCTCTAAATTCAGTCCAACTCGTATTCCTTTGTGTATTCACATATTTTACAATATGATATATTTTGTGACGTATCAGGAGTAATATCTATTTCATCTTCAACAAATTCGTGTTTACAAATGTTAGACAACGTATGATTTATAGTATTAATCAAATACCTAATTTCTGAAACTTCATTTTTATATTTATTACATTGAACTACAGAATCTACATTGTTGTAAACAGATATTTCCTCGTACGTATTAATAATTTCAGTTAAATAACTTAAAATGTTCATGTGTCTTTTCTTTAAAAATAAAAAATAATCAATATTTTTACAATCCATTATTTTTATATATAAAATTATTTTTAAACTATTTAAACATACATTGAATTCAGTGCTGACGCAAATAGGTCCTTGTCGCGTTTAATTAATTTATCAACTATATCCTTAGTTACTGTAAAAGGAAATTGTACTTTTAATGACATATCTTGTTCAAATAAATTGGAATCTGGTCTCATTAATCTATAAAGATTTAACTTTGTATAAATAATTTCTAGACATCTCTTCAAATTTCTTACACCGTCTTCTTTATTACAGTGTGTTTCAATAATATGAGAAATTGTTATCTCAGGAATAATAATCTCATCATCTTTAAATTTAACTTGCTCGCGAATTTTTGGCAATAAATAACTATTCGAAATAACATTTTTTTCTTTTCCACTATAACCAACTGTTTTAATTCTATACATTCTATCTTTTAAAATAGAGTTTACCTTTGACTCGTCATTATAACTAAATATGAACAAACACTTGCTTAAATCAAAGTTTATTTCGGCAAAATATTTATCGTGAAATTGTGAATTTTGTGAAGTATCCGTTAAGTGAGTAAGAATTCCTGCGATTTCCTCGCCTCTAGGCGTGTCACTTATTTTATCAAGCTCATCAAAATAAATTACCGGATTCATACACTTGCTATCAATCAAGATTTGAACAATTTTACCCCAACTACTACCTTCATAAGTATAACCATGACCTTCTAAGAAGCTACTATCGGTTGCACCACCAAGGGCAATGAAAGCAAACGGTCTATTCAGAATTTTACTTATGCCCTCTTTTACTAAACTTGTTTTACCCGTGCCTGGAGGCCCATGAATCGCAATTGCGGTGCCAATTGCCTTTGGATTTGTTAGAAGCTGGCCTAACATTTGCATAATTTGCATTTTTGCGTCATTTAAACCATAAACTGCCTCGTTTAATGTTTTTTGAGCACTTTCCATAAATTCGTGACATTTATCAACCCCATCTTCAATACTAATTGGCAATCCTTCCTCTTTACCAAATGGAATACGCATAAATGTATCAACCCAATTTTTTATTTTATAAAATTCGCCGCTCCCTGGCTCCATATAACGAAGGGAATTTATTTTTTTCATTGCGGCAGCTTTAAAATTAACGGGGATGTTTGATTCTAGAAGAGTCATTCTGTAAGGTTTTTCAATTCGGGTAATTTTATTAATTTCTTTTAATTCTTTTATTATTTTTTTTTGGTCTTGAATTTCTAGCTTTTCGTAAAACGAGAAGTCATTCATAGTATTTTTATCTCTAACAATTTTCCTGAATATTCGTAAATTTTTAGCCTTGCGTTTTTTATCTTTTTTTTGAATTTTAGCCTTGTTTTTTTTAATGTCTTCTTCATACGCAGTTATACATTTTTTAATTGATTTATCATTCGGGTTTTTACTTAAAAGCTCTTTCAGTTGGGAAAGCACTTGTGAATCCATTTTTTCAGCTTTTTCAGTTTTTTTATTTATTATCGACTTTTTCTCCTTATTTTTTTTTACAGGTTCTTCATCATCTTCCTCTTCATCTTCAGTATCTTCATCGGATGATACGGATTCATCTTCATCTTCAGTTTCTTCATCGGAATCTTCATAATCATCATAGTCAGAATCATACTCATCCTCGGAATCCCATTCGTCTTCATCCTCTTTACCTCCTCCAATAGTAAAGATAATATTATATTTATTAGAGGAACCCTTTAAATTAATTTCTTCTTCGTCCTCGTCGTCCTCTTCTTCATCGGAATCTTCAGTATCTTCATCTCCCAGAGAGATTTCATCTTCGGTATCAGAAGCCACCTTTTTCTTGTTTTGTTTTTTAGGCTGTTTCTTATTTTTTTTACTAGGTTTTTTAGATTCTTCGCTTTCTGATGCGGTTTCCCAAACAACCTCATCATCTTCCGTATCAGATTCTGGTTTTTTTTTATTTTGTTTTTTAATTCTATTAGATTTTCTCGGTTTCACTTCTTTCTCAGACTCAGAATCACTATCTGAATCGGATTCAACCGTTTTTTTAATTTTTTCGCCAGCCTTAATTTTTTTATTTAAATTCTTGGAAGGGAATATTTTCGAAAGAAACTTACGATATTCATGTACATCCATATCGTCGCTATCAGAACCACTTCCATTATCATCATCACTATCTGATTCTTTGTTTATTTTCTTTTTTTTATTAAGCTCTTCATGTCTTTTAGAGCGCTTAACTTGTTCTCTTTTAGAAATTTTAGTTTGACTATCGCGTGGCATTCTTAAATATATATCTTTAAAAGATAATTTTAAATCAAAATCAATTTTATTTAAAAAATAAAAATATACTTATTAAAATAACTATTATAAAGACAGTATTATAACTATTTAATTTATAATACATTTATTTGAATATATTAAGTTTTCAAATTCAAAATAATTATTTATTAAAAACTGTATATTAAACAAAAATATATAAAAGATAATAATTATTTACTATTATTTTAAAATAAAAATGATTATATTAAAACAATATAAATCTATTGTATTATAATATAAGAGATGTCTAAGTTCGCAACTTCCATTAATATGTCAAAAAAGCCTTCAAAGGTAATTGGGATTCAATTTAGTATCCAATCCCCAGAAGAAATTAGAAAAGGTTCAGTTGCCGAAATTACAAGCAGAGACACATACATTAATAATAAACCTGTTATTGGTGGTTTATTTGACCCACGAATGGGTGTTTTAGAACCAGGACTAATCTGTCCGACGGATGGTCTTGATTATATGAAAACACCTGGTTATTGTGGTCACATTGAATTAGCCCGACCTGTATTTTACATTCAATATTTGAGTACCATTTTAAAATGTATGAGATGTGTTTGTTTTAAATGCAGCAAGCTTTTAGTAAGCAAAGAAAAATATAAACAGGCGCTAAAATTACTAGGCGACGCTAGATGGAAATACGTATTTTCATTAGCTAGCAAAATTAGACGTTGTGGCGAAGATACCGAAGATGGTTGCGGGACATTGCAGCCCAATAAAATTAGAAAAGAAGGTTTGGCAACTATCTTCGCAGAATGGAAAAATGATAATGCCGAGTCTGAACCTATTATTATTAAAGTTACACCAGAAATGGTGTTAAAAATATGTAAAAGAATTTCAGACGAGGATGTGTCGTTTATGGGGTTCAGTCCTATATATTCTAGACCTGATTGGATGATTTGTCAAGTGATGTCTGTTCCCCCGCCAGCCGTTAGACCATCTGTAAAGCATGACGCACAACAAAGGTCGGAAGATGACTTGAGTCATATTTTGGTAAATATTATTAAAACAAATAAAACATTACAAGAGAAAATTCAAAATAATGCGCCCGCAAATGTTATTGATGATTGGACTATGGTTCTTCAATATTATGTTGCCACGCAGGTTGATAATAAAATCCCGGGTGTTGCCTCGGTTGCCCAAAGGTCAGGAAGACCTTTAAAGTCAATCAAGGACCGCTTAAATGGAAAGGGTGGACGCATGAGAGGAAACCTAATGGCAAAGCGTGTTGATTTTAGTGCTCGTTCAGTTATTACTGCCGACCCAAATATTTCAATAAAAGAGCTAGGAATCCCTATGAAAGTTGCCAAAAATATTACAAAACCCGTTATAGTGAATCAAATTAATAAAAATTTCCTTACAAAACTTGTACAAAATGGACCTGAAGTTTGGCCTGGAGCCAAAATGTTAGAAAAAGCCAATGGTGAAGTAATTACGTTGCGTTACTTTACCGATAGAGCTTCATTAAATCTTGAAGAAGGGGACATCGTTCATCGTCATATGATGGATGGCGATGCGATTTTATTTAATCGTCAACCTACTCTTCACAGAATGAGTATGATGTGTCATATCGCTCGCATTATGAAGCGAGGTGATACTTTCAGAATGAATGTGGCCGATAAACTGGTGTCGGCAAAAGAGGGCGTGAAAAGCGTTAAACCCTCTAGTAAATAAATCAATAATTGAGGCAAAAATATAAAATATAAAACAATATAAAAAAATATCTATATAAAATGAAATGGACGTAACAGATACAAAACCTTTAGAAAAATGTTGTTCAAAATGTAATACTACAAAAATAGTTTCTTTATTTATTCCTAAACGCAATATATGTAAAGAATGTCGAAATGTTAAAAGTCGAGAAAATTACAACGCGTTAAAAATAAATATTGAAGAAGAAAAAGAATGTAATATTTGTAACAACTCAAAAATATTATCATTATTTATTAAAAATAGAAATTTATGTATTGAATGCAATAATAATAAAAGAAAACTAAAATATAAAACAGATGAAGAACATCGTATTAAAATGATTAAACAAGCTATAGAATTCAAACAAAAAAGAATAATTGAAAAAAAGAAGAAAAAAGAAGAAGAAATAGGAATTGGTAATAAAATATGTAGCTGTTGTAATTCTATTAAAAATAACTCATCTTTTCGGCATAATCGTTTAAAATGTAAAGATTGTGAAAGAGATGAGCCACTAGAAAAAATGAAAAGAGTTATTCGCTCTAGAATCATTGGTGCGTTAAAACAAAAAAACAAACATTCAATTGAATATTTAGGTTGTAATGTAACCGAATATTTAAAATGGTTGTTAAAAAATGATTCTGGATACACTCTTGAAAATCGTGGTGCAGAATGGCACATAGACCATGTTATTCCCTTATCACATTTTGATTTAGAAAACGAAGAGCAACAACTAATAGCTTTTAATTGGAGAAATACGATGCCTTTATCTGTTAAAGCAAATCTAAAAAAAAGTAATAAAATTATAAAAGAACAAATTGAACAACATTACAAAAATTTAGTAGAATATCATTTAGAAAACAAACTTGATTTGCCTCAAGTATTTATTGATTTATTTGCGAAACACCTTGATGACGGGAAGTCCCCAAAGCTATCACTACAACTCACTTCTGGAAACATTAGTGAGGAACACGATTAATAGTCGTCCCCAATGGTAATAAAGTGATAGATGATTACTGAAAAGTATGAAACGGGTAATCCGCAGTGTTACTTCCTAACTCCGTTATGGTAAGGATATGGAAGGCATTCAGAGACTAGCACGGGTGTTGGTGTGTAATGATAGATTAACCATCTTGAACATGCTTAAGATACAGTCCACCCTTACGAGAAATCGTAAGGATTATGGTTAGACCAAACCATACAATGCTGATTTTGATGGGGATAAATTCATCTTGTCCCCAACAGGCGACCGCCTATTAAGTTGTAGATAATACTTAGTAGGGAAAACGTTGTAATATCTACTGATTCATTCGGATGAGTCAATATAATCGTCTAGTCATTCTGTTTATTAGATATTTTAGAATGGCGACATGACCAAATTGCGGGAAACCACCTTAGAGCCTTCACTACCACCTCATAATGGAAACATATTGAGGGAACTCGGTTAATAGCCGAACCCAATGGTAATAATGTGAAGGATTGGGCAATCCGCAGCCAAGCCTCTAAACTCATTATGATAGAGTAGGAGGAAGGTTCAACGACTAGACGGTTATGGGTCTTAAATGAAGGTGTAACCAACCTGATAAGGCTTAAGGTATAGTCTACCCCTCTGGGAAACCTTAGGGAACTCATGGAGATGAATTTGCATATGCCGCAGGACCCCGAATCCGAGGCAGAATTAAAAAATTTGGCGGCAGTTCCATATCAAATAGTAAGTCCTGCCAACAACAGTTCGATTATCGGTATTTACCAAGATTCGATGCTTGGTTCATATCAATTCACAAGACCAAACATTCATTTTAGTCCAAGAGATGCCATGAATTTACTGATGATGTTTGATAATGTAAATGAGAAACAGTTGTTAGATGATGTAAAAAAAGCTGGAGGAGTGACAAATTTCGACATTTTGAGTCAAATTATGCCTCCTTTATCAATGAAATATAAAACCAAGGCATTTAAAGAAGATAAGGACGACTCAAAAACTTCGAATGCCATTTTAGAAATTAGAAACGGAACCTATGTTCGAGGCCAAATGGACAAAAGCGTTTTGGGTGCCAGCACTAAGGGTTTATTACAAAGAGTTTGTAATGACTTTGGTAACATGGCATCCGCTAAGTTTATTGATGATTTACAAAATGTGGTTACTGAATATATGAAATCAAGCTCATTTAGCGTAGGAATTAGTGATTTGATTTCAGACCAAAAAACAAATGATGAAATTGTAAAAGTAATTACGCAAAAAAAACAAGACGTTAAAAATTTAATTGACAAAACACAAATTGGTATTTTTGAAAATAATACAGGAAAAACAAATGAACAAGAGTTTGAAACACAAGTAAACAGCATTCTTAATCAAGCTACATCAGAATCTGGTAAAATTGGTTTAAAAAATCTTAGTAAAGACAACCGATTTGTTACCATGGTTAACGCAGGGTCAAAAGGTTCAGACTTGAATATTTCATTTATGATTTCTTGTCTTGGTCAACAAAACGTAGATGGAAAACGCATTCCATATGGTTTTGAACATAGAACATTGCCACATTTTACAAAATATGACGACTCGCCAGGAGCTCGTGGATTTGTAGAAAGTTCTTATATCAATGGTTTAACCCCACAAGAATTATTCTTCCACGCTATGGGCGGTCGTGTTGGTCTTATTGATACGGCAGTCAAAACTTCTACCACTGGTTATATCCAAAGAAGATTGATTAAGGGTTTGGAAGACTTGATGGTATCATATGATATGACTATTCGCACGAACAAAAACAAAATTGTTCAGTTTACTTATGGTGATGACAATATTGATACAGTTAAAGTAGAAAACCAGTCTATCCCTCTTGTATCTATGAGCACACAAGATATATATTCCCATTACTTACTTCCTGAGGAAAAAGGTAGTATGAAAACATTGAATAATATATTTCAAAAAAATACCATGACTAGATATAAAAAGCAACAAGTCGATTTAATGAATAAAATTGATGATTACATCAAAATGATGATAAAAAATAGAGATTCTATAATAAAAAATGTATTTAAAAATAAAAGCGACACAGTTGTCAATTGTCCTGTTGCGTTTTCATATATTATCAATAATATACAAGGTCAATGTAACATATCAGTTTCATCATTGGTTGACATTACGCCATTAGAGGCATTTGAATTAATTGAGTATTACTATAAAAATCTTGAAAAAAATCATTATGCGCCGCCTACCGAATTGTTTAAAACACTTTATTACTTCTATTTGTCTCCAAAAGATTTATTAATTATTAAAAGGTT
>Ga0209550_10001765_pt1 | contig 20788 bp, 17 predicted proteins | sample LauGreSuBDMM15SN_2_FD_187567 | JGI IMG/M metagenome (GOLD analysis project Ga0209550, IMG submission 187567) | Freshwater lake microbial communities from Lake Michigan, USA - Su13.BD.MM15.SN (SPAdes) (version 5) | ecosystem: Environmental > Aquatic > Freshwater > Lake | place: Lake Michigan... | reverse complement strand
TCGGGGAGCTTCGGTCGAATTCCACTCGCGTGCAACAAGATCCCCAAGTAGAAGAGTTCGGACACGCTCTGACACACGCCGAGCGTGACGAGATCCATACCGATACATTGCGTCACGAGACATAAGAGCCCGGCGTAGAAGCAAAAGGCACCGACCATGACTTTGAGCATGTCGCTCAATCTACGTTCGTACTTTAGGATCGCGGTGCAGGTGTTGTAAAGTGTAAAAGTTGGTAAGCTGCACATCCTCAGACAAAAGTAGATACGTACGTCCTCGTCTAGAGACATTGAACGGCTGATTATCCACACGCTCGCGGTAGCTAAAGCACCGATGCCAAGGGCCACGGTTGCAAACATGTCTACCGATCGACCTCGGCGGCTGGCCGAGATGCACGCGGGTTCGACGCTTCCCGCGAGATTTTGTATGGGTGTTGATACGGCTGTGTATTTGTTCATCGCAACGAGTTCCGTCCCTGTCATTTCTCGAAACACGATGCTCTCTATGACGGACAATGCGGATCCGTAAAGACTAGTGCCAAAGGCGGGTGCCATGTGTGGGCCAAGTCCAGGCAGTCTAGGCAATGCACGGCATGTGACGAGAGAACGTCTTGATTGTTTCAACAACATATACTTTGAGTTGATATATAAACACAAGGCACGGATATTCATGAAATTTCGTGCGCGTTCGTTCAAATGGTGAAAAATCACAGAAAACGTACTTTAAGGATGGATTCGATATTAGCCAAGGCGTCAGCTGAGCAGCTCGCTTACATCAATGACACTGCTCTTCACTATGCCAAATTATTGGCGACAGCAGGAAGCGGCAAGACGTTTAGTATCATCACAAAGGTGTGGAATCTAATTGAGCGAGGCGTGTTGTTGCCCGATCAAATCTTTGTGCTCACGTTCTCTCGACAGGCGCGCCACGACTTTACACGCAAGGTCGACAAGATGCGTGCTTCATGCATCGAGAAGCGCAACATTCGCACCATCGACAGCTTTGCCAAACTCATCATCGACCCCGATAACACGGTCGATCGCTCCATTCTATCCTACACACTCCGAGAGTTTTTGCGAGCGACGCCGGTCGAAGAGTTGAGAAAGACACCGGGACTCGACCGCATCCAGTTCTTGTTTGTCGACGAGGCACAAGACCTCAACCGGACGCAATACGACGTCGTGTGTTTGCTACGCGACAAGCTCGGCGTCATCGTGAACCTCATCGGCGACCCCAATCAGAATATTTTTCAATTCCGTGGTGGGTGCGACCGCTACCTCGTCGAGTTTCCCGGTATTGTGTACGAATTGTCGACGAATTACCGCTCATATCGACATCTCGTGCAATTCAGCAATCCATTGCGGCGATATCAGGATGGTGCCGAGATCAAGTGGGTCGGAGAGTCGGCGCGTGAGAACGCGAGGGTCACGATGTACGGCTATGACACGAATGCACAATTCGAGGGACTTCTCTTGGCGTTGGTTAACAAGCTCCGTGCAAAGATCCCATTGCATAAGATCGCGATCCTCTCGCCCACGCGCGGCTATCTCGGCAAGCAGGGACAACACCGTGGCCTGTGTTATGTCGCCAATCTTCTCTTCACACATGGAGTACCCGCGCAACTTCTATACGATGACATGGCCGACAAGAATGTCGAAGGGGGTCGTGAGTGCGAAGGGCGCGAGGGCTTCTTGACGTTGATGACGTACACTAGTTCAAAGGGGTTAGAATGGGACTATACGATCCTTGTGGACGCGAATGGATACTTGATTTCAAAGCGAAACTATTGTGAAGCTCGACTCGAGGAGGAGCAATACTTGCTGTATGTGGCCACTACGCGTGCGAAAAAGGGCATGTACGTGTTTAGCAAGCGGGACGAGGCCAATCCTTGGTTCGACATGTTGGAGGAGCCGACGTTCCACCTCGCAAACCCCGAGAATTTTGGCGTCATGGGACGGGACAAGCTCGCGTTTGGCGAGGGGAGAGACGGCACCGACCCGCCATCCCACATCCAATCGATCGTATACTCGTTGCAAGAGGACGTGTTGTATCGGGTGAACCAACGTCTTCAAACAGAGGTGATAGAGAGTGGAGTGTATATGGAATCGAGCATGACACAGGTCGAGAACAGTCGGCTCAAGTTTGCGCAAAAGCTTGTGCGGCTCGTGTTTCAGGACGCATATGCTCGGGCGCACGATCTCGCCGAGCCACGGCTTCAACGCATCGAGTCGATTCTTGACGACGCATGCGTGGTATTTTGCGAAAACTCGTTTGTGACAAAGTGGTTCGAATTCAATAAAGAGAGCGGGTGGGACAATTACACCGACCTCTTGCGAAAAAACAAGATCCCACATTCAGTGGCCAAGTTCGTCGAGGAGCACATTTCCCGGACGCGAGACATGGACCGATACCTCCTCATCAGCGACCGCTTTTACAACACGTACATCCTCGCCAACCGATCCGCCATTGCCGACCGACATGCCAAGTTCAATGCCGGTGTTTGGACCGATGACGAAGACCGGCTTGACACGTTGTTGTATCTCGCGGCGCTCGACTATGCGATCGCGACGATGCACTACTTTTACGTCAATGACTATAAGGACATGTTTGGCCAATTTATCGTCGCGGAAAACAAAGACCATTTGCTCAAGGTCATCAAAACATGTCCCGATATTCCACGGTTCACGGACCCCAACATGTATGTCGAATTATTGATCGACGAATGCACATTACAAGGTTTCGTCGACTATGTCAATCCTGTCGACGGTCATGCGGTGTTCTTGCAGTTCTCCATGTCGCCAGAGTTGCGATTACAAGATCGTCTCAATTATTTATTGCATGATTATGTCTTGCACAAGGGTCGGAGCGGAGAGTGCCAGGCGACGGTGTACAATGTGGCCTTGGGGACAGTCAAGACCATTCGTGGACACGTCGATGCGGGCTTGGTGCGTGAGATCGTCGTCACTGTTTAGACGGCATGGATGCGTTTGTTTTCTACATGTACTCGTCGAGTCGCGAGCTTTTTCAAAAAGTCATCGTGCGTGACCATGATGATCGTCTTGCCGTGTGATTCGCTTGCGACACGTAACAAGCGTGCGAGCACCTGTTTGGTGCGGTCGTCCATGGACGCTGTGGGCTCGTCCATCACGATGACGTCGGGGTCGCGTAGGATGACGCGCAGACACCACACGAGTTGACGTTGGCCGCCGGACAGTCGTTGACCGGCCTTTCCGACTCGCGTGTGAAGGCCCTCTGGGAAGGCGGCAAAGTCGTTGTACACACCCAATGTCTTCATGATGTCCACGACTTGGTTCTCTGTCAAATTCTTATTACCATAGAGAATGTTATCGAGAATGCTCCGGTTGAACAAGATGGGTTCCTGTGGCACATAGCCGACGCGTCGGCGAACGTCGCGTGTTGACATACCCGAATACCACTTGCCCCCTTGTAGATAGAGGTCGCCCTCGACCGGTGTAAAAAATCGCATGATGAGCTTGAGGAGCGTGCTCTTGCCGCTGCCGATGGCCCCGGTGACGACGGTGCGCTGACCGGGCTCGAAAGACACACTCGCGTTCTCCAATATGGGGGCATCGCCGGCCTTGTGGAAGAACGTCACGTTTTCCATGCCCAGACGATCGGTGAAGGGCGGAAGTGCGCGGCCGAGAGCGTCGACGCTCGGTGACGTCGGCAGCGGGTTTTTCAGGTACTCGTCGATGTTGCGCATTGTACCTAGGTCGAAGATCTGACTTCGCATTAGGTTGATGATCCAAATAATGTTGGTGAGCATGAATGTGATAATCATAAACAATGACGTGAATTTGGCGACATCGAGACGCCCGGTTTTGATGAGGTAGTGACATCTCCAAACGAATGCGACGAAAAACACCATGACGAGGGGCGTGCTGAGCGACTTGCACCACAACGTGCATCTCATCGTGGCGCTATACACGTTGTTATACTCGGCGCCCATGCGCTCCATGCGTTCTTGTTCTTGTTCTTGTTGTTCGCAACCGTACACGGACGCCATGTTGCGGAAGATCTCGTCGAATTGCTCGTATAGGTTGTTGTACGCTTGCTCGCGTTGGGAACTCACGTCATTGCACCTCCTGGGTAATGTGACAAATACGATCACGATGAGTGCGATAAAGATGGCGATAAATAGAGCGATCCACACGTCGTAAAACATAAAGTAGACAATGGACACTGCAAACACGACGACGTAAGGGATGATGTAATCGTTCATTAGGCCGAACCATCCGCGAATGATGAAAGGCGCATTGATGATTTTGCTGATGACTTCGCCCGAGTTGACTTCGGTGTAGTTTTGCTCGTATTTGGCAATGATGCGTTGCAAGATGATGTCACGTGTAATGTTTTCCATTTGTGGGATGAGTTTGGTGTCGAGGTAATCGCGTAGAAAGTAGCCGAGTTGCACGACTAACAACACGAGGACGATGTAGAAGACGAGACTCTTGATGTCGAGTCCTTTTTCTATCTTGTCGACGAGCTCACCGTATAAATGGGGAAGATATACGTCGCTGATGGGTGTGAAGGCCATCATGCCTAGGTTGGCCACCAAGACGCCCGGGTGCTGTCGAGCAAACTCGGCGAGAACTTGCCACAACATCTTTAAATTCTCGACAGAAAAAAAGTCGTTTGGTGATTATCACACGTAGGTGTATTCAACCGAGTCGTCCGAGTCCGAGTCCGAGTCCGAGTCGTCTAAAGGGTTATAGGCCGCACACACTCGGTTTTCTTGTCGAATCGATCTCTTTGCGACGAAGACGGTGATTGTCCCGAAAGACGCGTGTATCAAGATGGGACCGAGTATGATGAGCGGATGGGCGTTGGGGATGTAGCATGGTATCACGGCACTGGTGATGCAACACAATGGGTTCGTTGCGTCGCACACGAGCCACATGACGACACTCCACACATTTCGAGCTTCTAACGTCATCATGTAGTGGTTGAATGGCACATTTGATAAACTATAAACCATCGACATCAAGATGAAGAAAACGGGTGACATACTCTCTCTACTTATTGGTGAGAAATTCGGCGCGTCGTCGGAGCCGCCTGGGCATGGTTTGGGACACCAAAAAAATTGAAAGTGATATAAAAGAGAGTTGTTCACTACATAGTAAAAACAAGCAATCTCAAGACAATGTCCACTACAACTAAGAACAACACCGATCAGATCGTCGCTACTGATGCCAACACCGCTACCGCTATCGATACTACTCCCAAGAAGGGTGGTGGCAAGAAGACTGCTGCCAAGAAGGTTGTCGTCGAAGAGGTCGATGTGGAGGTGACCAACGAAGCTCCCAAGAAGAAGGCCACAAAGAAGTCAACAAAGATCATTGATGAGATTGCTGATGTGGATGCAGACGAGCCCGTACCTGCCAAGAAGGGCAAGAAGGTCAAGGCTGTTGCCGATACTAACGACGAAGAGGAGAGCGAGGAGCTAAAGCCCAAGAAGGGAAGGAAGGCTGTCAAGAAGGCCGCCACTACCGATGAGGAGAGTGAGGAGCCCAAGCCTAAGGCCAAGAGGGGTCCCAAGAAGGCCAAGGCTGAGCCCGTGTCCTCATCTGACGACGATAATGTCGAAGAGGAAGATGCTGAGGGTGACGAGGATGGTGAGCAGACCAAGCGCCATGTCAAGTCACCCGTCGAGCGCATCGACCTCATCCTCGCCAAGCTGAACGAGAACGGTGTCACCAAGGAGGTCATCGCACAGCTCCAGCGTCTCCGCAAGCAGCTCGACGGGGCCAAGATCAAGCAGGCCCATCAATCTCGCGCACCCAACGAGTACAACTTGTGGATGAAGGCAAAGATGGCCGAGCTCAAGGAGAGCGACATGACCCCCAAGGAGCGCTTCGCCTACTGCATCAAGCAATGGAATGCCGAGAAGGAGAGTAAGGCCGAGGCAGCAGCTTGATACTACTAATGTTAATATTAAATAACATAGGGTCGTAAAAAGATCCTATACTAAAACAAAATCAAAACCCCCAAAAAATCAATTGATATTTATTTTTGTTGTTCGACTAGCTTCCTATTCGAATGTCAGCATGTTGCGGAATACCATGACCGTCGAGTATGCCAACACGGCGCCCCATATGACGCCGACGACGATTTGGGGTGTCGTATGGCAGTTTTTTACGTAGCGTGCGTAGCCCATGAGCATCAAGTATACGGTCGAAAAGGTGATGAATACAGGACGTAAAGTCATCAACTCGGTGTGGTGGATTTGGGTCATGTAAATGAACACGAGAGCGAATGTGAGCACTGCCATGTGGCCCGATGGCATGCCTGCGGCCCCTCCCTGACGACCGTCACGGCACAAGATGTCGCAGTCACGTGCGTCGGCGGGTCGCTTGAGAGACTCCCATGTGCTATTTTGCCATTGCCACTTGAAGAGTTTGGTCGATAGATCGGTCATTATGATACCCGCAAGAAGTAGTAGGTACACGGGATTGTACGTGAGGATAAATTGGATGATGGGGTACATGATGACGCCGATGAGCGTCACGGAGAAGATGTCCCAGAATTGCATCGTTCTTTCTTTTCGGTCAGAAATTTATCCTAACCAATTCATGTGCAATTGCTTTCGTGAAGAGCCGCCTCTGTGTCGTGTCCGCTTTGCCTGGGATGCCAAGTATGCACTCGCTTGTGGACCATTCAATATCGTGTTTAAGAATGTGAGGACATTTACTGACATGACGTTTTCTGCCGCGAGCGCAAAGGTTTTGTTGTCTTCATCGAGTGCGTATAAGAACGTGAAGTGGACTCCGGTCTTTTTTGCGAGATTATTGAAAGTGTTTGTCTTATTACGCATTAAACCGTCCGCGGCTATAGCCGCACGGGCTCTTTTCTCGCTTTCGTTTTGCTTATCGGTCTTAGCGACCCCAAGAACGCTGAAACCATTTATGATATCGTCTAGACCATGGTCGGGTGACCGAATACGTTTGGTCGTCATACGGCTTTTGACCTTGGTTTCAGAAACCGTCATTCCCTCGATTGCTTGATGCAATTCGTCCGTATTCAATGCTTGATTGGCTTGGTTTGTAGTTGACTTACGTTGTAGCCAATGTAGTGCATTCTTCTTATTTAAGCGTTCCACGAATTTTTTGAAGGCCGGCTCAATTAAGGTTATTGCTAGGCGGTTGGTGGTCTGGATTTGCTCGCACAAAACCTTTAAACTAGTCATTTCCCCAATATTATCAATCTCTTTGAAAACAAGGTTGTAAATATACAAGTCCATCAAAAAATTCAGCGTGTATCGGCTTTTCGCAAGCACTTGGAAATTTGAACGCATGTCACCCTCGACATTGTTAAAGTGTCTTTTCAACTTGAATGCATTCAAATCGGCCACATCCATAAGACTCTCCATGAAATTTAGAAACAAGGGTTGTGACAAGGCCATTTCACAATACGACTCGAGCTCCACACTCTCTACTTTAACATTAATTTCTCTTGAGCCTTCATTGTCGCCTCTTTTGCAGCCTTTTCGTCCTCCAATTTGCTTTCCTTTAGTCGATTGGTTTGCATGTGTTGTTTTGCGTATATGTAATGATCGTACAACAAATCGGGTAATTTTCTGAGTGATTGCGATTGTAAATTTGACGCGATTTGCATAGGTGCAACGACAGTGTAGTCTCCCATCTTACCACTCGCGTGTGTGTAATAGTGCTTACCTAGGCCACATTTGATATGCAACTCGTCCAATATTTTTACGACAGTCTCTACCATTTTTTCGTTATTATGGAAAAAAACTTCGTTTATCATCGCTAGAGCGTGGGTTTCAACTTCACTAGATGATTCGATAATAGACTTGATGAACATGTTTGTGCTAGACCGTTTAGCTGCTTGGTTTGGTAAAATCGTTGGTGACAATCCGAACACAACCTTCTCCGAGTTCAGTTCGAGGATAAAGGTGACAAAGAACCGGGGATCATAAGTTACACTTACTGACTTTAGAGGATCCTCTTCTTGAACGGCTCTAGGTTTTCTGGGACGGTCGACTTCCATTGTGTGGCCATTTTGGGCAGGGAGAGTGTTTGCTCTCGTGGTTTTTCGCCGTTGTGACATTTAATATTGATCCACAAAATATTGTCAAGCAATCAAAGTCCAGTGCTTCCAAAACCGTTGGCTCCACGGTCGGTCTCGGGCAACTCATCGACCTCCTCGAGCGCTTGAGGAACATAGATCAACTCAAACACGAGTTGTGCGACGCGGTCGCCCACGCTCACCGAATAGTCTTCGTCTCCGTGATTAAACAGGATCACGCGCACCTCGCCCGAATAGTCTTGATCTACGACACCTGCACCGACTGAAAGGCTATGCTTGGCAGCCAAGCCCGAGCGTGGGGCGACGCGGCAATACATCGCGGGAGTGACCGGCATGCACACAGCGATTCCCGTGTCGACGATTGCCTTTCCCTTGGCGGGGACGATACAACTCTCGACTGCATAAATGTCGTATCCGGCAGCGCCGGCCGAGCCGCGTGTGGGAATGATTGCGTCGGGGCGCAACTTTTTGATCTTGACAGACATTTTGCTTTGTGCAATCTGAAAACTAGCGCGTCATTTTTTTATGCCAAGTTTTATAGCGAGAGTGTAAGTCTCATATCACCACGATGCGCGTCGCACTATTTGGCACACATCCCTCCCAAATGAACGGCTACTCCAAAGTCATGTTCGAGCTCATGAACGCACTCGCGACCAAGCCCGATGTCCAACTTTCGATCTTTGGCTTCCAAAACTTTCACCGCAACCCAAACCATCGGCATGCGATGCCAAACAACGTCTACATCCACGACGCCTTTAATCACGAGAACCCCAAGGCCACCGGTTTTGGCTTTGAGCAAATCCGCGAATTCCTTGCGGCACAGAGACCCGACGTGGTCATCATCTACAATGACGTCCTGGTGATCCAAAAGTGTCTCGAGCAGATTGACGCGATTCCAGAGCGCAATTTCAAAGTCGTGTTGTACGTGGACCAGGTGTACCCGGTGCAACGCAAGGTGTTTATCGACATGATCAACAAACACGCCGACGCAGCAGTTTTGTTCACAAAGTATTGGGAGAAGTGCATCAAGGACCAAGGCGTGACTATTCCTACGCATGTACTCGAGCATGGGTTCAACAAGGACACGTATTTTCCGGTACCGACCGAGCTCGCGAGGCGCTACTTTGGCATCAAAGACGATGATTTTATCGTCCTCAATCTCAACCGCAACCAACCTCGTAAGCGTTGGGATATTTGTATCAAGGCGTGGGCCGAGCTAGTATCGCGCTTGCCCAACGAGCCGATCAAGTTGTTGATTGGCACTGAAGTCAACGGTGCATGGAACCTCATGGATATTTACGAACGCGAGCTCAAGAAGCGCGATCTCACGATGGAGGTCGGTATGAAACACGTCATCTTGTTGGACAACCCCCAGAGTCTGAGCGACACCGACATAAATGTCTTGTACAATGCGACCGACATGGGGCTCACCACGTGTGATGGCGAGGGTTGGGGACTTTGTTCGTTCGAACAAGCCGCCGTTGGCGTGCCACAGGTCGCTCCACGTCTCGGTGGATTCCTCGAGTTTTTTGACGACGACAATGCCACGCTCGTGCAACCCGTCATGTCTTTGTACATCGACAGTAGTCGCGATGCAGTGGGTGGAGAGGCACAATTGTGCAATTACGTAGATTTTACCGAAGCGATCGAGACGCAATACCAGATGCACAAGCAGGCCGGAAAGGGCCAAACGCGCGACCTCTCCTTCCGCAAGCGGGTCATCACCGAGTACTCATGGGACACGATTGGTACCAAGTTGGTGGGCATTCTCCGTCAAGTCCTAGGCTTGCCGACAACAACTCTCGAAGAGTCGATTTTGGTCGACGAGCCTTTACCCGTCATTATAGAAGAGGACGAGGTGATCCCAATCATAGACGCTAGCGACATTAGTGACGTGATCTCGATCGACGGGACCATAGAGGCTCCGACAACTGTCGAGTATGTGACCAAGTCGGAATTCGAGGACTTGAATAAAAAAATCGACGCCATCTTTAGACTTTTGTCATCTCCAACAGAGGTAGCACCATGACAACAGTTGTCGTGCCCACTACCGTCAGCGAACTTCTCGAACACGAGTTAAAGACAGTGGTGAAGCGCGTGGTCCACGACCTAGGTCGCCGCTACGAGTTTGACCGTAAGGAGGCGTTTGACTTTCTGCAAGACAAGTACAAGATGGAGATTGTGCCCGAGGATGAAGAGCGCGTGCGTGTGAAGCCGGTGAAAAAGTTCAAACCCAAGGAAGAGGATTTGCACCCTATCATGATATCCATCGTCGAAAAGACGAGGTGTCGCGCACGTATGTATTACAAGGGCGTATACAAGCAATGTGAAACATGTTGGAATTCGGGACACACACAATTGTGTAGTAGGCACGAGCACTCGACACTACGCTTTGGTCGTGTTGACGATGGCACACATCCGGAGAAGGAGGTGCGTGTGATCAAGAGTTTCATATGAAAAAAACGCGTGTCTGCGCTAGCGCATGCATTTTGACACATTTTTTTTCCATAAATAGTATAATCGCATTGGAAATGTTGTTTGGCACATTTTTGCTAATCACCGACCACAAATCATACAACTTTTTGAGAGACCTTTTACCCAACCAACGATTTGTGACCAAGGCATTCGACGACGTGACAGTGGACGACACACCAAAATCCGCCACGGACGTCATCGTCGTCCACGGAGTCGGCTTGAATGGGGAGCGCTACAACGCTCTGGCCCGCTTGCTCTCCGGCAGTGCGACGCCCATGTTTGGAATCGACCTAGTCTATGGCGATGATACAATTGACTTGAGTATCTTTGAACACCTGTTCCACAGTGACGCCATGGGATACGAGGCCGCCGTGACCCTCACGTCGAAACAAAACGTGACTCTCGCGCCCAAGATGACCCAAACGGTTTCAACGACGTCGTATGTCGTCGGTGTCATTGGAGGTGCGTCCGAGACCCTCGAGACACTCCCCAAGTATAGTCACATATCTTATGTGAGCGTCAAATCTAACAACCCTGACTTTTTGGGGTGTCATGGTATCATTGTGAGCGGTGGACAACTCACCGCGGCCCAACTCGCAGCCATCGCGATGACATGCAAGCCCGTGCTGATTATAAACGGCCAAGACGACATTGAGCGCATTCGCGCGTTTTTACGTAACGACCTACTGTGGGGTCGGCGTGTCGAGGAACACACGAGCTCGTTGTGGTGGAAGGACCTACGAACGCGGACCGAGCCGTTGGTGGCCCACGTGCGAGACCCCTCAACACCAGACGTCTTGTCCGTTGCCACTCCCTTGTACATCTTGTCTCGTCTTGCACAAATATTGGATCGTGACATGAAATGGTGGTTTTATGGGGAGTCGGTGGCTCCACTGTCCGAGCTCAACATGGACGGTCGCGCACTCGGTCAACTCGTGTCGATGCTGACGACTCGACGTTTAAACACGTCGTTGACCGAGATTGTCAAGACGGCAACATACACCGAAACGCCGATCGACGTCCAAGCTGCGGTGAGTGACGCCCTCGACGCCGCAAACGTCGAGCGACAAAACACCCCGTACATTGCACCGGTCATCAGCAAGCGCCCCGAGGCGTTGATCAATCTGGATCCATATTTGATTGTTGCGACACCCGGACACCGATCAGGATGGAAACACGCAGTGCGCGGCCTAGCGACTTTGGAACGCAAAGGTCGAGAGGGTGCTGTGTTGTTCGACTCGTGTCTAGAACAAACATTCTTATGGGGTGCAGAGGCTCTCGCCAAGACTAATGCCATCCCATACACGCGTCCTTGGATCGGCGTCATCCATCACACCTTTTCACCTCATTGCGCCCCCCACGACTGTCGATCGCTATTTGAATCACCTCGATTCATCGAATCGTTGTCCTGTTGTAGAGCGTTGGTCGTCATGTCGGAATACTTGGCGTCTCAAGTACGAGATACACTCGTCGACGTCCAGTTTCCATGGATACGCGTGGCCGTCGTCAAGCATCCTACTGAGCTCGTGGGCCTTAAGTACACTTGGTCACCTGACAAGTTTGACGGAACGCTTGCACATGTCGGGGGCTTCTTGCGCAACATTAGTGCCTTCAACGAGCTTTCAACGCCTTTCAAAAAGTTGTTGGTTTGCAATGATGCACCGGAAGGAGACGACCAAATGTGTGTCGGTACGTCGAGCACCTCGATGTCTAGCTCCGAGGTTGAAAGGGTCGACCGTTTGAGCGACGAAGAATACGACGCGTTACTCACACGGTCCGCAGTATTCTTGAACCTATATGACGCCTCAGCCAGCAACACGCTCATCGAGTGCATTGTGCGCAAGACGCCGATCATCGTCAATCGACATCCGGCTGTTGTCGAGTACATCGGTGCCAACTACCCCGGTCTATATGACACGCTGGAAGAAGCGTCGGCTTTGTGTACCGAAGAAAACTTGTTGCAAATGCATGAATACCTAAAGAAAAACGCCCGACTGACGGGCGAGTTGATGTTGGATCGGTTCGTGGGCGCGGTGCATGATTTGGTGGTCAATGTGTCCACGCCGGTGTAAAGTGGGCTAAACGATAATTTTTCTACCTTGTATGTATACCATGTACTTTCTTGCTGTATTTTGTCTATTCTCGTTGTTGGCCGCTGCCCCAGTGCCCGTGACCGACATTCAACGCGTGTTGGACCACATCAACATGTACCGCGCCCGTCATCAGGCTCCTCCTGTGACGGTCGATTCGACCATCTCGTCTTTCTCGCAATCTTGGTCCGACAATCTAGCTGCCAACCGTGTATTTGAACATAGCAGAACCAAAGTCTACGGTGAGAACTTGGCGCGATTGAGCTTCCCGATGAACGGTACCATTGCCGTCATTCGGGCACTCGATATGTGGTACAGCGAAGTGAAAGACTATGACTTTTTAAACTCGGGATTTGATTTCAATGCAGGACATTTCACTCAGTTGGTGTGGTTGGCAACACGAAAGATTGGCATGGGTGTTTCCTTTGCGTCCGGTTGGGGTACCGTTATATGCATGAACTTTGATCCCCCTGGCAACTATAGGGGCGCATTTAAGGCCAACGTTCGTCCTTCGAACTCTCTTTTGCCTCCTTTTCCTTCGCCTTCTCCTACTAAGCGCTCCCCGTCACCTCCTTCACCATCGCCTCCGTCTCCTACAACACGCTCCCCGTCACCTCCTTCACCATTGCCTCCTCTTCCTTTTCCTATTAAGCGATACCCGTCACCTCCTTCTCCTTCTCCTACTAAGCGCTCGCCGTCACCTCCTTCACCATCGCCTTTTCCTACAACACGCTCTTCTTCACCTCCTTCTCCTTCGCCTACTAAGCGCTCCCCGTCACCTCCCCCTTCCCCATCGCCTCCTTCGCCTTCAAACGAGTATTCAATGTCCATCAAATACCCCAAAAATAACAAAACCCATGTAGAGCAAGTCTTGTGTCCCGCGCTCTCCACCGTCTTTGGTGGGCGCCGGTGTTATGTATTGTCAATCTCAACAACTGGTGTGTATTATGGTATGAATGTGCCATTGTCTTACATTGACATTCGCACGTTGCTTCAAAATGATATCGCCTCCTTTACGAGAGACGCGTGTTTATCGTGCAATAGCACAATTCGAGTGAGCCACGACGGGGAAGACGTTTTCAGGTATCGAGTGGATCGATCGACGTGTACTCCGTGAGTGGTTTGACTAAAGTGGCTTTGTTAATTGTATAAATCCTCGATATTGATGCATAATGTAACGTTCGACCTCCTCTCGTCGTTCATTCGCCACTGCAAACATCTCATTGAACCAATCGTCCCAAACTCCGTAGTGTAGGGTGTCGATTTTTTTTGTGACAGGGTTGATGATAGCCATATGTGTCCAGAAGGACCTCATTCGACAAAGAAGGTATCTACACTCTTTAGTAGGTGTTTTTTTCGAATGGCATCTTTTCATCATTTCTTGGTACTTTTTTGCTTTGTGAACTTGAGTGTCCCTGGCAGCAAGACTACTTCTTCTTCCATCAAGTAGGATGCGAGACCTTCATCGATCAATACAATGGTATGAATGAGCTACAATGGCTTTGTCAAATGTACATATCCTCGATATTGACTCATGATGTAACGCTCAACCTCCTCTCGTCGTTCATTCGCCACTGCAAACATCTCGTTGAACCAATCGTCCCAAACACCATAGTGCAAGGTGTCGATTGTTTCAGTAACTGGGTCGATGATGGCCATATGTGTCCAGAAGGACCTCATTCGACGATAAAGACGACGAGACTCTTTGAGTGATGTGTGTTTTGATTGGCGCTTCTTCAACATGTCTTGGTACTCGGGTGTCCACCGCATCAATGTTTCGTTCAAGAGTATGTCTTGTGGCGTAATGATTTTTTGTAGTTTTTCTTGAACATCATTGGCATTTGATGGTAGTCGATAATATGACATCATTTGCACGGGATGCTTCTCTATCGTCCTCCAAAATATGATATATTTGTTACACAAGTCCAACGACGTGTCCTTTTCCATTGCGGCTACATCTCCACCACGCATTTCGACGTGAATATCTTTGAATGCGTTCACCAGATCCATGTTCACTTTGTACTCTGCATGCATATATTTACCTTGCTTTGTGAACTCAAGTGTTCCTGGCAGCAAGACAACTTCTTCTTCCATCAAGTAGGATGCAAGACGTTCATCGATCAAAACAACGGGAACTTTATCTGGAAGGTCTTCAACACGTAGACGAATTATCGTACCCATGTCGCCCGCAAATTTGTTGGCCACACCAAGACTTTTGCTGGTAGCGATAAAGCCCTTTTCCTTTAGCGTCGATTCTAATGGCAAAACGAAATTTTGGTTGTAGCCACGATACAAAGACCCTGTCAATTGATCCGCGTAAACACCGTGAGTGAAAAAGTACCGGATAAAGTTGGACGCAAAGTACACCAGGTTTCGTGATTCTTGTTTTTCAAGCGTTTTGCGTGGATCCCCACTCAACTCTCGCATACCTGAGTTGACAAGTCGAAAATTCTTCGAAGCCCAAAATAATGCAAATTTATGCGGATTTGGGTCTTCAATGAATTTTTTGTTGAACCATACATTCGCCATTTACATTCTTGTCTTTTATTTTGGCCTCTCGATGTACGCGCTTTTTGTCTCGCCAATACTACAAATGGTCCAAGAAGAGTCACAAGTCCAAAATAAAGCCGCTGTCACCACTGTCGCTTCCTTTGCCATCGTGTTCATGTTGTTGGCCATCATTTGGTTCGGACTCGGTATCGCCGGGTTCATCATGTCACTCGTATGCCTCGGGCGCTCCGGCACCGCGTTCCAATACGTCCTCGGTATCACACTCGCCGTCTTGTTCGGTCCATTTTACTGGATCTACTATATCGTAGACGGGACCTATTGTAAGTAACCGATGCGTTTGAATTCGCGATACAAACATGTTTACATGATGTATACATTCAAGGATCATGACGCCAAACAATCATATTGTACTACAACTTTTCAACGTGGGCGACCACCAGTACTTGCGCATCCATCAAACAGATACTGATCCTTTATCGGTGATCGACGAGATCCGAAACGAGTACCCAGGGCCAAACGCTATGGGTCGATTCAAGATCCTCTTTTACAAACCCATGATTGACGAGGTCGCACAAGACCAACTCAGAAGCCACGCGCTCGTCGCGACAGTGCTAGACAATTTGGAGAATTACGACCAACCCATCGGAGTCTTCAAGGTCATGGCGCCCTATCTAGATGTCGCCAAAGCGTTCAACGACATTGTGTTTGCGTTCTTAGACGCCCTCGACGCGCTCGACATGAGCGATGCCAACATCTTCGAGACTCTAGTCGATGGCGAGTCATTGGTGGGGATCACGATTGATAAAAAACAGACGGACAAATTGGCCTTTCGAACGATCGAACCTTCGACAGAAATGCCTTTGTACGAGGAGGTGTACGAACAAACGATCAAGGAGAATTTTGTCGACGCGCCGATTGCGGTGAACATTTTGCGTTGCGAGAGGGACGAGGACGGTCTATACGTGTTGGGTCCAAACGTGTTGGCCTCTTTGATCAAGTGCGTGATCAAAGAATGCGTCATGTTGCACAATAGGCATGCCTTTCAACTTGCATACACTCAAGCAAAGGAGCTCGGAGAGGTCGCGTGCTTACGTTTGGACTTGGAGAGCACGGAGTTCAAAGCATTGTCTACAAACGTCGTTCTCAAGCCCACCGAGGTGTTGTGTCTGCTCATTCAAATCGTACAGCAAGACATACCAGCCTTCGCAGTCAGGGCGCGCGTGCATGAGATGGTCTTGTCGGTACTCAAACGTACATACGACGACATCGACGCACCATGTCCGATCATGACGACTCTCGAGTATGCAAACATAGACGAGATCACAAAAGAGGATAACATCGGAAGTATCGTAGATTCTCAACTTTACACGGGGGCTAAGGACTATTCCGCGTTTATCGACTTTGTACACGGTCATAACTCGAGACCAACAGACGAGTTTGACCCATTCGCCACACTCGAATTTACTCCCTTTGTGAAGCTACAGAATGCTCCCGATGTAAAGTTGCCCATTTCACTTGTCAAGATAGTCGAAGCAAAACCCGACGTCAAGCCACGAGTCTCATGCGAAGTTTTCTTGTACACCAACACGCTAACTAGAAAGTCCGGTACAAAGATCGATCAAAAGGTCAAGCTCGCCGAGTGCAAAGTGGTGAGGCAACTCAACTTTGACACAAAGGAACAATGCCGCGACTTTGTGGAGACGTTGTCCCAGGTCTCCGACACGATCGATAGTTTGGCAAATGACCAAGTGACGAAAGACGACGTATGGGCGTTTCTCACGACCATGCACGCGAATGTCCCTGTGATCTCGAGTAGTGGTCGTGTCGACACCTTGCTTCATGTCGCGTCAAACACGAGTGATTGTGGGTGCAATATATGCACTTCTGGAAAGCCCATCGACCAGACGGAACTCATCCGACACATGATCAACAAGCTCAAATTGAAGGCATCGGGTGAGGGTGGGGATTTTTGCATGTCGAGCGACCTCATTGCGCTCACTGAGCAGTATATCACTGCGGTCAACAACGAATTGACTCTTTTACAGAAGAATATGCTCAGCAAAGCTTCGTTGTTAGGTTGCTCGTCACGCACCTTGACAAGTCGAATCCTCCCAGAGCCGATTTTCAAGATCACCATGAATCGAAACTTGACGAGTCAAATCATAGCAGAGCACATTGTCAAAAAGCGCAAGGTTGTCGGTATGACGTTCTTGTGCAAGTTGCCCCTCCAAAAGCATATATTGGCCCTTGCCACGACTACTGCCAAGCAACTCTTCTCCCGGTCGAATGCATAAAGTGTCACCATCTCTTTTCTTCTTCAAGTGTAGATGCTTTCTTATTTGCAACAAACTCTAAATCCCGAGGCCATTTCCGAGTATTTGCAACAAAGCTTTCGAGACAACATTGGAACGCTCGACGAATTGCGAGCTCGGCTCGCCGAATATGCGCCCAACACGGACGCGTTTCGTGAGTTTATGCAAGAACTCATGGCAAACAAAACAGACTTGCCTACGGCTTTTCGACAGTTAGTCGACCAGATCACCTACGTGCCGACCGACGTGAACTAATTTTTCTCATTTGACAAGAGATATGGTTGTGAAATTCTACGTAGTGCGCATAGACCGCGTGTTTACCGATGAGACTCCCTTTGACGCTTGGTTATCGATGCTTCCTCTCGATGACAAGTGTGACGTGCTCGCACACAAGTATCGCAGAGATCGCGAGCGTGTGCTCGTCAGCCGACTCTTACAAATCGCGGTCATCGCAGCGTACACCGGCGTTTCAGCTCAAGACGTGTGCATTGTTCGCGAGCCGGGCGCTAAACCATGTGCTCAATCGAGCACATACATTGACTACAACGTGTCGCATCACGGCCCTTGGGTCGTTCTCGCGTGTGCTACCATACCGACGGCCATTGTAGGTGTCGATATCGTGTCGAAAAAAGAGCCGGCACCACTGGGCTTTACACCCGAGACATGGTGTCGGACCGAGGCGTACTTAAAGGCATTGGGTTTGGGCTTGTCGGGATTGGGTTTTATGCACGTTCCACCCTTCGGGAAAAAATGGCAAGAGGCTATGCTTTATTTGGATGCCGAGTATATGGCTATTGTTGTTTTAGGATGCTAGTATGAAGCAAAAGATGCATCGATTGCCATGTGCCAAGGGGTGAGACGCTCGCGCATCCACTTTTGCATCATCTTGAAGGCCACGCGAGGTTGACTAGCTACGGCACTATGTCCAGCATTTCGAAGCGTGACCAAGTCCAAGTTCCCCGCGGCCTTCCACCAACCCCATAGGTCACCGTCGACGTAAAAGCCTAGTCGGTTCGCGTCGTAAAAGTTGTCGGCGCCGGACCAGTCGAGCTTGTGCAACCATATGTCGTTGGATGCCCAACCACAATTGGCATCGAAATTTCCCTCGTAGAACATGACTGGTATGCGCTCCATCAAGTATTTTGCATTTTGGGCCTCGCTCGCCATAATATCCGGAGTCATCGAGTCGCTCACCTTGTCTGACCATGTCGAATAGACGAACGACTCGTTCACACCGAGCATGCGCTTGACAGCACGGTCGTTAAAGAGGTACGTGATTTCACGCTTCATGCTGTATTCGCGGTCTCCGGCTAGATGAATCTCGTCCAAAGAGATGTCGATCGCATATCGCAAGATGGTTGAGATCAAGTCATCAGTTAATGACGTCGCACGACGCATGTTTCCCGCGTTGATCTCTCGCACGACGTCGGCTTGCATGCGCTCTAGAAAGAGCTTTTGGTTGTACGAGATGAGACCGTAGACCCACGCGACATTGGCCTGTTGTTGGACTTGGGTGACGGGGTGCGTCCATCCGTTGCCGATCGCGGCAGCTGCGAGCTTGGGCAACATCTTTGTTCCCTTGTCGGCACCGTTGCGCAAGAGCGCTGCACCCACCGCGGGAATGTACTTGCCGGCGTAACTCTGGCCCGTCAACACAAGAGGACGCATCAACAACTCGGGGTATTGCTTATAAAACACTTGGAGCCCAATCAACATGTGATCCACCACGTCCTTTTGCGTAGTAGGGTAGCTCAAGTTGCCGACGGTGCTAAAGCCGACTCCAAGCGGGTTGTCGACATATAGCATTCCTCCAAAGTTGGTCCAACTGTATGGGTTGTACTTAAGGAGACCGCCCATGCGGATGGTGTAGGGTCCGTTGATGGAGAACGCTCCGACTAGGCCGGACGCACCGGGTCCGCCTTGGAACCACAAGATGACTGGTGTGTCGGAAGTCACCTGATCGGTTCCGGAATACTCAAAATACATGTAAAACATCTTGGCGTTTTTTGCGATGGGCAAGAATCCGGTATAAGTGGGCTTCATGGTGATGTGGCTCGAGGGGATGTCGTCGTCTTCGGGTCTACCGAGACTCCCGGTCGTCAATATGGACATAAGCAAAAGAGCAAGCGTTAGCGCGGCGGATCGATTCATTGTTTATGCTTTTCCTCTAGATATTTTTTGTGTCAATACAACCGCCTTCCATAACGTTCTGGGGAGTCGTAATGGAGATAAACCTTTCCTGTGCCATCCACTTTAAATGCGGACAAACCAAACCACATACCGTCACCACTGTATGACACTTCAACTTTGGAAACGCCCTCGCCCCCATTTTGTCCTCGGATCTTGCCATCGAGATCTAGTGACATGACTCGCTCGGTCACTTGGTCGGTCACGTCCCCACCATAATACACAAAGACTTGCTTGTCGGCCAGAATGTTCATGTCGGTCACGGGCCCGAGCTCACCCTTGGGAGGCACAAACACCTTGTCGTACTCTCGTGCGTCATAGTTCACCCACATCTCACCTTCGGGAGCCCGGTACACCGTTGTAAAGTGTAGTGGTGAACCACCGTACGAGAGGGTGACACGAAAAGGGGTGGTTGCCATGACAGGGAATGTAGCGGGTGCGACAGTCGACGCCCCACCGTAGTACACGCACACCTCGCTACCGACATTCACGATGTCGGTCGGGATTTCGACACTGTCTACGGGTGACGTGAAGAGCTTGGCACCGAAACGTTGGATGTCGTATTCTAGAAACACTTTGCCTTGGTCGTCGACCTTGATGGCGTCCATGCCAAACCACGTGCCGTTGCCACTATAGTCGATCTCCACCTTTGGCATACCCGCGCCACCGTCGTTGCATTGTAGCGATCCGGCGACATCGACACTTCGGACTTTTGACGTAGTTAGTGCTTGGTTTTGCAGGTCGCCGCCATAGTATATAACGACGGTTCGGCCCACGATGGCGGCGAGATCCGTGACGGACACTAGTGCGCCCTGGGGTGCCACATAGACTTTATCAAATTGACGATCGTTGTAGTCGACATTCAAAGTGCCAGTCTCATCCCGTGTAAACTTGGTAAAGTATGGAGAATTAGGGCCAAAGTCGACATAAAGGCGTGTCACACCGTCAACCATCTCGAACTTTTGTACTATGGCTGTGTAAGGGGCGATCGTGCTATTGGGGTAGATGAGAATCACATTTTCTCCGGCTCTTGTCTCGGACTCTTGAGGTGTCTCGGACTCTTGAGCTGTCTCGGACTCTTGAGCTGTCTCGGACTCTTGAGCTGTCTCGGACTCTTGAGCTGTCTCGGACTCTTGAGCTGCAGATCTT
>Ga0209550_10001764_pt1 | contig 20796 bp, 18 predicted proteins | sample LauGreSuBDMM15SN_2_FD_187567 | JGI IMG/M metagenome (GOLD analysis project Ga0209550, IMG submission 187567) | Freshwater lake microbial communities from Lake Michigan, USA - Su13.BD.MM15.SN (SPAdes) (version 5) | ecosystem: Environmental > Aquatic > Freshwater > Lake | place: Lake Michigan... | reverse complement strand
CCTCTGGCATACACAGAAACAACTGCCTCGGTTGGATTGTGTAAACGTCCCCACTCCACCTCTTGCCAATCTTCTGGCGTTTCACGCGGAAGATAGTTCATACGCGCGGTGATAACACTAAGCGTACCAGGGACCAACTCTGCAGGACGGGCGCGTTTGAGACCATGGCGGGCCATATAGTCCATCTCGCCGTGGAAGTTTTTCTCTAGCCACGACAGCAAAGCGGGCTCTGCAGACGACAAATCGACAGGGGCCACCGCAATTTGGGAAAATCCCAGTGCATGTCCTGTTTTTTGGATGTGCGCGAGTAACAATGTGGGATCGATCGGCACTCTACTTCCTTGAATAATTCAACCATTGTAAAAACACTGCTCTGGCCTGACGAATTAGCTACTGCGGGCTTTGCCCAGCAATTGGCGGCATCGCTCGTTCACCAGCAAACAGGATTGAACGCCTGCATCACATTAGACGGTGAATTGGGCGCTGGTAAAACCACCTTCGTGCGCCATCTGTTGCATGCCCTGGGTGTGACAGGTCGCGTCAAAAGTCCTACTTATGCGGTAGTAGAACCTTATGAAGTGCAGGCAGGACATATTTGGCATTTTGATTTTTACCGTTTCAACGATCCTCAAGAATGGGAAGATGCTGGTTTTCGTGACATCTTTGCAAGCGTGGGGCTCAAACTGTGCGAATGGCCAGTAAATGCTGTGGGCATGTTGCCAATTCCAGATATCACTTTTCACATCAGTGTTGATAACGTAGACCAGCGCCATGTAGCGTTGAAGTCTCACACTGCAATGGGCTCTGAACTGCTCTCGCGCTTGGAGACGCAATCGTGAATAGCCAGCAACAACGTAGACGCTTTCTACATACCACCAGCGCCCTGTTGCTGTTAGGCGGAGTAGATATTGCATGGGGCGCCACGATTTTGACGGTGCGTGTGTGGCCAGCCAGCGACTACACACGCGTCACGATTGAAAGCGATGCAGCGCTCACCACTACCCCGCTCTTCATAGCGAACCCTCCACGCTTAGCGGTAGACATTGAAGGCATCGAACTTAACCCCGCACTTAAAGAGTTAGTAGGGAAAGTGCGTCCGGACGATCCTTTCATCACCGGTGTGCGCGTGGGGCAATACACCGCCAATACGGTTCGTTTGGTTTTAGATTTACGTCAAATGGTGTTGCCACAGGTTTTTAATTTGCCGCCTGTGCGTGCTGGCAATTCCCAGTACCAACACCGCTTGGTGCTTGATTTGTATCCCACCAAAGTGGCGGACCCCTTGGAAGCACTGATCGCACAACATACCAATCCTGATCCATTGGGTGAACTCTTGGCGCGCAAGATGAACATGGCGGCGGTTCCTGTGACGCCTTCTCCGCCACAAACCACAGCTTCGGCACCCACCAGTTCAGCCGCAGCGCCCATGTCTAGTGCATCTTCGCCCATGGTTGCAGCGCCAAGCATTGCTGCTTCGGCGAACGAATCAAAAGTCACTGCAGCTCAATCCACCCAAAACACAGAGCGCTTCATCATCGTCGCACTAGACCCAGGCCACGGCGGCGAAGACCCTGGCGCAATCGGTCCTCGTGGCACCAAAGAAAAAGATGTAGTTTTGAAAATCGCCCACCGTATGCGTGACCGCATCAACAATACGGTCATCAAAACCAGAATGGGGCCACTGCCAATGCGCGCTTATCTCACGCGCGATGCAGATTTTTTTGTACCCTTGCAACTGCGTGTAGAAAAAGCGCGACGTGTACAAGCTGATTTGTTTGTCAGCATCCATGCCGATGCCTTTATGACGCCCGATGCGCGCGGAGCCAGTGTGTTTGCATTGAGCCAAGGTGCAGCAACAAGCGCCGCAGCGCGTTGGATGGCATCGCAAGAAAACCGCGCAGACTTAGTAGGTGGGCTCAATTTAAAGGTGCAAGACGCCACCGTGCAACGCGCGCTGCTAGACATGAGCACTACTGCGCAAATCAATGACAGTTTGAAACTGGGTAATGAAATGCTGGGGCAAATAAGGCGTATAGGCAAACTCCACAAACCGCAAGTCGAGCAAGCGGGGTTTGCAGTGTTAAAGGCGCCAGATATTCCAAGTGTGTTGGTAGAGACGGCTTTTATTAGTAACCCCGATGAGGAAGCACGGCTCAATAGCGAGAGCTACCAAAACGAACTCTCTGATGCGTTGATGCGCAGCATCGAACGCTACTTCTTGCGTAATCCGCCTTTGGCGCGCAATCGCAATATTTAATTTTTTAACTTAGCTTCTTTTTTTAAATCAGAAGCATTGCAAGCGTTAGGCCTTTGGAGCTCTAGAACCTTTCCAAGCGCCATACAGCGCTAAAGCACCTGGTATCAAAATCATTGCCCAGATGATTTTTTGTAAATTCAATTTGACCCATTCAATATTTCCAAAGAAATATCCAGCGGACACAATGCCTCCGACCCATAACAATCCACCCGTAACGTCGAAGAATGTGAACTTGCTTCGTGTCATCTGCGCAACGCCTGCGACAAAGGGCGCAAACGTTCTCAAAAATGGCATAAACCTAGCGGCCACGATAGTAATACCGCCATAGCGCTCATAAAAAGCATGGGCTTGGTCAAACGCTTGGCGATTGAAAAATCGCGAGTTTTCCCACGCAAACACTTTGGGGCCAAAGTAGTGGCCAATGGTGTAGTTGGTTTGGTTACCGGCGATTGCAGCGGTCACCAGCAAAGCCACCGATAGACCATAGTCCATGAGTCCAACGCCACACATGGCGCCCACCACAAACAACAACGAGTCGCCTGGCAAGAATGGCATGACAACCAAACCTGTTTCCACAAAGATAATGGCGAACAACAAAACATATACCCACACTCCATTGGCTTGCACAAAGCTTTCCAAATAGCGGTCGATGTGGAGAATGAAGTCGATAAAGAAGTTGATTAGTTCCATGGTGGTGGATTATCACAGGCTCTAAAATGCCTTGGTGCACCCTAGCATCCAACCCCAACGCGCGATTCGCGAACTCCCAGACGAACTCATCAGCCAAATTGCCGCTGGCGAAGTGGTCGAACGTCCGGCTTCTGTTGTGCGTGAGTTGGTGGATAACGCTTTAGATGCGGGAGCCACGCACATCACCGTCAGACTTCTCAGCGGTGGCGTGCGCTTGATCAGTGTGGAAGATAACGGTGCGGGTATTCCAGCTGACGAACTGCCCATCGCGTTGAAGCGCCACGCAACTAGCAAGATTACCAATTTGAACGAACTCGAATCGGTTGGAACGATGGGTTTTCGGGGTGAGGCGTTGGCGGCTATCCACTCTGTCTCAGAGCTATCACTGCTTTCACGCACTGCACAGCAAGACCACGCCACGCGTTTAGATGGCCGCAGTGGCGAGTTGCAAGCTGCAGCCCGCGCATTGGGCACCACAGTAGAAGTGAAAGAACTTTTTTACAGCACCCCCGCGCGCCGCAAATTTCTAAAAACAGACGCCACTGAATTAGCGCATTGTGTAGATGCTGTGCGACGGCATGCTCTTTCCAGACCTAATGTGGGTTTCGAGATTTGGCACGATGGCAAATTGGTTGAGCAATGGCGCAGTCAAACGGGTAATGAAGAATTGGATCGCAGACTTTCAGATGTACTGGGTGCAGATTTTTTAAAAAACTCTGTGGCCGTGCAATTCACGCAAGGTAATTTGCATGTGTTTGGTCGCGCAGGTATTCCAGATGCCGCGAGGGCACGTGCAGACCACCAGTTTTTGTACGTGAATGGGCGTTTTGTGCGCGACAAGGTGGTGACGCACGCAGCGCGCAGCGCCTACGAAGATGTGCTGCACGGACACCGTCAACCTGTCTATGCCCTGTATTTAGACATGGACCCGACGCGGGTTGATGTCAATGTACATCCCACCAAAATTGAATTGCGGTTTCGGGATGGACGCGAGGTGCACCAAGCGGTTCGACGCGCGGTCGAAAGCGCTTTGGCTATTCCGCGTACCAATTCTGTCATGGTGCAAGACTCTGCGCCTACAAATGACATAGCAACATCCGCATGGAGAGCGCCGGCTTGGCAACAAGCACCCATGGCCTTGCAAGGTAAAAACGTTGAAGACTTAGGGCAACTTTGGCAAAAGTCTGCAACCCTCTCTACCGCATTAAGTGATCCAGAGACCTCCTTCGATGCAGCGCTTCAAGATACATCTGAATCATGGCCACTAGGTAAAGCGCTAGCCCAATTACAGGGTATTTACATCTTGGCAGAAAACAAACAAGGTTTGGTCTTGGTAGATATGCACGCTGCCCACGAGCGCATTGTGTATGAGCAACTCAAATTACAAATAGATGCACACCAACTCACCAGCCAGCCTTTGTTGATTCCTGCAACTTTTCCTGCCACCGAGCAAGAGATTGCGACAGCCCAGGCCAGTGAACAGGTCTTGATGGATCTAGGCATTGAAGTGTCATTACTCACTGCGAAGACATTGGCTGTTCGTGCCGTACCCACTACGCTGTCCAAAGGCGACCCTGTTGCCTTAGCGCGTAGCGTTTTAGCTGAGCTGCAACAGCATGATGCGAGCACTGTTTTGCAACGCGCGCACAACGAATTACTAGCCACTATGGCCTGCCATGGTGCAGTGCGCGCCAACCGCAAATTGACTGTTGAAGAAATGAATGCATTGCTACGCCAAATGGAAATCACGCCTCGCTCTGATCAATGCAACCATGGTCGACCCACTTGGCGACAAATTTCCCTTCGCGAACTAGACGCTTTATTTATGCGTGGCCGTTGAATGCCATTAGCAATGTCTAGCCGTTTGACGGTCGTGCTGTTGGCTTTGATGCTGGGCATTCAACCTGTATCGACAGACTTATACCTGCCGACCTTACCGATCTTGACCCAGGAGTTTGGTGCTCCGATGTCACAGGTCCACATGACACTGAGCGCGTTATTACTAGCCTTTGGTATTTCACAACTGTTTTGGGGACCACTGTCTGATATGTGGGGACGCCGGCCGGTTTTGATTTTGGGTTTGACTGCCTTCATAGTTGCGGGTGTTGGCTGTGTGTTGGCACCAAGCATTGACGCTTTGATCATTTGGCGCACGCTTCAAGGTGCTGCAATGGGCTCCGTGGTGGTTTGTGCTCGGGCAATTGTGCGTGATTTATATACGCCTGAAGCGGGTGTGCGCGTGATGTCGAAAGCACTCACAGGGCTGGGAGTCTTAGCTTGCTTGAGTACACCCATAGGAGCGCTTTTGACACAAATTTATAGCTGGCATGCGGCATTAGGCGCCATAGTGGTATTTGGCGCACTGTGTTTGACAGCGGTAGTCTGGAGGTACCAAGAGTCTGCGCCTAACATCACTGGGGCAATACCTTCTGCCAAAGAATTGGCGCGCACTTGGTGGCAAATTCTTCGTCATCCAACATTTATTGCATTTGCCTGTTTGGCGCTTGCTTCTTATGGAGGATTATTTGTTTTCTTGGTCTCTTCGTCGTTCGTGTTTATGGGGGTGGTGGGTCTCAACAAGTTGGAATATGGTTTACTGATGTGCTCCATGGCATTTGTCTATATTCTCGGAACTTTCTTATGTCGTTGGTTGTTGGTACGTTTCGGTGTTGCTCGATCTGTGGCCATCGGAGGTGTATTGACTTTGACGGGGGGCCTATTACTCACCCTCAGCGCTTGGATGGCTTGGCACTCGGTGATGGCTTTGATCGGTCCTTTTTATATTTTTATGTTGGGTCACGGCATCCACCAACCTTGTGGACATAGTGGTTCAGTGGGTCCATTCCCACAAGCCGCTGGTGCTGCATCTGCACTAGGTGGTTTTTTGATGATGGCGGTGGCTTTTTTAATGGGGCTATGGCTGGGACAACAAGAAGGTGGCGCTGTGCGTGGTATGGCTTGGGGCATAGGATTTTGGTCTGTAGTGACAAGCTTGACCGCGTGGACCTTGGTACAACGCATTGGGCGCAAACGTGCTTAAACCGATTGCCTTGGTCGGCCCTACTGCCAGTGGCAAAACCGCTATCGCTTTGGCGATTGCAGAAACATTCCCCGTAGAGATTATCAGTATCGACTCAGCACTGGTCTATCGCGGCATGGACATTGGCACTGCAAAGCCTAGTGCACAAGAACGTGCACAAGTGTCGCACCACCTGATAGATATTCGTGAACCTACGCAAACTTATAACGTAGCGGATTTCGTCAACGATGCACAGCATTTAATTGCTGAGATCCAAGCATGCGGCAAATTACCTTTGTTGGTGGGTGGCACCATGCTGTACCTAAAAGCCTTGCAAGACGGTATAGACGATTTACCCAAAACAGATGCAGCAACACGCGAGGCCATAGAAGCACGCGCCAAAGCCAACGGCTGGCCCGCGATACATGAAGAGTTACGCAAGGTCGATCCTGTAACTGCAGCGCGTTTAGCACCCAATGATGCACAACGTATTTCGCGTGCATTAGAGGTGTGGCACATCAGCGGCAAAAGTTTGTCTGCTTGGTTTGAAGAAGGCGCGAATAAGCGTTTGGATACGCAGTGCACCACTGCATCTGGCACTAATATTGACGTTATCTCCTTAGAGCCCAATGACCGCGCTTGGTTGCATACACGCATAGAGCAACGCTTTACTGCCATGTTGACAGCTGGTTTTTTAGAGGAAATGCAAACCTTGCGCGCTCGTGGTGACCTAACGCCAGATTTACCCAGTATGCGCTGTGTGGGATACCGACAGGCGTGGGAACAAATGGATGCAATGCAGTTGCAAGGCATCCACTCGCAAGAGATGTTGGTCAACCTGCAAGAAACAGCCGTTGCTGCCACTAGGCAATTGGCAAAAAGGCAGTTGACTTGGTTACGCGGCATGCCTGAGCGGCACATCATTGCTTGCGACAGCGCAGATACAACCGCACAAGCATTAACGCTTGTACATAGCTTTATTGCAAAGGGCCTTTAAGAGCTTCAGGTACTGGCAAAGGCATCACTTGTATGCCTTCCTCCAGCAAAGATTCAGTTTCAGCTGGCGTCGCGTGTCCGCGAATGTTGCGGTGCTCAGCTTCTCCGTAATGCATCTTGCGTGCTTCCTCAGAGAATTTAGTACCAACATCTTCCGTGTTCGCCACCACATGGCGCACCATTTGCATCCATGCGGCTTGCAGTTGGTTGGTATCGAGGTTCGCAACTTCTTGTGGTGAGGGCGCTGTGGGAATGTTGTCTACGGGAACTACCTCGGTCGACTTTGGCGGCTCTTGTTCACCGCGGGGAGAACTGAGGTTTAAGCGTGGAGCGCTGAGCTTCTTTTGTATATCGGTGTCCCCACACAAAGGGCAAGAAACCAATTGGCGCGACAACTGACTTTGAAAGTCGTCTTCGCTCGCAAACCATCCTTCAAAGCTATGAAAGTGCGCGCAGTGGAGGTCTAAGACTTTCATGCGTCAGATATTAACGATGAAACGCTTAGGTGCCAAGGGTAGAAACAATGGCACGGGCGCACAGTGTCATCAGACCGCCAGGCAATAAACCTAGAACCAGTAACAGGCCACTGTTGATCAATAAAACGATGCGTACATCTGCACCAGCAGTAACGGTGCTCGCCGTTATAGGCGCGTCAAAGTACATCACTTTCACAACGCGCAAATAGTAGAAGGCGGCGAGCAAAGACATCATGACGGCATACACCGCAAGGGCCACCGCGCCTGTTTGACCGGAAGAGACTAAAGCTTGCAACACCGACAACTTACCTGCGAATCCAACCATAGGAGGAATACCAGCCAAAGAGAACATGCACAAAGCCATCACGCCTGCATACAGGGGGCTGCGTTGGTTCAAGCCGGCGAAATCAGCGATCTCCTCGCTCTCAAAACCTTCACGCGCTAACAACATGACGATACCAAACACTGCCAAGGTGGTCAGCACATAAGTCACCACGTAGAACATGGCAGAGCTGTAGGCGTTAGCCGCCGCCGCCGTGTTGCCGTTGACCACACCTGAGTACAAGCCGATCAACACAAAACCCATTTGCGAAATAGTGGAGAAAGCGATCATGCGTTTGATATTGGTTTGCGCAATACCAGCCAAATTACCAATGAGCAAGGAGGCAACCGACAAGACCATCAGCATTTGTTGCCAATCGATCGCCAAGGGTAATAAGCCCTCTACCAATAGACGCATGGTCATAGCGAAGGCCGCCAATTTGTGTGCGCCACCAATCAGCAGGGTCACCACCGTAGGAGCACCTTGGTAAACGTCAGGCACCCACATATGGAAAGGCACTACGCCGAACTTGAATCCCAAACCGCACACCACAAATACCAGCCCCAACACCAAGACTTGGTGGTTGATGTGGCCAGAGGTAACGGATTTGAATACGGTACTGATATCGAGTGAGCCAGTAGCGCCGTAAAGCAATGACATACCGTAGAGCAAAAAGCCGCTACCTAAGGCGCCGAGTACAAAGTACTTCATCGCTGCTTCACTGGCGGTGGCATTGTCGCGTCGTAGAGCGACCAAGGCATAACTTGCGAGGGCTAGCAACTCAACACCGAGATAGAGCACTAGGAAGTTATTGCCTGAAATCATGACGTACATGCCAACCAAAGCAAACAAACCTAGGGTGAACAACTCACCGCCCATACGCAACATATCGCGCTCTGCGGCATAAGGACGTCCATAGACTAAGGTCACCATCACCGACAAGGTAGAGAAGCATTTCAGCCAATTACCCATAGGGTCTGACACCACCATGTTGCCAAAGCTGTAAATGGTTGCGCCTTCGCTGGCATCAAACGCTTGCAGAACCGCCACCAAGCCCAAGGTCATCAAGGTCAACACATAGGTGTTATGACGGCGCACCGAGGTATCGAACAAGTCGATCATGGCGATCACCATCGCCATCACCAACAGAATTAATTCAGGAAGTAGCGCCGCGATATTGAGTTTTTCAATCATGTGTTATTCCTCTTTATTGCGGCAATTTGGAAATTGCAACATGCTTGAGCAAGTCTGTCACGGAGGCATCCATCACATCGGTAAATGGTTTTGGATAAATACCCATCGCTAAAACTGCAATCGCTAGCAAGGCCAACATAAAGAATTCGCGCGTATTGATATCGGTGAGAGTTTTGACATCGTCGTTGGTCACGGGTCCTAGATAGACACGCTTGACCATCCATAAGGTGTAGGCAGCACCGAAGATCAGCGCTGAGGCGGCTATCGCACCAATCACAAACTGGTATTGCACAGCGCCCAAGATCACCATCCACTCACCGACAAATCCTGCAGTACCCGGCAAGCCGCAGTTGGCCATCGCAAAGAACATGGCGAAAGCTGCAAACTTGGGCATGGTGTTAACCACGCCGCCGTAGCTAGCGATTTCACGGGAATGCACGCGGTCGTACAACACGCCGATACACAAGAACATCGCGCCTGAAACAAAACCGTGCGCGATCATTTGCACCAAGGCGCCTGAAACACCTAAATCATTGAAGATAAAGAAGCCCAAAGTGACAAAGCCCATATGCGCTACCGATGAATAAGCCACCAGTTTTTTCATATCTTCTTGCACCATGGCCACGAGACCGACATAGACCACGGCGATCAACGACAGCGCGATCATCACATAGGCGTATTCATGTGCAGCATCTGGTGCGATGGGCATAGAGAAACGCAAGAAGCCGTAGGCACCCAACTTCAACATGATGGCTGCCAACACGGCTGAACCGCCAGTAGGTGCTTCGACGTGCACATCAGGCAACCACGTGTGGACAGGCCACATAGGCACTTTGACAGCAAATGCTGCAAAGAACGCAAAGAACAGCAGTGTTTGTGCACCCATGGACAAAGGTAATTTGTACCAAGCTACCAAATCAAAGCTGCCACCGGATTGGGTGTAGAGGTATATCAAGGCGACCAACATCAACAAGGAACCCAACAAGGTGTAGAGAAAGAACTTGAAGGCCGCGTAAATTTTGTTAGGGCCGCCCCAAATACCGATAATCAAGTACATCGGGATCAGCGTGGCTTCGAAGAAGACATAAAACAGCATGCCGTCTACTGCACAGAAGACGCCAATCATCAAGCCACTCAAAATCAAGAATGCGCCCATGTATTGGTTGACGCGTTCTGTAATCACTTCCCATCCTGCAATGATCACCACCACGGTGATGAACGCCGTCAGGACAACAAACCATAAAGACAAACCATCCACGCCCAAGCGGTAGAAGATATTGAAGCGCGCCATCCACAAACCAGACTCCACCATCTGCAATGCAGACGTGCCAATCTCGAAGTTGTGATAAATCGGAATAGTGACTGCCAACCCAAACAATGCACCGATCAAAGCAATCCAGCGCACTACATTGGCATGTTCATCACGGCCAAACGCCAGTAAGACGATGCCAAAGGCAATCGGCGTCCAAATGGCAAGGCTCAATAAACCCATTTTTTTATTCTCCTTATTTGAGCCAGACGAACCACGTCATCAGCAAGAACACGCCAATAATCATGGCTAGCGCGTAGTGGTAGAGGAAGCCAGATTGAAGCTGACGGGTCACCGCAGAGACTGCACCCACCAATTTCCAAGAACCATTGACGATGCCACCATCGATCACAGACTGATCCCCGCCCTTCCATAAGCCAGTACCCAAAGCACGTGCGCCGCGAGCCAAAATATTTTCGTTGATCCAGTCCATGTAGTACTTGTTTTCAAACAAGGTGTAGATGGGCATACATACACGTTTGATAGCAGTTGGAACCGCAGGATTGATCATGTACATGTAGTAGGCGCTCACGACACCTGCAAAAGCCAACCAGAATGGCGCTGTACTGAAGGCGTGCATGGCCATGGCAATGGCACCGTGGTAAGCATGGCCCAACTCGTGCATGGCCTCGTGCTTGTCTTCGTTCACAAAAATAGCATCTTTCAAGAAGTCGCCAAACAGCATGGCATCAATCGTGAAGTAACCGATTACTACGGAAGGAATAGCTAGCAACAACAAGGGAACAGTCACCACCCAAGGTGACTCGTGAGGCGTATGGTCGTGGTGACCATCGTCATGGACATGGTGATCATCGTGGTGCGCGTCTGGATTTTGGTCATAGCGTTCTGCGCCATGGAACACCAAGAAATACATACGGAAAGAGTAGAAAGCTGTGACAAATACGCCAGCCAACACCGCGAAATGCGCAAAGCCTGCAGCAGGCAATGTACTTTCAGCCACCGCTTCAATGATGCTGTCTTTGGAATAGAAGCCAGAGAAGAAGGGTGTACCGATCAAAGCCAATGAACCCAACAAAGAGGTGATCCATGTGATGGGCATGTATTTACGCACACCACCCATCCAACGGATATCTTGGTTGTGGTGCATGCCCATGATGACCGAACCCGCGCCTAAAAACAGCAAGGCTTTGAAAAACGCATGGGTCATCAGATGGAACACAGCCACTGAATACGCCGATGCGCCTAAGGCCACAGTCATATAACCCAGCTGCGACAAAGTGGAGTAAGCCACGACGCGCTTGATATCGTTTTGAATCAGGCCTAAGAAGCCCATGAATAAAGCAGTGATCGCACCGATCACCATTACCAAGTTCAAAGCGGTGTCTGACAACTCAAACAGGGGTGACATACGCGCCACCATAAAAATGCCGGCCGTCACCATGGTCGCTGCGTGAATCAAAGCAGAGATCGGCGTTGGACCTTCCATAGAGTCTGGCAACCACACGTGCAATGGAAACTGCGCTGATTTACCCATCGCTCCGATGAACAGGCAAATGCAGATGACCGTTACCAACATCCACTCAGTGCCAGGTAAGTTGAGTGCAGCCAAGTCAGCAGTCTTAGCAAAGGCCTCTGTGTAATTGAGCGTTCCAGCGAAAGCTGCAATCAAACCAATGCCTAAGATAAAACCAAAGTCACCCACACGGTTGACCAAGAAAGCTTTCATATTGGCGAAGATGGCAGTAGGCTTGTTAAACCAGAAGCCAATCAGCAAATAAGACACCAAGCCCACGGCTTCCCAGCCAAAGAAAAGTTGCAGCATGTTGTTGCTCATCACCAGCATCAACATGGAGAAAGTGAACAAAGAGATATAAGAGAAGAAACGGTTGTAGCCCTCATCTTCTTCCATGTAGCCAATGGTGTAGATGTGCACCATGAGCGATACAAATGTGACCACGCACATCATCATCGCGGTGAGTCCGTCGACAAGGAAGCCAATTTCCATCTTCAACCCACCGACCACCATCCATGTGTAGAGGGTTTCATTGAAGCGGGCACCATCTACACCAACGCTCCACAGCGTTTGTGCAGACAAGATAAAGGCGACTAAAACGCCCAAGATCGTCAGGCTGTGGGTGATACGGCGTCCCAACCAGTTACCGCCAAACTGGGTACCAAAAACACCAGCCAAGACTGAGCCCACCAAGGGCGCTAACGGTACGGCCAATAAATTAGAAGTTTGAAGGGTTTGCGACATACATTAACCCTTGAGCGTATTGAGTTCGTCTACGTTGATGCTCGACTTGTTTCTAAACAACTGCACCAAGATGGCCAAGCCAATAGCAGACTCAGCGGCTGCGACTGTGAGAATAAAGAAGACAAAAATCTGCCCGTGTAAATCGCCTAAGTAATGCGAAAAGGCCACGAAGTTCATATTCACTGCGAGCAACATTAGTTCAATCGCCATCAACAACACGATCAAGTTTTTGCGGTTTAAGAATATGCCGATCACGGAGAGTGCAAACAAAATCGCGCCCACGGTCAGGTAGTGTCCTAGTGTGATGTTCATGCTGATTTCTCCGGCTCAGTGGCTGGGGCAACGTCTGGTTTTACAGGTTCCATCTTGACCAGCGAGACCCTGTCGCGGGCTTTTACACGCACTTGGTCTGCAGGGTTTTGCGCCTTGGTGTCTTTACGTTCGCGCAATGTCAAGGCGATGGCGGCAATTAAGGCGACCAACAAAATAATCGCAGCAACTTGCACGGGGTAAAGATATTCGGTGTAGAGCAATACACCCAAAGCCTTGGTGTTTGACATCTCGGTGGCCACCATGTGTCCCACTGCAACGGCAGACGAAGCAGCGTCAACCGCTAGAGGCGCGACCATCGCAGGAATTTGTGGGGTTTGCGGCACAGCCACTCTGAAACCACCGAGCAGCACAGCCGCCAATTCCAAAGCAATCACAGCACCCATAGTGGCAGCCAGCGGAAAGTGTTTCCAAAAACCCACGCGGATGCTGTCGATATTGACATCCAGCATCATCACTACGAACAAGAACAACACCATCACCGCACCGACGTAAACCAGCACCAGTGCAATCGACAAAAACTCTGCTTCTAACAACATCCACAAGCCAGATGCCTGGAAGAAAGCCAATACAAGGTAGAGCGCAGCATGCACAGGGTTGCGCGCTGTGATGACGCTAAAAGAAGCGAACAGCAAAACTGCTGAGAACGCATAAAAAAGAGCCGATTGAGCGTCCATCATCAAATCTTTCAGCGGTATTTGGCGTCAGCCGCTTTGTTGGCGGCGATTTCTGGTTCGTAGCGGTCGCCCACTGCTAACAACATCTCTTTGGTGAAATACAAGTCACCGCGCTTTTCACCGTGGTATTCAAAAATATGCGTTTCAACAATCGAATCCACTGGACAGCTTTCTTCGCAGAAACCGCAGAAGATGCATTTGGTCAAGTCAATGTCGTAACGGGTCGTGCGGCGCGAGCCATCGGCGCGTTGGTCGGATTCAATCGTGATAGCCATTGCTGGGCACACCGCCTCGCATAATTTACAGGCGATGCAGCGTTCTTCACCGTTTTCATAACGGCGCAAAGCATGCAAGCCACGAAAGCGTGGCGATTGGGGGGTTTTTTCTTCAGGAAATTGCACCGTGATGCTGCGCGAGAACATGTACTTACCTGTTAAGGCCATACCTTTGAAGAGTTCGAGCAACAAAAAGCTCGACAAAAAGTCGCGCAAAGAAAATGCAGAGTGGCGTGTGATAGCGGTCATGATGGGGCGGGCCTTAGTTCCAAATATTCCAAGGTGTTTGGATCCAAACACCTACTACCAACAACCAAACAAGGGTGACGGGGATAAAAATCTTCCAACCCAAACGCATGATTTGGTCGTAGCGGTAACGCGGAAAAGTGGCGCGTACCCACAAGAACATGGTGACCACTACAAATGTTTTGAGTCCTAACCATATCCAACCAGGCACCATATTAAATAGCGCGTTATCTATCGGTGACAACCACCCACCCAAAAACATGACAACGGTCAACACTGATACCAAAATCATGTTGGCGTATTCCGCCAAGAAGAACATAGCAAACGCCATGCCGGAGTATTCAATCATGTGACCAGCCACAATTTCAGACTCGCCTTCGACCACATCGAAAGGATGGCGGTTGGTTTCTGCTAAGCCAGAGATGAAGTAAACAACAAATATTGGCAACAAAGACAACCAGTTCCAAGACAAGAAATTCAAACCTTGATCTGCCATCATGCCGCTGGCTTGCCCCATGACGATATCGCTCATATTGAGGCTGTTAGAGACCATCAACACAACCACAAAGCAAAAGCCCATGGCGATTTCATAGCTCACCATTTGGGCCGATGCACGCATAGCACCCAAGAAAGCGTATTTGGAATTTGAAGCCCAGCCCGCGATGATGACGCCGTAAACCTCTAAGGAAGTAATTGCCATCAAAAACAAAAGGCCTGCATTGACGTTGGCCAAAGCCACATCAGGACCAAATGGCACGACCGCCCAAGCTGCCAGCGCAGGCATGATGGTCATGATGGGGCCTAATAAAAACAAACCTGTAGTCGCTTTCGCGGGGATGATGATTTCTTTGGTCATCAACTTCAGAGCGTCAGCGATCGGCTGCAACATGCCGCCTGGGCCGGTGCGGTTAGGACCTTTACGAATTTGGGTGTAACCGATAGCTTTGCGTTCCCACAAAGTCAGGTATGCGACACACAAAAGCAAGGGCAGCAACACAGCCACGATCTTCATCAATGTCCAGAGCACGGGCCATGCATAGGTCACCCAAAAGAAATGGGTGCTTAACTGAAAGCCAGTGTTGAAGAGGGAGTCACCCATCAGGCGGCACTCCCCGCTTTGGCATCAGCTGTCATCTGCAAAGAAGGCGCACGACGTACCAAACTGTCTAGTTGATAAATAGATGCAACTTCAGGTTTGTCAGTTGCAGGCGTTACGTCGATTGCGGCATCACAAGCATTGGACAAACGTGACGCGATGTTGGCAGGTATAGCTTTGGCACGCACTTCTTCAATCGTCTCAAACTCAAAACCTGGCACGTGGAGCATCGAGCCCAAGACGCGCAAGACTTTCCATGCAGGACGCGTTTCACCCAAAGGTTTAACAACGCCATGGAAGCTTTGTGCGCGACCTTCGGTGTTGATATATGTTCCAGCAGTTTCTGTGAATGGCGCTATGGGCAAGAGCACATCGCTAAATGCCATATTCGTTTTGAATGCGGATAGTGTCACCACCATCTCTACTTTTTCTAAAGCTTGCACTGCAGCGGCGCCATGCGCCATGTCGGCATGGGGCTCGGTGTGCAAAAGTAAAGCGGCTTTCAAGCCACCACGCGCCATTTGTGCCGCGTTTTGTCCGCCGTGCGATGGGACAGCGCCTACTACTTGAGCACCCACTGTATTAGCAGCTTCGCCCAAATAACCAACCGTAGCACCAGTTTGTGCGCCAATCCAATTGGCCAAGGCCAACAAGCTAGATGCTTTTGCATGGTGTGCTGCTGCATTGCCCAACAAAACAGCTTTGCGTTCACCACTGTGCAAAGATTTTGCAATCGCTTGTGCTTGCGGGTTGCTTGCGTTGCCAGCCACAGGTGCAGTTGCACCGGTGAGTTGCGCAACAGCAGCTGCCACATCGGCCAATGCTTGAACCCAATTGGCTGAGTCGGCAACCATCTGAGTGGCCACCGGCATCGCCCAATCAAAAGCGACTTCGTTGATCGCATGCAACTTAGCACCGTGACGCACTGCATGACGCAAACGCAAAGCCAACAAAGGTTGGTCTTTGCGCACGTTGGATCCAATGACCAAGGCACGTTGCAAAGTACTTAACGAAGCAATAGCAGTTCCTAACCAACGCGCGGTGTTGGCGTGGTAGAAATCCGAAGCACGCAAACGCGCGTCAATGTTTTGGCTACCTAAGCCGCGCATCAAAGCAGCGGCCAAATACAACTCTTCTGTCGTGCTGTGTGGGCTCGCCAAAGTACCGATGAACTCAGCACCGTATTGCGACTTGACACCTTGCAAACCATTGGCCACATACTCCAAAGCAGTTTGCCAATCCACGGTTTTCCACTCGCCGCCTTGCTTGATCATCGGGGCAGTGAGACGGTCTTGGCTATCGAGTGCTTCGTAACTGAAACGGTCACGGTCTGAAATCCAGCACTCGTTGACCTCTTCGTTTTCTAATGGCACTACGCGCAAAACTTTGTTATTTTTTACTTGCACCACAAGGTTGGCACCGGTTGCATCGTGGGGGCTGATCGATTTGCGACGGCCTAATTCCCAGGTGCGGGCGCTGTAGCGGAAAGGTTTGCTGGTCAATGCGCCGACCGGGCAGATGTCAATCATGTTGCCCGAGAGTTCTGAGTCAACCGATTGGCCGACGAAGGTTTCTATCTCTGCATGCTCACCGCGGTGCGACATACCGAGTTCCATGATGCCGGCCACTTCTTGTCCAAAACGCACGCAACGAGTGCAATGGATACAACGGCTCATCTCTTCCATGCTGATGAGAGGGCCAGCGTCTTTATGAAACACCACGCGTTTTTCTTCTTCGTAACGCGAAGTCGAACCGCCATAGCCGACAGCCAAATCTTGCAATTGGCATTCGCCACCTTGGTCGCAAATGGGGCAATCGAGTGGATGGTTGATGAGCAAAAACTCCATCACCGACTTTTGCGCTTTGATCGCTTTCTCGCTCTTGGTGCGCACCACCATGCCTTGGGTCACAGGGGTGGCACATGCAGGCATGGGCTTGGGTGCTTTTTCAACATCGACCAAACACATGCGGCAGTTGGCAGCGATGCTGAGTTTCTTGTGATAACAAAAATGCGGAATGTAGGTGCCCGCTTTTTCGGCTGCATGCATGATCATGCAGCCTTCTTGGACTTCCACTTTATTACCGTCGAGTTCGATTTCAATCATGGCACTTTTCCGTCAAACGTACGCCGGGACCATGCAGGTCTTGTGCGTGATGTGGTGTTCAAATTCAGGTCTGAAGTGTTTGAGCATGCCGCGCACTGGCATGGCGGCCGCATCACCCAAGGCGCAAATCGTGCGACCCATGATGTTTTCTGCCACGTTATCGAGCAAATCCATATCGCTAGGACGACCTTCGCCGCGCTCGAGTCGATCGACCATGCGCCACAACCAACCTGTGCCTTCGCGGCATGGTGTGCATTGGCCGCATGACTCGTGCATATAGAAATAGCTCAAACGTTGCAAGCTCTTGACCATGCAACGCGAGTCGTCCATGACGATGACCGCGCCTGAACCCAACATCGACCCTGCTTTGGCAATCGAGTCGTAGTCCATGGTGATATCCATCATGATCGACGCTGGCAATACAGGCGCAGACGATCCGCCAGGAATCACCGCTTTAAGTTGACGCCCAGCGCGCATACCACCGGCAAGTTCTAGCAACTTGGGAAAGGATGTGCCCAGCGGAATTTCATAGTTTCCAGGGCGCTCGACATCGCCACTGATCGAGAAAATTTTGGTGCCGCCGTTGTTGGGCTTGCCGCATTCCAAATACGCTGGACCACCATTACGAATAATCCACGGCACTGCAGCAAACGTTTCGGTGTTGTTGATGGTGGTGGGCTTGCCATACAAACCATAGCTGGCAGGAAACGGTGGCTTGAAACGGGGCTGGCCTTTTTTGCCTTCGAGTGATTCGAGCAAGGCTGTTTCTTCACCGCAGATGTAAGCACCAAAGCCATGGGTTGCATGTAGTTGAAATGAAAAGCTCGAACCCATGATGTTGTCGCCTAAGAAGCCGGCAGTTCGCGCCTCTTCTAGTGCGGCTTCAAAGCGCTCATAGCTTTCAAAAATTTCACCGTGAATGTAGTTGTAGCCCACGCTAATGCCCATGGCATACGCAGCAATCGCCATGCCTTCGATCACGATATGCGGGTTGTGTTGCAAGATCTCGCGGTCTTTGCAAGTGCCTGGCTCGCCCTCGTCGGAATTACACACCAAATATTTTTGCCCAGGGAATTGGCGGGGCATAAAGCTCCACTTCAATCCTGTTGGGAAACCTGCACCACCGCGTCCACGCAAACCAGATTCTTTGACGATGGCAATAACTTGGTCTTGGGTGAGGCCTTCGCCACCATCTTTGCCTAAGATTTTGCGCAAAGCTTGGTAGCCGCCGCGTGCTTCGTAATCTTTAATAGACCAATTTTTACCATTCAAATCCGCCAAGATTTGAGGGCCCATATGGCGACCATGGAAACACGTTTCCACTGCATTGGTATGGAACTGAGAAAGTACTTGCTCGAGATTCATCGTCATTCTTTCACCGCACGCAAACCATCGATCAATTGATCGATTTTGTCGTGGTTCATATAGCTGCACATATTGCGATCATTCACCAGCAAAACGGGCGCATCGCCGCAGGCACCCATGCATTCGCCGGGTTGCACAGTGAACATACCGTCAGAGGTGGTTCCACCCACATCGACACCTAGCTTTTTGCAAACGTATTCCAGCGCACCTTGTCCATGGCGCAATTGGCATGGCAGATTGGTGCAGACATTGATCTTGTACTTACCCACGGGTTGCAAGTTGTACATGTTGTAGAAGGTGCTGACTTCGTGCACTGCCATCGGCGCCATGTCTAAATGGGCAGCAATCGCACGCTCGCTGTCAGGACTTACAAAACCTTGTTCTTGCTGCACGATAGCCAAACATGCCATGACAGCAGATTGTTTTTGGTCATCGGGATATTTAGCGACTTCACGATCAAAACGTGCAAGCGTTGCATCAGACAGCAGTGCGCTGTGGAGTGTGGTGTCAGAACTCATCGGTCAATTTCCCCGAACACAATGTCCATCGTGCCGATCACCGCCACGGTGTCAGCAATCATGTGGCCACGGGCCATCTCATCCATGGCAGCCAAATGGACAAAGCCAGGTGCACGGATCTTCAAACGATAGGGCTTGTTAGCGCCATCGCTCACTAAGTAAATACCAAACTCACCTTTAGGGTGCTCGACCGCGGCATAGGCCTCGCCTTCAGGCACATGGAAGCCTTCGGTAAAGAGTTTGAAATGGTGGATCAACTCTTCCATGTTGGACTTCATGCCTTCACGGCTAGGCGCTGCCACTTTGTGGTTGTCGGTGATCACAGGGCCTGGGTTGACACGCAACCAGTCGACGCATTGTTTGATGATGCGGTTGGATTGGCGCATTTCTTCGACGCGCACCAAATAGCGGTCGTAGCAGTCACCGGTTTTACCAACAGGGATATCGAAATCCATGCGGTCATAAACGTCATACGGTTGGTGCTTACGCAAATCCCACGCGATACCAGAACCACGCAACATCGCGCCGGTGAAGCCTAAATTTTTGGCACGCTCTGGCGTGACGATGCCGACATTGACCAAGCGTTGCTTCCAAATGCGGTTGTCTGTGAGCAAAGTTTCGTATTCGTCGACCAACTTGGGGAATCGTTGGGTGAAGTCATCGATGAAATCGAGCAAGGAGCCTTGGCGGTTTTCGTTCAAACGCGCCATGGCTTTGGCATTGCGTATCTTGTTGGCCTTGTATTGCGGCATGGTGTCAGGCAGATCGCGGTAGACACCACCAGGGCGGAAATACGCAGCATGCATACGCGCACCAGAAACCGCTTCGTACATATCGAACAAGTCTTCACGCTCGCGGAAGCAATAAATCAAGATGTTCATCGCGCCACAGTCAAACCCATGGCAACCGAGCCACAGCAAGTGGTTTAACAAACGGGTGATTTCGGCATACATCACGCGGATGTACTGCGCGCGGATAGGCACTTCTAGGCCCATCATTTTCTCAATGGCCAAGCAATAGGCGTGTTCGTTACACATCATCGACACATAGTCGAGACGGTCCATATAGGGCAACGATTGGATATAGGTCTTGCTCTCAGCCAACTTTTCAGTCGCGCGGTGCAACAAGCCAATGTGCGGGTCAGCGCGTTGCACGACCTCGCCGTCTAACTCCAAAACTAAGCGCAATACGCCGTGGGCGGCTGGATGCTGCGGGCCTAAATTGAGGGTGTAGTTTTTGATATCAGCCATGATCAGTGGATGCCGCCATAGTTGTCTTCACGGATGATGCGCGGCGTGATTTCACGCGGCTCGATCGTGACGGGTTGGTAGATCACACGTTTTTGTTCTGCGTCGTAACGCATTTCCACATGGCCCGATGTGGGGAAATCTTTACGGAATGGGTGGCCGATAAAACCATAGTCGGTCAAGATACGGCGCAAATCCAAATGCCCTTCAAACACGATGCCAAACAAATCAAAGGCTTCACGCTCAAACCAGTTGGCGGAATTCCAAATGTCATTGACCGATGCAATGACAGGAACGTCATCGCTGACCACAAAACTGCGCACACGCAAACGCCAGTTATGCGAAATCGACAGCAGGTGGCTAACGACTGCAAAGCGCGGCACATCGGTGAATTTGGAATGCGCACCGTCTTTGTATTGCGAATAATCTAATCCACACAGATCGACCAGTTGCTCA
>Ga0209550_10001763_pt1 | contig 20802 bp, 27 predicted proteins | sample LauGreSuBDMM15SN_2_FD_187567 | JGI IMG/M metagenome (GOLD analysis project Ga0209550, IMG submission 187567) | Freshwater lake microbial communities from Lake Michigan, USA - Su13.BD.MM15.SN (SPAdes) (version 5) | ecosystem: Environmental > Aquatic > Freshwater > Lake | place: Lake Michigan... | reverse complement strand
ACGCCAAGGCGTGCAGCGCGACCTGTTGCCGCTTGTCGAAGGTACGACGGTCACCACGAAGTACGGCATGATTCGCACCGACCATATTCTGTTTATTGCCTCCGGCGCTTTTCATTTGTCGCGGCCGTCAGATTTGATTCCTGAGTTGCAGGGACGCTTCCCGATCCGCGTTGAGCTCGATTCACTGACTGCTAAAGACTTTGTCCGTATCCTCTGCGACACCGATGCCTCACTCACGAAGCAGTACACCGCACTACTTGCGACTGAGGACGTGCAACTAGCCTTCACGGAAGAAGGGATCGCGCGGCTAGCGGAGCTTGCTTTTGATGTGAACGAACGCACTGAAAACATCGGTGCGCGTCGCCTGTATACCGTCATGGAAAAGTTGCTCGAAGACTTGTCGTTCGACGCAACAGCCAGCAGTGGCAAAACCATCAATATCGATGCGGCCTATGTGAATGACAAGCTGGCTGAAGCCGCTGGCAGCATCGATCTCGCTCGTTACGTTTTATAAAAGGCACCCACCCATGAGCAATCGCCTCTCTGTCATCACCACCCGCACGGGGGATGATGGCTCCACAGGTTTAGGCGATGGCACTCGTGTCGCCAAAGACAGCGCTCGCGTGCAAGCGATGGGGGATGTCGATGAATTAAATAGTTGTCTAGGCGTTCTGCTTGCCGAACCCTTGCCCGAAGCGCTGGCCTCGGTGATTGCCCCGACCCAGCACGTCCTGTTTGACCTAGGGAGCGAATTAGCCGTGCCGGGTTATTCACTGATGAAGGCCGAGCAGGTTGCCTATCTCGATGCGCAAATTGCTGCGCTGAATGCGACACTACCCGCCTTGAAAGAATTCATTCTGCCAGGTGGTACGCGCGCGGCCTCGCTCGCACATGTCGCACGCAGTGTATGTCGTCGTGCAGAGCGTTCAGTGGTGGCGCTACAGCATGAGGCAAAGCTAGGCCCCTTGCCTGGTCAGTATCTGAATCGACTCTCAGATTTGTTGTTTATTTTTGCGCGCAGCTTAAACAAAGCGGCCCGGCAAACCGACTCGCTCTGGAAACGTACTTAAGCTAATTTGCGCTGGCCAGAATTTGCGCTGGCCAGACTACACGCCGCAGTCTGGCGGCATGTCTCGACTGTCGTTAAGTCTTTTGTGACACGCGCTCACGGATCGCCAGAAAGAGCTTGATCAAAATAAACAGCTCAGGCAACCCCGATAGGTACGTGTCATAGAAATCAAACGTATTGGGATCCTTCAGCTCATCAATCGCTGACAATCCATCGAGGTACGCATAGACATGAAACGCAATGAGTGGAAGGATCCACAGCGACCGACTCTTGTCGACCCCTTGGACCTTGATGATCCAATACGCAATCCCAAAATACGCGGCTGAGATGCCGACGATCATGCCCATGCCGTAACTCACGAGGTCCTCGGATGAGGTCGTGAAAAAGTACATGATCAAATTAAAAATCGCGACGTAGAAAAAAATCTTCCATAGCTCGTCAGGATTATCAAACGGCTTGATTCGAGCCACTGGCACCGCAGGGACAACCGGTGCCGCCGTGGGCATCGCTGCGCCACAGGCGTTACAAAACCGGGCATCGTCGGGATTCTTGGCACCACAGGCGGTACAAAACGGCATCACAAACCTCGTATAGGAATAACGTATGTTACGAACTAGCCTACTGCGCGGCGCACAGAGTCCATCGACATTAAATTGAGGCGGGGACCCGCCTTCATCATCTGGCCCGGCAACTGACGGCCCATCATTTTTTCAACCATCTGAGCCACTGCGATCAACTTCTCGAGGTCGATGCCTGTTTCATAACCGCATTCGTGCAACAGATACACCAAGTCTTCGGTGCAAATATTACCGGTTGCGCCTGGTGCAAACGGGCAACCACCCAGGCCCGCGATCGAGGACTCGTACTCCGTCACACCAAGCTTCAAGCCGTTCATCACGTTGGCTAAGCCTACGCCGCGGGTGTTGTGGAAGTGCAAAGCAATATGGACATCAGGAAACTTGTTGCGCACCGCATCGACGGTACGGGTCACCACGGGCGGGGTGGCCATACCGGTCGTATCACCAAAACCAATGCGACGCACGCCGTAGGAATGGTAGGCCCCCACAATTTTTAGAATGTTTTCGATTGGCACATCGCCTTCGAACGGACAGCCAAAGGCTGTGGCCATGCCACCGTGCATCTTGATTCCCCATTGCTCGGCAATCGGCACAACTTGCGCGAAGTCGGCAATCGCTTCATCAATGGTCTTGTTCAGATTAGTTTTGCAATGGCTTTCACTCGCAGAGATAAAGCCCACCATCACATCGGCCTTGGCGGCAGCGGCACGCTCTGCGCCGCGCGCATTGGGCACGAGCACTGCGATTTCCGTACCAGGCTTGCGGTGTATCTGTGCCAGCACATCCGCGGCATCGGCTAATTGTGGCAATGCGCGCGGCGATACAAACGACGTCGCCTCAACGCTCGACAGCCCCGCATCGATCAGCGCGTCGATGACGGCAATCTTGTCCGCAGTAGGGATGAATGCGCGCTCAGCCTGAAAACCGTCGCGGGTCCCTACCTCAGTAATCTTTACAAAAGTTTTGCTCATCGCTCGTCTCTCTTTTGCTTTCTAACAGTAAATGTTGAAGTTGTTGTCTAGAAATATTTTATTGATTAAATGATTTTACGCCTAGATAGCTCGGCAATCGCCTCCACCGTCAAACCAATTTCCTGAAGGACAGCGACATTATCCGCACCTAAATCGGGCGGAGGGCGGTGCACCACACAAGGTTCGTCCGTGAACTTGATCGGAAAGCCCAGCACATCCATCGCGCCATGGGTAGGATGTTCAATCGTTAGGCGCATCTGCTGATGTCGCGTCTGCGGATCTTCAAAGACCTCACCTAGATTCAAGACCCGACCGCAGGGTACCCCCGCCTCATTCAAGCGGGCGATCCAGTGCGCGATCGGCTGTTGCTTAATCTTGGCGTTGAGTTCTGCATTAATCAAGGCGCGATTTTCAAAACGCAGGGCGTTGGTGTTGAACTCTGCCCGTTCGCGCAGGTGGCCCAATTCAAGCGCATCGATCAGTTTCAGATAAAACGTGTCGTTACTCGGGGCAATCGCCACTTGCCCGTCGGCCGCCTCAAACAAGCCATAGGGCGAGGCTAGGGCGTGGTCATTGCCTGTGCGCAACGGCAACTTGCCGGTCGCAAAATAATTTGCCGCTAAAAAGGCCAACATACTTGTCATGCTGTCGGTCAGGGCGGTGGTCACCTCTTCGCCCTGCCCGGTACGCGCACGACGCACCAGCGCAGCCAAAATCCCCATCGCGGCATAAGACCCCGCCACCAAATCAGAGATCGGCGGCGCGGCGCGCATCGGCGGCTGATCGGCCGCACCATTGACGCTCATGAAGCCGCTCATGGCCTGCGCGACGAAATCAAAGGATGGTCGATCCGCATACGGACCATCGAGACCAAACCCCGTCACATTGCAGCTAATCAAATCGGGTTTGATTTGAGCAAGCGCTTCACGACCAAAACCCATTTTGTCCATGATGCCAGGCCGGAAGTTATTGACCACCACATCTGCTGTCGCCAACAGCTTGCGCAAGATATCTTTGCCTTCGCTTGAACGCAGATCCAGCGTAATCGAACGCTTGTTTCGGTTAAACGATGCGAAATAAAACGAATAACCGTTCGGTGCTTCGCCCTGCTTGCGCACCGGGTCACCTTCGCCCGGGTCTTCAATCTTGATGACCTCGGCACCCATATCAGCCAAAAACATCGTGCAAAAGGGACCAGACAAAATACGGGTCAAGTCAACGACACGGATTCCTTGAAGCTGCATGACAGAGAGGGCCTATTTAATCTAAAGGGCCTGCGCAACACCCGCGGCATGCGCCTGCTCGTCAGCGTGATAGGACGAACGCACCATGGCGCCCACTGCAGCATGGTGAAAGCCCATGGCGTAAGCTTCACGCTCAAACATCTTAAACATGTCGGGATGCACGTAACGCAAGACCGGCAAGTGGTGCTCTGAAGGTTGCAAGTATTGGCCGATCGTCAACATTTCTACGTCGTGTGCACGCATGTCGCGCATCACCTGCAGAATCTCTTCGTCGGTTTCGCCCAAGCCCAGCATCAACCCAGATTTCGTTGGCGTGCCAGGATGACGCTTTTTAAATTCTTGCAGCAGTTTGAGTGAGTGCATGTAATCAGAACCCGGGCGCGCTTGCTTATACAGACGCGGCACGGTTTCCATGTTGTGGTTCATCACATCAGGCGGTCCACCATCCAGGATTTCAAGCGCACGATCTAGGCGACCACGGAAATCTGGCACTAAGACTTCGATCTTGGTATTGGGGGACAACTCACGAACCTTCTGAATACATTCCACAAAATGGCCCGCACCACCATCGCGTAAATCATCACGGTCCACAGAGGTGATCACCACATAGGTGAGCTTCAACGCCGCAATCGTACGGGCAAGATTGACAGGCTCATTCACATCCAACGGGTCGGGGCGGCCATGGCCCACATCACAAAACGGGCAGCGACGCGTGCACTTATCACCCATGATCATGAAGGTAGCCGTGCCCTTACCGAAACATTCGCCGATATTGGGGCACGAGGCCTCTTCGCAGACCGTGTGTAAGTTGTGCTCGCGCAAAATACGTTTGATATCGTAGAAACGGGAGCCGGCGGGTGCCGCCTTCACACGAATCCACTCTGGCTTCTTTAAACGTTCAGCTGCGATCACCTTGATCGGGATACGAGAAGTCTTGGCTTGCGCCTTTTGCTTTTGCGTCGCATCGTAGGGCGCAGCAGTCGTATCAGTAGAGGCCGAAGGTGGGATGGTTGTCGACATAAATTGTCAGGGCGCTTCGCCGCTAAACGTTGCGCCGCCAAGAGTAAAGGGATAACCCTATTCTACCCGTTGGAGAGCCGCAAGCCACATTGGCCAGCGATTTGTGTGGCTAATGCTTGTGCGACATCCTCCCATTGCGCACGCGCGCCCATATCGACCATATTGATGGTCTGCAATCCCGCATATCCGCAGGGGTTAATGCCCTCAAACGGCGTCAAATCCATATCGACGTTTAACGCGACGCCGTGATACGTACAGCCCTTGCGCACCTTGATGCCCAACGCCGCAATTTTGGCGAGCGTATCGCCGACGGGCACATACACTCCGGGTGCGCCGTCTTTACGACACGCGTGCTGCACTCCGAAACCCGCGAGGGTCAGGATGACCGATTCTTCGATCTCGTTGACCATCTGCTTGATGTAACGCCCGGAACGCTTGAGATCTGCCAAGATATAGACCATCACTTGCCCAGGACCGTGATAAGTCACTTGTCCACCACGATCCGTCTGGATGACCGGAATCTTGCCAGGGTTAAGTAAATGTTCAGGCTTGCTAGCCTGACCGAGCGTGTAGACCGGCGTGTGTTCGACTAGCCACAGCTCGTCCGCGGTATCTGGTGTGCGCCCTTGCGTGAAATCTCGCATCGCGCGCCAGACAGGCTCATACTCAGACGGGCGTGACCACACCCGCGACACTACAACACCACCGAAACCAGCGGGTGTGCGTGCAGCGCGCGATATAGATTGTCGAGTTGCTCGCGCGAGGTCGCATTGATCGTGAACGTCAGCCCCATATAGTTGCCGCCCTTACTTGGACGCATTTCAACTGTGGCCGGATCAAAAGCAGGGTCATATTCGCGCACCAGATCTGACAGGACTTGCGCCAATTCAGGCGTCTGCTTTCCCATCACCTTGATGGGAAACGCAGACGGGTACTTGATTAGCGATTCTTCCGTTGGCGCGGTCATTATTACAGGGCGGCAATGCGTGCATCGTAAGCAGCACGCAGTTTCTGAAAGACCGGGCCAGGTTTACCAGCACCGACGGGCTTGCCGTCAAGCTGAACAATCGCCAACACCTCGCGGGTTGCAGAAGACATCAAGATCTCGTCTGCACCCTGCACTTCCTCTTGTTTGACGACGCGCAATTCGAAGAGGATACCGGCTTCTTTGCACAACTCTTCGAGCAAGCCATAACGGATGCCTTCAAGCACGAGATGGTCTTTCAGTGGAGCAATCAGTTTGCCCTGTTTGATCACCCAGATATTGCAAGACGCGCCTTCTGTGAGGTTGCCGTCACGGAACTGGATGACCTCGTCGACACCTGCATCCACAGCCGCTTGCTTAGCCAACACGTTACCAAGCAAGGACACCGACTTAATATCGCAATGCAGCCAGCGCTCATCAGGGATACTCACGGAGGTTAGCCCTTTCTCGCGGACAGCCGCAGTCGGTGGGGTCATTGGTGCCACCATCGCAAACACGGTTGGCTGCACGGGCGGCACGGGGAACGCATGATCGCGTTTCGCTACACCACGCGTCACCTGGATGTAGACCATGCTGGTGGGCTCAGCGTTGCGATCGGTCAGCTCTTTAACCAAGGCCTCCCACTGCGGCTTGGTCATTGGATTTTGAATCCGCAACTTTGCGAGACTGCGCTCAAGACGCGCTAAATGCTGCGCCATGCGGAAGGTCTTACCTTTGTAAATCGGTACGACCTCGTAGATGCCATCACCAAAAATAAAGCCTCGGTCGAGGACCGAAATTTTCGCCTCAGACAGGGGGCCAAAGACGCCGTTGACATAGACGGTTGGATTGCCCGAGACACCTTGAATCAACATGTTCTGCACCATTTGTTCTGCTCGCTAGTTCGATCGATTGATGAAAAATTATTCAGACTTCCGGAACCACAACTTTACTGTATCGACAGTTCGGCCCACAAAGCCGGCACGCTCGACCGCCTCAAGCACCTCAAGCGGTTCTGAACGCAACAGCCTGTTATCCAACATCAGGGTAAGTGTGCCGACTTTCTCGCCCGCACCAAGTGGCGCGAGTAAAGGGTCAGGACGCTTGGCAATCGGCTTGACGTCGCCCGCACGCCCGCGTGGCACGGTCACCCACAAAGGATTCGACACGCCGAGTTTGGCTTCCTCAGTCTTGCCTTGCCAGACACGCGCCTCAACAGCCGGCTGCGACTTATCAAAAATCTTGATCGTTTCAAAATTCTGGAAAGTCCAGTTCAGGATTTTTAGGCTTTCTTCTGCGCGCGTGGCCATGCTATCTGAACCCACGAGCACCGTGATCACGCGACGATCGCCACGCTTGGCGGTGGCAACCAGGCAATAGCCCGCGGCATCGGTGTGCCCTGTTTTCATGCCATCGACTGACGGGTCAGCCCACAACAAACGATTACGGTTGGACTGTTTGATTTTGTTGTAAGTGAACTCGCGCATCGAATAGTACGGAAAGTAGTCTGGATGATCATTGATCATGCGACGCGCAATGATGGCCAAATCGCGTACGGTGGTCATGTGCTGGGCATCGGGCAGGCCCGTTGCATTCTTGAACACCGTATTGACCATACCCATGCGTGCCGCTTCTTTATTCATGCTGTCGACAAAAGCGGCTTCGCTACCCGACACGGCTTCGGCGAGCGCCACCGACGCATCATTGCCTGACTGAATAATCACACCTTTTAAGAGCTCATCTACCGTGACGGGCTTGCGTGGCTCAATAAACATGCGCGAACCGCGCGTTTTCCAGGCGACCGTCGACACATTCGCTTGCTGCTCGAGCGTCAAGCGCTTTTCTTTGATCGCCGTAAAAGCCAAGTAGGCCGTCATGATTTTAGTCAGCGAAGCTGGCTCAACTTTTTGATCAGGGTTAGATGAAGCCACCACCTGGCCGCTTGTGACATCTACCGTAATCCAAGCACGTGCCGCAATAGTGGGCACTGGCACACTCGACAGCTCTCCCACTTGTACGGGGGTCAGTGGCGAGGGAATCTTCGCCGACACCGCCGCTTCTGAGGGCGCTGGCTTGGCTGTCGCAGGATCTGCCTTGGCAGCAGGCTCACCCTTGCCTTTAGGGGCGGGTTTGGTCGCGGGGGTCGTGGAGGTCGTTGAATTCTGGGCGTGAATCTGGGGCGAAGTGATCGCGATCGACACGCCAAGAATCGATACACACGCAGTCGATGTCAGTGCAGTCGATATAGTTTTCGCTGCGCCGGCAAGCCTGGAGGCACTTGCGCGCAATGCACTGCGGACTACAAAAAACAAAAGCTCGGACATGACTGAGGTCTTCAAACAACGCAACAACCTCATTATAGGCATTCCATCTCTGTGCGCTAGGGCAATGCCTTCAGTCTTGTCTGTACTAATTGTCTTAGTACGAGCAGCTTGCCATGAAAGAAATGACCCGCATCGGGGATGACCACGACTGGCATCCCAATTGGCCGCGCCCACTCCATCACTTCCGATAAGGGCACGACCTCGTCGTCTTCTCCGTGGATCACCAGTGCATCCTCAGGTGCTTTGGCCTCGTTATGACGAAAGCGCAAGGCCGCAGAGCCCGTCAAAATGACAATATTCGGCAAGTTCTTCTGCAATGTCTCCCATCGGGCGTACAACTGCACACCAATGGACGTCCCGAAGGAGAAGCCACCCAACACCCACGGTTTGGTCGCAATGTCGGCATACCGCACCCGAAACTGCTCGACCAATGCCGCCATATCTTGTAGCTCACCTTTGCCATGGTCAAACGTCCCCCCCGAGGTGCCGATTCCACGAAAATTAGGGCGTATCGCGAGCAAGCCCTGTTGCACGCAGGCACGCGCAAGGGTGGTCACGACTTTGTTATCGCGCGTCCCCCCGTGTGAAGGATTGGGGTGCAAAATCAACGCCCAGCCGGTGGGCGCGCCATCAGGCCAATCAAGTGCACAATCGATCACACCAGCTAAGCCATCAAAAGTAGTTGTTTCAGTATGTGCAGGCATAAATCTACTAAGGTTTCAGAAAAGGGGTTAGCCATTGTGCCACTTGTTCAGCGGCCTGATCCGTTGCTACACGAAGCGCTTGCGCGCCGCCTGCGGCATCCTGCGATACGGCCGGCACTTTAATGTCGATCAACTTTTGTGCGACGACGCGGTTGGCGCGCAGCAAGACCGCCTGCATCGTCAACACGCCTTGGCTCGATTTACCATCCGACGTAAACAACTGCTCAAAACTCTGCAAATTCAGCCTCAATTGGGGCACATCTCCACCAACACCCTGTTCAAGCACGGCTCCTTGCAACGCCAGACGCGCCATCAAGCGTTGTGTGACCAGCTGGGCGGGCGGCGCAACCCAGCGATAGGTTATGAAGCCCTGTGGCTGCCCACTATCGCCCACACGCCAAATCACCATCGTGTCATTGAGCAAGGCCGAAGCCGCAACGGGTGCAATCAACAAGGGTCGGTGCGCGGGCAAGCCCCCCACCGGTGTAGCAGGTCCCGCCCCAAGATCAAGCTGACGTGGCGCACGCGCCTCGCCGCCCCCTACCGAGCAGGCTGTGATGCCCAACAGCACCGAGATGACCACGACTATCTTTATGCCGAAGCTTTTCATGATTCCCCTTTACGGCGCCGCTGAGCCAAAGCCTGCAAATCCCGGCTCACCCGGACCTGGTGCCGCGCGTGGTGGCCCAAAAATAAATGACTGCGGTGACTGCCCAAACTGGCGTACCGTGCGCGTCAGTGTGCGTGAGGCATCCACCACGCTTGACGAGAGCACGGACATACCAGGGAGAGTCGAAGCCTTGATTTGCGCAATCGCATCTTGCGCCGAGCGCGTCAAGATTCCAACATCTGCCAGCGCACCATCCATGCGGCGTGTCAGCAAGACCATGCCATCATCCATGCGCCGCGTCATCGCAGTCATGCCATCGACCAGCGCGGGAATCTTTTTCAAGCCAGGTTCAAGCAACTTCGCAGATTGATTCAACTGGGTCGATAACTCGGCCACATTCTTCATCGTGATTTGTAAGGATTGAATATTTTGATCACTGGTGATTTTTTCAATCTGATCCATGATGCGATCCAGCGCAGGCAAGACCTCATCGCTCTGCGTTTGTAAGCGCTCAAGAAAGCTCGGGCGAATCGGAATATCTTGGATACGTTCAGCCGACGATACCAACCGCTTAGTTGATTTTCCATCATCACGTAATTCAACGTTTGAAATCCCGGTGACGCCGGCGGTGACAATCTCTGCCCAACTTGATTCCGTCAACGGGGTGTTCGGATCCACACCAATCAGAATACGCACTTGGCCAGGCCTATCGGGCATGAAGCGCAGCGACTGCACTCGCCCCACCGGCACCCCCTGATACCGCACAGCCGATTGCACCGAGAGCCCCGTCACCGGAGAGGTTGCGACCAGCTCGTACGGCAAGAGCGGCACGTTCTTCTTACTGACCCATACCGCGCCGATCGCACCCGCGATCACCAGCAGCAAGGTAAACAATCCCGCGAGTAACGCGTAACTACGGTTTTCCATGATTCACATCCTTGGCGGCAGTCGCCCCGAGCGCACGTACGCCACGCTCACTATGAAAAAAGGCGTCAATAAAGGGGTGCTTGGTTGCCATCACCGTCTCTAACGAGCCTTCAACTAACACTTTCTTTTCAGCCAAGACCGCGACCCGCGAGGCCAAGGCACCAATCGTATCTAAATCGTGCGTCACCATCACGACAGTAAACCCTAACTCGCGATGTAGTACACGAATTAACTCGACGAATTCATTGGCGCGCTGCGGATCAAGTCCTGCCGTCGGCTCATCCAGAAACAATAGTTCGGGGTCCAGCGCTAGCGCTCTGGCCAGTGCAACGCGCTTAATCATGCCGCCCGACAAGTCCGACGGCATTAAGTCTGCGTCGCGTGCCGTCATTCCCATCCAGCTCAAGCGCATCAGCACCACATCGCGGATCAAGGCTTCAGGCAAATGATGTAATTCACGCAAGGGCAACGCAATATTATCGAAGACGGGCAGCGCAGAAAAGAGTGCGCCCGCTTGAAACAACATGCCCCAACGATGGGTCAACGCGATACGGTCTTGGCCGGTGTAATCGTGCACTGGTCGCCCAAATACTTTGATAACCCCGCTGCGCGGTTCATCTAGCCCCAAAATCTGTCGCAATAAGGTTGTCTTACCCGAGCCCGAGCCACCGACTAAGGCGAGGATCTCTTTGGGGTAAACATCCAGACTCAAGTCCTGATGCACGACGTGTGTACCAAACGCCGTGGTGAGATGCTGAACCGAGATGATGGGGGCCGCCGTCATATACGCATTTCGTTAAAGAGGATTGCGTATAAGGCGTCTATCAGAATCACGCCAGTAATCGCCGTTACAACCGAGGCCGTCGTGCCGCGCCCTAGACTCTCGGTATTGGGTTTGATGCGCAATCCAAAGTGACACGCCGCCAAGGCAATCCAGGCGCCAAAGGTGATGCCCTTGATCACACTAATCCAATAGTTTTTGATGCCGATTGCATCCGGCAACTGGCCAAAGAACCACTGAATCGTTAGGCCTAGCTGGAGCTTAGCCGCGATCATCCCACCGATCAACGCCATGGCGTCTGTCCACAGCACCAAAAGTGGCATGGCAATTGCCAAGGCGATCACGCGCGGCAAAATCAATCGCTGTCCGTGCGAAATCCCCATCACCTCCATCGCATCGAGCTCTTGCGTGACGCGCATCACGCCAATCTGCGCGGTAATCGATGAGCCCGAGCGCCCCGCCACCAGAATCGCAGCCAGAATCGGCCCGAGTTCCCGTACAGTTGCCACCCCCAAGAGCTTGACGATGAACTGTCCGACCCCAAACACCGCGAGCTGCTGTGCCGACAGATACGACAAGACGATACCGATCAAAAATCCGACCAAGGCAGTGATGCCCAGCGCCTGCGCCCCCACTCGATAAACCTGTGCCGAGATTTCCCGCCAGGGTCCGCGCGAAGGTCGCATGAGCAGGCGACCAAAGTCCCCCATAAACCCGCCGAGCATGCGTAGCAGCCCAAGGCCGTGCTCAAGCCCAACAAATACCCCGCGTCCAATCCCACGCACCCAATCAAGCAACTGTGGTGCAGGCGCTGCCGGTGACTGCTCAACCGGGTATTGCGCCAGCACGTCAAACAAGGCACGTTGGCTATCTGTCAGCGCGATGCCTTCAGGCAGCACCCCGCCCCAGCGCTTCCAAAGCAACTGGGCACCTACCGCGTCGAATTTTGCGATGCCGGTCAGATCCCAGTCGGTCGTGGGCCGCGCACGCCCGAGCAGCGCCATACGCCGATCCACTTCACCCGACACGGCAAGCGCTTGTACATTCCAGTCGCCGCCCAGACGGCAGGCCTTGTCGCCTAAGACGACCAGGCTGTCTGACTGCGAAGATATCGAACTAAGCGTCATGCAAAGAATGTCGAATCCATAAAGTACCTCCATCATAATTCACGCCGTAAAATCGGGTAATGACATTCAATCCCAGCTCTTCGATCCCGTTTCCTTCGCCCAACACGTTTCGTGAGAGGCTAGGCACCTTGCTGCCAGAATTTCGAGCAGTGGATTGGGTGGAAAGCACCGGGTCGACCAATAAGGATCTGGGGGATTTGGCACGGGCGATGGCAAGCACGGCTGCACTTAGCGCCAACGTGCCCGTCTCCACCGTTGCCACCGTTGCCACCGCGTCTTGGCCACGCTTACTCGGCGCCCATCTGCAAACGGCGGGCAAAGGCCGGGCTGCGCGCCCCTGGCATAACGCGGCCGACGAGTGCTTGATGTTTTCTTGTGGATTTGCGCCAAAAATTGCTACGGGTGACCTACCCGGCATCGCACCGGCGCTTGGCATCGCCAGCTGCCTGGCCCTACGCAGTTTGCTCACACCGCTGATTGGTGCGCGCACCGCACATCAGTTAACCCTAAAATGGCCGAACGACCTGCAATGGAAAGACGCCAAGCTTGCCGGCATTCTGGTCGAGACCGCTCCGTCGGCCAAGCCCAAGCAACCCGTTTTAGTAATCGGTATGGGACTAAATCTGTCGGGTGCATCCAAATTATCCGCCGAGCTCCAGCGGCCTGTCGCTGATTTGTCACACATTTTGTTGAAACAAGCGATCGATCCCATCGAGCTTGTTGCGGCGCTCGCACAGGCTTGGCAGCGCACCCTCCACGACTATGCCGCAACAGGGTATGCTGGCTTTGCAGCCCGCTACCAAGAAGTCGACGGCTTATTTGGCGAACAGGTTGACGTGCTCGATCAGGGGAAACTGTTGCACACTGGCATTGCCCGCGGCACCGATTCAATCGGCCGCTTACAAATCGAGACCGCGTCTGGTCTCTTGCCAATTTTGGTGGGCGATGTGTCGATTCGAGCCCGCGCTACACCGCACGCTAGCTCTGCGAGAGACGCATGATTATTTTGATGGATGTTGGCAATACTCGTATCAAGCTTGGTTGGCAACACCCAGGGCTCGGGCGCGAGGCTGCGGCCCATGCGATCACACTGAATCCGCTGGCTGATCTGCGCGAGCGCCTGCGCAAATGGCTCGCCTCGCTTCCCGTGCAACCCACTGCTGCGTTAGGTGTGAATGTTGCCGGGCACGTCATCGCAGAGCATCTTCAGCAAACGTTGCAAGAGATCCACTGCACACTGCAATGGATCACACCGTCTGCCGCACAAGCAGGTGTCACCAATGGGTATGCACAACCCGAGCAGCTCGGCGCCGATCGGTGGGTTTCAATGCTGGGTCTTGCCGCGCGCTTTAAAACCGCGCACCCACCGCTCGTGCTTGCGACGTTTGGCACCGCCACAACAATTGACACCCTCAATCCAAGCAATCATTTTGAAGGCGGCCTGATTCTGCCGGGCCCAGCACTGATGCGCCAGTCGCTCGCGCAAGGCACAGCAAACCTGCCACTCGCTAGTGGTGCGGGCACCGACTATCCGCGACAAACGTTGCAAGCGATTTCGACTGGTGTGGTGGCCGCACAAGCGGGTGCCGTGCACCGTCAATGCCTGATTACACAAGAGCGCTTTGGTGTTGCGCCTGTATTGTGCGTGAGTGGCGGCGGCTGGCCCGAGGTGGAGCAAGAACTGCGCAGACTACTCGGGCACCTTCAGATTGAAGTGCTCGCCAACCCCGTGTTGGATGGGCTGGCGCATTTGGTGCCGGTCGAGGGTTAGCAAAACCCACGAGGGTAAAAAATTTAACGTGCGGTAATTTTAGGTGCGCCGCACTTATCAAAGTTTTTGTCGGTGACTAGGGCTTTGAATGCCCATTTTCCGCCAGCATCGATCCCAGATACACTCGCTCTCGCATCACCTATCTTCACATCACCTTTATACAAAGGGATGGTAATAGAAACATATCTAAGATCTTTCGATGTTGTGTTCTGCGCCATTCCGTTAATTTCGTTGCCGCATTTCCAGTTAAGAATTTTTACCTTGCTATCTTGGGCAATCGTTGGGGCTGACAAACAGGCGAGCCAAAACGCAATCAATATTTTTTTCATTTCAACTTTCCCATAAATCAGTATTTATTAAACGATTGAACATACATGCAAAGCATAACTTTTATTGCCTTTTTGATAAATAATCGCGCCCAACTTTTCTTTAATGCCACCCAAAATTAGGACAAAAATGCAACGGTTGATAGGATAAAACGATCCAATCGACATGAGCCAGTAACTCTATAAAATTTTGTCCTATACCGCGTCATTCACACTGGCCGAATTTACGTGGAACGCTTCACTATTTACCAAAAATTAGAGATTAACTATGCGTGTCATTATCACCGAACCAAAGGCGCTCTCGCAGACTCGCCTTGAAAAATTGCTAGCTGGAATTACCACTGACAATATTCACGCCGAGATAAGCTTTGGCCTCCCAGTTGGCAAGGAATGCTTGGATCGCTCGGAGATCAATCCAGAAACGCAGGCGACCTCTCGTCGCAAAAGTGCTCTGCGAAATTTAATTCGATAGCCAGATTTTTCTGCCGAGCCCCCTCTCCCACTAGCTCAAACATAAAGCGCGACTTTAGGTCAAAGTACAGTGCGTTGTTGATGAATTACATTGTATGTACAATATACGTATTAACTCATTTCGCTTCGAATGGGATCCAATTAAGGCTATCTCCAATCTAAACAAACACAAAGTATCGTTTGAAGAAGCTAAATCAGCTTTTTATGACGACTTGGCTAGATTAATTGACGACTTAGACCATTCAGCAGACGAGGAGAGATTCATTTTGCTCGGACGCAGCCACACACTTCGCGTTGTCGTTGTTTGTCATTGCTATCGCGGTAAAAATGGAGTCATCAGAATTATTTCTGCTCGGAAAGCAACGAGCCAAGAATCAAAAGCTTATGAGAGGTGACTTATGCGTAAAGAATATGATTTTTCTAAGGCTCGCAAAAATCCATATGCCGCGCAGCTGAAGAAATCTATCACCATTCGACTTGACGAGGACTCAATTGCTTACTTCAAATCGATATCGGACGATGTAGGTATCCCTTATCAAAGCCTCATCAATCTCTATTTGAGAGACTGTGCCAATTCGCGCAAAAAACTAAACCTAAGCTGGAAGTGAATAAAACCCGGTTGACGAACCTCGCCTATTCTCATTACATTGCATGAATGAGAACGTTATTTATTATCTTGGTAATCATCAACCTGGGCTTGTTTGCAGTCGGGCAAGGTTGGTTTGGTACGCCGCGCGCGCAGAAGGGTCGCACGCCAGCGGCGAATATTGCTGCGCCGCTTAACGCGGATGCCGTGAAGATCGGTCCCGGGCAGCTTCAAACTCGTTGATCTGCTGCACGATGCGTTGTGTCGCACCGGTGTGTTGTGCAACCCAATCACGGCCTAAACGACCGCGATTTGCCAAGGCTTCTGGCTCTTGCAGCCAGCTAACCGCTGTGGCCACCGCACGTTGTGCGGGGTCTACTAACTCAGAACTCACAATTTGAATCGCGGCGCCAACCGCCACGGCACCGTCGACCGCATCCGCAAAGTTACGCGTGAAGGGCCCAACGATGACAGGCGTGCCAAGGGCACACGCTTCAATCAAGTTTTGTCCGCCGTGCGGTGCAAAGCTGCCCGCCACAATCGCGACGTCACTCGCCGCGTAGAAAAACGGCATTTCGCCGAGCGTGTCGCACAAGACGACTTCAACGTGCGCGAGCTCATGCGGTGCATCGACGTTATGACGAATAGTAGACCACCGTACGTATTTAACGCGTGCGGCCTCCAACAAGCTTGCCGCCTCATCAAAGCGCTGGGGATGACGGGGGATCAACAAAAACAAAGGTGCTGTGGCTGGCATCTCGACTGGATCAAGCTGCACGTGATAATCGGTAATCACCGAGTCCTTGTGCAACAGCCGCTGCTGAATCGCCGGGACAAACATCGCGTCCTCACCCTCACGCGTGCTGGCAATGGCAATAATCGGACGACCCAAACGCTCGCGCCAACCGCGGCCTGCTTCGATAGCGACCACCGGCAGCTGCACATCAAACTTTACGTTACCCACCACTTGCACGTTCGGTGCGCCAATCTCATAGAGGCGACGGGCATCGTCTTCCGTCTGCGCCAAGGCTAAGTCGATGCTGGCATACGCATCGCGCATTAAGCTAATAAACAATTGATCGATACGGCGAACGTGTCCCTGTGCGCGTTCAGAAAAACGCGCACTCGCCAACACCACTGGCACATCAGCCAAACGCGCTTGCTCGATCAGATTGGGCCAGACTTCACGTTCAATCAGAATCGCCAGGCGTGGACGATAGTGCGCAAAAAATTTGCGGGTTGCCCCCGGAAAGTCATACGGCAACCACTGCTGGCGCAACTGGCCCGCCGCGATTTCTGCTGCAAACAAACGCGCACCCTCTGCCCGACCGGTGGGTGTGGTGTGCGTCAACAAAATGCGATTGCCTTGCGAAAGCAACAACGTGATCAGGCTTTGTGATGCCCGCGTTTCCCCCAGACTGACTGCGTGGATCCAGACCGGCGCTTCACCATCCCAACGCAGCGGATAGGAGCCAAAGCGCTCTGCGCAAAAGATCTGCCAAACGCCACCCGCCTTATGGCCGCGCCATGCCATCCACGCCCAAATAAAGGGCGAGAAAATTCTAAGCAGCAGGGTGTACGCTTGTTGAGCCATAGGTTGAATACTAGCCTAGCGCTTGTTTCAGTGCAGTCAAAACGGCATGCTGATCAGGGGCTTTGCCTCGGTCACCTAAGCTCGCGGTATAGCCAGCACCCACTAACGGCGTGCGCACGGGCGTCGAGGCTTTGTAAATACCAATCGTTGGGCGACCCAGAGCGGCAGACAAGTGCGTCAAGCCACTATCTAGTCCGACCATCACCTGTGCAGCAGCCAGTACCGGCGCAATGTCCTGCAAGCCCAAGCGTGGCAATACGGTGGCATTGTCACGCCCAGCAATCAAGGCCTGCGCACGTGCCGTCTCGGCGGGGTTGCCAGCAAGCAACTTTAATTCCAGACCGCGCTGCGTCAGCGCATCAAACACCGCATGCCAATCTTCGGCGGGCCATAACTTATCGTCACGACTTGCAGACGGCATGATCACCGCATACGGCGCTTGGGTTTCACGCACCAAAGCGGCAATATCCTCGAACGCCTGTAAGCCAAAGTCTGGTGCGCCTTCGTAGGTGTAGCCAAAGGTTGCCGCAGCCAACTCACGCTGCCGCGTCACGGCCGGCTGCCAGAATTCCACGCGATGTCGCACGTCATAAAAAAACGAGGCCAAGGGCTCGCGCGCCGAGCGGAAATCCAACCCATGCTTCACGCCTTGGGACATGCGCACCAGCCAGGCTGATTTCAAAAGCGCTTGCATATCCAACACAATGTCGTAGCGACGGTCACGGAGTTTTTGTTGCAATGCGCGGCGCGCGGCGCGCACCTCCGCAGAAAACCACGCCCGCCGCCAACGCCGATGCTCCACGGGAATCACCTCGTGCACGGCCGGATGCCAGGCCGGGATTTGCGCAAAGGATTCTTCGGCCAACCAGTCGATCTGCGCGCCGGGCAGATGTTTGGCGATGTCTGACACGGCCGGCAACATATGCACAAGGTCGCCAAGCGAAGAGGTTCGTACTAGAAGAATTCGCATACTCATCGCAACCTGCTCAAGGTCTGCAACACCTGATCGACCCCCACCCGCCAGTCAGGCAGGTTCACACCAAACGTTTTGCGGATCTTAGAAGTATCCAAGACCGAGTTCAGTGGTCGGGTCGCGGCGACCGGGTATTCAGCCGTCAGAATTGGCGTGATCGCCTCGTCCTTGATTTTGATTGGCCAGCCCAACGCACGGGCCTGCGCGATCACGTAACTCGCGTACGCGTGCCAGTTGGTTTGGCCGGCGGCCACCAAGTTATAGACGCCCCAACGCGGATCGGTCGCAGGCTGGTCCGCCATCGTGCGCAAGATTTCTGCTGTCGTTTGTGCGAGCAAATTGGCTGAGGTCGGCGCCCCCTGCTGATCCGACACAATGCGCAACGCATCGCGCTCTTGGGCGAACTTCAGCATGGTTTTCAGGAAGTTTCCGCCGACTGCACCGACCACCCAGCTGGTGCGTAAAACAATACTGCGAGAGCAACTCTGTGAGAGTAGGCGCTCACCATCAAACTTACTGCGTCCATAGACCGACAGTGGATTGGTCTGGTCCGTTTCTGTATAAGCGCCGGCTTTTTTTCCATCAAACACGTAGTCGGTTGAGTAATGCACGACGCAGGCGCCGACCGCTTGTGCGGCTGCCCCCAGCAATCCAGGAACCTGGGCATTCAGCAGCATCGCGAGTTCGGGCTCAGCCTCGGCCCGGTCCACTGCGGTGTAGGCCGAAGCATTCACGATGATGCTGGGTTTGACCCGTTGCACCAGCTCAGTCAGAGCGTCGGGCTGCGAAGCCAATGTGGATAAATCAAGTTCCGCACGGGTGCAACACACCACCTCACCCAAAGGCTTGAGTGTGGTCTGCAGGGCATGGCCGACCTGGCCATTGGCACCGAGCAACAGAATTTTGTGCGTCATGATGCCCAAATTATGCCCCATCACATTACTAACGTGACCACCCCAACGACCAACAAGAACCAAAGCGAGAATTTCTTGATCAGATCAGCCCGCTTTTTAAGCGCCTGATGAAACAAATAGGTGCCCAAAAACGTCGATGCGACGTAGATCGGAATAAACGAGACTGAATACACCATCTGAGTCGTGTTGAGCAGGCCCTGATACGCAAAATACGTCATCGTACAGACCTGGCCGAGCGCAAAAAACATCATAAAAAATGATCGAATCACAACCGGTGAGAGGGACTTATCCGAAAGCAGGTAGAGCACAAGCGGCGGTCCACCGACTCCTGCAAGCGCTGTCAGGTAACCGCTGACCACGCCGACGATCCAGTTCTGCAAGCGGCCACGCGCGCCGTTGTAGGTCCAACCCACCAGTAAGATTACGGCGAGTGCAGCCACAACCACTCCAATCACCCGACGAATCACCATGGGATCAAGCACTTCGATCATCCACACGCCTAGCGGAACTCCCACTAAGGACGGGATCAACATCGACCAGACCAAGGGCCAACTGGTGGTGCGCCAGGTACCTGGCAGCGACTGCACCGACGTCAGAAAATTCAATACCAGCACGACGACAACCAAATCGGCTGGCTTCATAAACAGACTAAACAGAGGTGCCAGAACTAAACCACCGCCAAAACCCGTGAACGAGCGGATGGTGCCGGCTAGCAGCACCACCACACACATCATTAAAAAAACAGGAATCGACGGGAACAGCTGACTCCACAGATCAAGCGACATCAAAGTCGCTTATTTGCCGCGGAAGACAGGTGTGCGCTTCTCAGCGAAGGCACGCTTGCCTTCCTGATAGTCCTCACTTGCAAAACAATTCAGCACCATTTGCTTGATGCCCGCGATATCAATGTGCGGCGCGACTTTCTGGAACTCGCGGATGGCTTTTTTACCGGCGCGCAACGTAATGGGTGCGTTCGAAACAACTTTGGCGATGTATTCGTCAACGGCTTTGTCAAGCTCAGCGACCGGCACCACATGCTGCACGAGGCCTTTGGCATGTGCTTCTTTGGCAGTAAAACGTGAGGCGGACAACATGATATCCAGTGCCTGTGCGGCACCGACGGTGGTCACCAGGTTACGAATCGCCGTCAAGCGATAACCCAAGCCTAAACGGCCAGCAGGAATCGCAAACGAGCTCGCATCTGACGCAATACGCACGTCGCAACACAACGACAGGTTCAAACCGCCACCGATGCAATAGCCGTCGATACGTCCGATCACTGGCTTGAAGGTGTTGTAGATCGAACCTTGCGCTTCTTCACCCACGCGCTCGTATTCAGCCACCGCATCTGCTGCAGTACGCAGTTTTTCAAACTGAGAGATATTGGCGCCGCTTACAAACGACTTGCCGCCCGCACCCGTCAGCACAATGACGCGCACTTCGTCGTCCTCTTCAAACATCTTGATGACTTTAGGAATCGCGACCCACATGTCGTAGGACATCGCGTTGTGGCGAGCAGGGTCGTTAAACGTAATCCAACCGGCCCCATCTTTCTTTTCAATGATGAGGTTGTCGGTGATTTCGCCCTGCAACAGTCTGGTAGTGGTCATGATTTAAAGGTCTCCTAGTAATTTACGATAACGCGCCATCCCGTTATCCAAATGGGTACGCATGGCTTGACGGGCTCCCGCCGAATCCTGCCGTGCAATCGCGTCGACGATGCGTCCGTGCTCATCACCGATTTCATCGATACGGGTCGTGCCGGTATTTCTAAATCTGAACGTGCGCACCGCATGATGAATCACGTGGCTCAAGTGCCCCATGATGCGCACAAAATGCGGGTTGTTC
>Ga0209550_10001761_pt1 | contig 20810 bp, 16 predicted proteins | sample LauGreSuBDMM15SN_2_FD_187567 | JGI IMG/M metagenome (GOLD analysis project Ga0209550, IMG submission 187567) | Freshwater lake microbial communities from Lake Michigan, USA - Su13.BD.MM15.SN (SPAdes) (version 5) | ecosystem: Environmental > Aquatic > Freshwater > Lake | place: Lake Michigan... | reverse complement strand
CAACGGATGGCTTGCGCCTTGTTCCAGGGCTGCGGCCAGCCTCAGCACGTCGTCAGCGCTGCCAGCACCCAGATCGACCACGTCGCTGACCACAGGCCGCCCCAACGTCAACGTGCCGGTCTTATCAATCACCAGCGTATCCACCTTGGCCAAAGCCTCTAGCGCTGCGGCGTCTTTGATCAGCACCCCGACCGAGGCCCCCCGCCCCGCCGCCGTGGTGATGGAAATGGGCGTGGCAAGGCCAAGCGCACAGGGGCAGGCGATGATCAGCACCGACACGGCCGCCGCCATGGCATAAAGAAATCCAGGCGTTGGCCCAAAGACCATCCATCCGGCGAAAGAGGCCAGCGCCACCCCCACCACCGTGGGCACAAACCACGCCGCCACCCTGTCGGCCAGCGCTTGTATCGGCGCACGGGACCGGCGGGCTGCGGCCACCATGTCGATGATCTGCGCCAAGACTGTCGCAGCCCCCACCCGTTCGGCCCGCATCACCAGCGTGCCTGACCCATTCAGCGTGCCGCCTGTCAGAGCAGCAGCCAGTGTCTTTTCCACAGGCAGCGCCTCGCCCGTCAGCAGACTTTCATCAACCGAAGATGCGCCTTCGACCACCACGCCATCGACCGGCACTTTATCCCCTGCCCGCACCCGCACCAGATCGCCCGCGATGATGTTTTCCAAGGGCACCTCAAACGTGCCATCGGGCTGCACGCGCAAGGCTGTGGCGGGGGCCAGATCCATCAGCGCGCGGATCGCATCGCCCGTGCGCGCACGGGCCCGCAGTTCCAGCACTTGGCCCAGAAAAACCAAGGTGATGATGACGGCCGAGGCTTCAAAATACGTCTCAACCCCCATCGCGCCTTGATAGGCGGGCGGAAAGACCCAAGGGGCAAAGGTGGCAAGCAGCGAATAGGTGTAAGCTGCCGCCACCCCAAGCCCAATCAGCGTCCACATATTGGGGCTGCGGTTCACCAAGCTGTCGCGCGCGCGTTGGAAGAAAGGCAAGGCGGCCCACAGCACAACGGGGCTGGCAAGGGTGGCTTGGGCATAGTTCAGATACGGATGCCACGCCATCGGCAGGGCAAGCCCCAGCATCGGCCCCATGGTCAGGATCACCAAGGGCACGGACAGGGCCGCTGAAATCCCCATCCGGCGGGTGAAATCGGCCAGCTCGGGCGAGGGCGCGGTAGAGGGTGTCATAGGCTCCAGCGCCATGCCGCATTTGGGGCAGGTGCCGGGGGTGTCTTGGACCACTTCGGGATCCATCGGGCAGGTGTAGCTTACCCCTTTCACCGCCAGCTTGCCGCGCTTCTTGGCATTGCCGGACAGGTAGAAATAGGGGTCCGCCTTGAACCGCGTGCGGCACTTTTCCCCGCAGAAGTGATAGGTCGTGCCCTGATGGTCGTGCTTGCGACTGGTCTCGGTGATCTTTACCGTCATGCCACAGACAGGGTCTATTCCGGTTGGAATCTCGGCGAGTTGGTCCATGGCACGCTCCTCTAGGCTTGGACCCTCATCGCGCAGACGTGGCCCCTAAGCCTTGACCTACAGCAAACCGCGCCATTTTAAAGCTGCCGCTGTCCATAATACAGCCCCACAACGTGTTCGGCCTGTGCAAAGAACAACCAGCGCGAGGCGGCAGCCCCACTCAGGTGGATCACGCCCGCCAGCGCAAAGGTCAGCGGATGGCTGGGCAAAACGGCAACCAGCACCGCAGGCACAATCGCCGCAGCGCCAAAGGCGATGGGCCTCAGGCGCAACACATGTTTGCGCGCCACCACATAGATCATCTCACGCATCAAGTAATTGGGCGAAGTGTGGGGTTGTTCAAACACGCTTGCCGCCCCCACGATGTCAAGACCAGTGGCCTTGCCCAAGGTTTGGCCGCGCTTGGCAAAGGCGACATCGCCCACGGTATTATGGGCGTAAAGGGCGGCGATCAGGGCGGCACAGCCAATCAGCGCGGGCAGGGTTTGGCCCGACAACAGCGCGCCCCCTGTCAGTTCAAACGACAGGAACATGGCAGGGACAGTCCAATTGTTCCAGCGCGGCACGGCGGCGATTTGGGCATAGATCATCGAGGTGGTGAAGACCGTCCCGAAACACGCCACAGCGCCCACCAAGCCAATCTGGCGCGGCCAACCAAGGCCCAGCCAGTCTGACAGCGCGACAGGGGCCAAAAGCAGCAAGGTCAGCACCGCCGCCCAAGCCTCGCGGCTGAGCCATGAGGTTTTCCATTGGGTAAAGGCCCGCAAAGCGCGTTGCGGGTTGCCAAGGTGAAAGGTCGATGCCGCAAGCCCGCCCACGGCCAAGCCGTAGCCAAGCCCCCAATGGGCAAAGGCTAGCCAGCCCGCAGGCTGCACAAAGCCCGCGCCCAAAAAGGCCAAAAGGCCAAAGCCCATGCCCGATAAAACGGTGAATAAGATAACTGAGGGTGCCGGATTCATCCCAATTTCCCCAACACTTTGTCCAGCCATCCCGCAAAGCCCGTGGTTTGAATGTCTAGCAAGGGGGCCAAAACGCTGGCCTCTTGCGGAACGTCTTTCTTGCGCGGGGCGAGGTATTTGTTGGTGGGCTTGGTTTTCAAATCGGGCATCAGATCATAGCCGCCCCGTTCGGCCACCAGTTTGGACACGTGGCTGTCAGGGTCGGCAAAGTCGCCAAAGTGGCGCGCGCCTGTCGGGCAGGTGCGCACGCAGGCGGGTTCGCGGTCTTCCTCGGGCAGGTTTTCGTTATAGATGCGGTCGACGCACAGGGTGCATTTCTTCATCACCCCCACCGCCTGATCCAATTCGCGCGCACCGTAAGGGCAGGCCCAAGCGCAAAGGCCACAGCCAATGCAGGCGTCTTCGTTGACCAGAACAATCCCGTCTTCCGTGCGCTTGTAGCTGGCGCCCGTGGGGCAGACAGTCACGCAAGGCGCATCTTCGCAGTGCAGGCAGGACCGTGGGAAGTTGACGATCTGGGCTGCCCCCACATCAGGTTGCACCTGATAGCTGTGAACGCGGTTTAAGAACGTTCCAGAAGGGTCTGATCCGTATGGGTTTTGGTCAGAAAGTGCTGCGCCATATCCCTGATCGTTCCAGCCCTTACAGGCGGTGACACAGGCCTGACAGCCCACGCAAGTGTCAAGGTCAATCACCAGACCCAGTTTCTTGTCGGTATGGGTGGGAAGTTGGGTCATGCGCGGTCCTTTCCCTGCGGCACCACTCGGGGGATCGGTGCGAAATCGGGCGAGGCGTGTTCCATCGGCCCGACATTTTCGATCCGCACCCGCAGATCAAACCACGCGGCTTGACCTGTGACAGGATCGGAATTGGAATACCGCATCCCGTCACCCTTTTCGGGCAGAAGTTCGGAAATCAGGTGGTTGAGCAAGAAACCCTGATTGGCCTCTGGCGCATCGTCATCTAACGCCCAAGCACCCTTGCGCTTGCCGATGGCGTTCCATGTCCATACTGTGTTTTCATTCAGCGCGGCCATATGGGCCACGGGCACAGTGATGCCACCGTTGGGGGAAGAGACACGCGCATAGTCGCCATCTTTGAAACCCTGCGCCTCCCAAATCTTGGTCGGCACATATAGAAAGTTCCGCCCCCTGATCTGGCGCAGCCAAGCGTTCTGACTGCCCCAAGAATGGTACATATCCATGGGCCGCTGCGTTAGCGCGTGCACCGGATAGCCCCATCCCGACGCTTCCAAATCGCCAAAGGGTGGATACCAGATCGGCAGCGGGTCCATCGCTTGGATCAGTCTTGCGCGCAGATGGTCGGGCGGTTGAATCGCCCCGTGCCCTTCGGCGGCCAGTTGAAACTTGCGCATCGGTTCTGACCAGATGTTGAACAAATAGGGCTGCGGGCTTTCGTAGAACGAGGTTTGCACCGCCCAGTTTTGATAGGCCATGTTCCACGGCTTAAAGAACCGCCCCTCCTCTGGCACATGGGCCTGATAAAACCCGCCGTTTTCGATATAGGCGGCGATTTGGTCGGGGTTGGCATCGCCCCTGCCCTCTTTATCGCCATCTGCCCCGCGAAAGCCGATCAAAGGGCCCACACCGGGGCGGCGGATGTGGTTTTGGATATAGTCGGCGTAGTCTTTGAACTTGGGGCCGCCATCGGCATTGACCATCGGGGCCAGCCCCAACCTTGCGCCTAGGTCAAGCAGCACCGATTGAAAGCCGCGCACATCGCGGTCGGGTTCTGTCACCGGCCAGCGGATGCTGTCACCGGCAGCGTCAGGTTCGCTGATCGGACGATCCAGCAGGCTGATGCAATCGTGGCGTTCCAGATAGGTCGTATCGGGCAGGATCAGGTCGGCATAGGCCACCATTTCGGATGCATAGGCATCGGAATAGATGATGCGCGGGATGATATATTCGCCATCCGCGCCCTTGTCGGTCAACATCTCCATCACTTTGGTGGTGTTCATCGACGAGTTCCACGCCATGTTCGCCATATACAAAAACAGCGTGTCGATGCGGTAGGGGTCGCCCGCATGGGCGTTGGGGATCAGCATGTGCATCAGGCCGTGGGCGGAAAACGGGTTCTCCCACGTAAAGGCCTTGTCGATGCGGGCGGGTGAGCCGTCGTCTTTCAGCGCCAGTTGTTCCGGCCCGCGCACATAGCCCAAATGCGGGCCTGACAGGGGTTTGCCGGGGGCTGTGACGAAATGGGGTGTTGGGTGCGCTTCGACCGGTTTGGGATAGGGCGGCTTGAAGCGGTAGCCGCCGGGGGTTTCCACCGTGCCCAGCACGATCTGCAACAGATGCAGCGCGCGGGCGGTTTGAAAGCCGTTGGAATGGGCCGAAATGCCGCGCATGGCGTGAAACGACACGGGGCGGCCCAGCATGGTGTCATGGGTGTCACCGCGAAAATCTGTCCAAACCTGCTTGATTTCAATCGCTTGGTTAAAGGCCACATCCGCCAGTTCCGCCGCCAGTGCGCGGATGCGTGCGGCGGGAATACCGCACCGCTCGGCCACAGCCTCTGGCGCGTATTCGGGGCCAAGGTAGCGTTCGGCCATGTGCTGAAACACGGTGCGGTGCCCCTGCCATGTGGCACCCAGATCAGGCTGCACGCCCTTGCCATCCCAAGGGGCTGGCGCGCCAGTGCGCTTATCAATCACAAAGGGCTGGCTTTCGGCGTTCTTCAGGATCAGGCCCTTTTCGGGGCCATCGGCCTCATTCACCAGCAAAGGCGCGTTGGTCCAGCGCGCCAGATACTCCAAATCCACCTTGCCCGCTTGCAACAGGCAGTGCAGCAGCGACAAGATCAGCAAGCCGTCTGTGCCCGGGGTGATGCCATACCAATCGTCGGCAATGGCGTTATAGCCGGTTCTGATCGGGTTGACCCCAATCACCCGCGCGCCCCGCCCTTTCAGCTTGCCCAGACCCATCTTGATCGGGTTGGAATCGTGATCCTCGGCCACGCCGAACATCACGAACAGCTTGGTGCGGTCCCAATCGGGCTGGCCAAATTCCCAAAAGGCCCCGCCGATGGTGTAAATCCCGCCCGCCGCCATGTTCACGCTGCAAAAGCCGCCGTGGGCGGCGTAGTTGGGCGTGCCAAACGCCTGCGCCCACCATCCGGTGAAGGATTGGCTTTGATCGCGCCCCGTGAAGAAGGCCAGCTTTTCAGGGGCCGTTTCGCGCAGCGGTTTCATCCATGACACGGCCAAATCCAGCGCCTCGTCCCATGATATGGGCTCAAACGCGCCCGACCCGCGCGGGCCTACCCGCTTCAGCGGCTGCTGCAAGCGGCTGGGGGCTGTCACCTGCATGATGCCCGAAGCCCCCTTGGCACACAGCACGCCCTTGTTGACCGGATGGTCGCGGTTGCCCTCGATATAGCTGACTTTGCCCGATTTCATGTGCACGTTGATGCCACAGCGGCAGGCGCACATGTAACAGGTCGTCTTGCGCACCTCGTCCGAGACGGCGGGGCTGGTGTTTATCAGAGGCGCGTTCATGGCCGTCCTTTACGATCTGCTCTTTGGGAATATTATCGTGAGATTTGGCCGCTTTGCTAGGCCAATTTCCCGATAAGTGCCCCGTCTATGGAACTTCCTTAGCCCACCTTCAGCGCCAGCGCATCAAGGGCGATTTGCTTTTCTTCTTCCGCAGGCACAACCACAGCGCGGGGCCCACCGGCCCAAGCAAGCCCCTGCGTGATGCGGTCACGCACCAAGGTGTCATTCTCCCCAATGCCGCCGGTGAAAGCCAACAAATTTACCCCGCCCATAGCCGCAATCATCGAGCCCGCATGGCGGATCGCCCAATAGATAAAGTGATCCACCGCAAAGCCCGCTTGTGGCGTTTTAGCTTCGTGCAAAGCGCGCATATCGGCCACACCGCCCAAGCCCAACAGGCCCGAAGCGCGGTTCAAGATGTGCGCAGCGCCGTCAACCCCATGCACGTCGGCCAGTTTCAGCACCGCGTTCGCGTCAATATCGCCACTGCGCGTGCCCATCGTGAGGCCAGACACGGGCGAATAGCCCATGGTTGTCGCCACCGATGCGCCGTTCAGAATGGCACACAGTGACGCCCCGTTGCCCAAATGCAGCCCCAGCACGCGCTTGGGCATATTCCCCGCCGCGCGCAAGTTGCGCACTAGGCTGGCGTAACTGATCCCGTGAAAGCCATAGCGGCGCAGGCCCAGATCGCTGGCCGATGCGGGGATGGCATAGCTTGTGGCGACATCAGGGTTGGTGGCGTGAAAGCCGGTGTCAAAGCTGGCAAATTGCGGCAAATCGGGCGCTAATCGCGCCAAAGCCTCTATCCCCGTTAAGTTGGCGGGGTTGTGCAAAGGGGCAAGCGGGATGCAAGCACGGATGCCGTCTAGAACGGCAGGGGTAACGCGCAGCATATGCGTCAAGTCGCGGCCACCATGCACCACACGGTGGGCCGCACCCGAAAGTTGAGCGGGGGTGATGGCCATCTCGGCCAGCCCTTGCTGCAAAGCGTCCAGATGCGTAGCCGCCCCGCCCGTGCCAATCCGTTCCGCCCGCGCCTGCGCGACTTGCGTCAAACTTGCGTCAAACACCGCCAGTTTCAGCGAGGACGATCCGGCATTGACCACCAGCAGCATTCAAAACACCGATTTCAAAAGGCCAAGGGCCGCAAGCCCCGCCAAAAGCAAAATCGCAAACCGGCGAAAATCTTGCGGATCGGTGCGCAGAAAATGGCGGCTGCCCAGCCAGTTCGACAAGAACACCAAGGGCAGACCGATCAGCGATATCCACAGCGTGTCCCATGTCACCATGCCGCTCCACCAATAGATCGGCGCGGAATAGAGGTCGAGCAGCGGAAAATAGGCCACCAAGGTCGCGCGAAACACCGCGGGCGGCATGGCTTGGGCGGCAAAGAAGGCCGCCACCGGCAAGCCCCCCATCCCCGGCGCATTGGCTAGGCCCGATACCAAGCCCGCGCCCAGATTGGCCACTGGGCCAACCTTGCCACGCAGTTTCCAGCCCGCCAGCAAAATCAGGCTCATCGTCAGCACATAGGCCGAAATCACGGCCCGCGCCGCATCTTCGGAGATTGAGGTCAGCGCCCAGATGCCAATGGGCATCCCGACCATCGCGCCCACCAGCAGCAAGCCTACACGGCGCCAATCAATATCTTTCCAGATGCCAGACAGCGCTTGCCCCGTCATCACCGTTTCCCACACCACCACCACCGCCACAAAGTGCAGCGGGTTGGTAACAAGGGCCGAGGATGCAATCGTCAGCGCTGAAAAGCCAAAGCCGGAATAGCCGCGCACAAAGCCCGCAACCAATATGGTAACGGCCATCCATCCCAAACCAACGGGGGATAGATCAAACGGGATCACGGACGCTCGCCGCGCGCCAACCGACCTTCGATATCATCCAAAACGGCATCCATATCTGCCACGGAATCAATGACATAATGCGCGCCCGTGCGGCGCAGATCGGCATAGGCGGCATCGCGCATTTTGGCGAATTCGGCTTTGCTCAGCGCAGCCGTTTCCGCCGGGTTCAGGCCAAAGGCATTGCCCGAAACGGCAACCCCAACGGTCCAGCAACCCGCATTCAAGCCTTCGCCAATGCCCACGCCCGTGTCATCGACTTTGACAACCCTATGGGCGGGCCAAACGCCCAAATCCAAAAAGGTGCGGTACATCATCATCGCCGAAGGCCGCGCTTCGGCCAGATCGCCGCCGCAGACCAGATTGTCAGGCTCGTACCCCTGCGCTGCCGCCAAGGGCAGCACTTTGGCCATGATGGAGCGCGTGTACCCCGTGGTCGACCCGATCTTCATGCCCCGCGCACGCATCCGGTTGATGGCGGGCACAGCGCCTTCGATCATGGTGCAATAGTCGGTCACGGCTTCCACGTTCATCGGCACAAACACCTCATAAACCCGGTCAATCGCCGCTTCATCGGGGGCCGATCCTTGCGCCTTGGCCCAAGCGGTGGCAATGCGGGGCACGGCCATCAGCGTTTTGATATGGTCGCGCTTGGCCATGCCCATCGGGCCACGGGCTTCGGCCACCGTAATGTCGACGCCAAACTGCTTGAAGGTCTTCACAAAAACCCCCATCGGCGCTTGGCTGCCGTGGTCAATCACCGTGCCCGCCCAATCAAATACCGCCGCTTTCAGCATCACGCTCTCCCGTAAATCTCTGCAATGGTTTCCTCGCCGATGGCAAAGGATGTGCTGGCCCCTGTGCCGCTGGTGACGATCACCAAGCGGGTTTGGTCGTCAATCGTTTCGCGCATCATGGTTTCAGGGCCGGATGCGTAAGTGCCATTCCACCGTTCGGTAATCTGCGCGCCGGGCACGTTCAGCACTTGGTGCAGTTCTTCCATGATCAGATCATCCACCTCGGCCCGTTGGAAGGGCGAGGGCGACCATTCGTAATGGTGACTGTCGCCCACGATCAAACCGCCGTCTGCGCCTTGCACGACGATCAAATGGATACCTTCGGCCAAGGTGCGCGGTTGTTCGGCGCGCAGGCGGGCTTTGATGGGTTCAGATTGGGGCAGTTCGGCATAGCCCAAATACCGCACCAGACTTTGGTCTGACATGATGGAACCGGGCAGCTTGATCGGCTTGGCGGGCATCACCTTCATCATATGCAAGCGGCAGCGGGTGATCTGGTGGCGGGCGATCACCTCGGGATACAGGGTCAGCATATCATCGCCGGGGCAGACCACGACCTGTGTGGCCTCGATCACGCCCGATGTTGTCAGCACCCTGCCCTTTTGCACCTCTTTGACCAAGGTCTTGCGCAAAAAGGTCACGCCAAGGCTTTGGATCCAAGCGGCCAGTTTTGGAATGGCAAAGCGGCTTTCCACACGGCGTTCGTGGCTGGACCACAAAGCGCCTTGAATGGGCTTGCCCGACAGCACAGCCCCGTGCTGGGCCATGGTTTGCGCGGCCGTCAGCACATGGCAGCCTTGGCCCATTTCGGTGCGCGCAAAGGCTTCCAGACAATCCATCGCCTCGGGCCGCTGGGCCACAACCAGTAAGCCCTGATGTTCCACCGGAATGCCCGCCTTGGGGGCAACCTCTTCCCACACATCGCGTGAGCGCATCGCACGGCGGTAGCAATCGCCTTGCTGCTGGCCCGTCACCGTGACAAAGCCAAAATTGCGGACCGAGGCGCCAACCGCCTCGGTCTCACGATCAATCACCACGACCTTCAGGCCACGTCGGGAGGCGGCCAAGGCATGGCCCAGCCCCAGTATGCCCGCGCCAACAATGGCTAGGTCGTAGCGCATCTTACACCAACTGCGGGCGCATATCGGCGGCCGAGATGCCGGCGACTTCAACCGGTTTCTTCATGGCGTCACGGCGGAAGGGTTCGCCCAGCTCTTGGTTGATCATCGCCTCGATCAAGGTGGTCTTGCCATGGTTCATCTGATCGTCGATGGCCTTGTGTAGGGCGGCGGTCAGCTCTTCTTGCGTGCGGGCCACAACACCTTGCAAGCCGCAGGCCTTGGCGATGCCCGCGTAAGAGACGCCTTCGTCCAGTTCTGTGCCCACAAAGTTGTCGTCATACCACAGGGTTGAGTTGCGCTTTTCAGCGCCCCATTGGTAGTTGCGAAACACCACCTGCGTGACCGCTGGCCATTCGCCGCGACCAATGGCCGTCAGTTCGGTGACTGCAATGCCAAAGGCCCCATCGCCCGAAAAGCCCACAACCGGCGTGTCAGGACACGCGATCTTGGCCCCCACAACCGAAGGCAAGCCATAGCCACAAGGCCCAAACAGGCCCGGCGCCAGATACTTACGGCCCGTTTCAAAGGTTGGGTAAGCGTTGCCGATGGCGCAGTTGTTGCCAATGTCAGACGAGATAATCGCCTCTTTCGGCAAAGCGGATTGAATGGCGCGCCATGCCATACGCGGGCTCATCCAATCGGGCTTGGCGTCACGGGCGCGCTGGTTCCATGTGGTGCCCACATCGTCTTGTTCGTGGTCCATCGAAGACAACTCTTGCGCCCAACGGCTTTTGGTCGTGCTGATCAGCGTCTTGCGATCTGCGCGGCCGGCATCGCCTGCCGATTTGGTCAGACGCGCCAGAATGCCTTCGGCCACGGCCTTGGCATCGCCGATGATGCCCACGGTGACCTTTTTGGTCAGGCCAATGCGGGCGGGATTGATATCAACCTGAATGATTTTGGCGTCTTTGGGCCAATAATCAAGCCCATAGCCCGGCAGGGTCGAGAAGGGGTTCAACCGTGTGCCAAGGGCCAGCACCACATCGGCTTGGGCAATCAACTGCATCCCCGCCTTGTTGCCGTTATAGCCCAAGGGGCCGGCAAACAGCGGGTGGCTGCCGGGGAAAGCGTCATTGTGCTGATAGCCCACGCAAACGGGGGCATCCAAACGCTCTGCCAAAGCCATCGAGGCTGCGATACCGCCCGCCAAAACCACGCCAGCACCATTGAGGATCACGGGGAACTTGGCCGACGACAGCAAGGCTGCGGCTTCCGACAAAGCATGATCGCCGCCCGTGGGGCGTTCGAATTCCACAATGCGGGGCAGGTCAATGTCGATGACTTGGGTGAAGTAATCGCGCGGCACGTTGATCTGCGCGGGCGCTGACATGCGCTTGGCGTTCAAGATCACGCGGTTCAGCACTTCGGCCATACGGGTCGGGTCGCGGACCTCTTCTTGATAGCAGACCATGTCCTTGAACAGCGCCATCTGCTCGACCTCTTGGAAGCCGCCCTGACCGATGGTTTTGTTGGCCGCTTGCGGGGTCACCAGCAGCAAGGGCGTGTGGTTCCAATAGGCGGTTTTCACGGCGGTGACAAAGTTCGTAATCCCCGGCCCGTTTTGCGCAATCATCATGCACATTTTGCCCGAGGCGCGGGTGAAGCCATCGGCCATCATCCCGCCCGAGCCTTCATGCGCGCAGTCCCAGAAATGGATGCCGGCCTTGGGGAAAATATCCGAGATTGGCATAAAGGCCGACCCGATGATCCCGAACACATGCTCGATGCCGTGGATTTGCAGGGTTTTGACAAAGGCTTCTTCGGTGGTCATGCGCATGGGCTGTGCTCCTTCAAGACGTTTGGTCGGTTCTAACCTTAGGGCTTGTGGGCGCTTAGGTCCAGTGATGATCCCGCCGTAAGGCCAGTTTCGGCCTTGATGGCGGCGGCGATCTTGGCAATGCCTTCGGCAATGCGGGTTTGCGGGATGGACCCATAGCCCAAACGGTAAAAGGTGCGATCTTCGCGCAAAGGGTCAAAGAAGGGGCGGCCCGGTTCGATCAAGACGCCTTCGCCGCGCAGACGGGTGGCCAAGGCTTCGGTGTCGACGGGGGCTTGCATCCAAAAGCTTGATCCGCCAAAGCCGCCCTGCCCCGCCACTGTCAATCCGTGGGCATCAATGGCGTCTTGCATCACCTGACGCCGCTTGCGAAAGGCCGCGCGCATCCGGTTGATCAGAGTGTCATAATGCCCAAGGCTTAGGAAGTAGGCCATAGTGCGCTGGATATGCCCGGGCGGATGGCGCAGCGTCATCAAGCGCAAGGCGCGGGCCTCGCGGATAAAGCCGGGGGGGCCAACAAGGTAGCCAAGGCGCATCCCCGGAAAGACCGATTTGGAAAACGACCCCGCATAAACCACGCGCCCCCCCGCATCCAAAGATTTCAGCGCGGGCGAGACGGGCTTTAGGAACGACATCTCAAACTCGTAATCATCCTCAACAATCACAAAGCCGTCACGCTCTGCCGCCTCTAGCAAAGCGCGGCGGCGGTCTATGGGCATGGTGGCATTGGTTGGGCATTGGTGGCTGGCGGTGGTGAACACCACGTCCGCGCCCTTGGGGATGCCGTCTGGCGGCAGACCATCGGCATCCACATCCACCGCGCTTATCTGCGTGCCAGATGCATCCAAAACCGCGCGCAGACCGGGGTAGCCGGGGTTTTCCATCACAGCCCTGCGGTCGGGGCCAAGCAAGCAAGCGGCGGCCAACCACAGGGCATTTTGCGCGCCCATGGTCAAAAGCACCTCCTCCTCACGCGCGGCAATGCCCCGGCGAGGCAGGATATGACGGAGCAGGTGTTCGATCAACAAAGGATCGTCGCGCTCGTAATAATCCGCCGTCATCGCGGCAAAATCGCGACGTCCAAGAGCGCGCACAGCGCATTGCCGCCAGTTGTGGTGATCAAACAGGCTGGGATCAGCTTGGCCGTAGATGAAGGGAAAGGGATAGCGCTCCCAATCCTCGGGCCGTTCTACGCCGCGCCCACCTGTGAAGCGCCCCGCTATGCGGCCAAACTCCACCGCCTCGGCCCGCGCCGCTTGGGCCGGCAATTCACTGGCCAAAGGCGCGTTGTCGGAAATGTAATAGCCCGACCGCCCTTGCGGAGCCAAATAATCCTGCGCCACCAACTCGGCATAGGCCAGCGTCACCGTCAGCCGCGAAATCTGCAAATGTGCCGCAAGCCCGCGCGATGAGGGCATCTTCGCCCCCGGCCGAAACCGGCCCGACAAAACGCCTTCTGTCACCATCTGCCTGATGCGCTGTTGCAAACTGCCCCGCTCGGCTGCGGGCAGCACAAAAGCTTCGGGCGGGATCGTGGCCATCACATCCTCCGGACCAAAGGGCCCTTCAAAGCAAAGGGGCCCAGCCTTGCAGCCGCGCCCCCCTTTCATATGTGTACAAATATCCCACGGGGGTGCGGGGGTGTGAAACCCCCGCTTTTTGGTGCGGGTGCGGGGGTGTGAAACCCCCGCTTTTGGTGTCAGCCAAACACCCGCGTCAGGGCATTGTCGATCGCATCGGTGATCGCATCAATGTCATCCGCCGTGGCAATCAGCGCGGGCGACAGGCACAGCGTGTTGTTCAAACCGGGGATCGAGCGGTTGGTCATGCCGATGATCACGCCATTGGCGTTGCAATCGGCCACCACTGCGGCGACGCGCTTTTCATCCATAGGCTCTTTGGTCACACGGTCTGCCACCAGTTCTGCGCCGCAGAACAGGCCAGCGCCGCGCACATCGCCGATCACCTTGTGCTTTTCCATCAGCGCGTTCAGGTTCGCAATCGTGCGGGCCCCCATGCGTAGGGTATTGTCCAGCAGGTTCTCGTCCTCGATAATCCGCATATTCTCCAAAGCCGCTGCAGGTCCTGCCGTGCAACCACCAAAGGTCGAGATGTCGCGGAAATAGCTGAGCGTATCGGCGGCATCGTCTTTGAACATGCCAAAGACTTCTTCGGTCGTCACTGTGCAAGAAATCGCCGCATAGCCCGAAGCCACACCCTTGGCCATCGTCACAAAGTCAGGCTTGATGCCGTAGTTCTGATAGCCAAACCACACGCCTGTGCGGCCCACACCGCAGACCACTTCGTCGATGTGCAGCAGGATGTTGTACTTCTTGCAGATCTCTTGAACGCGCTCCCAATAGCCCTTCGGCGGCACGATCACACCGCCGCCAGCGGTCACAGGTTCCAGCACCAAGCAGCCGATGGTGTCGGGACCTTCGCGCAGGATCACCTCTTCAATCGCATCCGCCGCGCGCTCGCCGTAATTCGCGACATCCCATTGCTTGCGGTATTCCAAGCAGTGCGGCACCATCACAAAGCCGTCGGGATAGGGCCCGTATTGCTTGGCGCGTTCGGCTTGGCCCGACGTGGCCAGCGTGCCAATCGTCGTGCCGTGATAGTCGCGCTCGCGGTACAGGATCTTGTTCTTCATCCCACCGTGGTGCCGGTGCGAGATCTGGCGCACCATCTTATAGACCTTCTCATTGGCTTCCGAGCCCGAGTTGGAATAGTAGACGCGGCTCAAGCCCGGCATCTTGGTGATCAGCTTTTCGGCAAACAAAGCGCCGGGAACCGTGCCGTTCGAGCCTGCAAAGTAGTTCATCTTGACCAGTTGGTCGGCCACAGCCTTGGCAATGCTTTCGCGGCCATAGCCCACGTTCACTGTCCACACCGCGCCTGAGACGGCGTCGATATATTCCTTGCCCTTGGCATCCCAGACCCGCAGGCCCTTGCCTTCCACGATCACGCGGGGGTCAACGGTTTCGTATTGCTTGTGCTGGCTTAGGTGGTGCCACACATGGGCGCGGTCGGCAGCGACGACGCCGCTCAGGTCATTGGTCATCGTGTTCATCAAGGTCTCCTCATAAGCGCCACGCGCTAAGCCCGAATCAGGCAAGGGCGCGACCCAAGCCTTGGTGGTTGACATGGTGTATCTTCTGCCCATCGCCTGCAAGCTCTTAGGTCCAGAGCCTTGCTGGCGATAGCGCCAGAACGGCAGCCCTTTTGTGCAAAAGCCGGAAGGGATTTGGCCAAACTGGCAATTGCTCTTGCGCTTGGGAAAGCGCAAAACTGGATGCAAATGGGGGGAAATATGCAGGCCAGTTGGATCGCGGTGGATTGGGGCACATCAAACCTGCGCGCTTGGGCGATGGGGGCGGATGGCATTCTGGCCCACGCCTCCAGCGACAAGGGCATGGGCGCGCTGAAGCCTGACCAGTTTGAAGCGGCCCTGCTTGACGTGGTGGCCCCTTGGCTTGGCAACCGCACCCTTGTGCTGGCCTGTGGCATGGTGGGCGCCCGCCAAGGCTGGGTCGAGGCGCGCTATCGTTCGGTGCCCTGCACGCCCACCGATCCTGCGGCCCTCACACGGGTGAAAACCCAAGACCCCCGCCTTGATCTTCGCATCGCCCCCGGCCTTTCCCAAGCCAAACCCGCCGATGTGATGCGCGGCGAAGAAACCCAACTGGCGGGGGCTTTGGCGCTTTATCCCAGCTTTGATGGCGTCTTTTGCTTGCCGGGAACCCATTCCAAATGGGTGCATATCAGCGCGGGCGAGGTTGTGTCGTTTCAAACCTTTATGACGGGAGAGATGTTCGCGCTTCTTTCCACCCAATCGGTCCTGCGCCATTCCCTGACCGCCGAAGGCTGGGATGACGCCGAGTTTGACGCTGGCCTGTCAGACGCCCTATCCCGCCCCGACCGCATCGCCGCCCGCCTGTTTTCCTTGCGCGCCGAAGGGTTGCTGCATGGCATGACAGCCCCGCAAGCCCGCGCGCGCCTGTCCGGCCTTTTGATCGGCATCGAACTGGCGGGGGCCAAGCCCTATTGGCTGGGCCAAAGTGTTAAGCTGATTGGCGCGGATAAGCTGTCAGCCCTTTATGCCCGCGCCCTTGCCCTGCAAGGCCTTCAGGCCGAAAGTCTGGATGCCACCGCTTGCACCCTTGCAGGGCTGTCGGCCCTGAATGCCCAATTGAAAGACTGATCCCATGACCCACCGCCCGATCATCGCCATTCTGCGCGGCATCACCCCGCCCGAGGCTGTTGCTGCAGCCCTTGCCCTGATTGCGGCAGGGATCACGCGGATCGAAGTGCCGCTGAACTCTCCCGATCCGTTGGACTCTATCGCGGCCATCGCCAAGGCCTGCAAAGGCATGGCGCAGATTGGGGCGGGCACGGTGCTGTCAGTTCAAGATGTGAATGCAGTGCAACAGGCAGGGGGCACCCTGATCGTCTCCCCCAATTGCGACACCGAGGTGATTGCCGCCACCAAAGCGCGGGGCATGGCCTCTTGGCCGGGGGTTATGACGCCGACCGAGTGTTTTGCCGCGCTGAAAGCAGGCGCAGACGGGTTGAAAATCTTCCCCGCCAGCCTGATTGGCCCCGAAGGCGTCAAAGCCATCCGCGCGGTTTTGCCCAAAGGCACCCAAGTTTACGCTGTGGGCGGTGCTGGGGCGTCGAACTTCGCCCAATGGCTGGCCGCAGGGGCAGATGGTTTTGGCATCGGCACAGCGCTTTACACCCCCGCCCTGCCCTTGGGCGAAATCGCCAGCCGCGCCGCCCAAATCGTCGCAGCCTATGACACAGCCGCCCAAGGAGAGCGCACATGATCTATGACACCCGCCCCTGCACCCTTGGCGAAGGCCTCTTTTGGCACCCGCTGCGACAGGCCTTGTTCTGGTTTGACATCAGCGAAGGGCGGCTTTTGTCAAACGACGGGGCAAGCCAACAGATGTGGCAATTCCCGCAGTCAGTCTCGGCCGCAGGCGTCATCAGCCAGGACGACCTGTTGATCTGCGGCGAAAACGGCCTATTCCGGTTCAATTTGGAAACCGCAGTCTCAACCCCTGTCACAGACCTTGAACCCGATAAGCCCGACAACCGCAGCAATGATGGCAAGGTTGACAGGCAGGGCGGCTTTTGGGTCAGCACCATGGGCAAAGACAGCAGCGATCTGCACGCCAAGGGGGCCATCTATCGCTGGTTCAAAGGCGAATTGCGCCTACTTTATCCCAACATCTCGATCCCCAATGCCATCTGCTTCACCCCCGATGGCAAAGCCGCCTATTTCGGCGACACCGCCCAGCAAAAGATCTGGCGCGTGGTGCTGGATGCAGCGGGGTGGCCAGTGGGCGAACCGGCGGTATATCTCGACTTCACCGGAACCGAGATCTACCCCGATGGTTCGACCGTCGATGCCGCAGGCAATGTCTGGAACGCGCAGTGGGGGTCCTCACGGGTGGCCTGCTATGCGCCCGATGGCCGCTTTCTGAGCGAAGTGAAGGTTGACGCCCCCCACACCTCTTGCCCCGCTTTTGGCGGCGCTGCGATGGACACTTTGTTTGTAACGACCGCGCTGGAAGAAATGTCAGACGCGGCCAAAGCGGCCTTCCCCCACTCTGGCAAGGTCTTTGCCTTTGACGGCATGGCCAAGGGGCTGGCAGAAGACTTGGTAGCGCTTTGAAACGCGGGCTTGGGGTTTGCTATTATCCCGAACAGTGGGACGAAACCCTTTGGGCCAGCGATGCCGCCCGCATGGCCGAAATTGGTCTGACATGGGTGCGCATCGGCGAATTCGCGTGGAGCCGGATGGAGCCGCAGCCGGGTCAGTATGACTGGGGCTGGCTGGACCGCGCCATTGCAACCTTGGGCGCGCAGGGGTTGAAGGTGGTGCTGGGCACCCCCACCGCCACCCCGCCGCGCTGGATGCTAGACCGCCACCCCGATATGCTGGCCGTCGATGCCAAGGGCCAAACGCGCGGCTTTGGATCGCGTAGGCATTACGACTTTAGCCATCAAGGCTACCGCGCGGAATGCGCAAAGATCGTGACGCAACTGGCTGTGCGCTTTGGCAAAAACCCCCATGTCTGCGCTTGGCAGACTGACAATGAATATGCCTGCCATAACACCGTGCACAGCTATTCCTCAGCCGCCCGCACCGCCTTTCAAAACTGGCTGGCGCAGCGCTACCAGTCGATTGACGCGCTCAACCGCGCTTGGGGCAATGTGTTTTGGTCGATGGAATATTCAGCCTTTGACCAAGTAGCCCTGCCCAACCTGACCGTGACCGAGGCGAACCCCGCCCACACCCTAGCCTTTCGCCGCTTTGCGAGTGATGAGGTGGTGAGTTTCAACAAGCTGCAAACCGACATTTTGCGCAAACACTCCACAGCGCCGATTTCGCACAACTACATGGGCCAAGTCACCGATTTTGACCATTTCGCCACAGGTGCCGATTTAGACATTGCCGCTTGGGATGCCTACCCCTTAGGCTTTCTATCTGACCGCGTTCAGGCACGCCCCGCCGACAAGCGCCACTTTCTGCGCCAAGGTGATCCCGATTTCCAAGCCTTCCACCATGACCTGTACCGCGCCGTTGGCCGTGGCCGCTGGTGGGTTATGGAACAGCAACCCGGCCCAGTGAACTGGGCCCCGTGGAACCCCGACCCTTTGCCCGGCATGGCCCGCCTTTGGGCGTGGGAGGCCTTTGCCCATGGGGCCGAGGCTGTATGCTATTTCCGCTGGCGTCAGGCCCCCTTTGCGCAAGAGGCGATGCACGCAGGCCTGCTGCGCCCCGATAGCGCCCCTGCCCCCGCTTACGCTGAAGCAGCCCTTGTGGCGCGCGAACTGGCCGCGATGCCCGATGTGGCACAGACACAGGCGAAGGTTGGTCTGGTGTTTGACTATGCCTCAGATTGGGCATGGGCCACCCAGCCACAGGGCCGCGATTTCAGCTATTTCGGGCTGGCGTTTGATATGTACCGTGGCCTGCGCCGCTTGGGGTTGGATGTGGATATCTTGCCGCCCGACACCGCAGATCTTTCCGGTTATGCGCTGGTGTTGGCACCGGGGATTGCCACAATCTCGGCCCCGCTTAAGGCGGCTTTGAGGGCCTTTAAGGGCACCGCTTTGCTAGGCCCCCGCACCAATGCCAAAACGGCCGAGTTTGCCATTCCCCTGCCCCTGCCGCCCAACCTGCCCGGTTTGGATGCCGTGGTGGCGCGGGTGGAAAGCCTGCCGCCCGATGTGACCGTTCCGCTGCAGGGCGGCGGAGCGTTCCACCGTTGGCGCGAAAAGCTGGAAGGGGCGGCTGAGGTGGTGGAAAGCACCCAAGACGGCTTGCCCGCTCTGCTGTGCGCGGGGGGCTTGCACTATCTGTGCGGCTGGCCGGATGCGGCGGCGCTGGATCGTATCTTGACGCAACTGTGCCACGGCGCAGACCTGCCCACCCACCCCATGCCCCACGGCCTGCGCCGCAGACGTGCGGGGGATGTGACCTTTCTCTTCAATTATAATCCGCATGAGGTGACCTTTAACGGCCTCACACTCAAAGCCGCCGATGTGCATTGGAGCATCCCATGACCCTTGCCGACCTTGCCAAAAGTGCTTCCGATGAGTTGCGCGCCGGATGCGCTGCTGTGTCAGAAGCAGAGTTTGCAGATCTGGTCGAAGCCATAGCATCCGCGCGCCGCATCGTGGCCTATGGCTGCGGGCGCGAAGGGTTGATGATGCGCGCCTTGGCGATGCGGCTTTATCACCTTGGGTGCGATGTGCATATGCAGGGCGATATGTCTTGCCCGCCGCTGGGTGCGGGGGATTTGCTGCTGATCTCCTCTGGCCCCGGACGGCTTTCAACGGTGGCGGCTTTGATCGGGCAAGCGCGGGCGGCTGGGTCAAAAGTGGCCTGTATCACGGCAGAACCGACGGGGCGTGATCCGCAAGGGTCTGATCTGTGTCTTGTGATCCCCGTGCAAACCATGGCGCGGGATCAATCTGCCCCCACCTCGGTTCTGCCCATGGGATCGGTGTTTGAAGGGGCGATGTTCTTGATCTTTGAACTTCTGGTGCTGGCCCTGCGGCCCCGCTTGGGCGAAAGCCTAGAGACGATGCGCGCGCGTCATACCAACTTGGAATAGGCGCTAAGTCCCGCTGTCTTAAAATAATTCGCTTGCACAACAGCGCCGCGCTGGGTCAGATCATCCAAACTTAAACCGGAATCTAATGCCAAACCTTGAATCCAGCGGGGCCACAGCCCCCATCGCCATAAAAATCAGCGGTCTGCGCAAGTCCTTTGGGGAGCATGAGGTCCTAAAGGGCGTCTCGATGACCGCACGTCAAGGCGATGTCGTGGCGATCATCGGCGGCTCAGGCTCGGGCAAATCGACCCTGCTGCGCTGTATCAACTTTCTTGAAACACCTTCGGGTGGGTCAATTGAAGTGGGCGGTGAACCCATCGACATGAAGGCGGATGGCAGCGCCAAAGACAAAAAGCAGCTGGAAAAGGCGCGTCAAAGTCTGGGCATGGTGTTTCAGAACTTTAACCTATGGACCCATATGACCGTGCTGGAAAACCTGATCGAGGTTCCGGTCCATGTGCTAAAAACCCCCAAGGCCGAAGCCATCGCCCGTGCGCGCGCTTTGCTGGCGCGCGTGGGGCTGGAAGAAAAGGAAGCTGCCTATCCAGCCTTTCTGTCGGGCGGCCAGCAACAGCGGGCCGCCATTGCCCGCGCCTTGTGCATGAACCCCAAGGCGATGTTGTTTGATGAACCGACCTCGGCCCTTGACCCCGAACTGGTGGGTGAAGTGTTGCAAGTGATCAAAGGCTTGGCCGACGAAGGCCGCACCATGATTTTGGTCACCCATGAGATGCGCTTTGCCCGTGAAGTGGCAAGCCATGTGATCTACCTGCACAACGGGGTGATCGAAGAAGAAGGCCCGCCCGAAGAGCTGTTTGGCGCGCCGAAATCAGACCGTTTGAAACAATTTCTGAAAACCGTGGGCTGACAATCGATCCACGGAACCACACCAACCACCACAAGACCCACAAGGAGATTATGATGAAAAAACTCGTCCTCGCTGCCGTGGCAGCCCTATCGCTTGGCACCACCGCCATGGCCGAACCGCTGAAAATCGGTGTGGCCGCTGAACCCTATCCGCCCTTCACCTCGCCCGATGCGGCAGGCAACTGGGTTGGCTGGGAAGTCGACTTTATGGTGGCGATCTGCAAGCAGGCCGAACTGGACTGCGTGATCACCCCCACCGCTTGGGATGGCATCATTCCGGCGCTGAC
>Ga0209550_10001757_pt1 | contig 20834 bp, 11 predicted proteins | sample LauGreSuBDMM15SN_2_FD_187567 | JGI IMG/M metagenome (GOLD analysis project Ga0209550, IMG submission 187567) | Freshwater lake microbial communities from Lake Michigan, USA - Su13.BD.MM15.SN (SPAdes) (version 5) | ecosystem: Environmental > Aquatic > Freshwater > Lake | place: Lake Michigan... | reverse complement strand
GGGCGGGGTTCGCTACTCGCACCTGGTGGATCCCCGGACAGGATGGGCGCTGACGCATCCGAGCCAAGTAACCTTGATCGGCGCAGAGGCCATGACCACGGACGCCTTGTCCAAGGTCTTGAGCGTACTGGGGCCCGATTCGGGGTTTGATCGACTGCGACGGTATCCCGTCGAAGCCTTCCTCATGCACGCGCCGCGAGGGCCTGTTGAAGTCGAGGAAACCCCCGGTTGGCGCCGCTACGAGCGGCCCTAGTTTTCCTGTAGGCCGCCCGGTAAGGGTACCGAGCCTACAACGTTCCGACCAACCCGCGGTGCCCCATGTAGGCCGGGTCTCCTGACCCGGCGTCCCCCGCTTTGTTCTGGGCGATCGAACACGGCGATTGGGTTCATCCGTGGTTCCCAAACGATCAGGCTGCTTTCTCAGAGAAACGATCGAAGCGGTTTGAGAGGATGAAGAAAGTCGGCGCCCACAGTCCGACAAAGATGCCGAATCGTTCACCGTGCGCCTGCGTTTCGGTCGCCTGACCACCTGTGAGAAACCAGATGGCGATGGAGCCGATAATGGAGGCAAAGCCGAGAACAAAGCAGAGTTTGCTGAGAAGTTTGAAATGATTGGGCTCCATAATTGGGAACCACTCGTACGAGATCAAAGATAACGCAAATTGTTTTCGTTGAATTGGCTAAGTATCCGGTTGTGGAAGGGATTGGAAATCCGTTTGGAGAGGTTTGTTTAGCACCCATGGTGTCGGCTACTCACAACATGGGCCGGCTGGGTTCCTGACAGGGTCTAGAGCCGGTGAAGTTGGAACTGATTCTCCCCAAGGGTTTGACGGCACAGTTCGACAAGATGTTCGTGGTGCGTGAACAGCAGTATTTGGGTTCGCCCAGCCAAGTCGGCGAGGAGCGGAAGGATCGCCTTTGTCCGCTCATTATCGAAGGTGATCAGCAGGTCATCGAGAATGAGTGGCATCGGTTCGTGGTCCTCGAGATAGCGGTCGAGCGCCGCAAGCCGAAGCGCTAGGTACAACTGGTCGCGAGTTCCATCGCTTAACCCTTCAATTGGAACCTGGGTCTGGTCTGCGCGAAGTCCCATTAGGACAGGGACATCGTCCGCATTAAATTCCGCACCTAAACCGCTGAACGCGCCTCGAGTAATCGCTTGGAACGCCACACCTGATTTTTGAAGAAGGGGGCCTTGATTCTGCTTTCGGAACTGTTCGATTTGCGTCTCCAGAAGGTGGGTCGCAAGGCGGAGGCGTAGAAAACGCGCAGCGTCGTGTTTTAAACTGGCCGCACAGGATTCGGCCTGCTGACGAAAGTCTGCGGCGGCATCGCCGGCTTTTTCCAAAGCCCTCCTCTCGTTTCCCAGTCGGAACACGATTTCTCGATTGGCGGATAAGGCAGATTCCTTTTCGGTCTTATCTGCGGTTGCGTTGGGTTTCCTTTCGGCCAGTTGGTCAGGGTCTTCGGCCCGAACCTTGGCCACAAACTCATCCACTGCCTGACCCCGGGCAAGGCCGCTGAGAGTGGTTCGCAAGCTGTCGATCCGAGTCTGGAGAAACTTATGCTGTTCGAGGTGAGCCAGAAACGATTCTAGGTCTGATGAGTCGATGAGGCCCGCCACCTTGACGAGGTCAAGGAGCGCTTGTTCTGTCCTTAAAACCAGCGCTTGGGCATCCGCTAAATCATCGCTCTTCTCTTTGATTTGCTCGGCCAATTGATCTTGGCGCTGTTGGGATTTGCGGGCTTCGGCGAGGGCTTTCCAAAGAGCCGATTCGAGAGCTTCGGTGGTCTCAGCCTTGATTCCGAGTGAGACTGATTTCTCGGAGACACTCTTTTCGTACTTGGAAATAGCCGCTGTCAGCAATTGAGCGGTCCCAGACAACTTCTGCCAGTCATCGAATTTGACGAGGAGTTCTTTTCGCTCCTGCAGAATAGAGAGGCCCACCTCGGGCGAGGTGATTTCGGGCAAGCCTACGGCGACACAGTGTGAGATCCAATGGGTCGTTGAGACCCTGACAGCCTCGATGAGCCGAACGCGATGGGTCTCCAATTTTGCGAGTTCACTCTTCGAGCTGCCCAGCTGTTTATCCAACTCGATGCGCTGACCCTTCGATTGTTCGCCATCTTGGACGAGCTTTTTGGCCGCTGCGAAGAGAAGGGAAAAGGCTTTCTCTTCGGACTGACCAAGAACTGCCGCGAGGCTCTTCTTGGCCTGCTTAATTTGTTGAGCCTTCTGCTTCAGGGCCTCTTCGGCACTCCTGAGTTTTCCTAGGCGGTCCCTGAAATCGGTCCAGTTCGTGCGCCATTCCTCCATTTCCAGGGGCGAAAGAGGGCGGATTCCGCAGTCGGACCACTCAGCATCCCACGCCTTCAGGCATGCATCCCAATCACCTTGGATTTCTGTGCTTTTGGTCCGACTTGCGTCCGTCTGGACTGCGAGATCGCCCAACTGCGCTCGTTTCTCCTCGGCTTGAGCCACGGCTTCGGCCTCGAAGCGGAGTTGATCCACAATGCCGTCGGCCTTTTGGACTGTGAGTGGGAACGCTTGGTCCAGGGGCAAACCGGCAATTAATTCCTCTTGGGTGCCGCCCCCTTTCCAGTCTGCCAGCACTAGGGTCCAACCATGATCACGATGCTCTCGGCTTTGGCGGAGCGCTTCATCGGTAGGCAGTTGGCCAAGACGTTGTAGTCGCACGAGTTCGGCATGAATCGCTTCAGCCGTCTTTTTGGCTGCCGTGATTTTGTCTTCTTCGTCTTTAATGGCGCGCTTGAAGGAATCCAGCCGCTCGCGATAGCTCCGGATGGTGGCATTGGCCGGGACCCTCAGGCGAGCGCATGAATCCATGTCCGAAGGAGCCCCAGCAATGTGTGAGTGCAGGTCGGTTGTTTCTCGAGTCAGGCGCTCAACCTCCAATTGATTTGCATGGAATGTTCGGTCTGCATCCGTCGCCTCGGCGGCCATAGCCAAAGCCTCACGGAGACCAGCCAAGTCGGGTTCGGGTAGAGACTTTAATTCAGATTCCCGTGCGGTCCTCTGCACCTCCAGGCCTTCCGCCATCTGGGAATTAGCCTGTTGGTCGGCCATGGCAGTTTTCAAAGCCTTGGCGGCCTCTTCGCAGGCTAACCGAACTGGAGTGCTAATCCGGTGCTTCGCCAAAGTGCTGAATTCTCCAGCCAGCAACAAGTTGTCCATGCCTGCCCGAATGAGCGGCTCAAGCCCAGCGAGCTGTGCTTGGGCATTGGTGAGGCTCCCTTTGTGCTCACGATAGACGCCCACGTCTTGATGCAACTGGTCGATGTCGTCGGCGAGGGCTAAAAGAGCGGGATCCGTCGCACAGGACTGCAACTGAGCCTGAAGTTTGGCGATTTCGGCCGTCAGGTTCTGCACTTGAGCCTGAGCGGTCGTTGCTGCCTGGCGGGCTGTCTGCGCTCGGGGTGTAAAGTCGCTCGCCAATTCTGGCAGGGTTGGAAGCTTGGTAAGCTTTTGCGATTCTTCGATGAGGCTTCCGACCGTGGGGAGGGCGTCTTGACAGCGGGAGATCCATTGAAGCTCCCGGTCTAGTTTTAAAATATCTGCTTCGAGAAGTTTCTTCGTGGTCTCGGCCGCCGTCAGTTCCTTATCCAACTTGTCCCAGGTTTCAGGACTGACCATCGATTCGCGGCTTTGCTTGAGGAGTTCCCTATAGCGTGTCGCCGCAGGGCGGATTGAAACGTGGGTCCGAGTGTTACCCTTGAAGAGTCGCTCAGCATCCTGTTGCAGCGACTCCGCGATTTTCTGAACGGGCGTTCCCCCCAGGCTGGCAGAGAAAAGGGCGTTCCCAATATTGCCCTCACCGCGAAGGAGTTCCTGAGCCCCATCTTGAAGCTCACGGGCACCGAGGCCGAACATCGCCGAAAAGTAGGGTTGATCTATGCTGCCGATAAATGGAGCCAAGGCATTGTCGGGTAACTGAGTGCCGTCTTCTTTCAGCAAGGTGTTTTTGTTGCCTTTGCGTCGCTGAAAAACCAACTGGTCGCCGGCGCGGTTGCGAATCTCACCTTGGATTCGGAGGTTGGGGTAGGGATGAAGAAAGTTATCGGCAGACTGTCCGTGAATCCCGAAGAGCAAGTCTCGGATGGCTCTGAGCAACGAGCTCTTGCCCGCCTCGTTAGCACCGTAAATGACATGGAGGTCGCACGACTGTTCAGGAAATTGAAAGTCGAGGTGGGTGAAGGGTCCGAAAGCGGGGACTTGTAGGCGTTGAAGTCTCACTAGTTCTGCCCTCCATTGGTGGCCAAAGCGTCCAAGATGATGGCGCGAACATCGCTCAGCACTGTTGCTCGTTGTTCGCCGTTTAATTCGTCTTCGACTTGGGTGCGGATCTCAAGCGGCAGAACGCTGAGCATTTCCTCAATTTCTGAAGGTAAGAGAATCGGTTGGTCGTGGGTCGCAGTGAGATTCGTCACGACAATCTTTGTGAGAGCATCTCTCTCAGCCAACTCAGCGAGGTCATAGACCGGAGAGGTGGACACTTTGATGCGTTCTATCCAGATGGCGTCAGCACCATGGTCTTGCGCGCTTGCCAAGAATTGAGCGCTCCAGTGCTCATCATTGCGGTGCAGAGAGCCATGCAATTGAGTTGTTCCGGAGAGGATTATCCGGGCGGCAACCAGGCGTCCTTCGGCGGCTGTTACTGCTTTTCCCATCGCGTCACTCACAAGACGGGTAGCCTCGGTTTCAGTTTCGACACCGCTCAAATCGATGTTGAGTTCCGCCCAGCGGACGACGTCTAAGCTGCGCCACTCAACGCCTTCAACATGGAGGGAATCACTCACCGTCACCAGACGGCAACCTCGAGCGCCTGTCTCCTTGATGTGCCGCCCCTGGCAGTTTCCGGCAAAGACAATCCACGGGTCCTCGTTGATCACTTCGGGCTGATGAATATGACCTAAAGCCCAATATTGGTAACCCTTCTCACGCAGTTGGGCCACCGAACACGGGGCATAAGTATCGTGCCCGGGTCGTCCTGTCAGGCTGGTGTGCAGCAACCCCAGGTTGAAGCGGTTCGGGACGGCCATAGGATACTCGGTTGCTAAGTTTTCTGGCACGGCGCGGTTGGGAAAGCCTCGTCCATGAATGGTTACCGGATGCCCTACCACTTCCAGCGATTCGGTCGTCCGAGTTGAGAAAACGTGTACGTTCTCGGGCAAACTGAGTTTCTTGGTGATGACTGAAGCCGCATCGTGATTGCCTGCGATCAGGTAAACCGGAGTGCCCCTGTTCTGGAGTCGAACCATCTGAGCGCGGAAAAACAGGCCGGTGCTGTAGTCTTTCCAGTCGCCATCGTAGAGGTCACCTGCGATGACGACGAAGTCTACGGACTCCTCAATGGCGAGGTTCACCAGATTTTCAAAGGCCCGTCGTGTCGCCCCTCGCAACACCTCAACCGGGGCCCCTTCGTGTGCTTCGAGTCCCTGAAGCGGGCTGTCGAGATGAGGATCGGCCGCGTGGATAAAGCGTATCATGTCGTGCGAAGGTCAATCAGGGCCGTGGAGGGTGGAGCGGGTGAACGCGTTGCTTAAATGGCTGGCAGGAGTTGGGCCGTGGAACCGTCCGGCCAGTGCCTGTCGGATCGTTGTCAGTGCGTGGTTGGGCCGCCGCTGATGAGGGAGGTCAGGATGAGCATGGTCAGGCCGACGCTGCCGGGTATCGAGATGTTGTCGTCCAACCGAAGGCGGGGCGAAATGTTTTCCACCAGAGCGCCAACAAGCCCAGCGACCACCCCGATGACCACGAATGAAATGGGGGCTGAAATGATGGAGGCAATGACGAGGACGACCCCGATGGCCGACCCAGCAAATGCCAGGGTTCCTTCCATGCTCTTGTCCAAGAAACGGTGGGACCCATAACGCCGACCCACCAGGGCCGCACAAATATCGCTGATGATGAGAATGGAAAAAGCTGTGATGGCGATGATCTTTGGGAAGAACAGGACGCAGGCACAGGCGGCAATGAGGACGTGGGATGCTCCGTTGAGTCGGACCTCATCGATCTTTAGTTCGTGATTTCGCATCACTGTTTCGAAATACCGAAGCAGGGTGTTGCGAATCCATCCCTTCTTGTGACCCAAAATATCGATGACCACGCACAGGCAGGCCAACGGAATGAGGATCCACAAGGCGGTCGCTTTGGAGATCATGGCGTACACCACCGGGATGGACAGCGACAGGAGATGGATACCTTTTCGCAGGACTTCTGATTTGTAGGTGATCTGGCGTTCTTCAGTCATTCCTCGTCGTGTGTTTTGCTCGTGTCAGATCCCGAGGCCACACATCTCTGTCGGTGCAAAGCAGGTGTGTGCAACTCTGTGAGCAAGGTCTTCCAAAACCGCCTGTTCGCCCTCGGTCGGCGGAATATCCCGCTTTCAGCGGTGGTGAGGCCGGACGATCCAATCGCAGACATCGGAGGAGTTCTGACCGACGATCGGCCGGTGGGAGGCGCGAATCAACTCTTTGTCAGATCCAATGTCGGAGCCAATCGGCAAAACCCTAGCTCTGTTTGGGTTCCATTGGGTGAGCCATTCCATTCCGGTTAGCTCAGTGACCCTGCGCGATGAATTCATTGGGAGTCCTTGTAACAATTGTACTCTGAGGGAGTGACGGCTCAGGGTGGCCGAGTGACTTCGATGGATATGGGTGCCGCATCGCCACGCCCTCAAGCGAAGCTTCCGATGCGGAAGCGATTGCTTGGGGTGTGTCTTTGGGTGTTCGTGGGTGTGGTTACCGTCGTTCTGGTCCTGACCGGGGTGGGGTGCCGGTTTTCCTCCATGGGTCGATGGGCCCCCTTAGAACGCCCTTGGCCTGATCCGAGTCCCGCAGCACGGCCCCAGCCCCCTTTACGACGCGATGTGGATTCGATCCGTTCAGGCTCCGAGTTTTACCAACCGACGAATGTCTGGGACGCCCGGATCGAGCTGACCTCCGCCGAGTGGGTTGCCATGCAACCGCGACGGGTTCGGGCCAAACCCGACCTCAATCCTCCGGACGGGAAGGTCCTGTTGAGCAATACGAATGCGACGCGGAATGGATTGTTGGGGGCCCTCGGTCTGGACTTGAAGTGGACGACGGGACGGGTGGAGTTCGGTGGGCGTGAATTCACCAATGCCGGCGTGCGTTTCAAAGGCAATGGAACCTTCTTGGGTGCCATTGGGGGCGTGAAGAAACCGCTCAAGGTGGATTTATCGAAGGGAAATAAAGGACGCACTCTTGCGGGTATTTCGACCCTCAACTTTGGTAATCTCTGCGTCGATTTTTCCTGCCTCAGCGACACGCTGGCCTATGAGTTGTTTCGGGCGGCCGGAGTCCCCGCTCCTCGAACCACTTTTGGCCATGTGACACTCAGCGTGGAGAAACTTTGGGACGCCCGTCCCCTGGGGCTTTATGTGATGGTTGAAAATGTCGACGGCGTGTTCACCCAGGATCGGTTTGGCACGGACAAGATGGGGTTGTTTAAGCCCGTGACGTACGATTTGTTCAAATACCTCGGCGAAGATTGGGCGCTGTACAAGGCGACCTATGATCCAAAGCTCGCCCTGAATGCATCCCAGAAACGGCGTGTCATTGAAACGGCCCAACTCCTGACCGAGGCCTCGGATGACGATTTTGCCCGGCGCGCATCTCAGTATTTTGATTTCGACGAAGTTGCGCGTTTTGTCGCGGTGAACAGCTTGATTTCGAGTTACGACGGGTTCCTCAACAACGGCCAGAACTTCTACATGTACCTCGACCCCCAATCCAACCGCTTTGGATTCATTCCATGGGACCTGGATTGTGCTTGGGGCGAATTTCCCTTCATGGGTTCACTCGAGGAAAAGGAGAAGGCTTCGATCGAGCACCCTTGGGTCGCGGATCATCGATTGTTAGAGAGGCTCTTCGCGATCCCGGAATTTAAACGTCTCTACACGCAGCGCCTCGCTGAAATCTTTCACGAACACTTCATCCCGGAGCGACTCCAAGCGCGAGTGGATGCCTTAGCCCCGGTGGTGCGTGCATCACTGGTCAATGATTCCGACCTGCGCCTTGCCAAGTTCGAGGAATCCATTGGGGACAAGTGGTCGGCAGACAGTTCTTCGAGGGAGGGCGATCTGAGCCCCAACCGCGCCGCCCATCAGCTGAAGCGATTTTTTGTCCGCCGGCATCAACACGTCCAAGCCCAGTTGGAAGGGAAGGAAACCGGCGTGGTTTTCCGGTCTCGTAAGAGGCCCGACCAGAAATAGCCCGAGCGAGATGTCCGCGCGCCGGGGGGCGCAAGGCATTTGGAGATTTACGTCGGCGACTACTGCTTCGCGCGATTCGATGTGGCGGCAATACGCTCTAGCTCCGCAGTCGTCTCTGGGGCATTTGTAGCCATCTGATCGGCGAGCATTTTCAGAGCGGAGATGTCGTTTCGATACTCCACGCAGCGTCTCTCGTATCCCCGACGGTTTTGGGTGCAGACGAGGGTCTGTGCCCTTCCGGTCCTAGGGGTTCGCGAGTCCTTTGTTATACTCGATCTCCATGGGCTGTGCGGACATGGCGAAAAAGTAGGTGGAGGCACTACCCGAGTTGAGTTGGCTCAGTAGCCAGGCTTTGGATCGGGAGCCGCCAAGGATCCCTCGGAAGGCGCATGGACACCGGCCGCCAGCATGACTTTCCGCACAGCGGCACTCGTCTCGGCGGAGGGCTTAAAGTTGCCGGGCCGATGTCCTTCGGCGATGGAGAGCGGCGTCCAACCATGCCGGTTCTTCCGGTTCCAAATCTCGACCTTCGCGCCCTGGTCGGCGAGGAACTGGACCACCTTTGGCAGGTTCTTGAGCGCGGCGGCATGCATCGCGGTGTCCCCGTTGGTATCGACCGCGTTCACATCGGCCCCCAATTTCAGGAGCAATTGGGCGGCTTCTAGAACATCGGATTCTTCGCCTGCAACCTCGTTGGCGGCGTCCGATCCGACATGGATTCCGCAGGCGACGAGGAGTGGCGTGGTATGCTCGTCGTTCGAAATGGCCGGATTGGCACCCAGTTCCAGCAACAACCTCATGAGCGGGATATCGGAGGTTGCGGATGCGAGAAGGAATGGGGTCGCACCCTTCCGACTGAATTGGCCCGGACTGCTCTTGCCGTGGGTTAAGCACCGGTTCACGTCGGCTCCGCGTTTCACCAACTCCCGAACGAAGAGAAGGCTGTTGAGTCTTCCGAGTTCGGCCGGGGGCGGGGCTCCGTTGTCTTCACCCTTGGGCGGTCTGCGGACCCAGGACATCCGGTGCAACGGGGCGAATCCGGATCGCTGGTCATTGGGATCAGCTCCGGCATCCAAGAGATCGAGTGCGAGTTCGTAGTGGCCGTTCTCGATGGCGAGAGCCAGTGCGCTCATCCCACGGACGGGTCCTTTGCCGGAAGGCTTCAGCGGAAGCATCGCTTTGTTCACATCGACTCCGGCTTTCAGAAGCACGCGCACTACCTCTCTCCGACCGGCCCGAGCAGCAAAGAACAGCGGCGTGAATCCAGAATCCGGCAATGGGGAGCAAATATCGGCGTGCGACTTAATGAGCAATTCGACCACCTCCGCATGACCCTCCGCCGCCGCCCACATCAACGCGGTTTGTCCGCGGCGTTCTTTGGCATCCACCTTGGCACCGCGGACGAGCAAGGCCTTCACCGGTCCCGGCTTGCCGGTGCGGGCGGCCGTCATCAAAACGGTTTCTCCCCCGCGACTCACAGTGTTGGGATCGGCACCGCGTTCGAGCAGAAGCTCCACCATCGCGGTGTTGCCGTTTTGGCAGGCCAATGAGAGGGGGGTGATCCCGAAACGGTTGGTGCCCCCCACGCGGGCGGTGGTGAGCAGTCGGGCGGTCGCGAGATCGTCTCGGTGAGCCGCCCAGTGCAGTGCGGTCATGCCGTCGGCCTGCGGCGCATTCACATCGGCCTGCTGTTTGAGAAGCGTGCGAATGGCAGCGGGATTGGATTTTTCGGCGGCATCAGCGATCGGGGCCTCGACGGCCTGGGAGTTGACGGGCCAACCGAGGAACGTCACGGCCAATGCAGCGATGGCTAAACGGCGACGCAGGCTCGACCGGGTAGTCCGGCGCAGGCGCGGGCGCGTGAACGGAGGTGGCCAATTTGTGGGAGGCGACAGGCGCATCGTCAAATGCCCAACGGTGTGAACAACCCCTCCACCGTGCCGTTGCTGTCGGCGAACGAGTCGATGGGGACGCCGACCTTGTGAAGTAGGGTCAGGTGGAGATTGGCGAGCGGGGTCGGCTTCGCATATTTTAGGTGACGTCCGCCTTTCATGCCACCGGCTGCACCACCGGCGACGATGATCGGGAGGTTCGTGTGGTCATGGATATTCGGGTTTCCGATGCCGCTGCCGTAGAGATAAAGCGAATGGTCGAGCAGCGTGCCATTGCCCTCCTGGGTGGCCTTCAGTTTTTGGAGGAACTCTGCGAAGAGCGACACATGGAAGGCGTTGATCTTCGACATGCGCTCGATTTTCGCAGGATCGTTACCGTGGTGGGAAAGCGGATGGTGCGGATCGGACACTCCGATCTCAGGATAGGTTCGGTTGCTCGTTTCGCGTGCTAACTGGAAGGTGATGACGCGCGTCACATCCCCCTGCAAGGCGAGCACCTGCAAATCGAACATGAGCCGGGCATGATCGGCATACGCGGCGGGAACACCGACGGGACGGTCCAGATCCGGAAGCTGGTGGTCTTGGGTGTCGGCCTCCGCCTTCTGAATGCGGCGTTCCACTTCGCGGACCGTCTCGAGGTATTGGGAAAGTCTGGCACGATCGCCAGGACCGAGATCGCGTTTGAGTCGGCTGAGATCTTCGGTGAAGGAGTCGAGCAGGCTGGCCCGTTTCTTGAGCGCAGCGCGGCGTTCGGCGAGGTTGCCTCCGTCGCCAAAGAGGCTCTCGAAGACGATGCGCGGGTGCGCCTCGGCCGGCAACGGGGTCGTGGGAGACGACCAGGAGAGATTGTTCTGATATGCGCAGGAGTAGCCATTGTCGCACTGACCGACCACTTGGAGGTGGTCCATGGCCAATTCGAGGGACGGCAACTGGGTTCCTTGCCCGATGCGCTGGGCGGCGATTTGATCGACCGTCGTTCCCAGGTAGTAGTCGGTGCTCTCCGTTAGCTTGGCTTTGGCGGCGCTCAGGAAGGCCGAGTTGGACGTGGCGTGGCTGCCGGGGTAGGCGTTCTGCAGTTCTAGGTTGGAGATGATGGAGACCTTGTCGCGCACAGGTGCGAGCGAACCCAAGATCGGTGAGAGCGTGTCGAGCGTGTCACCGTGGGGAGTCCAGCGGGAGTTGTCACAGCCCATGGGCATGAAGACAAATCCGAGCCGGCGCACGGGATGTGCGGCCGTCTGCGCCAGCGGTGTCGCGGCCGGGACCATCGACTCGAGCAGCGGCAAGGCCATGGTGGCTCCCATTCCACGCAGGAAAGTCCGACGCGGCATGAACTTCTTGGTGATGAAACTCATTGTGTTTTCCTCAGGGTGAATGGGCTGCTGTTGACGATTCCGAGTACGATCGATGAGAAGTGGTTTCCGTCCCGCTGGGCATCTCGGACGATCCGGCGAATGGCCGGCGCATCGTGCTCATCGATTCCGCGACCCAGCGCGAAGGTGAGTAGTTTTTCGGTCAGCGTTCCGACGAAGAGCTCTGGATGTTTGAGCAGTGCGTCCTCCAAGCCAGTGACGCCGTTGAACCGGCTGCCGTCAGGAAGCCCGCCGCTAGCATCGATGGGCAGACCATTCTCCGTCAGCCGCCAGCGGCCAATCGCGTCGAAGTTTTCGAGAGCAAAACCCACCGGGTCCATCAGGTCATGGCAGCTGGCGCAGGCGGCATTTGCGCGGTGTGCGGACAACCGGGCACGCATCGGCAAGGTTTCGGAGACGGTGTTCTCCTTTAAATTGGGAATGTTGGCGGGCGGCGGGGGCGGTGGGGTTCCGAGTAAGTTACCCAAGAGCCAATGGCCGCGAATGACCGGCGACGTGCGCGTGGCGTAGGACGTGACGGTGAGTACACTGCCCTGCCGGAGCAGTCCGCCGCGCCGGCTTTGGGAATCGAGGGCCACGCGGCGGAAGCGGCTGCCGTAGACGTTGGGAATGCCGTAGTGTTTGGCGAGTCGCTCGTTGAGGAATGTGTGGTCGGTCTTAATGAGGTCCAAAACCACGCGGTCTTCCCGAAGGAGCGCCTCGAAGTGCAGTTCCGTTTCACGTCGAAAGGCGTCGCGTAGGTTGTCGTCGAAATCGGGGAATAGGCGAAGATCTGGTGTGAAGGACTCCAAGTTACGCAGGTGGAGCCATTGCGCGGCGAAGTTTTCCACCAGACTGCTGGAACGCCGATCGGCCAGCATCCGGCGCACCTGGCTCTCCAGGACCTTCGGCCGATGCAGTTCACCCCGTTGGGCGATGGCCAGAAGCTCTTCATCCGGAATGCTGCTCCAGAGGAAGAACGACAACCGCGAGGCCAGTTCGAGGTCGCTAATTCGGTAGGCCGTCGCTGGCGCCATATCGGTGGGATCGCGCTCGATTCGAAAAAGAAATTCAGGATTGACGAGGACCGCGCTGAGGGCCGATCCAATCCCCGCCTCAAAGCCGCCGGCTTCTTTGGCCTCGTGGTAGAACTTCAGTGGCTTGGCCAAATCAGCGGCCACCACGGGCCGCCGGTAGGCTCTGCGCGCGAAGGCCGACACAATGCGCTCGGCACAGGCGTTTTCTTCGCTGGGGTTCTTCGGATAACACACGAAGATTTTTCGACGACTGGCCGTTTCACCCATTTCACCGGCTTCACGCGACGAGTAGGGACCGGTGACAGACACTTGATAGATCGCGGGCGAGAGCCTGGGATGCCGGTGCATGTTGTAGCGGGCCTGGTAGGGATCGCGCTGGGTTTCTACCAACGAGGACAAATTCTTAATGAACGTCACGCCGACTTCGTGGAGTCCGGCCTTCACTGGGATACGCGCCTTCAGATGGGCATCCACCGTCTCATAGTCCCGGTTTCCCTTGGGTGGACCCACCTGGAATCGAGCCGCGGTGTCGCGATCTAGCAGGACTTCGAGTTCGTGGGTTTCGTGCAGGCCTTCGACCATCTCGTTGCGGTCGCGCGTCAGGCGGATTTGGATCTCATACTCGCCGTCTCGGGGGAACGTGTGTCGGATTAATGTTCCACCGCGCGTGCCGAGTGGAAGGTTTGCGACGTGCTCTTCCTGCGTGAGGTCTGGCTTTAGGCGATAAGTGTCGCCATTCGGCCTAAGGATTGGCGAACCCACGGCGAGGCGACTGATTTTCTCGGCCGCAGAGATGTAGCGGTTGAGCAAGGTGGGTGACAGATCGCCGCCCGTCAGGTTGTCGAATCCGTGGCTCGCGTCGTCTTTAGGCAGCAGTGTCGCCGCATCGATCTCGAGGTCGAGCAGATCCCGGATGGTGTTCCGATACTCGGTGCGGTTGAGTCGGTGGAAGGCGTCGGTGCGGCCGGGATTCGGGTTGTTCGCCGCCAACGTGTCGAGTGACGAACCGAGCGTCGCTACGAGGCGTTCGAACTCCTTCTCCGCGGGCCGATCCTTGCCGATGGGGGGCATTTGCCGGGCCGCGAGTTTGCGAACGACGCGCTCCCATTCGACGGAGTGCGTGTGTAGGTCGTCCGACAAGATGTTGCCGAGATCCAGGTTGCCCTTCTTGACGTCTCCATCATGACAGTCGAGGCAGTAGCGACGGACTGCCGCTTTCACGGGGGCTGGAAGGGAGTCGGCCAGCGCCGTTGCCGCGAGGGCAGACAATACCAGAGCCCAGAATGTGACCTGCCGCACGAGGCATGCGGAATACCATCTTCGACCATTGGGATGGGGTCGGGTCACAGGTTTTTAAAAATGTCCCTCCTCCAACCTAGGGACAAGCGCTAACCCGTTGGCTTTCCGGTGGCGAATGGACCCCACATTGGCTTTGGGGCGGCACCGCTTGATGGCAGGGCGGAATTAATACGATCTACACCGAGCCCTCTGTTTATTGGTAGAGAATTGATCGAGGCGCCGTGCGGCGGTCAGCCACGGCCGCTGGAGAGCTTTCAGAACCCGTAACAAGACTTCAACGATCGGAGGAGGATTGACGGCTTTTCACTTTTTCGCGGTCTTGGCGCGCCAGGTACCGAGCGGCAGCACATCGGCGCGAGCGGCATAGGCCTCCCATTGGGCGGCCAGTCTCTGCGCATGGTCCGACTCGACCGCAGCAAGATCGTGCTGTTCCGTGCGATCGCGCTCCATGTTGTACAGTTCCCACGGCTGGTTCTCCTTGCCGACCAGTTTCCACTTCCCGGCGCGAACAGCTCGATTGCCCTCGTGCTCCCAGAAGATCGGCCGTCGGCGTTCAAGGGGTTTCCCGGCAAACAGCGGCCGTAGGCTTACGCCTTCCATGGGCTTAATCTTTGTGCTGTCGCGCAGCTCGGGATAGACCGCGCCGGCTAGGTCCACGCACGTCGCCATGATATCAATCAGGTGCGCAGGTTCCTGTTCTAGACGGTTTCGTCGTGACCATGCCAATCCATTTGGCCAGTGGGCGATGAGCGGCGTGCTGATGCCGCCCTCATGGGTCCAGTGTTTGTATTCGCGGAATGGGGTGTTGCTGACGTTTGCCCATCCGCGGCCGTAGGCGATGTAGGTATCCGACCCACCCGGCATCACACCGTAGCCCTGACGCACAGGCCAACCGTCCCGGGTCTGCCTGGGCTGACTGCTGAACTGCTGATCATCCGGATCCATGAGGGGGAGTGTCGGCCGATCGGCACGCTGGGAAGCATTCTTACCTCGGCCGATTTCTTCAGCGCATCCGCCATTGTCTTGGAGGAAGAGGATCAGCGTGTTGTCGAACTGGCCCTGGGCCTTCAGTTCTGCGACGAGCCGGCCAATGCCCTGATCCATGCAGTCAACCATCGCGGCGTAGACTTCCATGCAGCGTTCCTCGAAGGGACGGTCCTTGACCGAGGCCCAGTTGCCCACGATCGGGGGCCGCTCCCACTTTGGGTTCACCAGACCCAGACGTTTTTGCTTCGCCCAGCGGGCAGCCTGAACCGCTGAGTAGCCCGAATGGTAATGACCCTTGTATTTGGCGATGTCCTGTTCCTTGGCCTGCATCGGCCAGTGCGCTGCGGTGAAGGCCGTGTAAAGGAAGAAGGGCTTACCCGGGTGGGTGCGAGCATGTTCTCGGACGAAGGTCACGGCGTGGTCCGTGATCGCATCGGTGTAATAGAACTGTTTCGGTCGATAGTCTGGGTCGTTGGCTGCTGTGATAAGACGGTTGTCACGCACCAGTGCGCTCGGATCCCAGAAGCTGCCGGCGCCATGGATCGTGCCATAGTAGCGATCGAAGCCACGCTGCAACGGCCAGTTGCGTGTGTCCTCTAGGGCCTTGGCTGAGTGTCCCGGTGTGACATGCCATTTTCCGACCGCGTAGGACCGATAGCCGGCCGGCTGGAGCGCCTCGGCAAGGGTGACGCAGTTCCGGTTCAGCGAACCGCGATAACCGTCGATTCCATGATCTTCCATCATGTGCCCGACGCCCGCTTGGTGAGGATAAAGACCGGTGAGCAACGAGGCTCGGGTGGGACAGCACCGGGACCCATTGTAGAACTGCGTGAAGCGCAATCCGCCTTTGGCGAGTGCGTCCAGGTGGGGGGTCCGTATCTCCCCGCCATAACAACCGAGGTCCGAGAAGCCCATGTCATCGGCGAGAATGACGATGATGTTCGGCCGTTTCTCTGCCGACGGCGTGTTTGCTGCCGTGAGGGTCGAGACCAGACCGGCGAGCAACACGATAAAGCGGAGGAAGATGAGGTTCATGGCCGAGGAAGGGTAGGATGTTTAAACGATCACGGTTTCGCACCGCCGGGAGCCTGAGATTGTGAGATTCAACCGAAGGATGTGTCGGAGAAAAAGCTAATCCCTATCAATTGGTAAGGATTTGCTTTTGAGGCTCCGCGTTCATTTCCAACGTATGGATTCCAATGTTGCGGAACGCTTAATGAACGCAGCCCCGGTGTTGCTTTTCCGGTCTTCGGACTGATCGTAATTTGCATTTGATGGTCCATGCTCGGATTGCGAACGATCCGCCGACAACTGGCACCGAATCTTTGTTCGGTTTCGGCAACGACGGGGAATCTAGGGCCAAGCAAGACACTTCCCGGGGATTTTGTCCCGTTGTTCCACCACCAAAGTGCCCGACAGAATCGTAATGAAGATCAGGTCGTCGATTCCCGGGACGGCAAGAGGACTTTTGGTGCAATTCGGCACTCCGACAGACGGGGTTTGGGCCCATGGAGGGAATGGACATTTGAGCTCGCAATGCTAACGATGAGAACGCGTCCACCCCCAGCAGTCCCTTGTCTCACTTCTAGATACACCCTATGAAGCTTCCATTCATTCCGCTCATCGCCCTGATCCTCTCCATAGAATCAGGATGGGCTGCAACCGCGCTTCGGATCGCCGGCTCCGGTTCCGTCGGTTCGGATGGGGATGGCGGACCCGCCTTGATGGCTCGCTTGAACAGTCCCTTCGGCGTGGTGCGCGGACCGGACCGAAGCCTCTGGTTCGCAGACTACGAAGCCCATGTTGTCCGGCGGATCGCACCTGACGGAATCATCACAACGGTGATCGGCAATGGCACCGCGGCTTATTCCGGCGACCGTGGCCCGGCCAAGAATGCCTCGCTGAACAAACCACATGAACTGCGCTTTGATGCCGCGGGCAACCTCTTCATCAGCGACACCGGTAACCACGCGATCCGTCGTTATGATGCCAAGAGCGGCCTGCTCACGACGTTTGCTGGCAACGGTCAAAAGGGGTACTCGGGCGATGATGGACCGGCCGATCAGGCTCGGTTGAACCAACCCATTAGCTTGCAATTTAGTCCGGCGGGCGACCTCTACATCGCCGAGATCGGCAATCACGTCTTGCGCCGAATTGATCCGAAGACGCGAGTCATCACCACCTTTGCTGGAACCGGCAAGGCGGGCCCCACTCCGGACGGTTCTCCCATCCGCGGCACTCCCCTCAACGGACCGCGTTCGCTCGATTTTGACACCTCTGGCAACTTGTTCCTCATTAGCCGCGAAGGGCATCAACTGCTGCGTTTCGATCTCCGTGCCGGGGTCATTCATCTTGAGGCGGGGACGGGGCGCCCCGGATTCTCTGGAGATGGCGGCCCGGCTCGCGCGGCCACGCTAAATGGGCCTAAGGGAATTTCCGTAGCACCGGACGGCGACGTTTATTTGGCCGACACCGAAAACCATGCCATTCGTAAATTCGATGTCCGGCGCCGGACACTCGAAACGGTGGTTGGAACCGGAACCCAGGGCGACGGTCTGGCCGGTTCTCGTGGGCCGACCCAGTTGGCACGTCCTCACGGTATTTTTGTCGAAAGCGATGGAACCCTGCTCATTGGTGACAGCGAAAATCACCGTATTCTGTCCATCCGCCTGCCTCGGAAACCGTGAAGCCAAGGGTGGAGTGCCGACGATTTATCCCGCGTGCGAAGGCTGCCCGTGGGCCGGGATTTGACTTTAAAAAATCAAAGACTGCTCACCGTGCAGTGACTGAGTGCCTCTCGGAATAAGAGGTCCGGCAGTGTGCGGTGGCTTCGACACTCAGCCGACGGGCGATGTCGGTTAGGCGAGTATTCCCTCCACGACTTTCCCGGAAACATCCGTCAGCCGATAATCGCGTCCGGAGTAGCGGTAAGTGAGCTTCTCGTGGTCGAGTCCCATCAGGTGCAAAATCGTGGCGTGGAAGTCGTGGACGTGGACGCGGTCTTCCACTGCAGAGCAGCCGAACTCGTCCGTCGCTCCGTAGCTGAAGCCTCTTTTGACTCCGCCACCGGCGAGCCAATTGGTGTAGCCATAGTGGTCGTGGTCGCGGCCTTTGGCGCCTTCAGAGGTGGGGGCGCGGCCGAACTCGCCACCCCAGACGATGAGCGTGTCGTCAAAGAGCCCTCTTGCCTTGAGATCGTGGATCAGCGCAGCGATGCCTTGGTCGCAGGCTTTTGCCAGTCGGGCGTGGCCATCCACGATGTTTTCATGGCCGGTGTCCCAGGCGATGTCGTACCCGTCGATGGACAGGGAGAGTTGCACGACGCGCACGCCTTGTTCGATGAGGCGGCGGGAGAGCAGGCAACCTTTGGCAAATTCACTGTCGCCGTAGAGATCGCGCGTGGCCTGGGATTCCTTGCTGATGTCGAACACTTCGGGCACTGAGAATTGCATCCGAAAGGCCATCTCCATCGCGGCGATGCTGGCTTCTAGGTCCTGATCTTTTTCTAGGCGTGCGAGGTGCTTGCGATTGAGTTGCTCGAGGAGATCGACCTGCCGTTGCTGTTCGGGCGTGGAGAGGTGCGTGTTCTTCAGATCGCGCATCACGGCGTCGGGTTTCATTTCGGCCAGGTTCACGTAGCTGCCGGCGTAGGCGCCGGGAAGAAAGGCGTTGCCCCAGTTGGCGAGGGTGCCCCGCGGTTGTGCGCGCGGGGACATGGCGACAAATCCTGGAAGGTTCTGATTTTCGGTGCCCAGTCCATAGACGAGCCACGCCCCCATGCTCGGACGGTTGGGCTGCAATGCGCCCACGTTCATCATCATCATTGCACCGGCGTGCTCCGGGATGTCCGTGTGCATCGAGTGGATGAAGCTGATGTCGTCGACACAGCCGCCGACGTGCGGGAAAATATCGCTGACCCATTTGCCGGTTTGGCCGTATTGCCGGAAGGAAAATGGCGAGGGCATCAGCCCGTTTTTGGTGTCGCGGAGCGTCTTGCGGTTGACCGAATCGGGGCGCTTCCCCGCATGTTTGGCCAGCTGCGGTTTGTAGTCGAAGGTGTCTACCTGCGACGGCCCGCCGGGCATGAAGAGCTGGATGACATGTTTGGCTCTAGGCCGGAAATGAGGACGCTTGGGTAGCAACGGCGACTCACTCACCGGTCCGCCAAGCGCGCGCGTCGGGTTGAGCATTCCCGCCAAACCAATCGTCCCTATCCCCGCTCCGAGACGGCTGAGAAAATCGCGGCGCGAATGGAATCGGACGGCCCGGCGGAAGGCGGCTTCGTGTTGCTCAAATTGCATAGAGCTTATTGGTTTTGAATGAACTCATGAGCTGAGAGCAAGGCTTGTGCGTAGGAATCCCAGCGGGAACGAGTCGTTCCAGGGGCGGTCTCGGCGAGGAACGCCAGGCCGAGGGCGGTCTCATCGGCTGCCGGCGTTCGCGAGTAGAGCAATTGGTAGGCGCGGGCGATGCGGGCACGGTCGTCGTTGGATTCACGTTGGAGCCGGGCGGACAGCGCCTGGGCGCGGGCAGCCATGAAGGCGCTGTTCATCATGAAGAGATGCTGTCGAGGCACCGTACTGGCAGTGCGTTGCTCGCTCGTTGAGCGAGGGGCTGGAAAGTCGAAGAGACGCAGAAATTCATCGGAGAGAAACCGGTCGCCGTTGCGGCTGACCTTGCCGTAGAGAGTGCGGCGGCTGGACTCGAGAATCCGGTCCGTCGGTGTTCCTCCGAGGGCACGATCGAGTTCGCCGGTGACCGCGAGCATGCTGTCGCGCCAAGATTCTACCTCGAGTTTGCGAGGGTTCATCCGCCAGAGCAGTCGGTTCTCGCCGTCTTTGGCAAACGCCTCTGCGCGATACTGGCTGCTCATTTGCCAAGTGGACGAAAGCAGGATCAGGCGATGGAGCTTCTTTAGGGACCAACCGTTTTCCATGAGCGTCGATGCAAGCCAGTCGAGCAGTTCGGGATGGGTAGGCTTTTCGCCGAGCATGCCAAAATTGCTCGGCGTGCGGACCAGCGCTTGGCCGAAGTGGTGTTGCCAAACGCGGTTCACGATGACGCGCGCGGTCAATGCATTGGAGGGATCGGTCACCGCCTCTGCCAGTTGACGGCGGCCGCTCCCGTCTTTGAAGAGCGGAGGGTTTTCTCCGGCGACGATTTGCAAGAAACGGCGGGGAGCTGGTTCGCCCGGCTTGCGCAAGTCGCCCCGAATGGCGACGGGCATGTCCTTATTTCCGCGGTCCACGAGCAGGTGCGCCTTGGCATAAGCGGGAGGCGCGGCTTTTTTGAGGCGTTCCAATTCTGCCTTCAGCGGCACTTCTTGGGACTTCGCTGCGGTGTTGGTTCCGGCGGCTTTGATGAGTTTTTCATGATCCTTGATGGCTTTCTGGGCGGCATCGAAGGCGCTCACCACCTCACGCGGAGCGATCGAAGTCAGTTCGACCTTGGAGTTGTCAAAAATCCCTGCCAGCGCGTAGTAGTCTCGCGCGGTGATTGGATCGAACTTGTGATCGTGGCAGCGCGCACAAGCCACGGTCAGTCCGAGGAACGTCCGCGAGAAGGTGTCCACGCGATCGGCCAGCGTCTCCGCCCGGGCCTGCGCCGTGGCCTCGGGGTCGCCGCCGTCCGAGATGTAAGTGGGACCTACCGCGAAAAAGCCGGTGGCAATCGCCAAATCCCGGTCGTTCGAAAGGAGATCGCCCGCGATTTGCGCTCGCACGAACTGGTCATAGGGCAGGTCGCGATTCAGGGCGCCAACAACCCAGTCCCGGTAACGCCACGCTTCGGGCAACTCTTCGGAGTCGAGAAATCCTCCTAGTCCGTCGCTGTAGCGCGCGACATCCAGCCAGTGTCGCCCCCAGTGTTCACCATATTGCGGCGAGGCAAGGAGCGCGTCGACAACCTTGGCAAAGGAGTCTGGCGACGGGTCGGCAAGAAACGTTGCAACCTCTTCTGGAGTGGGTGGCAGGCCAGTGAGATCGAGGTAAGCCCGGCGAATGAGAACGC
>Ga0209550_10001756_pt1 | contig 20841 bp, 13 predicted proteins | sample LauGreSuBDMM15SN_2_FD_187567 | JGI IMG/M metagenome (GOLD analysis project Ga0209550, IMG submission 187567) | Freshwater lake microbial communities from Lake Michigan, USA - Su13.BD.MM15.SN (SPAdes) (version 5) | ecosystem: Environmental > Aquatic > Freshwater > Lake | place: Lake Michigan... | reverse complement strand
GTTTCGATACGCACTAATACTTCTGGATGCGCTTTGAAACCAGCTTGAACTTCGGCCACAGAATACGTAGTCAAAGTTGGTTCATCCATAAACCATTTGGCGTTGCTGCGTTTCAGTTGTTCGCGCTCTTCTGGCAATTGCACGGCAAAATCTTCTAATTTCACGCGTTTGCCGGTATTGTCCACAAATTGCAACAAACTTCCTCCTTTAGTTTCGATTGCACCGTATTCTCCGTGAATGAAGTTTTTCCATTCCCAGGCCTGAGAACCTACGAATATTAAACCTCCAATAATGGTCAAAAACATATAGAACGCAACTTTCTTTTTGTTCATATGGTGCCCGGCATCTACTGCCAATACCATAGTAACCGAAGAGAAAATCAAGATAAAGGTCATCAATGCCACATAATACATCGGCGCTGTCACCCCGTGCATAAACGGAAAGTGCGTGAACACCTCGTCTGGCAATGGCCATGTTTGAATAAATTTAAATCGTGAAAAACCATATGCAGCAAGGAATCCAGAAAAGGTCAAAGCATCTGATACGATAAAAAACCACATCATTAATTTGCCATAACTTGCTCCTAATGGCTCGTTTCCGCCGCCCCAAGTATTTTCTTCAGTGTTTGCAGTTGTAACTGTCGCTCCCATAAAAAGTAATTCGTTAAAAAGTTCCCAAATTTACGTTTTTTTCTTATTTAAAGAAATTTAAAAATAAAAACAAATAGACCCACAATAAGTCAAGAAAGTGCCAATACATCGCACCTAGCTCAATTCCAAGGGTTTGAGATGAATTGTATTTTTGTTTAAAATGATTATAAATTATAACTAAAAGTGAAAGCAATCCACCCAAGAGATGCAATAAATGGGTAACCGTAACTACATACAAAAAAGTAGTTGTGATTGAACTAGCACTTCCGGTAAAATAATACCCTTGTGCAACGATTTGCTGGAACCCAATAAATTGAAAAACAAAAAACAAAATCCCCAAAAGCAAGGTAGCCCACAATAACTTGGTCGTGGCAGCACGTTGGTCTTTTTTAATTTGTTTTTTGGCCAAATGAAACGTCACACTTCCCAAAAGGATAAGCAAAGTACTTACATAAAAGGCCGAAGGCAACTGAAAATCGCTGAGCCAATCCGGTCGTGATTTACTCACCACAAAGGCGCTGGTCAATCCGGCAAACATCATGGTCATACTGAGCATAGCAAACAAGAGCAATAATTTATACGAACGCTCTTTGCGCGCCTTGTGCTCTTCCCGAGTCATTTTTTCTTGTTTCATTATCTTAAAAATTTATCAGCAATATAGAGTAATTGCAAAAGGGTTATATACGAAACACTCACCAACATAAGGGTTCTGGCTGATTTAGCTGTTCGTTTTTTATACAGTTGAATCGCAAAATACAACATCCAAAGCCCGAGCAAAAATACAACTACTGCGGTAATTGGCGTTATAAAAAGTTGTCCAGTTAATCCCAAAACAGGCAATAAGGAGGCAATAATTAACCAACAGGTATACAAGATGGTTTGCAAGGCCGTTGAGGTGTCTTTTTTTCCCGAAGGCAACATGTAAAATCCGGCTTTTTCGTAGTCTTCAAACAAAAACCAACCGATGGCCCAAAAGTGCGGAAATTGCCAAAAAAACTGGATTAAAAACAAGGTGCCGGCTTCGATACCAAAATTGCCTGTAGCCGCAACCCAACCCAACATAAACGGAATTGCACCCGGAAAAGCACCCACAAAAACTGCCAACGACGTAACCGTTTTTAGCGGGGTATAGACGCTGGTATACAAAAAGATAGAAATTGCCCCAAACATCGCTGTTTTGGGGTTGATCAAATACAATAAAATAAGTCCGATGAGTGTGAGTAAACTGGCCACAAACAAGGCGTGATTGGGCAACATTCTGCCCGATGCAACCGGTCTGTTTTTGGTGCGATCCATCAGGGCGTCGAGATCTTTTTCGATTACCTGGTTGAAGGCATTCGAAGCACCCACCATGCAGTAGCCTCCAACAGCGAGCATGATCAGGGTAACTACCGACAAATCTTGGTAACCGGAGACACCCAAAAGATAGCCAGCAACAGACGAAAAAACAACACTAATGGCCAAACCTGCCTTGGTAATTTCTTTAAAATCAACTGCCAATTGCGCAAAGGAAAAAGAGTTTGTTTTGGGGATCATGCCGTGTCTAAAAGTGCCGCAAATATAGGAAATCCCAACTGGAATTTGTGGGCATATTTTATTATTTTTTACCGATTAAATTTGGACTAATAATCAAAATACCAATTAAAAATATCGGCGCGAAGACCTACACTAAACCAGGTGGTTCGCTCTTTAAAATGCAATGGTGTATCCACCAAAGGATTGAAGTTTCGGTAAATGAAACTGCCAAATAATTTGAGGTTTGTCGCTGGATTAACCAAATAACCGGCCTGAAAATCGGCAATGAGCACGGTAGTTTTATTTCCTTGTCCTATCACCACTCCAGTATTGGCGGCTCGTTGTTCGTCATAATCGCGGTAAATGTTGCTGCCGTAATTTAGGGTATTATCAGCGGTGTTAAAATCCAATCCGCGCAGCCCGTAGGTGAGTTTTCCGTCAGCAAAAAAACGACGCTTGTAGTACCGCGCAATAAAGATGCATTCCTTAAAATTGCCTCCCCATTGGTGACCTAAACTTTGGTTGGTGTGGCCGTAATTGGTCAAGGGATCGCTGTGCGAATACACGTACGGACGCACGTGGTTGTACTCGACTTGCAAAAGCAAATGCTCAATATTGAACGCGTTAAAATACTTAATCCCTACTTGGTACCCGTATTTGTTTTTCCAACTATTATCTCTAGCTTTAATGTCCTCCAACGAAAATTCATCTAACAAAAATTGGCCATACAAATTGAGCTGGTTGTTCAACTTGTATTTTCCCGTAAGCCCCAACAAGGCATTTCCTGTTCTTGCTGAAGAAGAAAACTCAACCGAACGATAAAAAATGATGGGGTTAAAGAAACTCATATCAAACCCACGGCCATTGGTATTGGCCCAAATTACCGATTCAAAAAATCCGATATTCAAGCGTTTGGATGCATTCCAACTCAGGTAATGATTGGCTAAATATTTGGTGGCGTAGGTGCGTTCTAGCGTTACTTCTGGGCGAACATCCTTCAGGAACATATAGGTGTTGGTGTACTGAATCTTCCAGAATTTAGTATTCAATTTAAAATAGGGATACGGACTCACCCCATCGGTGGTAATGAGTGATCTATAGCCGTCACCTACAAAATTTCGGCCATAGCCACTTTGAAGGGTAAAAAAATCGGCAGGTGAATACGTCAGAGTTGCTTCGGCCAACGGCATATCATACCCATTGGTTTTAAAAGCTTTGGCAATCCCAATTCCAGGAATCACCGCAGGATCACCCCCGGCGGGTGCGATTGATTCGGCATACCGATTAAAGTAATCGGCAAAACGACCTTGGCTCTCAAAAATCGTGGTGCTAAAATTGAGCTGTCTGCCCAATCCGCCTTGCACCTGAACTCCACGTGTGTTAATAAACGTTGAGTTAGACACTTTTGAAGCGCTTTTCCCCAACTGAAAATCGACAATGGGATTCACACTAAACCAATAATTTTCTCCCTGAATGGCAGCCATATTCTCGTTAAACAACTTGCGTCCCCACCACCCTTTTTTGGCAATCAAGAGTTGTTGTTTTTCATTTTCTACACTAAAGTATTTTGACACTGCGCTATAGGTGAACGGCTTGATGGCCGTGTGATTATTGGAGCCCACTTGATTCAGGGCAGCATCAAAATGTGCATAAAAGGAATGAGAAAACGGAATAGACAATTGGCTTTTGTACTCGGGATTGCTGTAGTTGGCATAGGTAATCTTTTCGTATTCCTGCAATTCGTTGTTGCGGTTTTGGTAGTAATTCTTGGCTGCAGCATCGGCCAATTTTTGCGCTTCGGCAGCCAAATCGGCACTGCTTTTTAAGGGAATGGCGAGTTGCAAGGTGTACTTGGCAAAGGTAGGGCGGCCATTGTAACTGGCAGGACTCACCGAAGGAAATTGTGCAAAACAGGCTCGAGTGGCTGTTTCTAATGCTGCACTTGGGCTGTCAATATACAATACCGCAAAATTTCCACTTTCATTGACTTCAAACAAAACCGTAATCGAACCCTTGAAGAGCGGATCCTCGGCCTCGGCCGGCAGTTCCATCTGCGAATAAATAAAATCCTGCACAAAATTAGTAAAACAGCGCTCTTGTTGGGATTCATCAACCGAAACACAAGTGGCCGGGCGTGGTGCCAACTGGCTGTTTTGACGAACCAATTGAGCCTGGACAACCAAGCAAGTAAAAAAGGCTAAAAGAAGTAATTTTATTTTCATAGAATTGGGAGATAAAGGACTTAATAGGCCAAATCAGTTGCTTGATCGTGGGCAATTTGTTTGGCTGCCGAAGTGCCAATTCGCTTCACGCCCAAACGAATCATGGCTACTGCGTCTTCATAATTGCGCACCCCTCCCGCCGCTTTTATAGGCAAAGGGAATGCATTTTCTAACATCAAAATTATAGATTCTTTGGTTGCTCCATTGGGCTCGTTTTGGGGCGTTACATAAAAACCCGTAGATGATTTAACAAATACCTGCGCATAGCAATCTTCTTTAAAGTTGGCAATCACCACATTTTTAATCAAGACCGTCAGCTGAATGAGTTGATGCGGGGTTAATGCCGCTACTTCTATAATCCATTTCACGATTTTATGGTGCAACATCCCCAATTGGGTTCCGGCTAAAATCTCTTTTTTTACCAACTCCAGATTTCCTGCTTTGAACGCTTCATAATTGCACACAAAATCCAAATCATCGGCGCCATTATCTATGGCGAGTTGCGCCTCGGCCAGTTTGGTTTCTAGCGGGGATTGACCCAACGGAAAATCAATCACCGTGCCAATCGTTACTTTTGAATGGGCTTGCGCTATCAGTTGCTTGGCCAAGGGCACCCACTCCGGCCGAATCATGATGAGTTTAAAATCTTCATCAACTGCCTCTTGAATGCTTGCCTGCACCACCGCAGCATGTTCGGCGGCAGTCAATTGGGCTTGGGCAGCAGTTTTGAGGTAGGTCGCGTCGAGGTAGTGTTTGATATTCATGCGATAAAAATAAAAAATCCCACCGAAGCGGGACTATAATTGGGTAATAAAATCAGGTTTTTAAATTGGTAAAATGAATAGTCAACAATACAACACTAAGCGCTACTAGGGCTCCGCTGGTATTTGCCAACACATCAAACACGTCTGGATTTCGGGAAGTGGTGAGATAGGCTTGGGCAAGTTCTATGAAAATTCCAAACAAAAGGGAGGCTATAAGCACCCATCGGGCAACTGCTATAGGCTGAACTGTTTTTTTATAGCCGTACATAAACCACAAAAAGGCAAACAAAAAATGAAAGATAAAATGCACGTATTTGTCTACGCCTTTCACCCCAATTCGCGGCAAATTTGATCCATTCATCAAACACAAAACAGCCACAAAAACAGTCCATCCTAGTGCCGACCAAAAATAGATCGATTTATGCGCCAATAAGGTTTTTATACTCATCACTGGAAAGTAATTCATCGTACTCGGCTACATCCGCTACTTTCACTTTGATCATCCATCCGTCTCCGTAAGGATCTGAATTTACAGTCTCGGGAGCCGTTTCTAATCCTTCGTTAAACTCAATAATCTCGCCCGATAGAGGCAAAAACAAATCAGAAACTGTTTTTACCGCTTCAACCGTGCCAAAAACTTCGTCTTTTGCCAAAGTTTGGTCGAGGGTTTCTACTTCCACATAAACGATATCACCCAATTCTTTTTGGGCAAAAGCGGTGATTCCTACAGTTGCAATTTCGCCGTCTAGGGAAACCCATTCGTGGTCTTTGGTGTATTTTAAATGTGCTGGGATATTCATGATGTGCTAGTTATAAAGTTGGACAAATGTATTGTTTCCAACAGAGTTATTAAAATGTTTTGTGGTTAATTTCCGAAATTATAGCGCAGGGTAAATCCGCCGCGAATATTGGTAATGGGAAACGAGGTGGATATTACGGGTTTAGAAAACGAATGATCGTAATAGAAAATAGCCGTAAAATTTTTACTGAACGCATAATCGGCGGTTAATTTGGCCGACCAAATGTTTTGACCGCCCGAAAGCTGGTTGTTGTTGTAGTCCAAGTAGCGCACAATCGTTTGGCTGTTTCTGTAGGAACCATCTACTTTTATGTTGATGTCGCTCTTGATTACACCCGTTGGATTATCGGCCAATTTTGAGGAGAAAATCACGTCTTTAATGCGGTAACCCAAACCAACTACATACTCCACTCCTTTTACTTCGGTGAGCAAGTTGTTGTCAAAACTCAACGACAAGGCGCGGTCTTTTTTCATTTCGGCCAAAATTTTGATTGAGTTCTTCAACTCAAAATCTACGCGCATCAACGGGCTAAATTGCTCCACCAAATTCACATTCGAGATGAGTAATTTATTGTAGAGATTTCCTCCCGCATCGACGTTTAGACTGCCGTTGGGCAAATAACCCGATGGCGCTTTGTCAAACTCAAAATTGGAGCGGAACGAATTTAAGGTATAAGTCGCTTTATAACTATTTTGGATCGAGAATCGTTTGAAGTTTTCTTTAAAGAACGTATAGCGCATCAACCCGCTGTACTTAATAGTCCAGTTGGGAATGGGAATGTTTCTGAAGGCGTCTAATGAAATTCCTTTGGCTTCTTCGCCTGCAGACTTGCCTACAAAACCGGTGTAGGCTGCCAAAAACGAGGGCAGTAATACCGCCTGACTGTTTTTTCCGAAGCCCACTGGATAACCCACATTGGCGGCATAAATCGGATTGGTCAAATCGCTGTAGGCGCCCTGTCCGTAAACAGGAATTGGATTGGCGCCATAAAAGTTTTCGGCCAAACGATTGGCAATAATGAGTCGGTTGTTGCGGAATTCCTCAAAGGCAGAAGAGAAACTTTCGTTGCTCGTTTGGAAGGTCGTTTTGAACATCGTAGTCGATATAGAATAGTTTCCAAACGTATAGGGCGAACGCGAATTGTACACGCCATCGGTCACATCATATTGCTCCGAATAGTTTTGCACATAGGTGCGATCGGCGGTTAAATCTATTTTAAAATCCGGGAACAAATCTACGTTGGCGGTGAGGTTTAATGTTCTCGAGGTGATTTGCGTGAAGTTTTGGTTAAAGTTCGGATAGGTAGTCAACCAGCCGTTTTTGGCCGCTTCATAACGCACGTCATCTTGTGATCCAAAAATAAATCCTAAGGTTGGCTTGGACGAACCAAAAAAGCCTAAACCAGGCGTATAACCCGGCAAAACGGTTCCTCTGTTTTCGGTATAATTCGCTTGAATGTTGCGCACCGAGGTTAATACCCCGATTAATCCATTCATAAACACGCTGCCTTCATTGGCTACTTGCGGCGCGGCATTGGCCACTTTTTGTCCCGGCTTGGGCGCAGTGGTTGCTGCGTTTTTTGCGGGTGCTTTTCCTTTGTTTTTGGACAAGCCAATGTATTTGTAAAAGGAATCCATGTTGAAGGTGGTATTCAATTTATGGGATGCCGCATTCTGAATGGTATTTCCTAAGTTGTAGGCGGTTCCGTCCTCGGCCACAAATTGCGAAAGCGCCAAAGAGGCCCGTTGCCAATTGTAATCGCCGGTATAGGAATAGGTTGATTTGACAAAACTCAAAACCGGAATTTTGTTGATGGGCAAATCATAATTAATCACAAATTGCTGCGAATGCTGATTGGGGTCGCCCACATCCCAATAATCGTCCCAAATGGTTACCGTGTTATCGGGCTCGTTAAACTCGTTCAAGTAGTTGCGGACAATATTGCTAGAAGTTGCGCTGTAATTAAACTTGAGCGATTTGGTCATGTTGTAATTGAATCCGTATTGGTAATTGAACAGAAAATTACGGCGATACAACGGATCTAATGGTATACCTTCTACATCAACCTGGCGGAATTGTTGCTTGTTAAATTGACGCAAAATCGTACTGCTAAAGTTAATTGTGGAGGGCATATAATTAAAATTGACATCGCGCAAGAGTTTCCAATACTCGCTTTTCTTGAACAACTTGCTTTTCTTAAATGGCTCCACTGGTTTGGGCTGAATGGTAAATGAATAATCAGCGGTGGTGCGCACTTGTTGGTCTTTATAACTTTCAATTTCGTAATTGTGTCGATTTACCTCGTTGTAAGAATAGGCTAAGGTTAAATTCTCTGGGTCATAAATGCGCACTTTTTGTTTTTCAGAACGCTCTTTGCGCACCCCGATAAAATTGATGCTTTGGCGTTTGGTGTAATCAATCGCGCGGTTTTTGATGTTGTCACGCTCATTGGCATCAGCGGTAATGTCAAGCAATTGTTGCAAACGAATATCTTGCGAAAACGGATCGTATTCGGGGGTAATGGTTTCTTCGCCTATGGCATAATTAAACGGCAAGGTGATGTTCCATTTTTTGGGCAACAGTTTGCCTAAACTCAAATTGGTTACAATGTTGTATTGCTGCATGTCATCGCGACTGCGTTCGTTGGGTCCTTGTTCTAGCGTTCCAAACCCAATGGTACTCATTTTTCCGGTGGCTGAGACTGTGGCAAAATCGGCGATATTTCCGTCAATATTTACAACCGCAGCCATTCCGCCTTGGTTGTCCATGTCAGACAAACGCAATTCATTAAACCAGACTTCGCCACTCACATCTCTCGGAATTAAAGTACCGCCCGAAGGATCTGTTCCGCCAGTCGTGTTGTTTTTTATTCCCACCATCAAGGTTCTTACCAACCCAAAATTTGGATTTCCGCGCACCCCAAGTTTCAATTTGGCCGGACGTGCCGGATCCAATTGGTTTTCCATTTGGTAGAAAATTTCATTGGGCAATACCGGTGGATTCTGACGCGATAATATTTTAAGTTGGGTTAATAATTCCAATTGCAAATCAATGTTATTCGCTTCTGGCCAAACCAATTCGGGTGTATTGGCTCCCGCCGCCGAAACCTCTAGTGGAATTTCAATTTGATAAAAGTTTTCGGTAAAGTCATTTCCGAAACGGATGAACCCCACCATTTCATTATTGGCTACAGGCGCCGGATCAGCCGGCAAGGCTTCGGCGTGGATGAACATTTTCAGTTTTTTAAACTGGCGCATGTCGACACTAATGTTTTTAAATACGGCACGGGAATCGGTAGTTTCTAGACCTCGTACACGCAATGCCAACGATTGTTCGTTTTGGTTAATGATCGAGTTGTTGTTGTACAACTGCTCGCGCACTACACCCGGAGGAGAAACATATTTAATGGGCGAACGTTGCGAATTTTCCTGAATATTCACCGTCTCGATATCAAAGTCAGTACCGTCTAAGGCATTGGTTTGGTCGTCTTCGGCATCCAACGATTTCAAGTAACGACGCCATTCGCCACGCACCAAATCTAAGGCGCCAAAACGCACGGTAATGTCGTTCTCAAAGTCGGTCATGTAGATTCGCATAAAACGGATAGATCGAAAATCAGAGATCGGGCCTACTTTGGTTTCAAATTGGGTAACCGGAATTTTAAACTGCAACCAACGGGCTGGAGTAGTGTCGCCGGCAGTGGCTCCCGGAGTTTGTGCTACGGTTTCCATTACATTGGTTACATAGGGCGAAGTACCCACGTTCATGTTGGGTTGCAAATCAATGTGGTATTCGTAGTAGGCATTAAACCCGTCCATGGTGTTGTCGCGGTTAATGTCTTCTACATCGGGCAAAGTAGAGTTTCCTCTATTTGCATCTGTTACTGTTACGGGTGAATTCCCTTGGGTTCCGTTGTAATTTTTATACCGTTCTATTAATGATCCTGTGGCATTTAGATAAAATTGGTAGTTGTCTGCCGCCGGGTCGGGCAAACTGGCAAAATTGGTGTAAATAGAAGCTTCACGATTATCTGGTAATCCATCAAGTCCGATGTCCTGTACCTGACGGTTGCCCTCGTTGGTGTCAAACGCATACAATAATGATTGGGAAACGGGTACTTCTCCCCAAGGGGTGCTGTAGGGTGCCAAGGTTGAGCCTACTTCGGGCAAACCATTTTCGAATTGTTTACGGCCATCCTTCAAAATATCTTCCGAGATTGAACCCAAATTGAAAAAAATTTTACCGGGATTGGCTAGTTCTTGCGGAGTTAATCCATTACCGACATACGGATCCAATAACCAGAATTGAATATATTCTACATTGCCTTGCTCAAAATTGGTGGAGTTTAATGAACGCGTAATTCCTCCAAAATTGTCTTTTGGATTGGGCAATTCATTGGTGCCAGAGGCTAACTGGTTGTTGTTATACGGCCCGCGTTCTTTGGGATAATAGGTCATGTCAAAGGTATTGATGACCTGACTTTGCCCAACGGCGATATCAGTATTAGGATATAATTCTTGACTAAAAATACGACGGGTTTTGTTTAAGGAAATATCATCAACCGAAATGCCCGAAGGTCGTTGGGTATAAAAAATAGGGTCAATGCTGTACCAACTCAATTTTGCACGCTTCTCGCCATACGGCAGGCCTGCTGTGTTTTCTCCAAATTCTTTCAAGGTAGTAACCGGCGTAGAACTCAAGGTCCATGACGTGGATGAACGCAAATCAATATTGGATTGGGAACCCTCAAAATCATCCACATAAATGGTGGCTTCTCCGCCAAATTGATCGCCTTGCGGTTTTTCTGGCTTTAAAAAAGCAACTTCTCCTCTAAACGAAAAATTAGAAGGTACATCAGTATCTATATTCGGCAGTTTATTTACCAAGCGCGTTAGAAAGGGTACCTCGGTAGAATAATTAGAATTCAATCCATAAATGGTATTGTTCACCGATTCTTGTCCGTAGGATGATTTTGACGTCAGTGGTTTTTCGGTCATTTTTAAGAACGTTCCACCCACAACAAATTTCTCAGAGAATTTATGCTCTACATTAAACCCCATAAAACGACGGGTTTGCTGCCCGAAAGTCGAGTTGTTCTCTACCGAAACCTCAATTGGCGTATTCGAAGCTTGCAAAGCTGGATCTAAAATTTGCACCCGGCCCGCTTGGTAATTGACGCTGTAATCGACGCCTTCTACCAAAATACGTCCGCCAGCAGTAACCACTACCGATCCTTTTGGCACATTAAATGCCCCAATCGGGATGCCGTCGCCACCAGTAGATTTGAATTTACCTTTCAGTAAATACTTGTTTTTGGCACTTTCTTGCAAGGCCGTGGCTTGGGTTTGGTCGTACATGGTTTTAAACACATACTTGCGTTGGTTGTCGTTATAATCGAGCAATGACGTTTGACTGCCTTCGTAGTTTTCGGTGTCGCTTAATCGCAATTTGTTGAAAATCAATTTTCCAAACGGCTCTACGGCAGTAAAAATAATGCGGCCATTTTGCGGATCAACCGTGAGGCCTGGCATAAAATCAAAAAAACCATCGCCCCCAACTTGCGGGTCATTGGTAGAATTTAATTTATCGAGATTAAACACCTTCAACAATGGCGTTTCGGACAATCTATTTTCAGGCAAGGGATTAGCAGGGAAAGCAGTTCCTTCAACCGGCTTAATGTAATTTAAGGGCGAAGGATCGGCATACAGAATGTTGAATTTAAAATCATCTTGCTGCAACTGATACGCACCTGGAATTTGGTAGATATTTTTCATCATCAAGTTCCAAACGGGTGCAATGACGTTGGTTAAATTGCTCTTCAACATTTTTAAGAGCAAGGTTTGACTAGTAATGGTAGGTTGTCCGGTATTGCCGTTGGTGGTTCCTACTTGGGTAGCATCTACTCCGTCGTTTCCAAACTCCCCAACTTGGTATACTTGGTCGCCTATGGTATATTGATAGGCCACGGCCAAGACCTCATCGTTGGCCAACTTTTGTTGCAACGAAATGTACCCCAATTGTTGGTTGAAGGAAAATTCGTTTGTATTTAATTTTCGGGCGTTTTCTAGTTTGGCAAAATCTTGTGCTTCTACGCCAACAACACCAGTAAATCCTTGGCCTGCAGTAGCAATTTCACGTATTTGGGAATTCAAATATCCGCCGCCGGTTGTAATTAAACCCGGATCGTATTTGTTGTTTTTGTTGTCTACAGGCGAATTGGGATCTGCCAAAAAGAAGCCCGCAGTGTTGGGTGTAATCACCACTTCTGCATCGGGAAGAGTAGGAATTTGCGCTTCCCCTAAATCTTGCAGGGCAATGATGTTTCGCAAATTATTATTGGTGGTGGTAATGCGGTTTTGGCGATTGGTAACCCATACTTCTATGCGTGTAATTTGAATCCGGCTATCGATAAACGGATAGTTTTTTAAAGCCCCGTCGTATTTGTTTCTAAAGTACTGCGAAAGAAAAAAGTGTCGATCCGAATCGTAATCTAAGGCAAACAATTCAAAGTCTTGGATGGTTCCGCCGCCTTGTGCCGTTACCGATTTGGTTTGCGATTTTTGCTCGGAGAAAATTCCCGTTACGCTGGTTTTTCCAAATTGCAAGAGGGCTTTCACCCCAAATAAACTTTGTGCGCCGCGGATCAACGAACTGTTGAGTGGCATGCTCACGTTTCCTACTTCTATTTTTTGGACGATATCATCTTCTGTAGGCGTGTATTCTAATTTGATCGCATTCTGAAACGCAAAGGTAGATTGAGTGTCGTAGTTGGCCGTAACTTGCAGTCGTGTTCCTACTTTTCCCATCAAACTCATGCTGATGCGTTGGTTAAAATCAAAGGTAGTTGCCGTGCGGTTGCGGGGAGAAATCGCGGGATTATCGAGTTTGGTGTAGCGCATTCCCAAATCTATTTCTACTGATCCGGTGGGTTTCACATCGATGGTGTTGCTCCCAAAAATAGAGCTAAAAAATCCGGAATTCACATAGTATCGCGGCAATAAATCGCGTTTGGCTTCTTCTGACCCCTCTTTTTTACCGTCCATCGCATCGCCTTTCTTTTTGAAATAGTTGCGCATAGATTCGCGTAGAACCAGTTGTTCGTATTCTTTGGGGGTTAAAATAACGGGGTAACTGATATTAAATCCCTCTACCGAACTGGTATACACGTAGCGATCGGTCACGGGATCATAGGTGTAGGCTTCTAACACACTGGGCGGATTTTTGATTGCCAATTTACCCAGGCTGACACCCGTTTTTATTGAATCTTCGGGTTCGTCTTCTTCTTCAGTTACTTGGGCATGAACTGCCGAACTGCACAAAAAAACAAAAACCACCAAGGCTTGTATAAGTTGATTTCTAAAGATATATAGGCCGCTTTTTCTCACAAATTACAAGTTTTTAAGGGCTAGTTTTATTAAGGCTTCAACTGTTGCCTCTGGCGATTCTTTGACCAGTTTATCCATTACTTTTTCTGCCAATTTTCTATTAAACCCTAAAACTTCCAAAGCAGATAACGCTTCGTCTTTGTTTGTATTGTTTGAAACGAGAAAAACATCGTCAATTTGATAGATTTTGGCCACTTTGTCTTTTAAATCGAGGATGGCGCGTTGGGCCGTTTTGAGTCCGATGCCTTTGATCGATTGAATAGTTGCCAAATCACCCAAAGCCAGCGCTTGAATAATTTGTTTTGGTTCTAATGAAGACAGCATGGTTCGCGCAATTCCGGCGCCAATTCCGGATACCGACAAGAGCATTTTGAACAACTCCCGCTCTGATTTTTCTACAAAACCAAACAAGGAATGGGCATCTTCTTTAATTTGAAGGTAGGTGTATAATTTCACAAAATCAGTAGAAGGCAACAAAGAAAAGGTGTGCAAAGAAATGTGAATGTGATACCCCACTCCACCGCAATCAATGACTACTTCTGTGGGCGTTTTTTCTACTAATTTTCCTTGAATGTGTGCTATCATATGTATTGTAATCGTCCCAAATATAACAAAAAAATGCAGGCTTTAGCCTTCTGTTATTGGGGTTTTAAATTGCGTTTAATTCACGAAGTCGTTTGGTTTTTTCTTGCGCATCCACTACCGCTACGGCAGCCATATTTACCATCTCTTCTACGCTGGCACCCAGCTGGAAAATATGCACCGGCTTGGCCATTCCCAACATAATTGGGCCAATAGAATCAACTTTGTACAATTCTTTGAGTAATTTGTAGGTAATGTTGGCCGATTCTAAGTTAGGGAATATCAAGGTATTTACTTTTTTGTCGGCCAATTTAGAGAAAGGGAATTTCTCTTTGAGCATTTCTGAATTCAAGGCAAAATCAGCTTGAATTTCTCCATCCACAATCAAATCGGGCTGTTCTTTGTGCAAATAGGCAACTGCTTCGCGCACCTTGGAGGCACTGCTGTCGGCAGAGGAACCAAAGTTGGAAAACGAAACCATCGCAATCACGGGTTCCATTCCAAACATGCGAACCGTTTTGGCGGTCATCAAGGCAATTTTGGCCAAATCATCAGCCGAAGGATTGGGGTTGATGGCCGTATCCGACAAAAACATCGGACCGCGATTGGTCATCATCATGTTGGTGGTGGCAATCAAGGAAATTCCAGGGGCCTTTCCGATGAGTTGCATCATGGGTTTTGCTACTCCCGGATAACTGCGAGAATAGCCCGTAACCAAGGCATCGGCTTCGCCTTCGTTGATCATCATAGCCGCAAAATAATTGCGCTCCCGCATCCATTTTTGGGCGTCCAACAACGAAATACCCCGGCGTTGTCTCGATTTCCAAAACAAGTCGGCATACCGCAATCGTCTAGCGTCTTCTTCTTTGGTTTTTGGATCGTAAATGGGTACATCGGCATCAAATCCCAACTCGGCTTTGAGTTCCATGATGTGCTCTCGATTACCCAATAATATGGGATGCGCAATGCCTTCTTCATATACAATCTGTGCCGCTTTGAGTACAGCCAACTGATCGGCTTCGGCAAAAACTAGCCGTTTTGGATCGGTCTTCGCTCTATTAGTAAGCAAGCGCACCATTTTGTTGTCAGAGCCCAAGCGCTCTAATAATTCTTCTACATACTTATCCCAATCGTAAATGGGGTTGGTCGCTACGCCCGAATCCATAGCCGCTTTGGCTACCGCTGGGGCTACCATGGCGATCAATCGGGGATCAAAAGGTTTTGGAATAATATAATCGCGGCCAAAAACCAATTTGGTTTCGCCGTAGGCAATATTTACTTGTTCGGGTACCGATTCTTTGGCTAAGGCAGCCAAGGCTTTTACGGCAGCCATTTTCATGGCTTCGTTTATTTTGGTGGCTCGCACATCGAGCGCCCCTCTAAAAATATAAGGAAATCCCAAAACATTGTTCACCTGATTTGGATGATCGGAACGGCCTGTAGCCATAATGATATCTTTTCGGGTGGCAATCGCCAAATCGTAGTCTATTTCGGGCACCGGATTGGCCATCGCAAAAACAATAGGGTCTTTGGCCATGCCCAATAACATCTCGGGGGTCAATATATTACCTGCCGACAAACCCAAGAACACATCTGCGTCTTTCAAGGCAGCTCCCAATGAAGTGCCTTTTATATCTTTAGAATACCGACGTTGCAGATCGGACAAATCGGTTCGATCATTTGACAACAAACCGTCTTTGTCAAACATGATGATGTGCGCCGGATTCACACCTAGCAACACATATAAATTGGCACAGGCCAAGGCAGCAGATCCTGCTCCTGACACTACAATTTTTACTTCTTCTATTTTCTTTTCGGCTAATTCTAAGGCGTTCAACAAGGCGGCTGACGAGATAATTGCGGTGCCGTGTTGGTCGTCGTGCATTACCGGAATATCCAGTTCGGCAACCAAACGTTGTTCAATTTCAAAAGACTCTGGAGCTTTGATGTCTTCCAAATTAATTCCACCAAACGTAGGGGAAATGTTTTTTACAGTAGCAATAAAGGCATCGATGTCTTTGGTGTCGATCTCAATGTCAAACACATCAATATCGGCAAAGATTTTAAACAACAAAGCCTTGCCTTCCATAACGGGTTTAGATGCTTCGGGACCAATATCCCCCAAGCCCAACACCGCTGTTCCGTTGGTAATTACAGCCACTAAGTTTCCTTTGGCTGTGTATTTGTATACATTTTTGATGTCTTTGGCAATTTCCAAACAGGGTTCGGCAACGCCAGGAGAATAGGCCAACGACAAATCGCGTTGGGTTGCATATTTTTTGGTAGGAACCACTTGAATTTTACCCGGAGTGGGTTTGGCGTGGTATAAAAGGGCTTCTCTGCGTTTACTTGTACTCATGGGATTCTGGGATTTCATTCCAACTGACAAAGGTAGGAGTATCATTTAAAAATGGAAGTAATTAACCATTTCTTTTTGGCAAAACAGCAAGTCCGTACGCCTCTCTGAACTAACTAATTTACTGTATATACAAACGTTTGAATTGCGTGTGCGGGAATTAGCTGATTTACCGCCTGGTCTTTTACATATAAATAATACGAAACTGCTGCGTCGCTAGAATTCATAACCACAGTAATCAAGCTGTTGTCTGGATTTTGAAACGAGGTGGTAAGCAATTGGCTTCGACTGGCCACGCTGCTAATGCGCTTGGCATTCGGTTGAATAAATTTAGAAAAGTGCCCAATGTAAAAATAAGAAGGGGTGTAAATCAATTCGTCTGTTTTGGTATTGGCATGAATGGGAGCAAAACAAAAATTACCTACGTGATTTGGTCCGCCTTGTTCATCGAGTAAAATATTCCAATCGGTCCAAGCCACAGTGCCGTTATTAAAATCGTGAATCATGGATGTGCCATACTTTTCTCCGTTGTTCCAAAATTGATATTTTTCTGCGTTAAAGGCTTCGGCACAGCCCTCGGTAAAAATTAAATTTTTGGAGGGATAGGCCTCGTGCACTTTTTTGACATTCTCATACATTTGTTGGCCTCCAGACCAGTTTTCATACCAGTGAAACCCCATTCCCCAAGCATATTTTGCAGCTTGTGGATCATCAAATATAGTAGCCGCACGCTGAAACATCAGGTCGCGGTTATGGTCCCACACAATAATTTTCTTGGTGCCCAAACCTGCTTTTTCTAGTGTAGGCCCCAAGTTATTTTTCAAGAAATCACGCTCTTGCTCGGCCGAATAAATACACGATTCCCATCGCTGTTTGGCCATCGGTTCATTTTGCACAGAAATTCCCCAAATTGGTACGCCTTCTTTTTCGTAGGCCTGAATAAATTTAACAAAGTAATTGGCCCAGGCTTGGTAATATTCAGGTTTTAAGGAACCTCCTAGCAACATATCTCCGTTTGTTTTCATAAATGCTGGTGGACTCCAAGGCGAGGCATAAAGGATTAATTTGTCGGCCGTTTGCATGGCTTTTTTGAGGAGTGGAATGCGAAACGTATTGTCGTGTGCAATAGAAAAAGAGTTTAACTCGGCATCGCCTTCGGATACGTAGGTATAACTGCCACTCGAAAAATCACAACTGTGTATGTTGGTCCTGGCCAACGTATAGCCAATGCCCTTGGATTTTGAGTAATAGGAATCTAAAAACTCTTGCTGTTTTTTTGGCGACAACACGGCAAATACTTCGGCACTGGCATCGGTTATCGCGCCACCAATTCCCATAAAGGTTTGAAAATTTTTGGTGGGATCGACAAAAACACAAATTTGGGTTTCAAAGGGTTGACCCGCTGGAGCAAACGATGCTATTGCAGAGGCAGACAATCGTTCGTTGGTTTCTTTTGCTGTAGTGTAAACCTGGACAGTTGATGCCGTTATTTGCTTTTGACTCCAAGAAAAATGAGCACAAACTAACAGCAGAATAATATATAATTTTTTCAAGGTAACTCGGTATTTGTGAGGCGACGAATTTAGTGAATTAATATGCTAAATGAAGATTCAAATCCTAGAAATGATTGCCAATGAAAAGGCATTCCGGTATAATCAAGAACCAGTTAACAATTTGCTCATATGAACCAAAGAGCGAAGTTTCAATTAGGTTCCTTTCAAAAAGTCGATGTTTCGTTTGATCCCTTCCCACTTGGTTCTTTTGAGTGGGGAATTTTTGGCTAGAATCCCAAACGTTTCTTGGGTAATTTCTTCCCAATCTTTTTTGGTAAAGGACAACAAATCTGGTGTAGGCTGAAATGCGGGCACCGCGTGTGGTGTAGAAAATCGGTTCCACGGACACACATCTTGACACACATCACAGCCAAAAATCCAATCGTTCCATTGGCCCTTCATTTCTGTTGGCATTTCGTTTTTGAGTTCAATGGTGAAGTAAGAAATGCATTTGCTGCCATCGACCACGTAGGGCGCAACAATAGCTTGGGTGGGACAGGCGTCTAGACAGGCCGTACAGGTACCACAATGATCGGTGGTGGGCGAATCATAATCCAATTCGAGATCGACAATCAACTCGGCAATAAAATAAAAAGAACCCACTTGCTGGGTAATGAGATTGCTATTTTTTCCTATCCAACCCAGGCCGCTTTTGGCTGCCCAGGCCTTGTCTAAAACCGGTGCCGAATCGACAAAAGCACGGCCATGTACTTCGCCAATTTCATTTTGAATAAAAAACAACAACTCCCTCAATTTATCCTTGATGACCTCGTGGTAGTCTTGTCCGTAGGCGTACTTAGAAATTTTGTATGAATCTTCAAGCTGGGAAGTTTCTGGGTAATAATTGAGCAGCAAGGAGATTACGCTTTTGGCTCCGTCAACCAACAAATTGGGGTTTAAGCGTTTGTCAAAATGATTGGCCATATAGGCCATTTCGCCGTGGTAATTCTGGTTTAACCAACGCTCCAACCGCGGGGCTTCGCTTTCTAAAAAACCAGATTTAGAAATGCCACAGGATAAAAAACCGAGGCGTTTGGCTTCGGATTTTATCAATTGCGTGTGGTTTGATTTGGTCATAGCGGGGAGTGGGAAGTTGGAAGTTGGAAGTTAAATTAGTTTTAATAACTTCTATTTTACTTTTTGCTTAAAGGCCACTGTCATATTAAGCAAGTCAAAAGAATCTTTATAGAGTTTATCAAATTGAACATTATCAATATAATTTCTCCTTTTGGCTTTATGCAAACAGGTAACAACTTCAGCAATTGAGCGTATTGAGTACCCTAAAAATCGTTTATATTCAGCAGATGACTGTTCAATAGAACCTTCGGATATGTTTAAAGCAATAGAATCAGAGGCACGTAATAATTGGGAGGATAAATTATAAATTTCATGTTTTGGAAAGCTTTTAGAGATCTTGTAAATTTCTTCACCAAAATCCATTGCTTTTTGCCAAATAAGTAATTTTTCAAATTTAAAACTCATAGTAATGATGAACAAAATTAGAATGAAACTTCCCGCTTCAAACTTCCCACTTCAAACTCCTTAAAACAATCCCCCTTGCGCTGCAGGACGACTAATGCCCAAATGGCGATAGGCTTTCTCGGTAACTTCTCGGCCCCGCGGTGTGCGCATAATGAAACCCTCTTGAATTAAAAAGGGCTCGTACACTTCCTCTATGGTTTCGCTGCTTTCTGATACGGCCGTGGCCAAGGTTGACAAACCTACTGGACCGCCTTTAAATTTATCAATAATAGTGCGCAGTATTTTATTGTCCATTTCGTCGAGACCATGCAAATCGACATGCAGCGCTTCTAAGGCGTACTTGGCGATCTGAATGTCGATAGTTCCGTTTCCTTTAATTTGCGCAAAATCGCGCACCCTGCGCAACAAGGCATTGGCAATACGCGGTGTGCCTCGACTTCTGCCTGCAATTTCGATTGCGGCCTCCATAGAAATGGGCATTTTTAATATGGCTGAACTGCGCTGCACAATGGTGGTGAGCAGTTCGGTGTTGTAATATTGCAAGCGGCTTTGGATGCCAAAACGAGCACGCATCGGGGCAGTTAACAAACCCGAACGTGTAGTTGCCCCTACCAAGGTAAATGGATTTAGATTAATTTGAACCGTGCGCGCATTGGGACCTGATTCAATCATGATGTCAATCTTGAAATCTTCCATAGCCGAATACAAATATTCTTCGACTATAGGACTCAGCCGATGAATCTCATCGATAAACAACACGTCGCGTTCTTCTAAGTTGGTGAGTAAACCTGCCAAATCTCCGGGCTTATCTAGCACAGGTCCTGATGTGATTTTGATGCCAACTCCTAATTCGTTGGCTAAAATATTGGCCAAAGTAGTTTTGCCTAGACCTGGAGGCCCGTGAAACAAAGTGTGATCTAGTGCTTCATTGCGTTGATTGGCTGCTTCAACAAATACTTTGAGGTTGTCTAAGATTTGTTCTTGCCCTGAAAAATCATCAAATGATAAGGGGCGCAACTTTTTTTCAAGATCTAACTCTTCGGGATTAAAATTGGAATTGGTGGGATTTAAATGCTCGTTCATGAAACAAATATAGGGAAATGTGGTGGTGAAATAAAAAAGCCTTTCGGTTAGAAAAGGCTTAATTTATATTAGTGGTGTAATTCTTCTTCACCCGGTTTCATTGGAACGTTTTGTGGAACAAAATCGTCGTCATGTCCTGGCTTGCTGTAATCATATGGCCAACGGTGTACGTGAGGAATTTCTCCAGGCCAGTTGCCGTGGATGTGTTCTATTGGAGCCGTCCACTCTAAAGTATTCGATTTCCATGGGTTTTGAATTGTTTTTTCTCCGTAGAAAATACTGCTGAAGAAATTATATAAAAAAACCAACTGAAATGCACCACCTACTAAAGCAAATGCAGTGATAAGAACATTCACATTTTGTAAATCATCAAATAAAGGAAAATTGGTATTGGTATAATATCTTCTTGGCAATCCGGCTAATCCGATAAAATGCATAGGAAAGAATAC
>Ga0209550_10001755_pt1 | contig 20847 bp, 15 predicted proteins | sample LauGreSuBDMM15SN_2_FD_187567 | JGI IMG/M metagenome (GOLD analysis project Ga0209550, IMG submission 187567) | Freshwater lake microbial communities from Lake Michigan, USA - Su13.BD.MM15.SN (SPAdes) (version 5) | ecosystem: Environmental > Aquatic > Freshwater > Lake | place: Lake Michigan... | reverse complement strand
CTATCGGTGCCGCCATTGAGGTACCAGACATGGTTGCTATGGACCCTTGGTTCCAGGTTGAGGTGATAGCGAATCCTGGAGCGGCAATGTCAACGTAATCTCCGGTGGTAGAGAAGGGAGCTCTTGTATCGCCTGGCATAGTAGCACCGACAGCGTATGAACCTGAGTAAGCGGCTGGGTATATTACTGGGTTACCCTCGAGGTAGGAATTACCGGCAGCGGTAACAACTAAAACCCCTTTTGTTATGGCATAAGAAATAGATTCACGTAAAGCTTCTGAGTAATCCACCCCGCCTAGAGAAAGATTTAAAACCTTGGCCCCGTTTTCTACCGCCCAGATAACCCCTTTAGCGACATCGGCGTCATCACCGTATCCGGTTTCATCGAGCACTCTAATGGGCATAATTTTTACACCAGGAAAAATGCCCCTACCCGCCACACCGTTATCGCTTAAGGCAGCTATAATTCCCGCAACATGAGTACCGTGGCCGTTAGGATCTCGCCCTTCTAAGTTTTTCCCATAGACATCATAACCATCGACAATTAAACCTGCAAAATCTGGGTGATTAGCCATAATACCCGTATCAAGTACTGCAACCTTAATTGATGCGTTAGGATTTTTGACAGGTATTTTTTCCACATCGAGACGATTCAAATGCCATTGTTGGTTTCGAGCAGGATCAGGGGAACCTAGAGCGTATAAAGGAACTGTCCGTGCTGATGTTAGTATTCCGGAACGATTTCTTAATAATTCAATTCGCTCATTTACGGAACCAACTACAGACTCTTTAATCACTGCCAACTTGCCTGAGTTTAGCTTAACCACTGATACGATTTGCTCGGAATTACCTTTAGTAATTCCGGATTTACTGCTTTTAGACTCAGAGTGTTGGCCAACCTCACTTACGTTAAAATTGGAAGTATTTGCATACGAAGGAAGTATTAGGGATTGCAAAAGGAATGTAAGTGAAAAAAAGGTAATTAGTTTAATGTTAACTCCGCGGTAAATCATACAAACTACAGTTGGCGCACTCTGGGTAGATAGTACAAAATGAATAAAGTGTTCCGAAAATGGAATTACGATAAAAGGAGTGTACAATGGATAATGCTACAGTTAAAAAGTCACCTAGACGAGAGAGTTTCTTTGTTGCAGTTCAGAGCGATGATGGTTCAGTATCATTTTTTGACTCAACTGAGTATATTGGCAAGCAAATGCCGTTTAGTAAGCCGAAGCAAACATGCGCTGTTAGGACAGACTCAAAGAACATTATATTCTCATTACTCCATCTAACTAAGAAAAGTGCTTCGTCGGTTGCGACTTCCTTGATAGAATACCCCAGGGGTCCTGTGTCCAAACTAGCTAGACAGGCTGAGTCATTAGGTGCACTTGAACAGGATCAAATTATTGCTGAGATAGAGGGCGTACGACACACCTTAACACTAGAGAGAGATAGTAACAATGTAGCAAGAATCGAACAAGAAGAAGAGATTACATTTGAGCTACCGAAAACATCTTTAAAGATTTCTTTGTTTCTAATGTCTCCGGGATTAGGGAGAGTTATCTCTATCGGATTTATCGGACATTTAGGAAAGCCTGGAGATATATACAGTGTGCCTTTAATCGCCTCTAAAGTGTTACATTCACTTAGTTTACTATTAAACTTTAGAATATTATCAGGGATAGAGACGGTACATATACCTGCCCCATCAAGTAGGTATCAAAGCAAAGCTAGAGTGATTCAGGTTCAAGCGGAGGCAGTTATACCAGTTAAATTATTTAACAACGATGTTGCTCCAATACTACTTGCAGAAGGTACTCTAGGGATAAAGGTAGACCTAGAACATGCCAACCCAACTACAGGGAAGCTACTCTACCATTACACCCCTTCAGAGGAACTTAAAGATCATTTCGAGTCTTATAGAACTCTCATCGATAGCACAATAACCACATTGATCACCAATAACTTAGGATTAGAGGAAGTCTCCGGGATAACCTACGATATAGTACTCGGAGGGGTTGAGGCTGGAACTGTTGAGCGATTAAAAGATGCGATAGAGAGTATCCTAGGACTCGATTGCACCCCTACACAGTTCAGACAGCATGATAAACCCTAGTCAATTTAGCCCTTTCGCACCCTAATCCCCTAGAGTTCACGTACCCCCTTTATTTTGGTAGATTATAGGATTGCCCAAGATAATATAAAGTATGAATAGAAATGAGAAGAATGTGAATATAGTAGCCGCGGGCATAGTCTTGGCCGGACCCTACCTTACGATTAGATTAGTGCAACAGTTACAGACAGAGGGATATATCCTGGGTGATCAGTTTAATGTTGTGGCAATGGCGTCTTTACTACTTTGGTCACCATTATTCTTTTCGATTCCAGCCCTAATCCAGCAAAAAATAAGAGATGCGTACAAGCCAACAACCAAAGGAGTCTTCGGCACATTACTTAGAGGCTTAACACTGCCTGCATACTTGGTTAGAAACCAAGAGAGCAGAGTGGTGGCAGTTACTAGCTATATCGGTCTTATGCTAGGTGCTTGGGTAGCTGTAGTTCTAGCCTAAGGTCATGTCATACTTTAGCTGTTTTTCTGTGCAGTATACGCATAATCGTATGTATAGAGGGTTGTAAAGAATACTATGATTTCATTAAGATGACCATAGCTCGAAGATAATTACAGCTTTAGAATCACTTTCTGACAGTAAATAATGAAAACGGGGTATAATATATGCAAATTAGATATTTTTTTGAAAATTAATGGCGATGGTGTGCCTGCAGATGTAATTAGATCGGTTTTTAATTACAAAAAGGAAACTTACTAGATCAATCTTAGAATCCTGTTGATAATGTTTGGGAAAACAAAGCTTAAGGAATGAAATACTAGCCTACGGTCATAGAGATTCCCTAATAGGTTCTAAAGCTTTTTAAAACAATTCCAGAAATGCCCAGTTGAGTGAGATTTACATAAAGCATAACAAGCACCCAGTACCTTAAAAAAGTACAGAAAAATAGATAAATAAAATTCAAAGTAATACCAATAATTACTGAATATCTTCGGTGCATACTGAGTGCAATAGCGGGAAATAATAAGACTGATTTATCCCAACTCGCACCAGATGTATAAGTGTCATACATATAACCAATAATTTCTTCATTTTAGTACAATATGCCATGAAAGTTTAAACGGAATTAGGTTATTTTTACTATTGACTATTTTGATTACATAAGATATAAAGAGATGGGAAAGATTGTAATAATTCCACCTAATTGATTAAGCATTTAGAGCTCATAAGGGTTACTGGAATCAAATGTGCTTTTCTCATGGACAGCTAATTGAGTCATGTCGGGTGATTTTACCGAGAGTATACTTTCTCTAAATTCTTTTAATGAGGTTGAGTTCTCTAGCGCAGAATTAACTACTTCCTCAGGGATTGAATCAATCATATTGGCGAACTTATCACTTTCTAAGCCAAAGTGGCCTAATTTTTTAGATTGGATATTGGAACCAATACTCTTGCCTGTTTTCCATGAGGGTCTTGGGAACTGAACCGCTATAGAGGCTCTGAATAGGTAATGCCAAAGGAGCATATGTCCTTTTGGTAGAGTTGCCAATCTCTCTGCCACTCCTGTTGAGATCTTACCATAAACTCCTGAAGATATCTCTGAATCTGATGTCATACCTAAGGCTTTTGTCGCAGCATTGTCTCTTACCATTTCATCGACTTTAGATAGTTTTTGACCACAACCCCATAGGGAGACACCAGCGTAACGACCTTGAGTAGCAATTTTCTGCAAAATTCTTTTTATAGATGAGTTCTCTGATCCTTGTGATGGAGCCCAAGTATTTAGTTCATCAACAAAAACAATTAAGTTGTCAATACTAAGTGAACCTTCCTCTGAAGCTTTAAGTAACTTGTCTAAAATTCTGGCGATAACAACTGATTGTACATCTAGGGACATGTTCGCTATGTCAACAACCGTAACTGATCCCTCGGTAATTGAATCAAGTTGTAGGTCGTTTTCTTTATATGAACTTATATCTGTAAGTAATCCCCCACAACGGGCAGGTAGAGTAGTTAGCATTCGCCTAACTCTTCGGATGGTCGCAATGTGATGACTTCTCCAAGCTACTGGATTGGTATTCTCCGCCATATCGCCAACTTTTAGAATTTCATCAAACCAAGCAGCAAGTTTACCAAAGGTATCGATTCTTGTAGCAGGATTCTTGGACTTTAGACATAATTCAGAAAATTCAGCAATGAATGCTGATAGTTTTTCATCCTCATGCATCCACGGAAAAAAATACTTTAGATACGGCCAGACTTGCATAAGATCCCATCGTAGAGGCACTGCATCTTCTCTCACTGAGCGGGTACCCTGACCGCCAGGTAAACTAGGAGCGAAGACAGTAACGTCTTTAAAGGGCTCAGGAGTTAATTGCATAGTTTTGTAGAGTACTTTATCAGTATCAGATAACTCGTACCCGATTGAGGGATCTTTATCTAACCAAACCAAATCCTCACCTTTAACATTAAAGATTATGGCGGCAACTTTTTTATCTGATCTTTTCCCAGATTCAAGGGCGCTTTTAAGTAGAACACCCGCAAAAGAAGTTTTTGCTGCTTGACCTGAGAGTCCTCCAATCATTAAGTGTGCTGATTCCGGCCCCAGGAGCGAGCTTCCATCTAGGGATACAGGAGAGAATTCCCCATTTCCGAGTTTAACGGCTCCTGCAATAACAGGCCATGAGAGCTTATGGGCACCAGTTGCTAGGGATAACTCTTCACTAGTAGCATTTCTTACATAACCTGATCTTACCGGTCTTATAAATTCTGAATAAAAAACCTGAGCTGTTGCAATACATATGTCATCCAGTTCGCCAATTCTGTCACCAGGAAATCTGCCCGAAAGTTCAATCTCAATGGGAGAGCCCGAGTTGCCGAGTACACGCATATCAGTAACAACACCCACTACTACACCTTCGGAAGTAACTGCCGTAACCGGTAATCCTATCTCAACGATCCCTAAAGTCTCGGAGCTTAGAATAAATTCAAATTTTCCTACAGGGGTGCCGGGAGTTGATGGGAGGTAAACTTTACCTAAATATTGATCTATGTTTGACGAAGGCATAGTATAACAGTGATAAGTTTAACGGATTTGACACATGAATTGAATCTATTGACCTAAGCGATAGAAACAGCACTATAATCCTAATGAGAGACTTGGGAAATAATAGTGATGATTACGAGTATCAAAATAGCAACGAAGGCGTAGGCGAAGAAGGTATAGAGCTATGTTACCATACCTGGGAAAACCTTGTAAATAGTGATGAGAGTACGATTATATGTGTCAATTGTGGCGAAGAGTGGGGCATTAACGACGCAGATTCAAATATTGTCGGTGTCCTGTGGCAAGCAAGCAGAGAGGCAATAGAGTGCTTAAGTGAAAACGTTTCCGAATTGAGATCGCTAATATCTTTGAAACTTAGTCTAGAGCCTTGCTCGGTTTGCGGCGAGTACATTGACAAAGATAATCCTGATAATCTGCAGTTAAAGTTTGGTGCTTGTTGCTTAGAATGTCTACCTTTAGTAATTGGGGAGGCTTCACCCGAGGGGTTAGTAGATGTGAAAAAGTGGGCCGAGGGTAACGGACTGCTAGAATCCGATGAGATTACTAAACAAATACTTTGGTTAAAACTACAGACATTACAACCAAATTTAAAGGATTTGAACATCTCGATTAGTGATTCAAATATAACGATTCCTATGGAGCAGTATGGGTTTTTAGGGTTAGAGACAAACGTTACTATCGGGTCTTTATCTAAATCGATCGCAAAAATTTTTGATACAGAGCAGCCCAAAACCGAGATATCCGAGATCTTTCTAGTTGAATTATTTTCGATGACACTTGAGTTATATAGTTACGCGGATAGCCCTCTACTTCTAGAAAAAATTGCAGAAAGCATAAAAGATGGTGTATGCTATCCAGAGAATCAGATTGATTTAATAATTTCTGATTTATTAGATGGTTCAGGTGCGAGTAGCAATATTCTAGGGATGGACCTATTTAACATGGTTATTGAATCTGGAGTTGAAAAGCTTGTTCAAATACTTCGTGAAGAAGATAAAATTGATAGTTAAATTGCTGAAAAAACTCTAGGGGCTCTTGCTTTCAAGAATTCTTCACAAAGCCAAATAGGTCTTATTTGTCTATCAACCCTATTATCTCTATCATTATGCTTTTGAACTAATGTAAGAACATGTGCAGCAAACTTTATAAGGGATTTAGCTGTTAGAGCTTCTATACGAATTAAACCGTGATTCCAATTCATAGTGCTTCCTCCTGTTACTTTGAGGTAGCATGAAAATATGACACCCGATGTTCTTTGTGATTGTTCGATTTTAAATATTGAAGATATTTCCCCAGGATTCAGAGAGTATAATTCAATTTCGGAAGGTAGGTATACTCTATCCGTAGTTTTTATTACCCCAAAAACTTTACTAGAGTTTATTTCAAAAGGAATTGAGCCATCGATACATAAATGAAACTTATTTGTGATAGGATCTGTAAGTATATCGCGAATTATTGAGGTTTCAGCAAATACCCTATCATTGCAAAGAGCTAAATGTATGTCGGACTCTATTGTAGGCGGTTCTAGCCCCATGACTTCTTCGGAAACAATATTTGTCCCATAGGAGTCAACCAGTAGTTTATCGGTTTCGGAGTGTCGTATTAAGAGTTTTTCGCTGAATTTTACAGGCTCACCGTTGGTTTTTACAGCCGCAGCGGATGAGTATTGTAATACAATCGGCCTACTGCTTACGTATTGCAGCGTTAGGGATTTTTGGATTCCATCGATATAAACGCATTCTTCTATAGCGATGGGTTTTATCTTAGTAATACCGTTTACTACTACAGAGACGTTCTGAGAATATCTTGTTCTCTCTAGGTTTTGGACAACCTTACTCCTACTAAATGTAGCATTATTAATGGATTTTAGAAGTTTTTGTATATCTAAAGGTTCAGGAGTCGGCATCGTATTAATAGTGTGTCATTACTACTATTAAATACACTTAAAATTGGTTAACGAGTTTCAATCGGTATTTCCCCAGGGGCGATAACATCCGAGATAGTTGGTTCAAAAGCCTTAAAAATCAGATATGAAACAATCACAATAACGATAGAAATAAGCGCAAGTTTATAATTATTGAAAAGCCTCTTTGGCTCGGAATTTGAGTAATTGTTTTTTTCCTCAAGGTTAGATAGCCCTTCATGTGAAACATTAGTGAATTCAATACGTGAATCAGGATTAAAGGTTCTGAGATTGCCTGAGACATCATGTCCAGTCGGTAATACTATTCCCGACATTGGCGGTACGCCAGTTTTCCAATCATTATTTATTGTAAAATATTGCCATAGTGCAGTATCGGGGTCAAGTCTCCAAATAACCCCGTTGTCGTCACGAGCAGTGAGCTCTAAGGTACGCTCCCTTGCTTGAGATGAGGTGAGTAGTCCTTGTGAAAAATGCTCAACAATTGCATCATAACTAGCTGCTAACCTGGCCAGCGCAGGATGCAAATCATTGTGGTCCATTTTCACAGTTTCGGAACATATGTATCGAGTGTTCTGGGTGTAATTTAGATAACAATGCAAGTATGAGTATTAAGAACCTTACAGTAGCTCACATTTCAGATACACATATCGGATATGAGGCATATAGAGTGCTATCCCCAAAGGGTAATAATCTTCGCGGAGAAGATATAGCGAGAGCCTTCGCGCTCAGTGTGAACCAAATAATTGAACAAGACCCACCCTTGGTAATCCACTCAGGTGATATCGCAGATCGACCTGGGCTTCAGATAAGGCAAATCATATTTATTAAGCAGCAGCTGGAAAGATTAGCAGGGATAAGAAGCGATGGTACGCGGAGACAAGTTGTTGTAATTTCAGGTAACCATGATCAGCCCTCCAGTAGAAAAGAGGCTTGCTTTTTGGAATTATTTAGAGGAATTCCAGGCATACACATCGTAACAAATGAGTATTCGAAGATAACTTTTGATAAGATAGAAGATAACATGAGTTCAGAATTAGAAGATGTAGTTGTGCACACGTTGCCTCACGATGTTTTGAAAATAGTAAATTTTTCTGAGGTTACACCAGTTCCAGGAAAGATAAATATTCTAACTAGTCACGGGGTAGCAGGGGGTAGTGAGTTATATGTTAAATCCCTAGGAAGAGAATTCGCTATTCCAACAGAAGTTTTAGGAAGAGATTGGGAGTATGTAGCTTTAGGCCATTGGCACAAACAAGGCCCGGTCTCCATTGTCGGGAGAAGTATTTCTGGAAAAGATCAGGATAGGTGCAAGGTTTGGTATGCTGGTTCTACGGAAAATATGGGTTTCGGCGATTTAAGAGATAATGGAGAGAAGAGAGGTTGGCTTTTGGTTGAGATTGCAAAAAATGAATTACCGCTTGTTCATAGAAAGTATGTGTCAATACGAAATATTATTAGATTCCCTGACATTGAGGCAGAAAATTTATCGTCAACAGAGATAACGAATGCAATAATTGCTAATATAGAAAATTCAAATCATGAGGGGGCGGTACTTGGTCAGGTAGTCAGAGAAGTGAACAGGGATTCATGGGCTATGCTGGAAATTAAAAACATCTTTGATGCAGCGAAAAAAGCTATCCATATTGAGATTACTCCAAAATTTAAAAAAATGACATACGAAGGTTTTAAAGATGCCGCAAGTAATTCAATTGAGGATCTTCTGACCGAAAGTGCTACAATCTTGCTCGAGGAATCCAGTAGAAAAGGTGCTATTAACCTTGCTCTAGAATTAATTAACGAATCAAGAAGAAAAGGTATGAGTAGAGATGACAATAAGGATACTATAGTTGAATCGAATGTAAGTAAATATGAAGCCACGGAAAAAGGTAACATAGATGCTTAAAAGACTACGGCTACAGAATTTCAGAAAACACGAACAGCTTGAAATTGCGTTCGAGGATAATTCACAATTAATTCTTATAAACGGTAAAAACGGTGCCGGTAAATCTACAATTCTTGAGGCCATTCTATATGGATTATTCGGAGAAGGAAGATACGGAAAGCGCAATTTAGATTCCTTGGTTAGGTGGGGTTCAGAAGGTGAGGGTTTAGAGGTTGAAATTGAAATTGAAATTGAAAACTCTATATACAGAGTCCTAAGGAAACGAGTTAATGGTTTTTCTACCGCAGTACTTTATGGTAATGGGAACGCGTTGACTGAAGGGCCGAACGAGGTTACACTATCAATCGAAATTATATTAGGAATGGATTCGGTTGGATTTAAAACATCTGTAATTGCTCAACAAAATGAGTTAGATGGTCTGTCAGGACTTTCAGGTAAAAAGAAGGCGGATACTGTTTCTAGATTACTTAGACTTGATACAGTTACTAGCGCAAAATCTAATGCCCGAAATTTATATAATAACGAGAACTCGGTATTTAAGGGATTGCAAATTCTTGATGATATCGAATCAGGTCAGGAACTCGCTAAAAATTACCTCGACCTGGAGAAAGATAGTTTACTATTAGCGGACGTTGACTTAAAAATATCTGATCAAACAATCGAACAAGAAAAACTAGTAGAATATAAAAATATTTATGAAAGGGAAATTCTAATTGTTCAAAAAAATAATTGGGATATAAAGAAAAATTATGAGGATTTAGAGATTCTCGAATCTCGCCTAGATTCACTTCGGGGAGATGTTCCAGTACTATCTGAGGAGTACTCAGAAGATGACGAGAGTAATATACTAAGCTCAATAAGTGAATTGGAGAAGATGATAGCCCTCTCGGAGGATAGGAATAACCTATTTGATCAAAGGGAGATTACTGAAAGACAGCTAGAGCGGATAGCTGTCGAGGAAGAACTTTTACAAGAAAACATAAACAAGCTCGAAGTCGCAAAGGTTTTACAAGCAAGAATTGTAAAAAAAGAGCAAAAACTTATCGAGCTAACTAATCATTTGAATGAGCTTCATGCTGCAGAGAAAGTGCTTGAGGAGAGTATAACAACTAATAACACGTTATTAACGTTAGAGCAAAGTTCATACAAGAAAATCAGTACAATTGGCGATATATGTCTATCTTGCAACCAAGCAGTAGATGAGGTGTATAAAAAAACAAATAAAGATATTTTACTCAAACGAGTGAAAGAACTTGAAAATGAATTAGCGATGGAGGAGAAGTATCTTCATGATATCAAGAAACAGAGGATTAGCGAGGAATTGTTATTTGATAAGATTACTAAAGAGATAGTAGACCTGAAAGATAGCTTGCTATTGTCGAAGAATTATGCAGATAAACTGCTAGAAATTCAAAGAAGAGAAGCAATTTACAAAAGTCAAATTGAAAGACTTCCCTCTTCACGCGAACCAGTAGAAGAATTCCTGGTCGAAAGGACTGAAAAACTAAGCGAATTAGCATCTTTACGAAGTCGTAAATTGTTAAATGCTGAGAAAGAAAGAGCAGAACAAGAGATCAAAATACTCGAAGAGGAGGTGGTTAGAAAGAGAGAATGCTTAAATCTTCTAGAAAAGGAAAGAACAAGAGTTGCTATAAGTGAAGATACTGAGAGAGGGTTTAAAAGATATAATGAACTATCTGATAGTATCAGCGCTCTTGAAAATCTACACAGTGGTTACAAGTCTTCTTTGGAAATACTAGAAAGCAAGATTGATTTTCTGAAAAAAGGTATTGAGAAGACCCAGAAAATTAAGGAGTATAGAGAGTTAGTTAAGGACAAGGCTATGAACGCATCAAATGCTTCAATAATATTAAATCAGGTGGAGAACGAAATTGCAACTAGAATTGTGCCATCCGTTGAGGGTACTTTAACCGAGATTCTTTCTGTGATGAGTGGCGGACGCTTCAGGGATTTAAAGGTAAGCAATGAGTATGACGTGTCAATTAACGAAGAAGGTGAGTATAGGCCTATAGCGGAATTTTCTGGCGGGGAACAAGATCTTGTTTCGCTGGCCATGAGGCTTGCATTAGCTAACGTAATCAAGGAACATAATGGTGGAGGCGTTGAGTTTATCATACTTGATGAGTGCTTAGGCTCACAAGACCATCAACGAAGAGAGACCATTCTAAATGGATTGAGAAACCTGAAAAGTATTTACAAACAAATCTTCTTAATAAGCCACATACCCGGGATTGATGACGCAGTAGATAGAGTGATTGATGTAAGCGGTAACGAGAACACAGTAAGTGAAGAGATAATAAATTATAAACAAGGGGGAGAGAATGGATAATTTACCGATTGGGGACATAGAAAAACTGAAATGGCTAGATGAAGCAGCTTGTGCAGATTTGAGTATAAATGATTTCTTCGTAGAGGCAGGGAGAGGTATTAATGAGCAAGCGCTAGCGGTGTGCAGGGGGTGCCCTGTTCGCAGGGAGTGCTTGGAACACGCATACGATCGAGAGATTTATGGAGGGTACTTTGGGGGAGTTTCACCTGGACGGCGACGAAAGATGAAAAAAGCGGAGGCTATAAAGTATATTGAGAAGGATAAAAGTAGAAAAAGGAGCGGTTAAGTTCTAAATTATAGTTTCAGCGTTACAGCTAGAGCCTTCAATTACCTGTGTACTGGGCACTCCCGTTAAAGGAAAAGATACAAATACGCATTTTCCTGACTCCGAGGTGGCTGCTAGATTAGCATATAACTTTGATTGCGGGATGTAAACTGATATTTCGTCCACAGAGGTGACAGTGCCCTGCTTCACCGAGTAGGTATCGCCTTGGTAATCTCGGAAATCGCTTGCAAATTTGTTTATCTGATCGATAGTCAGTTCCCCTTCTATTCTAGTATCTGCTACAGCAAGCTTGGCAATTTCTAATAGATTTATTTCAACTACACTCTCAGAAGATTTTCTACCGACGCTAGCGAAGTATGCTACTGAGAGTGTAGTTATAATTGCCAGGATAGTAAATACAGCAATTATCTCAACCATAGAAAAACCCTTAGATCGTAAAAGTTTTATAAATATTCTTCGCATAATTGTAATTGTCTTAAGTTTGTAAAAAAAACATGCAGTTAACCCGTAAAGCGTGACGAAATGTTCTCACAAGACACAGTATAAGTTATGTATTTTGCGAAAAAGGTATTGTTTGCGGTAATTTTAATGATGTCCGTTAACACACCTTTTGCAGTAGCCCATAATAGTATCGTAGCATCATCTCCAACAGAATCCGAGACATACCCTTCAAGACCAACAGAGATTACGTTAGAGTATAGCAAGTACATAAATCCCTCAACAGCTAGTTTTTTGCTATATAATAGCGAAGGGAAGGCAATACCGTTTTCAGGTAAGGAAAAATATAACGGTAATGTCGTAAAACTAGTCCCACCGTCACTAGACCAGGGAACATACGCACTAGTGTGGCGAAGCACTGGGTATGACGGCCATGAAGCAGTTGGTCAGATAACATTCAACGTAATCGCCCCATCACCTGTTTTCGTCAACCCGGAATTATCTACAAAGAACATTACATTAATACAAATTTCAAAAGGTTTTTGGTACTTTGGACTAGTAATATTAATCAGCTTTCTCTTGAGGCAAAGAAGAGAAGGGGTTAAATTCTTAAACAAATTCAAAATCCTCGGGATATTTTTATTTGGAGTGCTGATTAGTAAATTCGTTTTAGTGATAAACGAAGTTTCAGATGGCTCCTTTGCTGAAACCGCTGGTGAGATACTATCCAACCAGCCAACTGGTACTGGTTGGATTTTACAAACAATTGCAATCGCATTATTATTTTTTAAGGAAAATTCAAAAGCGCTTTCGTTATCAGTTTTACTTAGTATAGTCGGAAGCGTATTAACCGGCCACATGGCAGGTTCCTGGCTTAACATTGTTATAACAGTAATCCATCTTTGTTCAATATTAGTTTGGACTGGTTCTGTTTTATATTTACTAGTAGAGCTGAGATCAGGAAGAGGTGTGGAAGCAGTAAGAAAATTACGAGGGGTTATCTACTCCGTTGTTCCTTTAGCCGTACTATCAGGGCTATTACTGTACATATCCAGGTCAGGGTTAATGACACCCTATGCTGTATTCGATGCACTTCAGGTGCATCCATACACTCAGATTATTGCGTTGAAATTCCTACTTGTAATTATTTTAGTAATTCCGACTGCCCTTATTGGGAAAAAACTATGGAGTAAGGGTAAGGGTAGAACCGCCTCTATTTTCGAATTCACCGCCTTGGTAGGGATACTTTTCCTGGGAGCAACGCTATCCGCACAGCAACCCGACCTAGGTAGGAATGACACAAGTAAAGTAGCTGACTCCTTATTCAGTGTGCCAGCAAACTACAGGGAGTGTGTTTCAGGCCCGTCTTACAATGCATGCGTAGAGCGCTGGTTTATGTCGCAAGTTTCAACTGAAGGCGTTGAAAAAACCCTTCAAACGCTAAACGATGCAAGCAGAGAAGATGCAGGGGTTCGCAATAACTGTCATGGAACCGTTCACGGGATAGGTAGAGAGGCTTATCGCGTATTGGGTGATATAGAAAAAGCATATTCACTTGGCTCCGGAACTTGCGGTGCAGGTTACTATCACGGGGTGCTAGAAGGCTACTCAAGAGTTTCTACTGATGAAGATTTTATTGAGAAAATGCCAGTTATTTGTGAAAAGTTCACAGGAGCGATGCGAGAGTTCTGCGATCATGGAGTTGGTCATGCTGTAATTTTAAGGACAAATGGAGATGCAGAAAGAGGTCGAGAGTTTTGCGAAGTACTAGAATTTGATAAAAATCGCTTCGTGCGGTGCCTGTCAGGTATGTATATGGAGTGGGGATTACGTTACAGAGATGCAGGTCAAGCAGCTAACAATGATCCTAAAGCAATTGCAGGTATGCCGTATCCAAGGGTAGACTATGCGTTAGACTTATGTAAGAAACTGGAAACCAATGGATCTTCTTATGAGGAATTATTTGTTTGCTACGAAGGTTCGTTTTTTGGATTACAAACAAAAATGTTTATGGGACTTGATATCATGCGAGAAGCAGTTACTTATTGCAATAGTCAGGAGGGATTAACCTCCGAGGCCTGTTTTGGTGGCTTTGGTGGAGAAGTTTATCAGTGGGTTGGTAAAGAGTATAAGGATGGTTTTGTACTATGTAACCTAGCAATAAAAGAAGCAGATAGGAAGATATGTATTCAGGGCTATGTAAATGGCTGGTTATTTAGAGAAAGAAATCTAGCTCTTGCGGAAAGTTTGTGTAAAGATTTTGTAAGGAAGGAAGATCTTGGTGTTTGTTACCTGACAATTGAGTCATACAAAAAACGAGCTGAAGGGTTTAAAGAGACTGACTTAATCGATGAAAATGGTGATATTGTGGTTTTTGAGGACGAAAAAGTAAGTCTAATTCCTTAACCTAGGTTAGTTAGATTGCAAAAATAATATCTAGTATTTTAATATACAATCGTGTTTTACGAAAAACGATCTATAGAAATAAGTAAGCTCTATTTTACTGATATGATTATTTATTGCTTATATTCATAAATAATAACCCTGGAGTGTAAAAACATATATAGATACTTTTGGAATAACTTAACTGTCATTTTGCAATTTGTATCACTCGGCACTTAATCTAAGCCGATCTTTTATGTGTCCAGGGAATTACTCATTTTTCATACAATTGGGCAGCATGGGGATACTTAGCACCTTATGTATATAAATTATGTAAAGAAGTGTATACGTATTATTAGAGTTGAATTAATTCGCAACCTAAGATACAATTATTTTTTAAACTTAAAAGTAAATACTAAAGTAACTACAAAAAGGTTTATAAATTTTCTTTTTGTAATAACTAATTCATGCCACGTTAACAAGAAAACCCCCATCACATATGTGATGGGGGTTTATTTCAAATTGAGGAAACAGAGGGTTTAACGTTGATCTTATCAGACTCGTCGTGAACTGCTATCGCTTTTTCGTCAATCGTTGCTGCAAACTCATTTGCATGGTGTTTGCAAAAAAATAGGTCGTAACCATTACGATATGTAGTTACAACAAAAGCCTGCGCTCCACACTTATCACATCTGTCTTGATTGTTAAGTTTAGTTTCAGGCTTATCATTTTTAACTGGGTTCATAGTTAATTTACCTTTCATTTAAGTTATAACAATTACAATAAAGGCTAGTAGAGCAAGCACTAATCGGTGTATGCATCAGCAGGGGGAACGGTTTTCTGCCTAGGAACTGGACCGTTATCTTTTCTTCCAAAATAAGGTAAAGGTAGTGGAACCGGCATATGATCCGAGAGTGCCTTAGCAGCAACTTTATGGTAATCTTCGAGTGAGTTAGAAACAGATTCAGCGGAGTATACAGCTCCGTCAACTAGTATACCCATGGTACCATTCATAATGGCTTCAATATCTGTGCCCGTAATTGTCTTAAATTCTTCAAGTGCGTGCGCCACAGCTAGTACCTTAGCGCGGTTATCAGTTATCATCTTCTCGACACGTAGACTTAAGATTGATACTCTTTCTTCAATTGATTTAGCAAAAATTGAATCCTCTTTTGAACCTGATACATGATGAGAGGTAATTGAGTTACCCATTCCCCATTCTTTTTCCATTAAAGTAGCAATTCTTGTCGCGCTTTCGATATCACCGGAAACACCAGAAGAATTGTAACCACTGAAAAATAGTCGTTCCCCTACTACTGAGGCGATTGAAACCATTATATCAGCCTCATAGTCAGGAGTCCATTGAGTAACAAGTTCCTCGGGGTTATGTGAAAATACCGCTCCAAGATAATCAGAGCCTCGTTCAATGGTTGCAATATCAATATTTCTATGAAATCTAACAAGATGTGCTGCAACTGCATGGCAAGCTTCATGGATTGCTACAGCATGACGCTCTCTTTCAACGTAAGACGATCCATCTGTTGGACCTAATTCCTTTAAATGACGGGCCTTGACTAGGTCTTGATAGGTAATCAATGTTCTGCCTTCTTTACGAGCGATTAGTAATGCCTCGTTAACCATATCTTTTACTTTCGCTCCAGAGGCAGCTGGTGTAAGTCTTGCGAATTTGGCAATTTCATCCTCTGATAAATTGTGGGATGACTTATTTAAATACATTCTGTATGTTGTAATTCTGCCGTCGAGTGATGGGTAACCCACCCTGAACTGTCGATCGATTCTCCCTGGTCTTAGTAGCGCAGGGTCTAAACTGTCTGGCATATTCGTAGCCATAACGGTTACAATTCTATACTTATGAGGAGGTCTTGGCTTCATTCCAAGTAACTTTCGTACAGTACGATTAAAAAAGCCTCTCGGCCTGCTTAATCCCTGCAGCTCAGTTAGAAGCGCTTGAAGCTGTCCCATATTTGCTCCCCCACCGACTACCATCTTATTAATATCAGAATTCAAATTATATTTAAAATTTTGATGGTTAGGTTTTACAATTTTTGAATCGTTGTATATCTGATTAGTACACACAGTGTTACTATTGTTATTAGTTAGAGAATCAAACCTGGCAGCACCAGGTAATGCGCCCCTATTTCCTAATGAATCAGCTTCGTCGAAAAAGAGAACAACCCCTCCGTATCGAAGAGCTAATTTCCTAGCTTTACGAAACAAGACCTTAACAGTCAAAATACCGCCGCCAACAAATGGGCTTTGGAAAGAACCAGGTCCTACGAAGATAAAGGGCTTACCGGTTTCGCCTGCAACGGCCTCAGCGATAAGAGTTTTTCCGGTTCCGGGGGGACCCCACAAGAGTATACCTCCCGGCACGTGACCTCCTAGACTTTCGATTTCTAGAGGATCCTCAAGTAAATCCATTACTTCCTTAACTTTTTCGATCACGTGGTCTTGCCCGTAAACATCACTAAATCGAGTCTTAATCTCATCAGGCATGTAAACTTGAGTATCTCCACGAGACATAATATATAGCATTGCAACAATATAAACCATGGCGCTAAGTAAAACTACAAATAACTGTAAAACAAAAGGAAGGGCACCTAGGATGCGTGAAGGTAGGGTAATAAGAGCTGTAAATGCAGAAACCTTAGCAAATGATCCGATAATTGTTCCAAAAATCCACAGGATGAATGCAATTTTAAGTAATCTACCAAGTCTATATCTTGTATAATCAGGTAAACTTATTAAGCCTTTCCCGAGGTTCTCTACGGTTTTATTACTAAAGGAATTATACTTTGGAAAATATTCTGCAATATAATAATGTATTTGTCGAAGTATTTCAATACATATTAGAACTACGACCCAAAGGTAACTTGCTATGGTGATTGTAAATGCTTCCACAATACCCATCAATGGATTGGTAGTTTGTTTTGACCATGCAATAATAAGAATAGATGAGAGAAGAAATACAAGTATTTTTCCCCGATCAAAAAGATACATTGGTTTACGGCAGCCTGGCTTGGCAACTAACTTTTTAGAAGTCTTACTTTGTTTGACAGTTTTACTATTCTTACTCATAAGCTAGACCTCCAGTCTTGCAGTATTGAATTAATCTGTATTTGATTATCCTTAAAGCAGGCTTCAGTGCACCCAAGTGCGAAAGCTGCCACCTTTTTACCATCTTTACTAAGAACGGTTTGTTGAATTATATGCCTCCTATCCCCATCAACACCAAGAGTAAATTCTAGATGACGAACAACTTCATTCCCTCTTTTCGAAACATCTTCAATCAGAAGTTTGAATTTAGGATCGTTATTCTTTTTTAAATCAAAAATATCATATAATACAGTTTTATATTGTGCTTCAACGTCATCCAGAATAGGAGAACCGTCATTTTGTAAAGGTCTACTTTGCGTAACAAGAACACCTGATAATTTCTCGCCCCAGAGTATATTATCTGTTTCGATAATCCCCTGAGAAAATACAATTCCGTAGTAACCCCGTGGAGGAATTACGTTAGGGTTTTTAAGTTTAAGAAATTCAAATGCATCCATGCTAGAATATTCAATAGGTATGCGAGCATAAACACCTTTCTGAGAAGAACCAATATAAGAGTAAGATCTTTCAGGTGAAGTACACCCTGCTAAAGTAATTAAGGAGCCTAAGGTAAACACTAATAAAAGTAAAGGTGAACTTAAGTTTTTAAGAACATTTCCTTTAGTGTGTTTTAGATTGAAACCCTTTGTCACTACTTAACTTTCTCCGAGAGATCACTCGGAACTCGGTCAATAGCGGAGCCCGAGGAAGTTGGTTTTGAAGTATCGATCTCAACTACAGGATTTGGGCCTGAATCGAGCGTTTGTCTGTTACCGTAGATCCACTTACGACAAGCATCCCTCCTATCCTCGTTTTCGATTAAGTTACAGCTCTTTAAATTATCCTCAACAACCCCAGTAGCCATAGTAATCTGAGTAAGGCCCGCAAGGAAGCACATATCGCGCATGTACTTAGAGGTAATTGTTTTGCATAACGATTCCAAACGTTCCCTTTCATACAGAGACATTACTGAAGCACCACGTCCAGCACCCAAAGCACACCAACGCAAGTACTCACCCGGCGCGTAGGATTCGCAGGCTGAAAAAACTTTCCTATAATCGTAACCTACGATAGCGGCGATTGTAGGGAAAATCTCGAGATAACATCCAGCAGCAATATCAGCGTCAGCTCTTGCGCAAACCTCAAAAGGCTTTGAAACCGAGCCTAGGGCTTTGTAGTATCTAGTAACAGTATCTGCAACCCAGTATTCCATCCAAGCCCCAGCTAGACAGTCTAGCTTACCTTGCCCACCCTCGAGTTTAGCGCAATAGATAGCACCTTCTTCCGGGTTAGCAAAATGTCTTAATACTAGATTATGTCCTAGGATATGCGTACATGCCCATTCACCGAATTCAGAGGTTTGTCCATTAGCGAGACAAAATGTATCTGCCTGTGCCTCCAATTCTCCAGGTTTCATTTGCGAAATTAGTTCTTCCCAGATACCATGAGTGAAACCGCTAGAACAAACCATTGGGTCAAGGGCTAAAGCCTTACCCAGGGGTAGACCTTTAGTAAGAGCTGCCATTCTACCGAGGGAGTGTGTGACCTCGTGGCAGTTAGGCTGAAATGTTTTTCCTTCGCGCTTTGATAGTTTTGAAACTAGGGTGTCAACCGCTTTACTTACTGAGGATTTTTCAGCTAATTCCACGAAGAATGTAATAAAGCAGTCCCTATTTGCTGTTCCTAGTTTATCGCATTCATCAAAGGTGAAATTCTTAAACTCTTTTTTTGCACCTCCTGAGCCAGGAAGAATATTTTCAGTACGACCGGTCATCTGGGATTCTTTAGGAGCTTGCGGAAGTGGGAGTTCAAGCATCGCAGCAGCAATAGTGGAGTCCTCTGATTGTGAAATAATTGGCCCTGATGGTGCTGCGAAAACAGAGAGAAGTAGTGATGAAACAAGAACAAGTGAGATAACAGGGGTAGCAATAAACCTATAGGATTTACTACCTGCAACCAAAGAAAATAGGCTCACCATGAGCAAAATAGCAAGAAAAGCGATCCTAAAAGACTCTTTAGTCGTCGCAGAAAGTATTGCTGTTATAATGATTAGTACTACTCCTAGTAATGAAAGAATAGAATCCATGGTAGAGGATTTAAATACAAAAGGCGTAGGCGTATCATCATTAACCTCACTAGTAATAGTTGAGATAGATTTAAATAATTGAATAATTAATGTGGAGAGTGTTGTAATTAAAAAAACAAGTATAAATATTTTACTTAACCCATCGACTGAAAGTACCGATAAAATCAAAGGGACCAACGCGAGTATCGGTAATATGAGCGAGAGTACGAAATATACTGAACCATTTTTTTCTGAAAGTAAAAGTGCGGTAACTACTACGAATGCCGCAAGGAGCCAGACAAGACCTGCGCCGGGGTTGCGAAAGTTTAACGAGATGACAGCGCCTGATATTGAGAAAAGGAAAACAGAAAATATAGATAAAATTTGTAGCTTGGGATTTAAATTAGTTATGTTGCGTTTAACCATAAGTAATAAAACTAAAAACGCCGTAGCAAACACTACGCCAAGTAAATTTACAAATATCGCCGCTTTCTGGGAGAGCGCAGATAATGCAAAGGTAACCAAGGTGTTAATGGCTGAAATGGCAACTATAATCGGGAGTAATGGTAAACCTGAAATTTTATTTGAAATCTTCTCAATAATCATATTAGTTATTGTCCTAACGGAGTTTATACTGTCCAAGTACTACCGTAAGCGCAGTGTAAATATATATATTACGGGTTAAAATTTGATAAAAAATAAAATAATAAAAAATAAAATAATAGTAAATTAAATAATAGTTAGTATACAAAAATTATATATGACTATTACAAAGTAAACTATTTTAAAGTAATATGTATAAGTGTATCATTTTGCTGATTTGTAAAATCTTATTATAAATCAGTGAGTTAATTCCCGATAAATTTAAAAAGAATGGTATTATAATCAAAATAATTTCTTAAAAATTACTCAATAGGTTTCATATTGTATAGCGTATGATTCTAGACAGGAATTATGTAAGTTACGGTTGTTTGACATAAAGAAAAAGTTCGGAACGATTTGTAAAATGAATGATAGTAATTTTAACGAAGACAAAAGTCAACTAGTCAATAACACTAACGATAAGGGCAAATCAGGGTTATCGGTTAGTATATCTGCTATTATACCTTATCTAGTAACAGCTTCAGTATCCTTTGCTCTAGGTGCACTTTTGCTAGGCAATGGCGTATCTGACAATAAGAATATAGCTAGCGTAGAGATATCTTCTGAATTGAAGTTAAAAACAGAATTAGAGCGCTGGAATACAG